>Ga0105048_10015658_pt1 | contig 11760 bp, 9 predicted proteins | sample MAT05_FD_78382 | JGI IMG/M metagenome (GOLD analysis project Ga0105048, IMG submission 78382) | Freshwater microbial communities from Lake Fryxell liftoff mats and glacier meltwater in Antarctica - MAT-05 | ecosystem: Environmental > Aquatic > Freshwater > Ice > Liftoff microbial mat | place...
AAGCAGCTATCAAACCACAAACAATTAAAAAAACAAACATCATGAACCAGTTTTTGCCGATCAGGCGGCGACTTGTTTCCAATGCGGGCCATGGTTTCATGTTGTAAAACCAAACCAACGGCAGCGACCAAGCATACGAAATGCCGAAATAAAGCGCTGGAAGTAAAATAAGTAGAAACCCTACTGCAGTCAGTCCAAAGTTTACATCGCCCACATCTCCGGAATCAAGACCTGCGAAAATACTCATTCCTAAGGTAGATATCAAAAGGATAATCCCGGGAAGCATGACGCCTACAAGAATCAAAACCTGAAGTAAATAGGTTAAAAACAGGTCGCCCAAACGATCAAATCCTTTGAAAAAAGCATTAAAATCAGTTGTTCTACCCTTGTCCATTTGGTGCGCCACATGCATGGGGCCGATGGTAAGCACGGGGCTTATAACCAAAAGTGCAAGGCCTCCTACAAAAGGAATGAGGTTGAGCACCACGGAAATAAGCATGTAAATCAGAAAGAATCCAATGAAACCACCAAGGTTGGCTTGAATCAATGAAAATCCACGACTGATGTAGTCGCCCAGCTTGAACTCATAGCCGTTTTCGATGAGGTTGCGAATTTTGTTTGGACCGTTTTCCATGAGGTTTGGTGTTTAGGTTTTATTAATGACCATAAAAATTACGAAGGGCAAGAAACAAATAAAATTTGCTTTTTGCCCTTCGTGCCGTCCATTTTTTACCATTAACCTAAAATATGTTTTACGCGCGGACGGTGCGGCGTGATGTCGCCCAGGCGTGCTTTTTTGGCATCTTCGTAATCGGTGTAATTGCCTTCGAAGAATACCACCTGCGCATCATCCTCAAAAGCAAGGATGTGCGTGGCAAGGCGGTCGATGAACCAACGGTCGTGGCTGATGACCAATACGCAGCCGGCAAAGTCGTCAAGTGCATCTTCCAGTGCACGCAGGGTGTTCACATCGATGTCGTTAGTCGGTTCGTCGAGCAACAAAACGTTTCCTCCTTCCTTCAAGGTAATGGCAAGGTGTACGCGGTTGCGTTCGCCACCGGAACAAACAGCCAGTTTCTTTTGCTGATCGGCGCCGGCGAAGTTGAATCTTGAAATGTAAGCCCGGGCGTTCACGCTGGCATTGCCTACTTGTATGAGGTCGTTTCCTTCGGAAATGATTTGATAAATGGTTTTATCGGGCAACAAGCCTTCGTGGCTTTGATCTACATAGCTCATTTTTACGCTGTCGCCGATAATCACCTCGCCCGAATCGGGTTGCTCCTTGCCCGTAAGGATGCGGAAAAGGGTTGATTTGCCAACGCCGTTTGGACCAATAATCCCAACGATGCCGTTTTTGGGAATGTCGAAATTGAGGTTTTCGAACAAAATACGGCCGTCGAACGATTTGGTGAGGTTGATCACCTCGATCACTTTGTCGCCGAGCCTCGGACCGTTTGGAATCCATAGTTCGAGCTTGGCTTCTTTTTCACGGGCTTCTTCGCCCGCCATTTTATCGTAAGCACTCAAACGCGCTTTGCCCTTACTTTGACGTCCTTTGGCGCCCATGCGCACCCATTCGAGCTCGCGCTCCAGGGTTTTGCGGCGTTTGTCTTCCGATTTTTCTTCCTGGGCCAAGCGTTTGGCTTTTTGTTCCAGCCAGCTGCTGTAATTGCCCTGCCAAGGAATACCTTCTCCGCGGTCGAGTTCGAGAATCCAGCCGGCAACGTTGTCGAGGAAGTAACGGTCGTGGGTTACGGCAATAACCGTACCCGGGAAATTCTGCAGATACTGTTCGAGCCAGCCCACCGATTCGGCATCGAGGTGGTTGGTAGGCTCGTCGAGCAACAAAATATCGGGTTGACTGAGCAGAAGGCGTGCCAGAGCAACACGGCGCTTTTCACCGCCTGAACATACCTTTATGGGTCGTTCGTCTTCCGGGCAGCGCAAAGCATCGGTGAACAGCCCTATGCGGTGGTCGAGCTCCCAACCTCCGAGATGGTCAATTTGTTCGAGCACTTCGGCTTGGCGTTCGATGAGGCGCATCATTTCGTCATCGTCGGTTACTTCGCCAAGTTTTTCACCGATGGTATCGTTTTCTTTCAGCAGATCGACGATGTGCTGCACGCCTTCTTCCACGATCTGGCGCACCGTTTTGGTGTTGTCCATTTCGGGCTCTTGGGCAAGAAATCCGATTTTGTACTGTTTTTCAAACTCAATTTTGCCTTCGTAGTTCTGGTCCAAACCTGCGATGATTTTAAGCAGGGTGGATTTACCGGAACCGTTGAGACCAAGAACACCGATTTTTGCTCCGTAGAAAAACGAGAGCCAGATGTTTTTCAAGACTTGTTTGCTCGGCGGGAACGTCTTGTTAACGCCGGACATGGAGAAGATGATTTTTTCAGACATAGTGGCGCAAATATCTAAACCAGATCTCGCTTAATCGTTTTTTTCTTAATGAAATCTTTTGTCCACCTTTGTCAACCTTATGACAAAGGCTTTTGTTTGCACTTTATTAAAGCGTTACACACCAAAACCCAGCATCAGCGCACATGCTCAAATCGCTTCTGCCCTTCCAGGAAGTCAGGCAACTGGCCAAAACCGACATTGCTTACGCCAAAGGAGATCCCGCACTCCGACCGTTTTATGCCTACGAACCTCGTTTGGAATCGTTCACAGCAGCAATAACCGACCGCCAAGATCGTACATATCCACGCGCAGATCTTAAAACTGTTTTTTTAAAACAATACTCCGCTTTTGAAAAAAGCGCATTGGTTTCGGCCAACATGGAAGCGCTTGGGCATGAAGATACCTACACCATTGTAACAGCCCACCAACCCAGCCTTTTCCTGGGACCCTTGTACTTTTTATACAAAGCAATTACCGCCATCAACCTGGCCAAAACGGCGTCTGCAACTACCGGCAAACATATTGTCCCGGTATTTGTGCTCGGCAGCGAAGACCACGACCTGGAGGAGCTCAACAACATCAACCTGTTCAACAAGAAACTGGTTTGGCAACCCGGACTTGCCGGTCCTGTGGGCCCCATGCCCGGAAGCAGCATGGAAAAGGTGCTGGCCGAATTGCGCGAGGTTTTGGGCGAAAGTGAAAGCGCAAAAGTTGTTTATGAACGTGTTTCATCTGCCTTCTCACCCAACCGCACTTTCGCTGAGGCCAACCAAGCCCTGTTGAACGATCTTTTTGGAAAATTCGGCCTGCTGGTGCTCAACATGAGCGATCCACTGCTGAAACGCCATTTTGTACCTGTTATCAAAGCGGAAATATTGGATCAAGTGGCCCAGCCGCTGGTCATGCGCGACATTGACGGTCTGAATGCCCGGGGCTTCAAAACCCAGGCGACACCCCGCGAAATCAATTTTTTTTACCTTTCACCGGGAAGCAGGGAGCGTATTGTGTTGGAAAATGGCATTTACAAGGTTTTGAACTCGCAGGTGACCTTTAGCAAGGAAACCATGTTGGAAGAAATTGAAAACCATCCGGAGCGGTTCAGTCCGAATGTGGTTTTACGCCCTTTGTACCAGGAAATGGTGTTGCCCAACCTCGCCTATGTGGGCGGCGGCGGCGAATTGGCCTACTGGCTTGAACGCAAGTCGTTGTTTGAACATTTTAAAACTCCTTTTCCCATTCTAATCCGGCGGCATTCGGTGATGTGGGTGGATCGCGACTCGGTGAAAAAGAAAGCAAAATTCAACCTGCACGCCGCCGATCTTTTTCGGGAAAAGGATACGCTTGTCCGCGAATATGTCGCGGCGAATGCCGAGGCGGAAGTTTCCTTATCGGCAGAAATGCATGAAGTTGATGTGATTTTCGAAAAATTAGCGAAAAAAGCGGCCAATATTGATCCGACCTTCGAAAAAGCCGTGCTTGCCGAGGCCGTAAAATACCGTTCGGGACTGGAACAATGGCAAAGCAGACTGATGCGTGCTGAGAAACAAAAACACGAGGTCGCCCTGCAACAAATCAGAAACCTGATCGACAAGTTCTGTCCTGCCGGTGGCTTGCAGGAGCGCTACGACAACTTCTTGCCTTACCTTCTTAAATACGGTGATGGTTTTGTGGAAACACTTGTGAGCCAGCTTCAGTCCTCTGACAACGGTTTTGTTGTACTTGAGGATCTGGGTGAGGTTGTTTCCTGATCGCTTTTCAAAGATTATCCCAAAACTGCATAAGTGCGGCCCTTTGTTCCAAAAGCGCCATACGGTTCGGATGTTTCACCGCACGGCGGGCTTCATACCAGCGTATAAAACTTTCCCGATACACCATGGCAAACCATCCAAGTACCGGCAGTAAAATGGCAAGTCCAATGATGAGGGCATTGCCGGAAAACAGGCTGATGCAAAAAACCAGCGGGAAATAAACCATTCCGGCTACAAACCCCACGCCCATACGAACACTACCGTAAAACTCATGCTTGGAGACTTTCGTATCGGCAACATATTTGGCAGCTCCAAGTACCGGATAGCACCCTACCCTGCCCATCAAAAAGGGCAAAAAGCCTCCCGCGAAGTACAGTAAACGCCAAAGGGATCCGCGGCTGGGATGGCAAAGTGCCTCGTCTTTCAATCCAGCTTCAGATAGTTTGTCATAATAGGCCTGTGCAGCTTCTTTCAACGCCGTTTTGTTGTCCACCTTCATGGAATTCACGTTGTTGATCAGATTTTTTTCTTTCAAAAACTTGTTTTGGTTTCCATGTATTACCAATGGAAGTAACGGCTCTGGATGATTGCTCCGGTGCATCTCAAGCAATTGTTCAACCAGCAAATCGTCGTTTGGATCTTCTATGTGGAAGGAGACTACTTTCAGAGCTTCTTCAATGTCACGACAAAGGGCAAAAATGGCCTTACCCGGATTTTCCAGGTACATGTCCCAGTAATCCCGGACGAACATCGGAGGTCCGAAATTGACAAAAGCACTGGTGCGGGGTTGCCCATCGCCTGTAAAATTGATTCCTGCTGGGATGATCTGAAGGTTGGACAAAGCGTGTTTTTCATAAGCTGCAAAAGCAATGCGCGCCAAACCTTTTTTTATGGGTCTAATTCGTTTGTCGCTGTGATGTTCTCCTTCCACATAAATGCACAGCACTCTTTTTTGGTGCATTTTTTCCACACAGAAATCGAAGACTTCATCGTTCCGGTCGCTTTGGGTGAAACCGTCGCGTTTGCGAAATACCGGGAACATGTTCAGGCCCTCCATCACTTTACGGAAAAACGGCTTTCGGAAAATGTCGCCGCGGGTCATGTTGTACATGGGCGGATTGATGTGGGTACCCAACAGCATCGGGTCGATGAAGGCTGTGGGATGGTTGGAAGCCAATAGGACCGGTTGGTCGTCCGGAACTATGTTTGAATTGTACACGTACACTTTTTTAAAATAGGCCCTGTAAACCAATGGGGTAAAAGGTACCAGGATGTTGTACAACCTTCCTGAACTTTGTTTGCGCAAACTGAATTTCATGGTGCGAAGTTAGAATTCGTTGTTTAATCGGCAAGTGATCTAAAACATGCATTTTTGCAGGCTACTTTTATTGGGGCATTTAAGCATGGTTGATAAACACCTCATCATCATTGGCGGACCAACGGCCAGCGGCAAAACAGCTTTGTCTTTGCGGCTCGCTTTGCATTTTCAAACCGAAATCCTGTCGGCCGACAGCAGGCAATTCTACCGTGAAATGTCCATTGGTACAGCCAAGCCTTCACCGGAAGAACTTGATGCCGTCAAACACCATTTCATCAACAGCTTGTCGGTAACCGAGCCGTACAGCGCAGGTGATTTTGAGCGTGATGCCCTTGCCTTACTCGAAAAACTCCATCAATCGCACGATGTGGTTTTGCTTGTAGGCGGTGCTGGGCTTTTTATCCAGGCTGTAACACAAGGATTGGATGATTTTCCCACTATTTCTCAGGAGGTTCGCGACTTGGTGGCCGAGGGCGAAACCAGTGGAGGGTTGCTTTGGCTTCAGGAACAGGTTTTACACAAAGACCCTTTATACTATGAATTTGTGGATCGCCAGAACCCGGCGCGTTTACGCAGGGCGCTTGCCGTTTGTTTGCAGAGCGGACTACCCTACTCGCAGTTTCGCAACAACGAAGGTAAAAAACGTCCCTTTCATTGCCATTTCCTGCTGCTCGAATGGCCAAGGGATGTCTTGTACCAGCGCATCGAAGCGCGGGTAAATGACATGATTGGGGCGGGATTGGAAGATGAGGCAAGGCGACTTTTGCCCCATCGCCATCTTACGGCGCTTCAAACCGTGGGTTACGAAGAGTTTTTTGCGTATTTTGACGGCAAATGCACGGTTGAAGAAGCCGTCTCCAAGATCAAACAGCACAGCCGGAATTATGCCAAGCGTCAGTTGACGTGGTTTAAAAAACGCGGTGAATGGTCAGTTTTTCATCCGGAGGACACCATCGGTATCGATGCCTTGCTCAAAGAACGCCTTTACACACCCGATTGATTTCCGAAGCCGAAACGGCGATCGAGTGCTTTGCTACCTGCAAACCAAGGTTGCCGCTGAAGTTGCCAAACCAACAAAGCCAGCAAGATACCCATGATGCTGCCGCCAAGGACGTCGATCAGGAAGTGCTGCACCAAAAACACACGCGAAACACCCACGGTGATGGCTGTAAGGGCAAAAATTAATCCCCATTTTCTGCGGGTATAACCGGCAAACAAGGTCAATAAGGTGAACAACTCAAAAGCCGCCATGGTATGACCCGAAGGGAAACTTGTTTGTCCCGCAGCCAGTTTAACACCCGGTACAAAAACCAATTGGTCGTTTTTGCCGGACTTTTGGAAATGCGTTACGGGGCGATCGGTTCCAATTCGGTCTTTGGCCATGTAAGAAACAGGAAGGGTAATCACTCCTGCTACAGCGATAAGCACGGCAAAGCGGAAACGCCAGAAAAGTGCGAAAAAGATGGCGACCACAAACAGCCAGACTTCGCCAAAAAGGGTGGCCAGTTTAAAAAAGGTATTGAGTGGTTCTTCACGAAAATTGTTGAAAAAAAGGATTTCCTGGCCGTGTTCTCTGGCCAGCAAAACCATCGTCCCCATGGTGTAATACAGCAGTATGGGGATGGAAAACCATGCATTATTCCACAAAATTTTCATGCTCCGACGACGGTTTCTTTTTTCTTAAACCTGCTGAAAAAACGCCGCGTAAGCAACTCTAACCTGTCGGTGTTCAACATTTGTGCGTCGTTCATGGCCTTGTTGGTGAGGAATGCACCGATGGGTATGAGAACAACACAGGGTGTCATGGCGGCCCAGAATGGCGTCAGGATATACGATTCGGCAAGTTTTCGGCACATAATGGTCAACATCACAAACGTCACAAAAAAGATGATGGACACTAGAATCGGATATCCAAACCCGCCTTTTCGGATGATGGCGCCCATGGGAGCGCCGATGAACAAAAAGATGAAACAAACCAAGGCAAAGGCATATTTGATGTAGAGTTCATACCCCGTTTTTACCAATTCCCGGGTGCGGTTGTTCAAATGTGCTTTGCGTGTTTCTACGGTTGTTTTTGCTGATTTTGAGCGGTTCTTGGCTTCTTTGATAAGTCCCGGACGATCCGCAGCTGCAAAGGTCATTTCAAATGCCTGGTACGTCTTCAAGGGTTTATCCATGATTTGCACCGGGAGTTTGGGGCGTATTCTTTCCATGTTGGGGTTGGGGCCTTTCCCTTTGGCCAGCGTTTTGGCCATTTGAATACCAGCTTCTTTTTGTCGCAAAGAATCGACGGGCGAAACCCTTTTTTGTTCGTCTGGTTTAACCGGTTTTTTCCGTACGTTGATCAGTAAGTCGGAGGCAATGGCTTTTTTTGCGTCGCTGATGTTGGTGGACAACGAATCGAGGTTTGCGCGCAATTGGCTCATGCTGAGTGCCGAGCGTTGGGTTTTAAACCTGTCTTCATCCGTTCGGTTCATTTCAAACTCGCGCAAGTCCCATATTTTGGTCATGGAACTAAAATTGGTTCGAATGAACGGATATTTTTCACTTTTCCCTTTGGATCCGCCTTGTGTGCCAGGTTCCTGGTATTGGGTGCCGTCGAAAAGGTTCATGACAAAGTACCTGTTGTCGTTGGTGGTGTACATTTGTCCACTATCAGCAAGAATTTGGTTGAATTTGACCCTGCTTGAGCTGGTTTGATCTTCAATCATGACGTTCCGGATGGTTTCGCCGTCTTTTTCCTTTTTTTCCACACGAATGACAAACTGACGAAAATCTTCATTGAAGATGCCTTCTTCTATGGTCAGAGCTGGTTTTTGTTTTCGAATGTCGTACAACCTGGATCTGAATTTCAGGTTCGCCCAGGGAATGATGAAGTCGGAACATACATAGGAAAACACAGTGATGCCAGCGCCTACAAAAATAAGGCTGCGCATGATGCGTATGAGTGACACGCCTGCCGCTTTCATGCTCGAGAGCTCGTATTGCTCGGCAAGGTTGCCCATCACCATAACCGAGGCAATCAGTACGGCAATGGGAAGGGCAAGGGGAAACATGGAAACGGAAAGGTAACCGATGAGTTCGATCAGGATGAGAATGCTGACCCCTTTGCCTGCAATATCATCGATGTAGAGCCAGAGGATCTGCATGACAAGCACAAAGAGGGCTATGCCGAACGATACCACAAATGGTCCGACAAAGCTGAAAAGCAAAATTTTATCGATCTTTTTCATGCCACGTGTTAGTAATCGAACACGGCATTGAACGATTTCAAAGCTGCGATTGTTGCCACAGGATCGGCAGCGCCAAAAACGCTGTTGCCGGCCACCAGCACATCGGCGCCGGCTTGTAAAAGCTTTTCTGCGTTTTGCAGGCCAACCCCACCGTCAATCTCAATCAACGTGGGAGCATTGAGGGCATCGATCATTTCACGCAGCTTGCGGGTTTTCAGCAAACTTTGGTAAATGAATTTTTGTCCGCCGAAACCTGGATTTACCGACATAATGCACACCACATCGGTAATTTCCAACACATCCTCCAACAACGAAACAGGCGTATGCGGATTGATGGCAACGCCTGCTTTGGCGCCCGTCTCTTTGATTTGTTGTATGGTGCGGTGCAGGTGTGGACAAGCTTCGTAGTGCACAGTAATCACGTCGGCGCCGGCTTTGCGGAAAGATTCAATGTATTTTTCCGGCTGCTCAATCATCAGGTGTACATCGAGCGGTTTTTTGGCGAGTTTGGCAATGGCTTCTATGACCAGGAAGCCGAAGGTGATGTTGGGCACAAAATGCCCGTCCATTACGTCGAGGTGAAACCAGTCGGCTTCACTGCCGTTAACCATGTCTATTTCATCGGCCAGTTTGGTAAAATCGGCAGCCAGAACGGAAGGTGCTATGAGATGCTTTTTCATTATTTTTTCGAGTTGCTTGGGTGCTGTGTCATTCGATAATCAAATGACACAGCATCCGGGTTTATTACCGAACAGAGACAAGTTGGTCGTTGCGAAGCAATGGTTGGCGTTTCATTTTCAGAAAAAGTTGCACCGTGGCAAGCACGTCCTTTTCGCAATAATGCGCAATACGGTCGAGGTCACGGTCTTCCCAATAAACGCGGGCTACGTCGCTGCCGCTCATATCGTCTTTGGGCGACGGGAAGCCAAACACGGCGGCAAGCAGACGCAAAGACGTGTAATTTTTAATGTCGCCGAATTTCCACAATTCGAGGGTATCTATAAGGTGTTTGGTTTCCCATGGCTTTTTGCCGCCAATATCGAGCAACCGTGGAAATGGAAGCTGGTTGATCATCATGCGGCGGCAGATGTAAGGAATATCAAACTCGCGGATGTTGTGGCCGCACAGGGCAAATTTGTTCTGATCGTTGAAACGTTTGTTGAGCAGATCAGCAAAATCTTCCAGTAAACTCGCTTCAACGTGGTTGGAGAATGATTTCAGGCGAAGCAAGGGCTCATCGCTTTCGGGATTTTTGGTAATAATGCCAACAGATATGCAAACGATTTTTCCAAACTCCGCATAGATGCCAGCGCGGGTGACATAAACTTCGGCCATTTCATCGTATTCTATTTCCTCCTCCGCAGGGCGACGAAGCAACTGCCGGGTTTTAATGCCCCAGAGTTCTTGGAGCTCCTCATCCAGAACATCAAAAGTATCGGTCCCGGGTACCGTTTCAATGTCGATGAAAAGTATGTTGTACAGATCAAATGCGTCGAGCATAGCGTGGCTGGACTGGTGAAGAAATGGTGGATTGGTTTCTTTTGCAAAGGTAGGATTTCCCCGGGGTTGCACCGGGTTGCCTGGAGATGTAATTTTTTTTCAATTCTAATAACTTATCTTTAACATTGATTGTCAATAGTTTATGCAATTTTATAAAAACATTCTTACATGGTTATGGTGTTGTTGATACAATAAACGATGCCGGACAGCGGTTTTAAGTCCATCATTTTCAAACTGTACCGTGATTAGTCTAACAAAAAAACATTAAGAAGGTGTTGCCTATGATCTTTCACTTGGACACTTCATTTTCAACGTTAAACCTTTCTTTTTACACTGTATGAACACACCCACCAATTTCAATCAGCCCACGCCGCCCTCCAATTTCGGTGGCCCTAACAACAACAACAACAACGATAACTCCAAACGTCTGGTGACGATCATGGGGGTCGCATTGGCTGTACTGTTAGGTCTAAGCATTTTTTTGCTGATCAGCAAATATCAAACAGGTCAAAAGTACGAAGCAACCGCTACTGAACTTGCCGAGCAAAAAACGGCATTTACGGAATTGGATGCCACGTACAATGAAGCTGTAACCCAACTGGAACAGCAAAAAGGCATCAACGCAGAGCTCGACGCCAAAATCAATGAGCAACTGGCTCAACTTGAAACCCAGAAAAACGAAGTCGCTCAACTCATCCGCGATAAGAAGAGTTACCGCGCGGCCATGACAAATCTGGAAAAACAAAAAGTTACCTATCTGGCCGAAATCGATGATTTGAAAAAGCAAAACGGTATTCTGACCGATGACAATTCCCGTCTTTCGACAGAAAACGTAACGCTCAACACATCGCTCAGCGATACCCGCACCCAGCTTGAATCGGAAAGCACTGCCAAAGCTGCCCTGATTTCGGAAAAAACACAACTTGAAACCGAACGTACACAGTTGGTTAAAAAAGTGGATGTAGCTTCTGCCATACGTGTTAAAAACATCGAGGTTAAATCCACAGATGTTCGCAACAGTGGAAAAGAGAAAAACAATGCCCGCGCCAAAAACGTGGACAAACTCAACATCTGCTTTTTCACCGAACCCAACGAAGTCGTGCCTGCCGGTCAGGAAATGTTCTACATCCGTATCGTCGATCCCACCGGTGCTCCACTTGCCATCGAAAGCCTCGGTTCGGGCGTGGCTACCGACAAACGCAACGAAACAGACGTTCGTTACACCACTTCCGCTTCTACCGATTACGACAATGGTGAAAAGAAAGTCTGCGGCGCATGGCAGCCAGGTCAGAATTTCATCAAAGGAAAATACTCGATTGAAATTTACAACAAAGGCTACCTCGTTGGTACCAGCGCTTTCAATCTGAAGTAAGTTTAAAGTTTGAAGTTTAAAGTTTAAAGTCGGCGTTCGGCTTGGGATTTGAATAAAAAAATGCCTTAATGTTTGTTAACCAAGCAATAGGGCATTTTTTTTATTCAAATCCCAAGCCGAACGCCGACTTTAAACTTTAAACTTTAAACTTTAAACTTTAAACTTCAAACTTTTAATCTTGGT
>Ga0105048_10015659_pt1 | contig 11760 bp, 6 predicted proteins | sample MAT05_FD_78382 | JGI IMG/M metagenome (GOLD analysis project Ga0105048, IMG submission 78382) | Freshwater microbial communities from Lake Fryxell liftoff mats and glacier meltwater in Antarctica - MAT-05 | ecosystem: Environmental > Aquatic > Freshwater > Ice > Liftoff microbial mat | place...
TCCGATTTATTCGGGCGGAAGCAACGTTTGAGGACGTTGCTTCCGCCGGACGAGTCCGACGGAGAGCGATCACTCTGCGAACTTTTCGCGTTGGTAGCTGACAGATGCCGCCCCGCCGGTTGAAAACCGACGGAAGCAAGATGAATCGGTTTGCTTGTCCCGCAATAGCAAAGCCGAGGGGAACTGAAGTTCGGACGCCCAATTGTAGTACTCCAAAACGCATCCGACGGGGACGAGCCCCGTTCGGATGGGCTAGGGATATTGTCTAACTCTATTTTTGTTCGGAACGAAAAAGACTCGATATAAATCAGAAAGAAATATCGAAACTGCTATTTGTAGCACAGCCCGGGCGGAGCCTCGCAAACGCACTTTTGCGGAGCAAAAGGCGACAATGCTGTGTGCCGCACCATGACTCAGGTCGTTTTTTGTTCCGTCAGTTGTTTTTTCTGTTCCGCGGGACTCAGAAATAGCGAATGAATAGCCAACATGACCGCCCCTATCACGAGCAGCGAATCAGCGATGTTGAAGTTTGGCCAAACATATTCTTCGTATCGAAACAAAATCCAGTCTCGGACACCACCTCTCAATTCGCCTGGCAATGCAGGAATGCCCAATCGATCGTAGAGGTTGCCAATGATTCCACCTGTTACCAGTCCCATCGCGACCAACAACCACTTGGATTCGGCGGCCTTAAAGACAAACAGCCAAACGCAAATGCCGACTAACGCAAACAGTGACAAGCTTGCAAAGAGCCAACCCTGTCCTTGCCCCATACCGAATAGGGCTCCTTGATTCACTGCCGTCTCAATTCCAACATACGGTTCAATCAGCCACCAGGGTGGCAATTGTTGAGGAAGGCCACGCCAATCAAAGACCCACTGCTTAGACAGCAAATCCGCTGCAGCCCCAGCGACCAACAAAATTCCGAAAATGGCAACATGGCTAATAGGAATGGACGGAAGTGTTCCTTTTGCGATCTTCTCGGGCTCAGCCATTGGATGCGTTGGATGTGAAGGGTTGGAAATTGTCAGGCGGGGAATTTCAACTGTCGTTTCCGAAAAACCCTTTTACGGGGTAAACTATACTGATTCCATAAGCTGGGCAGAATATCCATTTGGTGACCTTGACGGATATTCCAGAAATGAGGGGTTTGGCAGACTTAAAATGCCGATTTCTTGTTGCAGCTTTGAACCGTTCTTCAAGAACCCTTAGACGTCCCAAATTACCATGGCAATCGCGCTCTCGCCGGCTCAAGCCGCAATCAAGTCGGACCTGGCATTCCAGAGGTGCATCAGCGTCGATTGCAATGCGACTTTCGGAACCGATGAAGTCCTGACGAGTTGCAAAAAATGCGGCGATCTTTTGGACATTGTCTATAACTGGGATCGCATTGAAGTCCCCACTCGAATGAGCGATTTCGAGCGGATGTGGACCCGCCGTCATGAGCCTTTGAGATTCAGCGGCGTGTGGCGATTCCACGAATTGCTTCAGTTCGCGCCCGCGGAGCGTGTCATTACCGTGGGCGAGGGACAAACGCTGCTACAACAGGCGAATTCGGTCGCACGTTACGTTGGGATTCGACAAGGGCAACTTTACCTCCAGTACGAAGGCATGAATCCCTCTGGATCTTTCAAGGATAACGGTATGAGCGCGGCTTTTACGCACGCGCACATGGTTGGCGCCAAAAGAGCAGCTTGTGCATCAACCGGAAACACCAGCGCTTCACTCGCCATGTACTGTTCGGTCACACAACTGATGAAGGCAGTGATCTTCATCGGCTCGGGCAAAATTTCCTACGGCAAGCTCTCGCAGGCCTTAGAGTACGGTGCCCTGACCGTCCAAATATCGGGTGACTTCGACGATGCAATGGCTCGCGTAAAAGAAGTTTCGCAAGAACTGGGAATCTATTTGGTCAACAGTATCAACCCATTTCGACTAGAAGGACAAAAGACCATTATGTACCGGGTCCTCGAATCGCTTCGCTGGGAAGTTCCAGATTGGATCGTGGTTCCAGGCGGAAATCTGGGCAATAGCAGCGCGTTCGGCAAGGCATTTATGGAGCTCAAGGAATTGGGGCTAATCGATCGAATTCCGCGGTTGGCGGTGATCAATGCAGCAGGGGCCGATACGCTGGACGTGGTCTTTAACCATCGAAATCTTCGCTGGAGTCGCGGTCGGCCTCGCATGGAGATCGCTTGTTGGTATTACGATGAAATGGACAAAGCCAAGCACAAGGCGGACACCATCGCCAGCGCCATCGAGATCAACCGCCCCGTTAATTTGAAAAAATGCTTACGAGCTCTGGAAGTATGCGACGGGGTAGTTCGAAAAGTGACAGACCAGGAAATCCTTGACGCAAAGGCTCAAGTAGGTGCCGGCGGCATCGGTTGTGAACCAGCCAGCGCGGCAAGCGTCGCGGGTGCCAAATTGCTTCGACAGCAGGGTGTCATCGGAATGGATGACCGGGTGGTGTGCATCTTAACAGGCCATCAGCTCAAAGATCCAACGGCAACGGTCGCTTATCATACGACCGACCAAGACAAGTTTAACGAAGTTCTCGGAAGTCGTGGCGTGTCGCGTGCTTCCTTCGCCAATCGGGCCATTGCCGTTCCAAACGACATGGAAGCCATCGTTAAAGCCATCCAGCTTTATTCCTAAGCATGCCCCCGGCTTCAAAAGCCAGGGGTTCTGACCATCTATTCTAGAAGGATGGTAAATTCCCCCCCAGCAAAACTCCGGGGCATTTCACATCTTTCCATCGGTGGTTGTATCTAATCGGAATTCCGCGAAAATAGTTCCTATCGGGACATTCGTTGACCTAACGTGTCAATCGCTGTAGGCCTAATTAAGAGTGCGGGTTCCGCTAGCATTCTTTTTCAGGTTAGGAACTGTGCAAGGAGGTGATTTCACGATGGCTACCACCAAAATTCCATTTCGTCAGCGTCGGCCGCTGTTCGATCAGTCGCAATCGATCCAGGTTCATTACTTGGGCTGGTCCGGCCCAATTCTCCACGCCGCATGCGACTATTTGCAAAAGCAATACACGCGAGGCAACAAATGGAATATGGATCAGTGTTTGCTCGTTTTACCAGGCGGATTCGCGGGTCGGCGATTGACTCAGTTGATGGCCACGCGAGCGAGTGAACAATCGCTCGTCCTCCGGCCCCCCGAGTTGCTCACGATTGGAACTCTGCCGGAAAAACTCTATTCCGCCAAATTGCCGTTCGCAAGCGATTTGGAACAAGTGCTTGCCTGGACCAAAGTCTTGCGATCCGCTGATCACGAGCTGCTCAAACCGCTACTTATTGAAGTGCCCGATTCAGCAGAACTGCGACCTTGGATGGATTTGGCTCGCATTCTCAGCACTCTCCATCGCGAACTGTCCTCCGATCTGGTCGATTTTGACGATGTAGTTAACGAACTCAAAGGATCGCCTGAGGAAGTGCGTTGGCAAGTCCTCTCCAAACTGCAACGTTCCTACTTGGACGAACTACATATTGCAGGGCTTTGGGATGTTCAATCCGCTCGGCGGTTTGCCATCGACAACAACGAAGTGCGTACGGATTTGGAAATCATTTTAGTGGGAGCGGTCGATTTGAATCGGGCTCAACGAAGATTTCTTTCGGTCGTATCCGACAGCGTTCGCGTCCTCATCGGTGCGCCAGAGTCTTATGCGGCTGGCTTCAATCCAGACGGTACGTTGGCGTCGGAATACTGGCAAGATATCGAAGTCCCAATCGACGAGGAGCAATTGCATGTTCGCTCCAGTGCCAATGACGCTGCGAATGAACTCGCCACACAGCTCGCTAATCTCGGCAATGACTATTCGGTTCAAGATATCACAGTGGGGATACCCGACCCGCAGATTGTTCCGGCCCTACAAGAGACATTAGCCCGAGGAGGCATAACACTTCGGTATGGTCCCGGCATGTCCGTTGCCCAGACACCACCTATGCAAGTCATCGAGTTGATCGGTGACTATTTGGTCGATGGCTCGATCGATATTTTTAGCAGCTTAGTCCGGACGCCTGCGATTCACGATTGGTTGGTTCGCAGTTCCAAAAATGATACAGGTGCGAATCTACTGCCCAACGACTTTTTAGCCAGATTGGACGAGTACCAGCAATCGACCCTCATTCGCAGCGTCAATGTTCCCGAATGGCCACAAAGCAAAGGGCAGGAAATTTTTCTGGCGGTACTGAACAAGTTAGACGAATGGCTGAAACCGCTGCGAATGATCAACGCCAAGTTGACGCAATGGGCAAATCCACTTCGGCAAGTCATCAAGTCGATCTACGAAGGGGTGCAGGTCGATCGAAATGATATCGCTGGGAACGTCTCACTACGTGCGTGCGGCGAAATCAATCAGGCCCTTTCGAAACTTGCTGAGCTTCCGACCAACTTGGATGCTCAAGTAACCTTTCAAGAGACATTGGCATGGATTCAAAGCCAACTGGAAACAGTCAGCGTTCCGCCGCCGCAAGACGAATCCGCTGTCGAAATGCTTGGGTGGCTGGAGTTGCCGCTCGACGACGCTCCTGTCCTGATGTTGACCGGTATGCACGATGGGATTGTGCCAGAAAGCATCAACGGAGATGCGTTTCTGCCAAATCAATTGCGATCCGAGCTTGGTTTGATGGACAATGCCCGTCGTTATGCGCGCGATTGCTATGCGATCCTCGCAATGCTTAATACACGCGAGCGAATCGACCTGGTTTTAAATCACTTGAGTCTCGATGGTGATCCGCAAACGCCAAGTCGCTTGCTGTTGGCAGTACCGTCGGATCTGTTGGCTCGTCGGGTCAAACTGTTGCTTTCGCCTAAAGAAACCGCCGAGGATGGGCTGGTCTCAGATACATGGATCCCACGCGACGGCCAAACCAATATCCCTATCCCGATGCCGGACGCCAGCAAAGTTGTTCGCGATATGGCGGTCACCGATTTCAAAAAATACGATCAATGCCCGTACCGTTTCTACCTGAACCGAGTTGAAAAAGTCCGAGCTTTTGAGCATGACCGGCTAGAACTCGATGGCGGTGGATTCGGCGATCTGTTGCATTTGTGCTTAGAAGGGCTGATCGACTCGCCGGTGGCCACGTCCACGGATGCCAAAGCAACCGCAGACTGGCTGACCGAGAATCTCAAAGCGATTGCCAGGAAACGGTTTGGGGTAAAGCTAACCCCGGCACTGCAAATACAACTAGAACAAGCTGTGCGCCGCCTCGAGGCCTTTGCCGAACATCAAGCAGCCCAGATTGCAGCGGGTTGGCGTATCAAATACATCGAACATAAAGTCGAAAAGTCGCACGGGATCACGCTCGATGTAGAAGGGCAATCGATGATTGTGCACGGACGTATTGACCGCATCGACTATCACCCGCGCGATGGTCGATTCGCTGTTTGGGATTACAAAACCGGTGACCAATCAGGCAAACCCAAGGAAGCTCACTTGAGGCCAAATGGGACTTGGACAGATTGGCAACTACCACTTTATGGGTTATTAATCAAAACGCTGAAAATCGAAGACCTGTCCAAGGTCAGCTTCGGCTACATCTTGCTGCCAAAGAACCCTGCCGAAACGCAGTTCGTCATTGCGGACTTCAAGCCGGAACAACACGCCCTTGCGATTGAGTCTGCCAAAGGGATTGCGCGTAAAGTCATGGCGGGCGAGTTCTGGCCACCGAAATACAAAGGCATCTCCAATTTCGATGAGTTCAATGCGATAACGCAACTGCCCGTAGTCAGGCGATGGAACGAATCGATTGCAAACCAAGAATTCGAATCAAGTCGCCAACGCGAATTGGCCGCCGCAATCCATCCGGTACCTGATATCGAGTTGGATAGCCAGCCGAATCTGGGGATGGCGATCGGCGACGAAGCGCACAAGCTTCGATTGGATGATTCACACAAAGTTTTTGCAGCAAGACCTCGTCCCCATGCAGATCGACCACCAAACAAACTTCATCTCGAAAAGCATCTCGCGAAAGGGCAAGCGGACAAGGATTGGTTTTCGCCTCAAATGATCTTAGCTTCGGCTGGGACAGGCAAGACCTACAACTTGGCTTCGCGTGCGCTGCGATTGCTCTTTACCGATCAAGAGCTCGATTCGATCCTGGCCACAACCTTTACGAGGAAAGCGGCGGGGGAGATTTTGCACCGGATCCTATCCTGGCTGGCAGATGGGGTCGAAAGCGAAGAAGGTTTCGTTCGCTTGGTTGGCGTGCTGAAACCGCTGGAAATCACTCGCGATACAGTCCGTTATCAACTTGGCCGACTCTGTTCACACCTTCACCGATTTCGGGTTAGTACTCTCGACAGTTTTTACTCACAACTGGCGCGCTCGTTTGCCCTGGAGTTGAAACTGCCGCCTGGTTGGACCTTGTCCGATCCATTTCAAACCGAACAGCTGCAGCGGGAAGCAATCAGCCGCATGTTCGACACGATGGATCGATCGGCCCTCAAATCCTTGGTGTCGCAATTATCCAAAGGGGAAGCGACGCGTGGAATCCGCCGCGAAATCGAAAACGTCGTTTCGACCGGTTATGATCTTTTTCGTAGGACTAACGAGGAGGCCTGGAATCAGTTGACCGTCCCGAAGGGGCCAACGGCAGAACAAGCCGAATCTGCCTTGAACGAGTTTCGGGCGTCGCAATTGGAGCATAAAGGCTATGCGGCGGCTCGCGACAAAGCCATTGCGAAATATGAATCCGGCGAATGGAGCGAGTTCCTTGGACTAACGTTGGTCCAAAATGCCGACAATGACGTTGCGAAATATTCCTCAAAGGAACTCCCGGACGAGACGGTTAAGGCCCTGTTGGTGCTTGCGAAGAAATCGGCAGTTGAGGAATTGGCAAGTCGCCGCGCACAGAACGAAGCGGCTTATCGCATGCTCGCCAACTACCATGTGCAGCTCCAGTTCGTGAAGTCGCGTCGACGCATTGTGTCGTTTGATGATATTTCGGAACGACTTTCCAAATGGATGCAGGAGACGATTGCCAAACACAAACCGTGGCCGACGCTGCCAGCGTCGGCTCGGATGCTGGCAGCATCCGCCACGAATCCAACCAACGAGAGCAAAGTGGACGACGAAGCCATGATAGGCATCGCCTACCGTTTGGACTGCCCCATTGATCACTTATTGCTCGACGAGTTTCAAGACACTTCTCCCATGCAGTGGAACATCATCAAGCCCTTCGCGGAAGCGATCGTTGAGGGATCGACCAAAGACAAGTCTTTCTTTTGCGTAGGAGATAGCAAGCAAGCGATTTACGGATGGCGCGGTGGCGTTTCCGAAATTTTCGAATCGGTTGGCAAGCAGATCGATCATGTTCGTCAAGAAAAACTGGTTAAGAGTTATCGCAGTTCGCCCGTCGTAATCGATTTCGTCAACTCAGTTTTTACGCAGCTTGCTAAGCACGACCGCTATTACAACGACGACGAATCGGAAATCATCGCCAGCGACACACAAGCCGTGACGGAATGGATGACTCGCTATTTTTCCAATCACGAAACCTCTCGCGATCGACTCCCTGGCTACGTCGAGTTTCGCAACGCGGATTGTGAAAAGAATAAAGACCAAGAAGGAGAAGAAAGCAGTTATGGACTGCTAGATGAAGTTGCCGACCGAATTGCCGACTTGCACAAAAAGTCGCCGCAAGCGGAAATAGGAATCCTGACCCGGACCAACCGAGACGTTGGGCGAGTCATTGGACTGTTGCGAGAGCGCGGCGTTGAGGCAAGCCAGGAAGGTGGCAATCCGCTGGTCGATTCGGCACCGGTTTTGTTGTTGTTAAGCGCTATGAAATTGGCGAATCACCCATCCGATTCATTGGCGTATTTTCATGTGAGACATTCGCCATGGATCGATCGATTGCCGAGGGAGGCTACCAGCGATAGCGAGAGTCTTTCTGCGTGGATTCGTCAGCAGCTTACGGATTTTGGATTTGGTCGGAGCCTCGGAGTTTTTGCCAATTGGATCGCAAACGAATGCACGGACCGCGACCAAGATCGACTCAAGCAGTTCATTCAGTTGGGATATCGATTCGATGCGATGCGAAATCAACACATCAATGATTTTGTTGAGTATGTCGAGCGACAGAAAGTGTCGGTTCCAGGCATGAGCACGGTCCGGGTCATGACGATTCACCAATCGAAGGGACTCGAGTTTGACGCCGTCTTTTTGCCGACTCTCGACCAGACCATTATCTCGCGGCCTCCCACTTTTGTGGCCATGTACGAGGATCGCACCAAGCCGCCGATCGGCGTGTTGCGCTACATGAATCGAGACATTCAAAAGTACCTTGACGATTCCTGGCGGATCGCATTTCGGGAGTTCGCGAACCAGCAGTTGTCGGAGGCGTTGTGCGTCTTTTATGTCGCCCTAACACGCGCCCGACATGCTCTTTACCTTTACACCTCCCCTTCTTCGAGCCCTAAAAAACGATGGGGATCCGTTCTGCATTCGATCTTCGCCGGTCCTGGTCAGAGCGAACAAGCCGGGCTCGTAATTCGAAGTTTTGGAAACGAGAGTTGGTACGAATCGCTTGAGCCAGCCGAGATCGAGATTGCAGCGGATGCGTCCATACCAACCATAGGCAAAGCCAGCGTTCGGAACATTCAATTGAAGCGCGATGCGGCCTCCATGCGGCGCATGCCATGGCTTCGTCCGAGCCAAAGTGACTTACCGACCGTGGTCGATTTAGCGACTCAATGGTCGGACGACATTTCTTCGAGTGCGGTCATCGGCAAACTGGTGCATCGATGGTTCGAGGAAATAAGAGGTTGGATTGAGGACTATAAGCCGAATAAGAAGCGGTTGAAAGAAATTGCAGCCACAACGTTGACTCAGGAAGAAATGGGACAGGTCAAACTCAATGATTGGGTAGATCGTTTCCTCAAGTACTGCGAGATGCCATCGGTGTTGCTGGCGTTGAGTTCGGATCGATATCGAACATGGCATCAACCGAGGATGTTGCATTTGGAGGTGACCAATGAGCGGCGGTTGCTGCAGATCATTGATGGCCAAATGCTGCGGGGCGTCATCGATCGGTGTGTCCTGGGCTTTGACGGCGACCGGGTGGTGCGAGCGGAGATCTTGGATTTCAAGACCGATCGCAAACCGGACTCGCTAGGGGTAGCCGAATGGTCCAAAGAGCGAGCGGAGGTTCATGGAGCCCAACTGGGCTACTACCGTCGCGTGCTAACGGATCAATTCGGTCTGCATCCCAGCGATATCCAACTAACGTTGCTGCTGTTGAGTGAAGATTTGCAGATCGAAGTGAAATAGTGGCCGTTCGATGCACACGTGGCCGACGCTGCTAGCGTCGGTACCCAGCCTTTCGAACACCGGCGGCGCTTCGGGTGCAATGCCCCCGAGATCATTTCGAGTTCATCTGGGGGGATGGTTAACTTTTCTCTAGAATGGATGGTCAACAATGCTCCCGGTGTTTTCGCTACCGCTGGGTTCATCCCAGCGGGGCGATAATTGGCAGCTACAAGCAACCCGTGAGGGGCTAGGCTCTCCTTCGGTTTCATACCGGAGGAAGCTGCGTTTCGCCCATCCGAACTTTATTTCCACTGTGTAAGCTCAGCGGAGAGCTCGAATCGAATGATCACGCCTGAAGGATGCCCACTACTTCGACATGGAAAGAACCGTTGAGGAAACCTCGCACGCTGGCAACGCGATGCGTAACCGGTCCAACAAATCAGCCTCAAAGTTACCAGCCAAGTACTTAAGTCGTTGCATCGACTTCATGTACTTAATCACTTCATCCGGTTCTGCTATCAGGCCGACCTTTAGGGCTTCTAAGTTTTTGCATTGGGTGATCGTCTCCGCCGCGTTTGAATTCAAAACGGAACCATAGTCTAGGACGCGGGCTTCTGAATACTTCGAAATCATCGTTTTAGCGGAAATCCCCTGTATCGCCAAACCAGGCTTGCCGCGCCATACAAGAACCTCTGCGCGTCTGTCGAGATCGAAGTGAACGGCAGAGTAAGTATCCATCTTGGTTTGCTGTCCGCGAATCTCTTCATTTTGGAATTCCCTCGACGTTCTCGCAAACTCAACGCCCCCGCAATGAAACGAGCGATCAGGAACTCGAGTTCGCTCGAAGTCAGGGGTAGCCGTCGAATTCGCAAGTCGTTCAACAATGGAACGATCTACACTCAAAGAAACAAATCGAACGTCGCCGTCCCCCATTCCGAAATGAGCGCCATCGCTCCAGCCTCCAAACCCACCGCTCTTTGCATTAAGTGGCCATTCCAAAGCTCGCCAGTTGTAAGGGTAGCCAAATGGCTGAAACTTCGAACCGATCTCCCCAACAAACCAAACGTTGGACAGGCCGGAATTCATATCGCTGAACTTTGCGTTTGAACCTCGATTGAAGAGGCTCGCATTTGCAAGATAGTGTGTTAGGGCGTATCCTTCCGAAGAATAAATACTTTCCATGCCGGGGCTTTGATAACAATGCATTCGTGTGCGAAACTTATAGGAATTGAATGGATGCTCCCATCCTATCTGTTGGTCGATTTCGTTGTACCAGCTACTCGCTTCCATGAAATTGAAGATCTTGGTTTGCCAACCATGCTCTTCCTCTTGGTCACATCCTGAAGGAAGCCGCTTAAAGGCGGATTCGAAATTGTGAATGCCCATTACGATCTGCTTTAGGTTGTTGCTTGACTGCATCTTGCGTGCTGCGATCCCCGCACGGCTAACGGCCATGACAAGTAGACAGCCAAGCATCGCAACACAAGCGATCCCTATCCCCCAACTCAATCGTTTCATGAACATCGGTACCTCAAGAATTTAGCACTTTAAATCGTCACCAAAGTGCGCCCTGCCCATCAAGAGTTGAGTAATGCTCTGAGAAACGCAGCGCAGGACGCCAACGACGTTTGACTTCGGCTTTTTCTTCTTGATCATCAAAAGACGCGAACGCTTTCCTTTCCATTGTAGCATCGTTCGCACACCGCCGTTATTATTGGCGACAGCGATGTTATCGACGTTTCCATGATTCCATGTTCATGCCCGCGCACGAAGTGCAACAAGGCCTAACTCGCCTCAATTTTGAATTTGCAAATCAATCGTTCCTAAAGGGCGCAAAAGCCACAGTCCCTGAATCCAAATAGCGAATCGAGTGAATCACGGATCTGATTGGCTGCTCAACGCCTCAAGGATTGGCTACACTGACGTTCACGGATTTGGGGGAGGCAATTTGGCTTCGAGCGTTCATTCGTCCGATCAGCATGCCTCCCTTGGGATTGGATTTCGGTCTGCGTCGAAACAAAAATGGTAGTTCTATGAAGATGACTCGGTTGATACCAATGCTACCCGTCAAGAGCATGTCAAAAAGCGTGGACTTCTATTGTCGGATCCTTGGATTCGACGTCGAGAATAGAAACGACGAATGGGGCTGGGCAATGCTTCGCTTCGACGATTGTCGTTTGAAGTTGGATCAATCAATCAACGCGCATCCAGGCAAGTTTCGCGACTCAGTCCTTTATTTGTACCCGGATGATGTGGTCGCCTATCACAAGGAGATTCGGGAGAACGGTTTAGTTGTGCCGGAACTAGACGTCACCTTTTATGGCCTCACGGAATTCCGAATTAACGATCCGGATGGAAATCGATTGTGGATAGGACAAAGCACGTCGACAAACGCCTAAAAAAGAAAAAACACCCCCTCCGCCTGTCTCCTTTTTGTCCTGTTATTCATCCGGCGCGTTTAATTTGGAGGATGGTTACCTTGCCTCTTGGACAGA
>Ga0105048_10015660_pt1 | contig 11760 bp, 13 predicted proteins | sample MAT05_FD_78382 | JGI IMG/M metagenome (GOLD analysis project Ga0105048, IMG submission 78382) | Freshwater microbial communities from Lake Fryxell liftoff mats and glacier meltwater in Antarctica - MAT-05 | ecosystem: Environmental > Aquatic > Freshwater > Ice > Liftoff microbial mat | place...
GCGGCAACGCACCTCGAAGCGATGCCACCCCGCAGGCACGTTCGCAATCCCCTCGAAACGCAGCCCATTCGTGCGAATAGCGATCGTTTCCCAACCGGAATCGTTCTTCGCAGGTTCCCCCGCAGGTACCGCACGAAATTCCCACGTGCCCTCCGCCAACCCCGCTGGCATCGAACCGCGGATCGTCACTTCGGCAGAACCGGGTAGCTTGCGTTCCGGTACAAACCCGAATCGCTGAACGACCTGGTGCGGCAACGGATGCGCGAACGTCAGCACCGCCGGTTCCGCCGCACTCCCGAGCATCGGAAACGCAACGAGAGTAAAGAACGCAAGAGATCGCATGAGGTGTCTTTCTGTTCGGCGGGCAAAATCGCGAGGTTTGGAGGGCGTTGCCGTTATACCCCATGCGGCAGAAACGGATACCGTTCAGAAGATTACACCCACCGCTCGCCTATGCGTCGTGCTTTGAAGTTCATCGCGCGTCTCCTGAAGGGGGAACTTTACTTCAACACTTCGACGGGAATCAGGGTGCAGCGGGCCAACTGCACATCGTTGGTGAGGAACAATCCGCATCCGTGTTCGATGGCAGTAGCGAGGTGAATGGAATCCATAGCCTGGAACTTGAAAACAGCCCGGATTTGAGCTGCGCGTTCCCAAACTCCGGCCGTTACGGATAACATTTGAATACCGGACCAGCTGAAAAATGTCTGGTATTCCGAAAGTACAATGGCGTTACCCAATCGAACGGGACCTACCAAACACTCCAGACGAGTCGCATCACTCGCTGCCAAAGTATCCCGCATTGTGAGAAACTCTTGTATTCGGCGATCGACTATCGGCTCCCAAACGGGATCGCCTTCCACGTTGTAAATGACTATGTTGGTGTCGAGACAGACGATCATGGCTGCGACTCACTTTCCGCATGTTTGCGTCGCAATCGGCACGCTTCTTGAAGCTGGACCGCTTCTTCGATCTCTTTATCCATCTCCGCTGATAATTCCGCTTGCTCCGCTGCAATCTCTGCCATGTTGCGGGAATGATGTCCCCTCGCAAGTTGGCTCGTTCGTATCGCTTTCATCGTTTGGAGATAATCTTGACTGAGTGTTGTCACTTCTTGATTACGATCCACCTCTGGCCGCACGACTACGTGAACGCGCCCCGGTGGCAGGCTCGGTTTCTCGTCGAGAACCAGCGTCCCATCGGCTTGGATCGTGCCGCCGAGTATCGTTTCGGTGAAGTTCATCGCACGTCTCCTGGTCGGAAATCCTTATTGCATTCTACTCGATCTGCTGCGAATCGCGACCTTCACCAAACCTTCGCATGGCTCGCGTTGTCGGAATCGATGGGCAGCGTAAGTTTGACTCAACTGTATCATGATCCAAATGGAGCTTGCTATGCGCATTAGAAACTGGTTTTTGCTGGTTGTCGTCGGATGTCTCGCAGGCTGTTCGGGTTCGGGTGCTGTCGAAACGGCGAAGCTCGAAGGGCAGGGCGCGACGTTCGTCGAACCGGTGATGAAGGTTTGGACGAACGAACAAGTCGATAAATCTGGCGGCAAAATCCAGATTAACTACCAGGGTACCGGCTCCGGCGCAGGCATTCAGCAGTACACGAAAAAGACCTGCGACTTCGCCTGTTCCGATGCACCGATGAACGAGAAACAACTCGCCGCCGCGGTCGAAGCGGGTGGGCCGGTCGTGCATATTCCGCTCGTCATCGGTGCCGTCGTGCCGATGTACAATCTGGATAATGTCGCGAAGCCACTCCAGTTCACCGGCGACGTGCTCGCGCAAATCTACCTCGGCAAAATCACCAAGTGGAACGACAAGGCCATCGCCGACCTGAACCCCGGCGTCGTGCTTCCGGACCTCGGTATTCAACCCGTGTTCCGTTCGGACGGTAGCGGCACGAGCAACATCTTCAGCGAATATCTCTCGAAAACCAGCCCGGACTTCAAAGCGACCGTGGGTGCATCGACGCAGCCGACGTTCCCCAAGGGTGTGGGGATCGGCAAGCCGAAAACCGATGGCGTGGCGGGGCACGTCTCGAATACGAAAGGCGCGATCGGCTACGTCGAACTGACGTACGCCCTCGACAAAAAGGCGCAATACGGTTCGGTGAAGAACAAGGCCGGGCAGTTCGTCCTCGCGGATCTGGCGAGCATCACGGCGGCGGCTTCTGCTGTCATTGGCACGAAACCGACCGAAGCGCCGTACAACTTACACGACCTGACCTACTCGCTGACCGATGCAGTTGGCGATGGCGTTTACCCGATTGCGGCGATGAGTTACGCGATTCTCGCGCAGAAGCAGAGCGGTACGAAGGGCAAAGCACTCGTAAACTTCCTAAAATGGTGTGCCGGTGCGGAGGGGCAGAAGTTCGCGCAAGCCCGAAACTTCGCGCCGCTCCCGGAGGCGCTCGTAAACGCGACTCAAGCGAAGCTCGACGCGGTCGAAGTGGCGAAGTAAGCGACGAGCCACCGGGTTGATCCCGGTGGGAATCTCCCTCCCGAATGGTCGCAAATGTCCCCCGAAAGCCCTCACCCGATGCCGTCTCGAACATCCGAAATGGTGTTCAACGCCCTGACGCGGGCGGCGGGGTTCGCGGTGTTAACGACGGTGCTCGGCCTCATCGTAGTTCTGACGATGCAAGCCTACCCGGTGCTAATCAAGGCGGGCGAATACCAACTCTTTACGAGTCGTTCGTGGGTGCCGAAACCGCCGGATGGTGGCACGCCGATCTACGGCGCACTCTCGTTCATTTTCGGCACCGTGGCAACGGCCGTCATTGCGCTCGCCATCGCGATTCCGCTCGGTGTGGCAACGGCGGCGTATCTGTCGGAAATCGCACCGGGCTGGCTCCGCAAGGTCGGCGCGTTCCTCATCGAATTACTCGCCGCCATCCCCAGCGTCGTCTTCGGTTTTTGGGGGCTGTTCTTCATTGCGCCGCTGATTCAAAGGGCGTTCGATGCACTCGGCGGGCCGAACACGGGCGGCAACGGCCTGCTCGCGGCGGGTATCATTCTCGCGATCATGGTGTTGCCGTACATTACCGCGATCGCGTTCGATGTCTGCCAATCGGTGCCGCGTTCGCAGCGCGAAGGTTCGCTCGCACTCGGCGCGACGCGCTGGCAGACGATTTACTCCGTCGTGTTGCCGTATGCGCGTCCGGGGATCATCGCCGCGAGTTTCTTGGCGCTCGGCCGGGCGCTCGGCGAAACGATGGCCGTGACGATGCTCGTCGGCAACCGCGCGGAAATCGATTGGTCGCCGTTCGCACTCGGCGACTCGATCGCCAGCCGCATTGCGAATCAATTGAACGAAGCCGACGATGCGACGTTCCGCTCCGCACTCATCGCGCTCGGCCTCGTGCTAATGCTCGTGACGAGTATCTTTAACGTCAGCGCCCGCTTGTTGCTGTCCCAGTTGAATCGTCCGCGAAATACCACGCCGATTCCCGTCATCGAAGATGCAGTCGTCCCGACGACGACGGCGAACCTCAATGCACCGGCTATTGCGCCTCCCGTGCGTTCGCACGCGCAATTTTGGAACCGGGTCATGACGGCGGTCCTTGCGGGGTGCTTTGCCGCTACGGTGATCCCGCTATTCCTGATCCTCGGCTTCATCGCTGTGCGAGGCGTCGAATCGCTCGAACGCGGCATCTTCAGCGAGCGCGGGCGACCGGCGCTCACGGATGAGCAATTCGCGAAATATCAAGCATCGAAACGCGGCGAGGGCGACTACCCGAACGACGACATTGGCCGCCCCGTACGGCGTGGTGGACTCGGCCACGCGATGCTCGGCAGCGCTGTCATCGTCGCGTTTGCGGCCTTGCTCGCGATCCCTATCGGCTTGCTGGCGGCGGTGTATCTTGCGGAATCGCACAACTCGCGAATGGCGAATCTCGTGCGATTCCTGACGGAATTGCTCGGTGGGGTGCCGTCAATTATCATTGGAATTTTCGTCGCAGCGATACTGGTTTACCCGAAAGTCTCGCTGACCGGCGGCGAGGCGTCGCCGCTCGGTTTCTCCGGCTGGGCCGGTGCCGTGGCGCTCGCAATCATGATGATTCCGATCGTCGTGCGTTCGGCGGAAGAGTCGATGAAACTGGTGCCCGAATCGTTGCGGCACGCGAGCTATGCGCTCGGGGCGAATCGGATGCAGACGACACTGCGCGTAATTCTACCTGCCGCATTTCCCGCGATCGTCACCGGCATCTTCCTCGCCGTCGGTCGCATCGCGGGGGAAACCGCACCGCTCATTCTCACCGCCGGAAACACCGATTTCTGGCCGACCGGCCCCGCGGCCCCGACCCCGTTCCTGCCCGGTTACATCTACAAATACTCGCTATCGCAATACGACGACTGGCAGGCACAAGCCTGGGCTGGCGCGCTCGTTTTGCTCGTCGTCGTCATGTTCCTTAACGTCGGTATCCGCCTCTTCGCCGGCCAGCGCGTCGTCGCCGCGTCTCGCGCCGATTAGAAAGACACACCCATGTCAGTCGGCTTCGCACTCGTCGGTTGCGGGATGATCGCACGCTATCATGCGAAGGCGCTCGCCGAGATTCCGCACGCCCGCATCACCGCGTTCGTGTCGCGATCCCAAGCCAACGGCGAGGCACTTCGCGCCGAACTCGGCCTTTTCGACGTGCCCGTCGTCGGCACAATCGAAGACGCAGTGAAACTGGCCGGCGTCGATGCGGTCATCATCACGACGCCGAGCGGCGCGCATCTCGAACCCGCGCTCGCGGCCGCCGCGGCTGGCAAACACGTCGTAGTCGAGAAGCCGTTGGAAATTACCGAAGCGCGTTGCGATCGCATCGTCGAAGCCTGCGAGATGCATCGCGTGAAGCTGTGTACGATCTTTCCATCGCGGTTTGCCGATAGCAGTACGACGCTGAAGGCCGCCGTGGAAGCGGGGCGATTCGGCCGCCTGACGCTCGGCGAAACCACCTGCAAATGGTGGCGAACGCAAGCCTATTACGACGAAGGTGGCTGGAAAGGCACACAAGCGTTAGACGGTGGCGGGGCACTGATGAACCAGGCGATTCATAGCGTCGACTTGCTGTTGTGGATGATGGGCGAAGCGGCGACTGTCATGGGTATGACAGCGATGCTCGCACACGAACGAATCGAAGTCGAAGACACCGCCGCCGCCGTCATCCGCTTCCGCAACAACGCGCTCGGCGTCATCCAGGCGACGACGAGCGTTCACCCCGGTTACCCGAAAACCATCGCGATTCACGGCGACAAAGGCAGTGCCGTCATCGAGCAAGAAGACGTGCTGCGCTGGGACTTCACGCCGACGATCCCCGACGATGACCGCGTAAAGGAACGCTTCGCGGCAAAGGTCGGCGCGAGTGGCGGGGCCGCCGACCCGAAGTCGATCAGCTACGAAGGCCACCGCCGCCAACTCGCCGATTTCGTCGAAGCGATCCGCACGAACGGCACGCCGAAAGTCGACGGCCGCGAAGGCCGCAAAGCCGTGGCTCTCATCCGAGCAATCTACGAAAGCCAACGCACCGGCCGCATGGTGGAATTGTAAGCGACACGCGATGATGCCACAATCTCGCAAACTCAATCGCGAACAACTGCCACCCGAATATTGTGCGATCCTCGAACAGCGAATCGGCACAAAGGAAACCGATGTTTTAGCTGTGGAACTTGCCGCGCCGGAGGAATCGCAACGCGGCGGCACGGCCACGCTCGAGCGGCCTAAAACCAAGTTCACGCGACAAACCGACAAGGCGTATTACGCGGAGAAAGCGAACCGCATCACGAAGGCGATTCTTGAAGATGCAAAAGCAAAACTGGCTGGCGTGTAATGGCTACTCGCGTTTCAAACTCGGCAACGGCACCCGTACGAGAATGTCATCGTAACCATAAGGTAAGTCACCGTAGGTCTTTCCGTTGTCATCTTTTTCGTTCTGCCCAAAACTGTATAAGAGGTACCCACTCTCGTTCGGTTGGTAAGTCAGTGGTTTCTCGGTGAACAAATCGTTCGGAATCTTGGCGAGGTATTTCGGTGCGAGTTCATTGAGTGTCTTGGGGTATTTTCCATTGTCTGCTCGATTCCGGGGTGGGGTTTCTGGGCCGGTTTGCCTAGCATACATAGCATTCGCACACGATGGAAACGGATGATTCCATGACCGGAGACGATGACATGACGCGTAGCCAGGCTGCCGCGATGACGCTCGCGCTGTTTGCCCTTGCCGAGATACCCGGCGATTCCGCAGGACAGTCGACGTACCAGAAGCCGCCGCAGGCGATTCTCGATGTCTTGCACGCGCCGCCCGCACCCGCACTCAGCCTGAACCCGACGCGAGACACGCTGCTACTGATTCAGACGGAGCGCTACCCCGGCATCGCCGAGTTGGCAAAACCGCAACTGCGGCTGGCCGGCTTCCGCATCAATCCACTCACGAACGGCCCTGCCCGCATCGCGCATGTCACGGGGCTGACACTGATGCCGGTCGAAGGCGGTCATCCGCGGCCAATCACGCTGCCGAAGGGGATCGTCGGCGTACCGCAATGGTCGCCGAACGGCTTCCGCTTCGCGACCACGGTGACCACCGATATCGAGGTGCAACTCTGGGTCGGCAGTACTGCCACGGCAGCAATGAAACGCATCCCGTTCGTGGCGCTCAATGCCGCGTTCGGCGATCCCATCTCGTGGATGCCCGACTCGAACTCGCTTCTGTGCGAGCTGGTTCCGGGCGAACGCGGCAAGCCACCGGAAACGCCACTCGCGCCGAGCGGCCCGACGGTGCAAGAATCGAGCGGCAAGGCGGCCCCCGTTCGCACGTACCAGGACATGCTGCAAAACGCGCACGATGAGGCCCTTTACGATTACTACGCCACGTCGCAGTTGGCGGTGGTGTCGCTCGATGTGCCGCCGATCGCGCAAACCGTCGGCGAACCGGCGATCTTCGGTACCGCGTCGCCTTCGCCCGATGGAAAATTCCTGCTAATTAGCCGGCTGCATCGGCCGTATTCGTACTTGCACCCGGCCTCGGCGTTCGCGAAAACGGTCGAAGTTTGGAACCGCAAAGGCAAGGTCGTTCGCACCGTGGCGGAGCTTCCGTTGCAGGATAAAATCCCCATCGAAGGCGTACCGACGGGGCCGCGGAATGTGAGTTGGCAGCCGACGAAAGACGCGACGCTGATGTGGGTCGAAGCCCTCGACGGTGGCGATCCGAAAACGAAGGTGCCGCACCGCGACCGGGCGTTCGCACACGCAGCCCCGTTTGCCGATGCCGCGAAGTCATTATTTGAAGTCGAACATCGCTTCAGCGGCATGAACCACTTCCCCGATGGCGACCGCGTGCTCGTCAGCGATTACGACCGCGACCGCCGGTGGACCCGCACCGTGTTACGCAAACTTTCGGAGACAGACACCGCACCGACAGTGCTCTTCGATCGCTCGATTCAGGACCGCTACAACGACCCCGGCACACTACTTTCGAAGCGCATGGCAAACGGCCGCTCGGCGTTATGGGTGACCGACGATACGCTGTTCCTCTCGGGTGCCGGTGCCACACCGAAGGGCGATCGGCCGTTCCTCGATCGCTTGAATATCAACACGAAAAAGACCGAGCGGCTCTTCCAGTGTGCCGAAGGCGTGTACGAATCGGCGTCGCCGCTATCGGACGATGCCACGAAGTTACTCATCCGTCGCGAGTCGCCGAGCGACCCCGGTAATTACTTCTACCGGAGCGGTACGACCGAAACCGCGATCACCACGTTCGTCGATCCCGCGCCGATTTTGCGACAGATTAAAAAGCAACTCGTGACGACGAAACGACCCGATGGCGTGACGGTTTCGTTCACGCTGTATCTACCACCGGATTACAAAGCGGGCGAGAAACGGCCGACGGTGTTTTGGGCGTATCCACGCGAGTTCAACACTGCCGACACCGCCGGGCAGATTAGCGGCAGCACGGATCGCTTCACGAACATCACCGGCTATTCGCACCTGTTTTTCTTGCTGCAAGGCTACGTGGTGATGGACGAAGTCAGCGTGCCGATCGTCGGTGCGCCGGACAAGGCGAACGATACGTTCGTCGAACAACTCGTCGGCAGCGCGAAGGCGGCGATCGATAAAGCCGTGGAAATGGGGCCGGTGGACCGCAACCGCATCGGTGTCGGCGGGCACAGTTACGGCGCATTCATGACGGCGAATCTGCTCGCGCACAGCGACTTGTTCCGCGCGGGTATCGCCCGCAGCGGCGCGTACAACCGCACGCTGACGCCGTTCGGTTTCCAGAATGAACGCCGCACGTATTGGGAAGCACCGGAGGTGTACGCGACGATGTCGCCGTTCCATAATGTGCACAAAATCCATGCGCCGCTCTTGCTCGTTCACGGCATCGTCGACGACAACCCCGGTACCTTCCCCGTGCAAAGCGAACGCCTTTACCAGGCGCTCCGCGGCAACGGCGCGACCGCAAGACTGGTCATGCTCCCGCACGAAGCCCACGGCTACGCCGCAAAAGAAACCATCGAGCACGTGCTCGCCGAACAGATCGCATGGTTCGACAAGTACGTGAAAGGGAAATAGGGAAGCATTCGATGCGAATCGTGCTGGAAGTGATTGCGGGGCCGTCCTTGCACCGGAGCTTTGCGTTCGAGCAACACGACTTGTTTCTCGTGGGGCGCGGCGAGGACGTCCACTTTCAGATCCCGAACGACCTGCAACTGTCGCGACGGCATTTCATGGTCGAAGTCAACCCGCCATCGTGCATGGCGATCGATCTCAACAGCAAAAGTGGCATCGAGATCAACGGAGTTCGCAGCAAGGCGCAACGTTTGCGCAACGGCGATACGATTCGGGCGGGCGCTACCGTGTTTGCGGTCGGTATCGAAGGTTCCGAAGAATGGTTCGAGGCGAGCCAGACGACCGAGGTTCAGCTGTTGCCGCCAACGGCCGTTTTGTCGTCGTCGGTTTTTCCGGCGATACCCGGCTATCTCATCGTTCGCGAGATCGGGCGTGGCGGTATGGGGGTCGTGTATCTGGCGACGCGGCAAGCCGATGGGCAACGTGTGGCCGTGAAGACGCTCCTGCCAGCCACCGCCGCTTCAGCGCAGGCCATGCAGCGTTTTTTGCGAGAAGCGGAAATTTTGAAAGAGCTCGATCATCCGCACATCGTTCGCTTCACCGACATGGGCGAAGTCGCGGGATTGCTCTGGTTCGGGATGGAGTTCGTGGATGGTCCCGATGCGTGGAAAGTGATCAAACAGAACGGCCCGCTGCCCGTCGGCGATGCTTGCCGTCTGGCGCGCGAAACGATTTCCGCACTGATTTACGCGCACTCGAAATCGTTCGTCCATCGCGACATCAAGCCGCACAATATCCTTCTGGAAACGCACGCGACGAACGGAACGTACCGCGCCCGCCTCAGCGACTTCGGCCTTGCGAGAACCTATCAGACATCGCAAATCAGCGGGCTGACGCTTCGCGGCGAATCGGGCGGAACGCCAATGTACATGCCGCCGGAACAAGTCCGCCAGTTCCGCGAAGCCCGACCCGCCGCCGATCAATACTCGATCGCCGCCACGCTCTATTTCCTGCTGACAGGCGGCACGATCTTCGAGCCGATCCCGGACATCGTCAGCCTGATGTTCAAAGTGCTCGACGAAGCGCCCGTGCCAATCCGGAGCCGGCGCGCAGACATTCCCGCGCCACTCGCCGAAGCGATCCACCGCTCCCTTTCAAAGAACGCCGCCGACCGGTTCCTGCACCTCAGCGAACTCGACGCCGCAATCGCGCCGTTTACGAACTGACCCCGACCCGTTTTGGCTTTCGCTTCACTGAGTCGACACCACACACGCATCGACGAGTTCCTGGGCGGTTCGGCACTCGGAGATGCGTTGCGGGGTGAGGTGCATTCCGTTTTTAGCGGCGTCGAGGTAGACGAGGAAGTTCATTTGCGTCAGCGAATCCCACGCGGGGTAGTTCGCGAGTTCCTCCGGGCCGTGCAACGACAGCGGCGAAAGTTCCAGCTCGGATTCGAGTTCGCGGAGCAATTCAGCGCGTGTCATAGTGATTTACCTGTCGCCGAGGAACGCACGCATGTCTTGCGCCATCCGTTCGGGGTGAGTGTATTGCGGGTAATGGCCGCACGGCGAATATTCGATTCGACGCACATCGGGCACGCGTGCCTCGACTTCGGCTTCGTACATTCGCGGCACGATCGTGTCGCGGTCGCCGCCGATCATTAGCACGGGCGAACGCACCTGTTGTAATTGTGGGCGCAAGTCGAGTGTATCGAGAATGAGCGCCCGGCGTGCGGCCGCTCGAATTGGCGTCAGCCCGCTGTTCACCAACAGGAAGTCGAAAATCTCTTTCGGGGCCGTCACGAACGCGGGGGCTTCGAGCTTGCGCATCGCGGTCTCGCGCATCGGCAGATCGCCCATGAGCCACGGCCAGTATCGGCCCACTCGCGCTAAACCACGTTCGACGCGGATGAGTGGACGTCGTGCGAAACCGCCTTGTAAAATCACGCGATTTAACCGGTGCGGGTACGCGATCGCGGTGCCAAGTGCCACCGTCGAGCCGTACGAAGAACCGAGTAAATCGACGCGATCGATTTGCAAATGGTCGAGCAACGCAATCAGATCGTGCGAGTAGTCCGCATGCGAATACATGCCGAGATTCGCGCCATCGGTGCGACCGTCGGCGAGAGAAATCGCGAGACAACGAAACTCGCCACTGAGCCGTGCCATGAGCAATGCAAACGACCGCGGCCAATCGCACAAACCATGCACGAACACGAGCGTGCGCGGGCCGTGGCCCCAAGTCACGTACGGCATCCGGTAGCGCCCCGTATCGAACGTGGCGGGCATCGCTTCGGCGTCGAAGCGGGCGGTGGCAGACTGCAATTCATCGATGGTGACGGTAAGCATATTGGGATTTTATCAAAGCCCGACACCGGCCGCGAGGGGTACACCGGATACGATGTCAGAGTATTATTTGCGCCATTTCAAGGGAAACAACGGCCATGACCGAACCTGTGAAGCCCGGGCGGTATCGTCATTTCAAGGGGGGCGAGTACGAAGTGATCGGCGTCGCCCGCCATTCGGAGACCGACGAAACGCTCGTCGTCTACCGTCCGCTGTACGAAGACAGCGGCCTGTGGGTTCGCCCGCTCAGCATGTTCGCCGAGCGCGTAACGCGCGGGGAACGGACGACATTGCGGTTCGAGTATCTCGGCCCGATGTAACCGCGCGACGCCCCTTGTGCCGTGAATACCTCATCACAGGAGTGCGTGAAATGGCGTTAGTGATTACCGAGCCGTGCGTCGACTGCAAGTACACCGATTGCGTCGTCGTCTGCCCGTGCGAATGCATCTATCAGGGCGAGCAGCAACTGTACATCGCGCCCGACGACTGCATCGACTGCGAGGCGTGCATCCCCGAGTGCCCTGTCGAGGCGATCTTCACCGAAGGCAACGTGCCCGCAAAGTGGACGAGTTACATCGACCTCAACCGTACGCGAACCCAGGAACTCATCGCACTCGGAAATGCCGGAATGACCGAAAAGAGCAACGAACCCGCAGGGCCACACTGCAAAAAATGAGTTGCCGAATCGGCGCGGCTATATAAACGTCGATCGTCAAGAAGACGGACGGGAAGCTCGTGTGGGTCGAACCGACCTCGCTCACGCGGAGCCGGTGAGGTGGTCCGGGCAGGAAGCGGCCCGCGATCTCTCGGATGAGCCGCTCGCGGCATCCCGGCGTCCAGAAGCGACCGACCGGACATGA
>Ga0105048_10015661_pt1 | contig 11759 bp, 11 predicted proteins | sample MAT05_FD_78382 | JGI IMG/M metagenome (GOLD analysis project Ga0105048, IMG submission 78382) | Freshwater microbial communities from Lake Fryxell liftoff mats and glacier meltwater in Antarctica - MAT-05 | ecosystem: Environmental > Aquatic > Freshwater > Ice > Liftoff microbial mat | place...
AGTCGGTCAATGTCGTGGCTTGAGCTGCCAACGACTGACTGGCACCGGAGCAGGGCATTCCAAGATGTGACGGTGGTCAGGGGAATGGAGGCGGCCGCCTCAACCGGCATGCCCCCCCGTGCGCAACCACCCGCACCGTCGGCTTCACTGTTCACGGGAAGCTTCAGGTCCCCCAACTTGCAGGATTCGACTCACTCCGGGCTTGCCCCCGGGGAGTGCCCGCGGAGACAACCGCCGGAACATGCAGTTGCCGTCCATGCGCCCGATCCGGGACACGCTCGCCGCGTGGCGATACTGGCGCGGATTTCGCCTCCGACATCCGGACCTGTTTGGAGCCGGGGACGCGTGCCTCGGATTCGGCCGCGTCCTCCTCCCGCAACGGATCCGTCATGCGCTCGGCGACCGCCTTCTCGCACAACACAGCACCACCCGCACGGATCCGGCCGGGGGTTACCGGGTGCACGTCGGCCCTCTCGGACTCGACTTCTTCTGGCCGTCGCCTTCGACCTGCGACACCTGGTACGCCCTCGAACAGGAGGTCCGCGAAGCCAACCCCCACTGTTACACCACGCGTCCGATCCGGCTCGGGCCCGAATCGGTCGTGATCGATGTGGGCGCCTGCGAAGGGTTGTTCGCCTTCCGGGTTCTCCGACAGAAACTCGCGCGGGAAGTCATCGCCTTCGAACCCTTCCCGGCCATGGCCGAATTGCTGCGCCGCGGTGCCATCGCCAACGGGATCACTTCCGGCCTCACCCATGAACCCTGCGCGGTCAGCAATCACAACGGACTGGTCGGATTCCGCACGGACCTCGGGGCCGACAGCAGTCAGGTCGTGCTCAATCCCCCGGCCGGCTTCCAGGGCGTGGTCGTCGAGTCGGTGCGCCTGGATGACCACCTTGCGCGCTCGGGCCGAAGACTGACGGAACGGGACCTGATCAAGATCGATGCCGAAGGGGCCGACTTCGAGGCACTCAAGGGAGCGGAACAGACGATTCGCGAGTCCGCTCCACAGATCGCCGTGACGACCTACCACGTGGACGAACACGCGGACGAGATGATCGACTGGCTGCGACAGGTCCAGCCCCGCTACCGGTTTCGATTGAAGGGCTTCTCCTATTGGACCTCCACCCCCAGGCCCGTGCTGTTGCAGGCCTCGACGCTTTAAACGACGACGATCCGCCCCTTGTCCAGATCGTAGGACGAGATCTCCAGGCGCACCGGGTCCCCGACCGCGAGGGGGGCGAGGGTCGTTCGCAATTTCTTGGCGACATGGGCCAGCACCACGTGCCCGTTGGGGAGTTCGACACGAAAGGTCATGCCTGGCAGCACTTCGATCACCTTCCCGGCCACCTGCAACGAGTCGTCTTTGTTGGTCATGCGAAGTCCGAATCTGGGAACCCACACGGTCCCGAGGCAAGCGGCTTCCCCAACCGCCCTCGGTCCGGGGGCATCTTGACACTGCCCCTCCCGGGAGCGCGGGCGTCCTCGCCCGCTGCCCTGCACCAGGAGCCCGAGCGGTCCCAGGATTTTCCCGGCAAGGCCCGAGAACCCACTGCCCCCACCGGACCAGAATGTGCGCCTCGTACCCTCGGCACTTCGTCACCTACGTAGAGCCTGTCCCAACCCCCCCTGTTTTTGAAAATGCGACATCAACCCAGGCGCGTCCCGATCTCGTGAACCAAGGTGTGGTTTTTACGCCGGAGGCGTTCCAGCCATTAGTCCGGGGTTCGCGAAGCGATACCCCGGGTCACTCGCGCTCGATGGATCTTTACCCCGGAGGGGTTGCAGACCTGCAACCCCTCCGGGGTTGATCATTCATTCCATCGCACTCCCGGGGTGACGCTTCGCTGACCCCGGGCTAGTCGCTCCCATCCCTCCGGGATGAAGACCCCCGTCTCGGCAAGGCCCGGGAATCCACTTTGCGCATGGGGGCAGTGTCAGAACGCGCCGCCTCGGTCTCAGGCTGAAAACGCCGGCTTTTTGGCTGAACACGGAACGTGGCTCGGTGCACGTTCTCCGCATGCCTCGACGCGAACGTTGGCCGATTGCCCTGACCATCGCCGGATCCGACTCCGGCGGGGGCGCAGGGATCCAGGCGGACCTGAAGGTGTTCCAGGCGCTCCGGGTCCACGGAACCAGTGCCATCACCTGTCTGACCGCCCAGACTCCGGCGGGGGTCACTGCGGTGGAAGGGGTGAGCCCAGCCTTCCTCCGCGCCGAACTCGACGCGCTCTTCAGTCATCTCCCTCCGAAGGCCGCCAAGTCCGGAATGCTCTGGGAGGTGCATCTGGTCCGGGAAGTGGTCCGCCGATGGATCATCCCGGGCGCGCCCCCGCTGGTGGTGGACCCGGTGATGATCGCGACCAGCGGCGCGGTGCTGCTGAAACCTGCGGCCATTGCCGCGATCCGCGATGAATTGCTGCCATTGGCCGCCATTGCCACGCCCAACCTGGATGAAGCCGCGCATCTGCTGGGCGCGACGCTGTCGACGCTTGACCATCTGCGGGACGCGGCACGGGAATTGCATCGTCGCCATCAGTGCGCGTTTCTCGTCAAGGGCGGTCATTTGAAGAACACGGCCGAAGCCGTGGATGTCTTCTGGGATGGACGCCGCGAACAACTGCTCCGCGCCCCGTTCGTCCGGGGAGTTTCGACCCACGGAACTGGATGCACCTACTCGGCGGCGATTGCCGCCCATCTGGCCCGGGGACTCCGCCTGTCGGCCGCGGTCCAGGCTGCCAAGACACTGGTCACCCGGGCGATCACCGACAGCGTCCGCATCGGCGGCCACTGGGCGCTGCGTCCGTCTCCGGAGGGACGCTGAGAGGGAGGGATGGAGTCCGGGGAACGACCCATCTCCCCAGAACTTGCCGGGCGGGTTGTTGCCGGGTGACACTCCGCCCATGAACTCCCTCCTGAGACCCCTGTTGGGGATCGCCCTTGCGGTGCTGGCATCCACCGGTTGCGTCACCGGGCAGACAACGGCACCGAAGAAGGTGCTTCTGATCGCCGGCAAACCCAGTCATCCGCCGGGCATGCACGAATTCCGAGCGGGCATGATGCTGTTCCAGAAAAGCCTCGAGAACATTCCCGGACTGACCGTCCTGGTCGCCTCCAATGGCTGGCCGACGCGGATGGAAGGCGACAAGCGGGTCGATGACCCCACTGCTTTCGAGGGCGTTGATGCGGTGGTGATCTACGCCGATGGCGGCGGTGGACACCCGGCGCTTCAGGGCAATCGCACCCAACTCTTCGATGCGCTGGCCCGCAAGGGAGTCGGTCTTGGCTTCGCGCATTACGGCGTCGAAGTGCCCAAGGGCGAGCCGGGCGAGGCGATGCACCGCTGGGTGGGCGGGTATTACGAACATCTGTTCAGCGTGAACCCGATGTGGAAGCCCGAGTTCAAGACGCTTCCAAAACACGCGGTCACCGAAGGGGTCAAGCCGTTCGCCACCCATGACGAATGGTACTTCAACATGCGCTGGGTTCCCGGACAGAAGGGCGTCACCCCCATCCTGGTCGCCACCCCGGACGAAAAGGTCCGTCGCGGTCCCTATGTTTACCCGCGCGGTCCCTATGATCACATCATCGCCGACGCCGGTCGCGCCGAGACCATGATGTGGGTCTGTGAACGCGAGGATGGCGGCCGCGGCTTCGGCTTCACCGGCGGTCACACCCACCAGAACTGGACCGATGCCAACCAACGCAAGGTCCTGCTCAATGCCGTGCTCTGGATTGCCCGGATGAAGATCCCCGCTGGCGGCGTGGAATCGTCCCTGACCGAGGCGGACTTCACCGCCAACCAGGATCCCAAGAAGTAGGCAGCACTTCCGTCGACTCTTTCTCCACCCTCATGAATCAACCGCCCGTCGATGGATCCCGCATGGCTCCCTGGAAACCCACGCTCACGGTCTGGGCGTTGTCCTGCATGCTGATGCTCTTCCCGCTCCGGAGGGCGGCGGCGGCGGAGAATCGGGCGGAGTACCGGTACGAAGATTATCGCGAGGATGGGGACCGGATGAACGTCCAGACCCATAGCGTCTGGTTCGAGTATGAGCTGCATCAGAAGGTCACGGCCCGCGGCTCCTATACCCACGACGCGCTGTCCGGGGCCACGCCCACCGGCGGCCCTGGATTGCCGGGCGGGAAGTATGAGTCGGTCCAGATCGAAGACGCGCGCAACGCCGGATTCTTCGAGACCGCCGTGCGCGCCGGGCGCACCCTCACGACCCCGCAGATCTCCTACAGCGAGGAGAGTGATTATCGTTCGCTCAGTTTCTCGCTCAGCGAAGCCATCGACTTCAATCAGCGCAACACCACGCTGAATCTTGGGATCGCCCGCAGCTTCGACGACGTCAGCCGACGCGGCTGGAACTACTACCGGTACAAGGGCACCTGGGATTTCCTGGTGGGAATCAACCAGGTTCTCGGGCCGCGCACCGTGGCCACCTTCAACGTCACTTTTGGCTACGCCGACGGCTACCTCACTGACCCGTACAAAGGCGTCAATGTCTCCATCGACCTGCCGCCCTACGGTCCCTATGACGGCTCGGACTTCGACACGCGTCCGGACGTGACCAACGACGCCGAACGTCGTCCGAACCACAAGTTCAAGCAGGTGGTCTTTGCGGGCATCACGCACCTGTTCGCGCCGGTCAACGGTTCGCTCAATGCCAACTACCGCTTCCATCACGATGACTGGGGCGTCGTTGGGCACACGGTTCAGCTCACCTGGAATCAGCGGCTCTGGAAGCGCGTCACCGTCTCGCCCCTCTTCCGCTACCATTATCAGACCGAAGCCGACTTCTATCGGCTCCGAGTGGTCTCCGACCCGGGCTTCGCCGGTTCCCGGGTGGCCTTTGATACCGCCAACAATTTCGTCGGGGCAGAAGGCGAAGACGGCTTCCAGACCGCCCTCGACGATCCCGCCAACCATCAGATCATCACGGTGCCGGCGTATCCGGACTACTACTCCGCGGACTACCGCCTGAGCGAGCTCCAGACCTTCACCTACGGAGTGAGCGTCATGATCGAGTTGCATGAGCAGGTGTCCCTCCTGCTCGGCTACAAACGATACGACATGCAGGGACTCAACGGGGTGACCGCACAGGAGGTCTATCCCGATGCCCACATCTTCACCATTGGACTCAACGGCCAGTTCTGAGCGACCCCGACGGCTTTCCGCATGCCCATCCCTTCCCAACCCATGCCCGACGCACCGCCGATGACGCCCCTCGCGCCACCGCCGGTGAGCGAGGTCCTCAGCCGCATCCGTGGAACGGCCCGGATCGAATCGGCTGGGGCCGTTTCGGAACTGACCTTCCAGGCCATGGGAACGCACTGCCGGGTCTCGTTCGCCAGTCCGGGTTCCGCACACTCGGTCGCCGAGGCGGTCCTCGGCTGGATCGCCACCTTCGAAGCGCGCTACTCCCGGTTCCTGCCGACCAGCTGGATCTCGCAGATCAACGCCAACGCCGGCGGCGGTTGGATCGGCCTGGATCCGGAAGCCTCCCAGCTCCTGGCCCTGTGCGGCCAACTGGTCTACCTGAGCCGCGGGCTTCTTGACCCTTCCGCGCTCCCGCTGGTCCGGATCTGGGACTGGAAATCCGCACGGATCCCCTCCGACGCCGAGATCGCCGACGCCCGGGCCCGGGTCGGCTGGACCCGAGTCCAGCTCGCGCCCGGTCGGATCCGGCTGCCGCTGGCGGGAATGGCCATCGACCTGGGGGGTGTCGGCAAGGAATTCGCCGTTGACCAAGTCATCCTCCTGCTGGCCTCGCTCGGAGTCCGTTCGGCCCTGGTTGATTTCGGAGCCGACATCCGGGTCCTCGGCCTGCCCACCGACGGTCGGCCGGCGTGGAAGATCGGACTCGAAGACCCAAAGGCCCCCGGCCAGCCCTGGAACCACCTGATTCTCCGCGAAGGCGCGGTTGCCACTTCCGGGGATTATCTCCGGGGCTTCACCCAGGGCGGCCGTCGCTTTGGCCACATTCTCGATCCGCGCACCGGACGACCGGTAGACAACGGGGTTTTGGCCGCCAGTGTTCTGGCTCCGAGCTGCACCCAGGCCGGGATGCTGAGCACGGCACTCTGTGTGCTAGGCGTAGAAGAGGGACGCCGTCTTCTCGCCGCCACTCCCGGAGTCGAAGGCTGTATCCTCACCGCTCAAGGCATTGTCACGTCCCCCAGATTCTATGAACACGTCTCGCAGACAGTTTAACCGTTGGATGACCGCAACCCTGGCAGCGGCGACCCTTGGGCTGGTCGCCCTCGCCGGCACCCCCAAGGCCGGCGAATCCTTCCCTGACCTGGCCCAGGCGGGGCTGGAAGGAAAGGTTCCCGATCTGGCCGGCAAGATTGTCGTCGTCGATTTCTGGGCTTCCTGGTGCGGCCGCTGCAAAAAGGCACTGCCCGTCCTCGCCGACCTCAACAAGGAGTACGCCGCCAAGGGCGTCGTGTTCATCGCCGTCAGCCTCGATGAGGAAAAGTCCGACATGGACGCCTATCTGAAAAAGAACCCGATCCCCTTCGCCGTGGTCCGTGACCCCAAGGGCAAGCTGGCCGAGAAACTCGGCATTGGCAGTATCCCCATGTCGTTCGTCATCGCCGCGGACGGGAAAGTCAGCGCCGTCCACGAGGGATTCGAAGGCGAAAAGGTCAGGGCGAAGTATGCCGCTCAACTGGATCAACTGCTCAAGAAGTAGACCGGACCGAAGCCCGGTCCGCAGCCGGACCACTCCTCCTTCATGAAACCTCTTTTTCTTCGCCTTTTACCCCTGCTGTCCCTGCTGGCACTCGGGCTGCTAACCAGCGGTTGTCAGACCGTCAAACCGTGGCAACGCGGCGCGCTGGCCGACCCCATCATGCGGTCGGATCGCGATCCCCTCGGGCTCGCGCTCTCGGAGCACGTCTGGTTTTCACGCGAAGCCGTCTCGGGCGGACGGGGAGTCGGCGGCGGTGGTTGCGGCTGCAACTGACGACGGATCGGACGCAAAGGTGAACCTATGAATACCCGCCCTGCATTTTCGGAAGCCCTCGCCGAACCCGAGGCCTCGCTCCCCCGGGAATCCGCCTCCCCGGCACCCGGCTCCACCGGACGATCCTGGTCGGACACCACCCGTCGAGCCCGGCCCGTGGGTTCACTTCTGGTTGCGCTCTTTCTCCAGTTCGCGCCTCTGGTCCGCACCCTCGAGCCCGCGGTCGTCGGCGTGTTGCAACCGGTTTTCCTGCTGCTTCGTTGGGCCACGGCCGCGGCCGCAGTGGCTGGCGGCGCGCACGCCCTTTCCGGAGCCACCGGTCTGACCACGGCCAGCACGGTACGGGGAACCAACGGCGTCTCGATAAGTTACCGGGCGGGAATCACCAGCGACGCTCAGGGAACGGCCAAGTCCTACTCCGCCACCGGACTTCCTCCCGGGCTGACGGTCACCAGCCGTTCCGGCGGCATCATCAGTGGCACCCCCACGACGCCGGGCACCTACGATAGCCAGATCACCGGCTGGAAAAACAATCCACCCAGCGGCAACAGTTTCACGGCCACGGTCACCTTCACCATCGTGGATGTCGCTCCGGGCATCTCGGAACCGCCCCAACCGAGAACGGTGACCGAAGGGGCTTCGGTCACCTTGACCGTCACCGCCACCGGCACTGGCCTGATCTATCGCTGGCTGCACGAGGACCTGGAACTCGCCAACGCCACCGGCCCGTCGTTGACCCTCAATCCCGTCAAGTTCTCCGACGCCGGCAACTATCAGGTGCGCGTCCTGAACACCGGCGGCTCAATTCTGAGCGCCAAAGCCCTCCTGACCGTCACCCCTGCCATCGTGCCACCGGTCTTCACCGTGCTCTCTCCCAGCCCAACGGTTTACGAGGGAGAAACCGTGACGCTCTCTGCCACCGCCACCGCCAAGGGTACGACGCCCACCTTGTTCTGGACCTTCGCTGGCACTCCCATTCCGGGTGCCACGGCGTCGCCACTGGTCCTCCCCGCCCTCACTCCCGCCCAGACAGGGACCTACCGGGCCATCGCCTCGGCCAACGGACTCTCCACCACGTCCGCTCCGGTCGTCGTGAGCATTGCGGCTCCCCTCCGCGTTCAAGCCATCATCCCGGGAGCGTCGCAGGTCGTCGTGCGCAGCGATGCCATCGCGGGACGCCGTTACCTCCTGGAGTCCGCCCCGACCCTGACTTCCGCCGTCTGGCACTCCGTGGCGAGGGGTGCCGCGGTCGGAACTTCGATCGAACTGACCGATCCCACGCCGGATCCGGAGTTCCGGATCTATCGGGTCCGGGCTGAATCGTTTTGAGACTCGCTTTGGCGACGGCGGAGGGTTCAATGCCCCCCCGTCATCGCCATGGGATCTCCCCATCTTCTTCCCTCTCTTGCCCGCGCCGTCCGCGGGCTCTCCGCCCTCTTCTGGGGATTGCCGTTGGCGTTGTTGGCGTGTGTGAAGACCGCCATGGGAGATTCGTGGAGAGCCTTCGGATCCTGGGGAGCGCCATTGTGGCGACATCAGGGCTGGGGAGGGCTGATCTTTGATCTGATCCAGGCCTGTCTCCCGGCCGCTGCTGCGCTGGTCCTCATGCTCTATGGCCTGCGTGGACTGGCCCGGTTCCAACCGCAGGAACGCATCTGGATCCTCGCGCTCGACCGGGCCACCGTGCTTAACGGACTGCTCCTGGCCCTCCTGCCCTTTGCCCACTGGTGGAGTGTGCGGCCTGCGGAACCGTTCTTCATCCAGAGCATGGCCTTGATGGTTTTCGCCGGCATCGGCTTCATGCTGACCCTGAACCGCGTCCTCCTCCGCCTGTCCGCCATGCTTCCCGACGAGGTCCTCCGTTCCGACACCCGCCTCTTCAGTCAGGTCAACGCCGGATTGATCGGGTCACTCGGCCTGCTGGTGGCCACCCAGGGCCTGGTCGAGGTGTTCCCCGACTGGATGCCGCTCCTGCTCCTGACCCTGATGTCCGAGCTCGGCGAATCCCGGAACTGGCTGTTCGTCATGCTCGCTCTGGTTCCCCTCGCCCTGACCATGACCCTCCTCTGGAAAGCCAAGGAAGCCATCGTCACCAGCGTCTTCCGATCGGCCTGAGCGGTAGCGATTCCGCCGATGGGAGGAGAGTGGGTTGGGAGGGAACCAAGGCCAAGGAATGCACTCGCGGGGTTAGGACAGCCCAAGTTTCGTCTCCCTCTGAATCGGTGTCATCTGTGGATCCCTTCACCGCCGTTTGCAGGTTTGCTCGCCGCATCCGTGGACTCACCACAACCGCAGCCCGGCCTCGTGTCGGATGGGGTCGATGAAGGTCCGCGGGGTGCTCGGCGCGCCCGAACCGCGCAACGACGGCGGAAGATGCTCGTCAATCGACCGCGGCTTCTCGAAGGCAGTGTTGGCGGCGCTGTACGCCTTGGGAACCGGCGCGAAGGGATCGAACAACTGCACCACCGACCGTAGCGACCGATCCCGGCTCAGGTGTCGGAGGGCCGCACCGGATTCCTCGGGCGTTCGCGGTCGGAGACTGGCCTTCATCCGCTCATCCATCGCTTCCTGGGTCCCCCGGTTCATCAACTCGACGCGCTCGCGTCGGGCAAAGTCCTGAAGCACCTCCGGTGCGGGTTGCCGCATGACCGGATCCGAGAGCGGAACCTGGATGGACGGAGAGGCGTTGGTCGCGGTTGAACTTTCCACCGGGGGCTCGACGGCAGCGAGTGCCAGCGGAACAAGACATCCGACGACGCGGGCGAGGAGTTTCATCTGGAATCCTTTCAGCAGAACCACGGGTTGTTCGCCTTCTCCCCCGCGACCGTGGTCAACGGACCATGACCGGGGCAGACCAACGTCTCCAGTGGCAGGGTGAAGATCTGCTCTCGGATCTTGCGGCGCGCAAGCTCCAGATTCTCCCGTGCGCCACCGATGGAGCCGGCGAAGACGGCGTCGCCGACGATGGCCACGTGCGGCGCATCCTCGGGCCAGTTGCCCACCACATAGGTCACGCCGTCGTCGGCATGCCCCGGAGTGTCCCGGTTGGTGACCCGAAGGCTGCCGAGCATGATGAAGTCGTTGGAACGGATCCGGTGTTCCACCGGGGCGTTCTTCGAACCCGAATGGATCCGGGCCTTGGGATGCTGCGCCCGCAACGGAGCCAGAGCCGCCACGTGATCCCCATGCGAATGCGTGATGAAGAGGTGTCGCAAGGTCAGCCCTTCATTGGCGAGCAGGGACAGGATGGGTGCCGCATCGAACCCGGTGTCGAACAGCGCCGCCTCGCGGGTGACCTCGTCCCACACCAGATAGGCGTTCACCGTCATGTCATCACCCGCGGTCGTGATGACCCGCAACTCCCGCCAGGATCCCACGTCGATGGGATCGGGTCGCCACCCCTCGTGCTGACGTTGGAGACGGCCCCCGTCGAGGGTCAGCAGATCGCCGAGCGTCCCCCAGTTCAGTCCCATTGGCACCGCTCCGCCCGACTCGAACTGCTGGTAGGCCTCGATGCCCACAGCGGCGGCGGCGGCGGCCGCTTCCGCAGAAACCTGCAGGGAGAAGCGCGCCTTGCGCAGGATGTCGCCAATCGAATCTTCGAGGTTCATCAGATGCACTGACTAAGCCGCAATCACTCCGGACAAACGAGCAGGATTTCATGCCGGACGGGCGCGTTCCTTGACCGGGCTGGTTCGCGCTGTTACCCCGGGATGGATGCGCTTCACGTTCCAGAGCCCGGCCGCAGCCGTCGCGGTTGCCGCCGTGCTGTTGTTCCCGGGATGCCAACCCTCCGGTCCGGAGGCTCTGGCCCGCGGCGACCGGGAACTCCAGGCCGGCCGGACCCAGGAAGCCATCCGACTGCTGGAACTGGCCGCATCGAAGCTTCCGGCCGACGGCCAGGTCTGGAATCGGCTTGGGCTCGCCTACCACGCCGCAGGACGCCTTCAAGATGCCCAGAAGGCCTACCTGCGCGCCCTGGAGTTCGATCGCAACCTCTTCGACGTCCGCTTCAATCTCGGGGAACTCTATCTCGAACAGGGCATGCCCCGCGAAGCCGAGGCGGAGTTCCGGATCTACCTGAACGCCTCCACCGACCACGCCCGCAACCCCGATGCCTGGCGTGGGGTCGGCCGCGCCCTGCATGGGCAACGCCAGTATCCCAATGCCGAAGTCGCGCTGGGAAATGCCGTCCGTCTCAACCCCAAGGATGCCGACGCCTGGAACGGTCTGGGGCTCGTCCGCACCCAGACCCGGCGTTATCGCGAGGCCTACCAGGCATTCCAACAGGCCGCCCAACTCGCGCCCGATCTCGCCTCCGCACGTCTCAACATGGCGGTGACCGCTCATCAACACCTGAACGACCGGCGCACCGGCCTCCAGCACTACCGCGATTTCCTCACCCTCCAACCCGGCGGACCGGAAGCCGATGCGGTCCGTCAGGTCGTTCAGGATCTCGAAATCAAGTTGGGGTTGGTCCGGCCGGAACCGCCAACCGCTGCGCCCACCAACCCGCCCCCGGCTCTGGTCTCCACTTCCCGACCGCCGACGCAGGTGGCCACGCCAACCACCAATCCGCCCGCACCGCTGCTGGTCCGGAGCAATCCGCCGCCGAGGCCGACCCTGGTCATCACAACCGCGCCTCCTGCCCGGCCCGTCGTTCTGACGAATCCATCGCGCCCGATGGTCGTGGTCACCTCCGCCCCGCCCCGGACGCCGGTCGTCATTTCCAAGCCGCCCCCCTTGGTTGCCTTTTCTCTCTTAGCTATACGGCCGCCACCG
>Ga0105048_10015662_pt1 | contig 11757 bp, 8 predicted proteins | sample MAT05_FD_78382 | JGI IMG/M metagenome (GOLD analysis project Ga0105048, IMG submission 78382) | Freshwater microbial communities from Lake Fryxell liftoff mats and glacier meltwater in Antarctica - MAT-05 | ecosystem: Environmental > Aquatic > Freshwater > Ice > Liftoff microbial mat | place...
CGCTCCGCGACTCGCATTCTTGTCCCCGGTCTACCGCAAACGAACTCTCGTGGCTTTAGTTGGACCGCGCCACTTTTTTCGAACGAGTAACCCGAAGCGTTAGCGAGGGAGCGAGTTAAGTACCATTCCTCGCTTACGCTTCGGGTTGCAAAAACGATCGGTTTCAGCCAAATCTGGCGCTGTCCAATTAAGAACCGCTAAAAAAGTGAGGCACTAACGTTGTCGCGCCGATTTCAAGGTATTCAGCAGCAGCATCGCAATGGTCATGGGCCCGACGCCGCCAGGGACCGGAGTGACGGCCGAGGCGACGGCACAAGCGGCGACGAAGTCCACGTCGCCAACCAGACGTTCGTTCACGCGATTGATACCGACGTCAACCACCACGGCGCCAGGCTTGATCATGTCGCCCTTGACAAATTCCGGGATCCCGACGGCCGCAATCAGGATATCCGCCGTGCGGCAAACGGCACCGATGTCTGCGGTGCGACTGTGGCAGATTGTGACTGTCGCATCGACGCCTTTCTGCACCAGAAGCGCGGCCATCGGCTTGCCCACAATGTCGCTGCGTCCGATGACGACGGCGTGTCGGCCTGCGGTCGGAACCTTTGACACCTCAAGCATCTTCATAACGCCTGCAGGCGTACATGGCAGGAATCGTGGGCGCCCCTGCAGCATCAATCCCGTATTCTCCGGATGAAACGCATCGACATCTTTGGTCGGCAGAATTGCATCCAGGATCTGCGTTGCATCCAGATGCTTCGGCAACGGCAACTGCACCAGGATGCCGTGGACACTCATGTCGCGGTTGAGCGTATTGATTAATTCCAGTAAAACCGCCTGTGTCGTCGCAGTGTCCAGTCGATGCAGTGTACTCCTGAGTCCCGCCTTCAGACACGCACGCTCTTTGTTGCGGACGTACACTTCGCTTGCCGGATCGTTGCCGACAAGGACCGCCGCCAGATGCGGCACGATTCCCGTGTCGCGGATCAACTGTTGTGTTTCTGCTGCGACCTGATTGCGAACAGTCTCGGCGATGGCTTTTCCATCAATGATCTGAGCGGGCATGACGATCGGTCCTTCAGAATCCAGAGGACGGTAACTACGGACAAAGGATCTCAAGTATTTGTATGCGATCGTTCGGTGCGATCAGGACACGATCAGATTCTGCCGGGATCAGCACGGTGCTGCCGATTCCTGCCGACACTGATCCGCCGGATGTGCGGACGTCAGCCCGGCCTTCAAGGATCATGAGGATGCGGAACTGTTCGGACATGCAGATCTCAAACGGTTCCAGCGCGCAATGACGTCGGACAACGAAGTACTGGCAGCGGATCAGTTCCTCGAAGACATGATTCTGGTCGCACAGAGAAACCGGAGTGACCGGGAATACAGGGCCACGATTGAAGTCCGTGCATTCGATCGACTGCTCAACATGAATTTCGCGAGCCTGTCCGTCAGCATTCACGCGCCCCCAGTCATGCAGGCGAAATGTCAGATTGCTTTGCTGCTGAATTTCTGCCAGCAGAATTCCCGGTCCGAGGGCGTGTAAAGTACCAGCCGGGACAAAAATGCAGTCACCAGGTTTCACGGGGATCAGATGCAACAACTTTTCAATGTCGCCGGTCCGTAACTCCTGCCGCAACGCAGCGGCATCAACGCCGGTTTTCAGCCCTGCGCAGATGCGACTCTCCGGTTGAGCATCAAGGATCACCCACGCCTCGGTCTTGCCGTTATCATGCGCATTGTACTTCTGAGCCAGTTCATCATCCGGATGAACCTGCAAGGACAACCAGTCGCTCGCGTCCAGAAACTTGATCAGGAGCGGGAACTGCGTGAGGCCGACGTGTTTACCGAGCAACTCATGCGGATGTGACCGCATGAGTTGTCGCAGACTGATCCCCGCGAATGGCCCGCAACGGACACGGCTGACATCTTCACCGTGGTCCGCCAGTTCCCAGCTTTCAGCGTAGTCATTGCCGTCGCCGAGTGGCTTTTGCAGGTGACTGCCCAGCCGCCGACCTCCCCAGCGAATTCGTTTCAGAATTGGTTCAAAGACAAGCGGCGGCAGCATGGTGCAGGCTCGGTGCGTTCCTGGCAAGTCTCAGAGAATTCTCCTCCGTGAACGGCAGGGGGGCAGCCCTCCGAGGGAAAGTTAAACTACGCTGAATCTGTTTGTCGAAAACATCGAACACGGAGGGCTGACGCCCAGCCGCTCGCCTTTTTTATGATCGGGCTGTTTCACGGCGAGGTTTGCGTTCAGGACGACTGCCAGACTTGCCGCCACGAGGTGCGAATGATTGTTCCCGATTTCCTTCCGCTTTGGAAATCTGCAACTGACGACCGGATACCCAGACTTTCTTCAGGGCAAAGAACGTCTCAGGCGGCATACCCTGCGGAAGGTCTACTGTACTGAAGTCGTCAAAAATCTCAATCCGCCCGATCTGAGCGCTATCGATTCCGGCTTCGTTGGCGATTGCTCCAACAATATTGCCGGGTTTCACCTGATGCGAATGCCCCACTTCGATGCGGAATGTTTCTTTGTCTGCATCATTGCGACGTGGTGCCCTGGGCCGATCATTGCGGTCGCGGAAGTTGTCTTCGTTTCGCGGTCCACGATCACGCGATGGTCCCCGATCGTCGCGATGCAGCATGCTGTTCCCGCGGTCGTCGCGGCGACCGCGAGATTCGAAGAAAGTCTCCTGTCGGAATTCTTCCTTCAGCAGCAGCGACTGACCACCGGTGGACATCACCGCGAGTGCCGCCATGATCTGCTCGACCGGCGTCTCCGGATTTTCGCGACGGTACTGTTCAATCAGCGAACCCATTGATTCCACCATCGGATGCGTCATATTCTCTGTAATCTTCGCATGAAACTGCGCGACGCGCGTCTTGTTGATCGCGCGATTGGTTGGCAGGTCCATCGGTTCGATCTTCTGCCGTGTGGCGTACTCAAGACTCTTCAACATGCGCTGAGACTTAGGATGCACAAACAGAATCGCTTCACCGCTGCGGCCAGCTCGACCCGTGCGTCCGATGCGATGCACATAGGCTTCGCTGTCCCCGGGGAGATCATAATTGAATACATGGCTGATCCGCTGCACATCGAGACCGCGCGCCGCAACGTCTGTCGCGACAATGATGTCCAGCTTGCCGGATTTCAAATGCTCGATGATTCGTTCGCGCTGAGCCTGCGGGATATCGCCGTTTAATGCGGCAACCTTGTGCCCACGCTGACTCAGAAATTCTGCCAGTGGTTCTGTCGTGCTCTTCATCTTGACGAAGACAATCACTCCGTCGATCGGTTCCGCTTCCAGAATTCGGCCCAGAGCCGCTTCTTTCTGATGGTTGCCGACGACGACAAATCGCTGTCGGATCGTATCGGCCGTAACGGTCTTCTGACGAATGGTGATTTCCGCCGGATTCTTCAGATACGTTTGAGCAATTTTACGAATCGTCGGTGGCATGGTGGCGGAGAACAGAGCGATTTGACGTTCAGCCGGAAGTTGCTGCATAATGAATTCAACACTCTCAGCGAATCCCATTCGAAGCATTTCGTCGCCTTCATCGAGCACGATACATTTGAGCGCATCCAATTGCAGTGAACCACGATTCATGTGGTCCGTGACTCGGCCCGGTGTACCGACAACAACATGCGCTCCACGTTTCAACTGTGAAAGCTGGGGCTGATAGGCGGCACCTCCGTAGATCGACAGCACATTCAGTCCACTCATTTTCGCCGCGTAGCGTTCAAAGGCTGCGGCGACCTGAATCGCCAGTTCGCGCGTCGGCACCAACACCAGAACCTGGGTGCGCTTCACATTCAAATCAATGCGCTGCAGCAAAGGCAGTGCGAATGCGCCCGTCTTGCCGGAACCCGTCTGAGCCTGTCCGAGAACGTCGCGACCTGCAAGCAATTGCGGAATCGTCTGTTCCTGAATGGGCGTCGGAATTGTGTAGCCGGACGACTCAATGGCCTTCATCAACGGAGCGATAAGTCCCAGCGTATGAAAACCGTTTTCTGCAACGACCGGCGTGGCTTCTACCGGAACAACGGGAGCCGCAGTTTTCGAGACGGCGGGAGTCTTTGCTTTCGTGAATTTAACGACTGGTACCACAACAGTTTCAACGGGAGCAACAGGTGCTTCGACAGCAACAGGCGTCTCGATCACGATTGGAGCCTGGATCGCCGCTGGTACTTCGGTCGTTGCCGATGCCTGAACGATTTCCTGCTGCGCAATCTCGTTGTGATGCGAGCTCTCAGTAGACGGGTTCATAGTAGTTTCTGAATTTGAATCTGTGAACGACATGCGGATTTTCGATTTCTATGACGGCTGCGGTTGGCAACCGGGAATCTGAACGTGATGGAGAGGCTGGAGAGTCCAGTTACGTATTTGTTCGTGCCGGGCGTTTGCGACGACGTCCTGCCGGGCGCTGTTCCGAGCCCGAATTCTCCGTTGAACCTTCCACGAATAATCCATCACCGAAGTAATCGTCATTTTGTGGAGGACGCGGTCGGGCCGTTCGAGGTTCGGAAGTTGGCCGAGCAGTCATCTGTGGACGAGCCTGAGACGCCGGTGTTGGACCTGCCGGACGACGACCGCTGTCGGATACGGCACTTTCGCTGCGGCGGCCAGCAGACGACTCTTCGGTGCGTCGGCCACTGGTGTTGCCTGTGCTCGATTTTCCAGGACTGGCGTTGCCGCGTCGTTCCTGACCGCGACCCGACTCACTGCGTGCGGGTTTTTCAAAGCGCCGATGAACCGAATACCCTTCGCTCCGAGCCGCTTCCCGACCACCAGCTGATTGACGGCGTTCCTGACCATCGCCAGCGCTTCGTCCACGACCTGACGGCTGTGAAGCTCTCGGAGACGTTGATCGTCCGCGTCGCGCGCCCCGTTCAGAACTGTCACTTTCCGGCGCATCCAATGCTGCCGAGAAATCGAATCCTTCGACTACTTCCACTGGAATCGACATCCCAATCAGCTTTTCAATACTTCGCAGCATCCGACGTTCGTCAGGATCACAGAGAGCAATTGATATCCCCGTCGCACCCGCCCGGCCAGAACGACCGATACGATGCACATAGGTTTCTTCTTCGGTCGGCATGTCGTGAATAAACACATGCGACACTCCATCCACATCAATTCCGCGAGCCGCAATGTCTGTGGCTACGAGAATCGGAGGACTCTGACTCTTGAATTCTTCCAGAATCCGCTGACGCCTGTTCTGACTCTTGTTCGCATGAATCGCTTCGGCCCGGAACCCGGCCGCAGTCATGTGACGCACGATCCGGTCAGCACCGTGCTTGGTCCGACTGAACACAATCGCGCGGCTTGGATTTGCGCGGGTGATCAGTTCAATCAGCAGCCGCGTCTTCTGTTTTTGTGGAACGAAGCACACACTTTGTTCGACCAGTTCGGTGGTCTTTTGTTTTGGTTCGATCGAAATACTGACAGGGTTGTTCAGAATCGAACCTGCGAGGTCACGGATTTCCGGCTTCATCGTTGCGGAAAACATCAACGTCTGCCGCTTCGCCGGGACGTACTTCAGGATGCGGCGAATGGCCGGAAAGAAGCCCATGTCCAGCATCCGATCGGCTTCGTCCAGAACAAGCGTGTGGACGTCTGACAGACTGATCAATTTCTGCTGAATTAAATCCATCAAGCGACCTGGTGTGGCCACGACAACGTCTACGCCAGCCCGCAAAGCACGCACCTGAGGCTGCTGCCCAACGCCACCGTAAATCGTCGTGGATCGCACAGAAGCAAACGCTCCGTAGCTCTTGAAGCTCTCGTGAATCTGCATCGCCAGTTCGCGTGTGCTTGCCAGAATCAAGACCTGCACCGGACGATGCCCGGAATCACGCCCAGCTTTGGAAGTGATCAGGTGATTGATGATTGGCAGGGCAAAGGCCGCCGTTTTTCCAGTGCCAGTCTGAGCGATCCCGATCACATCGTGCCCTTTGAGCACAACCGGAATTGCCTGAGCCTGAATTGGAGTTGCAACCGAATAGCCTTCTTTGGAAATAGCGCGCACAATGGGCTCAGCGAGCCCGAAGTCTCTGAAATTCATTCTTTATCCTGGGGTTAGTTTAGAAACATTCCCAGGACCGAATGCAGGAGGACGCAGCTAAAAAGGCGAACTCAAGAAAGATGGAACTGGCAGTCGTCCGTCAGCATAAGCCAACTGGAGAGGACCGAATGCTTCACTGATCAGATCGACGCCCCGGTGACGCAATGTTCACTCAAATGAAGGCGAATCCGAAATCAGTTACGTAGGCACTGTATCAGCCAGCGCCGGAATGAAAACCCAATTTTCGACGATCTCGTCGAATTTCGGATTGTTCTCACCATTTGACATTTAAACTTCGGCAAATTGCCACCAGATACCACATGCGGTCCACGCCATTGAGAGGTTTACGGAATTGCCGCTGCCTGCGTTGTGGCTGCGGGACTCGCAATCCCGGGATCCGTATTCCTGGGATCCACTGTGTCCACCACGATGATTTCAACGGTGTAATTGCCACCTGATCCACCTGATCCGCCGCTGCCGGCGAAGCCTGGACCGGATTCCATCATGCCGCCCGAGCCGCCACCTCCTCCGGCGAATCCCATTTGTTGATTGGCTCCGCCACCTCCCTCTTTCTCAATGACAACATCCAGAGTGCGACGATGACCGTTTGGTAACACCTTTACGCCTTCAATCCACATCACACCTTTCGCCACATCCGGACGGCTGTAGCCGCTGGTTCGGCTTTCATAGTGTGCAGTCAGGTCGTCGGTGTCGCGTTTCTTCTGCGGTGTAAATTTTGTGCGCGTATAATAAACTGTCGTTGCTGCCGGGATTGCGTCCGGCGGCTGCTGACTCGTTCCCGCCGGCAACTGAACCATCACTGAAACTTCAGCGGTGGCATTTTTGTGCAGCCTGACCGGCAATGTGCCAGTGTACGGTTTCAGGTTGCCGGACGCTCGCTTCAGTTCATCGCGAAGTGCAAGCACAAGACTTTCTGTGCCGGAAGTCCACGAATCCATCGTGCCCGGCGCATCCTTTGTTGGTCGAGTCCTTGGCAATGTTTTCAGAATCACCAGCATCCCCGGATCATGCACGTCGCTGAAAAAACCGGAAGCGTTCAGCCCATCCGCCCCGGACGGATGGAGGCGAAGAAAAGTCTCGCAGATCGCATTCCGCACGACGGCACCAGGAATGGTGGACGCAAGCAGAAGTACGTCGGACGCGGTTGTCAGATCCGTTGCTTTTTCCAGCTGACTTACAATCACAGTGATCGACTTTGGGCTCCACAAAAAATTGGCACCCTTTTCCACCACGTCCGGTTCCAGCGATATGTGCGGCAGCGACGATTTCCCGGGGACTGCAGTGTTGCCACCGGGTCCACGCATCCCAGGATTGCCACCGGGTCCACTCATACCCGAAAAGCCGCCAGCCCCGGTCATTTCGGGAAATCCCGACGCGCCACCAGAAAAGCCCTCTTCTTCGTTGCCGCTCCCACCTGGATACCCGCTTATTCCACCGGGTGCTGTGGCAGAAAGTGTCTCCGTTATGGCGAACCCCGTGAGCATATCTGTCTGAGTCGCCGAGATTGCCGCGAACATTCGCATACACGCCGTTCGGCTTTCCGGCGGGACCTGTGTCGTACTATCCAGGATCGCCACAATGACTGGCTGAATCACGTCCGGATTTGAATCCATGTTTTGCACGAGTCGTTCAACCACAATCTCGCAATTCGTCTGGGCAGGCAACGGCGTTTTCACAGTCCCGGCGACAATCCCAAACACCGATTGCCACGCTTCCTGAGAATTGTTTGTGATCAGGCCATCCACCACTTTTGAGACCAACAATTGGTCCTGCAACTGAACGCCATTCGGTGGCCCGTTCCCAACCTGCCCGTTGCCGCCGGGGTAGCCGCCTCCGGGAAATCCGCCGCCCGGCATTGCTCCACCCGGCATTGCTCCACCCGGCATCGCTCCACCCGGCATTGCTCCACCCGGCATCGCTCCACCCGGCATTGCTCCACCGGGCATCGCTCCACCCGGCATTGCTCCACCCGGCATTGCTCCACCCGGCATTGCTCCACCCGGCATTGCTCCACCCGGCATTGGTCCGCCCGGCAACTTACTCGAGTTTGATCCACTGGTTGGCGCCTGCCCTGTGAGTCCTTCGATCCGTCCCGCAACGCCACCGGCAACCGCGCCGACGGCGGGACCTTGCGGCATGTAAGTGACTGCCGCTTCCAGTATCATGGCTGAAACACTGTCGATGGCACCTCGTTGATCGGTCATTGCGACACCGAGATGTCGTTGCTTTGGTTTGCCCAGTGAACTCTGTGGAGCACTCGGTTGAGGCATTGGGGAACCCAAACTTGGCCGAGCTCCGGATGTGCCACCCCCAGGCATCCCACCTTTTCCGGGAATCGCCATCTGCGCACCAGATGGCGCACTTGAACCCGAGTTTCCTGCGCCGGGATTGGAGGAACCTGGATATGAACTTCCCCCGCCGCTCGCGCCGGTCATCCCTTGATAACCCGACGCAGCCCCGTCGGCATTTGTCTGCGCTGGCAAAGCGGGCAGATCGAGCAAACTTGTCAGCAACACCGCGACGCCTGCATCGCCGGGTGCCGACTTCACTTTGAAGTCAATTGCGTCAAGTACCCTTGGGTCATGTTCGCGGGCAGCAGATAAGAAATCGGAATCAGTCCACGCATCAAAGTTTTCCGGTCGAGGAGTATTTGCGACAACCTGTCCGCCGCCGTATCCATCGCCAGGGTAAGAACCGTTTTGTCCGCCGCTGCCTGGTGTGGCGCCACCGGGGTATCCTGACGGCATCCCGCTCATGCCTGGTCCCTCTTCAAGCATCGGACTTGCGCCAGTCGCATCATGTCCGCCGCTGCCACCTGGCATTGCTCCGCTCATGCCTGGTCCCGCTGACATCATAGCGCTTCCACCCGGCGCGCTACCCATCCCGGGCCCACTTGACATCCCTGAATCGGCCGCCCCTTCGGTTGGGGGGGACATTGCCGATACCGCCGGTGCAGCAGCAGAAGACGAGCCTCCTGCCGGCGCAGGTGGCGTGCCAGCGTCAGCGGATGCTGGTTCTTCACTGCCGCCGCAGCCAATCAGCGCGGCTGCACAGCACATGAGAATTCCGGGAAAGAGACACCGACGTATCGGACGAAACTGATCTGACAGGCTCATTTCAACGACTCCGCTAACGTCTTGAGCGATGATTCCCAAAAATCCCTAGATGTTTGCGGTCCCGGGGACAGTCTCAAGTATCACGATTATCACGCAAAAACGCCTGCTTGCAAGTCGCGACTCGCAATTCATCCATTGCTGCGCAAAATTTGAGTTGATTTGGTTGTGCTTGCAGGTCCCTGAATCTGATTTCCGGCGTAACGACAAATAATGCCACATCCGAAAAGTTTCGGTCGATCGTGTGGATCGCTACGCTTAGATGGCCAATATCTCGGACATGAATGTCCAAGCTACAGAAATCGCGCCCGAGCAACGAATTCCCGATGCGGAGCATCCGGACAGGATGGGTTGAATCAACATGACAAGCGTTTACGCTGTGTCGTCTTTCTGACACTATCCTGATTGTCGATAGCCGCGATTCGCGGTGGAGTTGTATTGATGGATGCCACGATTGTCCTGCTGCCGGGTGACGGTATCGGGCCGGAGATTGTTTCGCAGGCTCGGCGAGTACTGGACGTGGTTGCTCAACGATTTGGGCACTCATTTGAAATGCCGGAACATGCAATCGGCGGGAATGCCATCGATACCTTTGGCGATCCTCTCCCTGCAGAGACCCTGACCGCGTGCCGAAATTCGCAAGCCGTGCTGCTGGGGGCTGTGGGAGGGCCGAAGTGGGATGACCCGAACGCGAAGACTCGCCCGGAAGCTGGCCTGTTGCGGATCCGCAAGGAACTGGGACTGTTCGCAAATCTTCGCCCAACGAAGACATGGGACGAATTGCTGGATGCTTCTCCATTAAAGCGTGAAATCGTCGAGGGCACGGACATCTTATTTGTGCGCGAACTTACGGGCGGTATTTACTTCGGCGAATCCGGTCGTCGGCCTCATCCGTCCGGCGAAGAGGCATGGAACACGATGATCTACTCCACGGGCGAGATTGAACGTGTCGTGCGCGTGGCTGCCGAGGCGGCTCGAAAGCGTCGCGGCAAGCTGACCATGGTTGACAAAGCAAATGTCCTGGAATCGTCGCGTCTGTGGCGTCAGGTTTCTGAGCGGCTGATCAGGACCGAATTTCCGGACCTGGCATACAACGTCGTCCTGGTCGATGCGATGGCGATGCACTTGATTTCTGAACCGCGTGAATTCGACGTGGTGGTCACGGAGAATCTGTTTGGCGATATTCTGACAGACGAAGCGTCGATGCTGCCAGGTTCACTGGGCTTGCTGCCGTCAGCGTCAATCGGGTCCAGCGGACCAGGATTATTTGAGCCGATTCATGGTTCAGCCCCGGATATTGCCGGTAAAAACGTGGCCAACCCTTTAGCGACAATTCTGGCTGTCGCCATGTTGCTGCGTCATTCGATGAGCATGAATGCCGAGGCCGATGCAATCGAAGACGCCGTCAGCCGTGTCTTGAAATCCGGCCTGCGCACAAAGGATATTGCCTGCAGCGGGGCATCAGTGAGCACAACCGAAATGGGTGATGCGGTTGTGAAGACTCTGAATCTTTAATATCGGCCCGACACGATTTTCTCCTCCGTTCCTGAAGAAGCTCTCCCATGTCACAGACGCCGACGATTGATGACACGTTCGCGGAAGCATTTCCCATGTCAGCCACGCGCGTCATCATCACGGCACTGGATGCGGAACTGGTATCGGCGGCGGCGCAGGAGTTCTGTGGCAATGCATCGAGCGTGATCGGGTGCGACACGGAAGCGGGTGTCGAACGCATTCTGCATGCCGAAGAAACACCGGATGGTCGTCCCGGAGTTTCCATTCTGGCATTTGGATTCAAATCGAAGTCACTCCAGGCGGCGGTCGTCAGTCGGATCGGACAGAATGTGCTCACCTGCCCCACGACGGCGTGCTACTGTGGTTTGTTTTCGGAGTCCAAAGATCAACAGATTCGCGTTGGTGGTCAGCTGCGTTACTTTGGCGATGGGTTTCAGATCAGCAAGAAACTGGGCAGTCGTCGCTTCTGGCGATTGCCGGTGATGGATGGTGAATTCCTGTGCGAAGATTTTTTCGGGACGGTCAAAGGAATTGGTGGAGGCAATTTGATTTTCTGCGGCGTTTCGCAACTTGCTGCACTCAACGCCGCGCGGGCCGCCGCGAACGCCATTCGACAGGTTCCCGACGTGATCATGCCGTTTCCTGCAGGAATTGTGCGGAGCGGTTCCAAAGTTGGATCCAAGTATCCGCAGCTCAAAGCAAGCACAAACGACAAATTCTGTCCCACGCTGGTTGGTCAGACAGAGACATTACTGGCTTCCTCTGAAAACGCGGTTTACGAAATCGTCATCGATGGCTTGTCAGCGCCTGCTGTGGCCAAAGCCATGCAGGCGGGACTTGATGCGGCGGCGTCCAGTCCCGGGATGGTGCGAATCACGGCCGGGAACTACGGCGGGAAACTTGGGCCACATCACTTTCATCTGCATCGATTGCAGGACATGATGATGTAGTCTGTCCGTACTCTCACTTCGTGAATTCAGATTTGAAATCTCAAATCTCAGATCTGAAACGGCAATTCAATCCAGAAATCAGAGCA
>Ga0105048_10015663_pt1 | contig 11756 bp, 7 predicted proteins | sample MAT05_FD_78382 | JGI IMG/M metagenome (GOLD analysis project Ga0105048, IMG submission 78382) | Freshwater microbial communities from Lake Fryxell liftoff mats and glacier meltwater in Antarctica - MAT-05 | ecosystem: Environmental > Aquatic > Freshwater > Ice > Liftoff microbial mat | place...
ACCAACACAACCAAGTACCCCGCGCTGTTCGCGGCGGCCTTCGGCACACCGACCATCACGGCGTCGCGCGTCGCGATGGCGATTGCGACGTATGAGCGGACGACCATCCCCAACGACACCCCGTGGGATCGATTCATTGCTGGTCAGCAAAATGCGCTGACGCAGGGCCAGATTGCGGGTTTGCAGACGTTCAACGCCAACTGCGCAGTGTGCCACGTGACGACGAACGGGCAGTTTACCGGCAACGGCTTCCGCAACGTCGGCCTGCGTCCGCCGGCCGAGGATCTCGGTTTCCAGCTCACAACCGGCAACGCAAACGATCGTGGCAAGTTCAAGGTGCCCTCGCTCCGCAACGTCGGTCTGCGGACGCGACTCATGCACAACGGGCAGTTTGTGTCGGTAGCGAACACGACGGCGATTCAGGCCGCCGTGCGCTTCTATGTCCGCGCTCCGGGCGCGGCGCCCCAGTTCCCCGACAATCGCGATCCGGCGATGAACGCCATCAACTTCCCGCCGCAAGCAGAGCCGGGGCTGGTGGATTTCCTGACCAACGGTTTGACCGATGCCCGCGTGGCGAATCAGACGTTCCCGTTTGATCAGCCCTCGCTGGCGAGCCAGCGGGCGAGCGCTCGACCGACAATCCTGCCCGGCGGGACGCCGGGCACGGGCGGCGTGGTGCCGCAGGTCTTGGCGGTTGATCCTTCATTTGTCGGTAACGACGACTTCCGCATCGGCGTGACGGGCGGCCTCGGCGGCGCGACGGCGCGGGTGCTGGTGTCGATGGACCCGCCAGTGAACGGCCGGCTTATGACGGGCACGGAGTCAGAGTTCATGACGCTTGGCGGCACAGGCTCGGGCAATGGCTTCGGCACGCTGCGATCACCGATCGGGGCCAACGGTGTGCTCAACGGGCGCGTGATGTTCTATCAGTGGATCATCACCGACGCGAGCGCCGCGGGCGGTGAGTCGCGTTCCAACATCGCGCGGGCGGCGTTCTTCTGCGGCGGCATCGGCTGCCCGCCGTCGTGCCGTGGCGACTTCAATCTCGACGGGACGGTCGATCCTGACGATCTGTCGGACTTCATCGGAGCGTTCTTCACGATTCCGCAGGTGGCCCTTGCGGACTTCAACGGCGACGGCGCGGTTGATCCCGACGACCTCGCCGACTTCATCGGTGCGTTCTTTGGCGGCTGTTCGAACTGAACATCAAGCCACATGAGTTGCTGCGGCCGCGTCCTGCTGAGGGCGCGGCCGCTTTTCATTTGGGCCTGGTGTGCCGTGCGTGTCAGAGCTTGGACCGGCGCGGGATCGACCCGGCGCGGGTCAGGGCGGAGGGGCCAAACCTCGAGTTGATGAGATCGGACGCAATATCAACGGCGCGCCGCTTGGTGTCGGTCGGTGGCGGCGCGAAGAGCGTGGGTTCATTGCCCCCGTCAAGCTCGCCCAGCGAGACGCCGAGGAGGCGCAAGGGTTTGACATGGGTACTGCTTGCCCCGGCCCCTCCGCCCGCGAGCGAACTCGCCCCCTCGTGCCTCGCCCAGTGCTCAAACAACCCCCGCGCCGCCCCCCAGATCGCACTCGTCGTATCCGTCGCGTCCGGCAGCGACACGCTCCGCGTCACAGTGTGAAAGTCCCCCGTCCGCAACTTAATCGTGATGCACCGCGCCCGCAACTGCTTCGCGCGAAGCGTCCGTGCTGTGTCCTCCACCTGCCCCAGCAGCACCCCGATCAGCCGCTGCGTGTCGCTCACATCGTCACCAAACGTCTGCTCCTGCCCGATCGACTTGCGCTCCCGCCCCGCCACCACCGGCCGCTCATCCTCGCCACGCGCCAGCGCCCGCCACACCTGCGCCTGCTCGCCCACGGCCCCATCCAGCGTCGCCGTATCCGCCTTCAGCAAGTCGCCAATCGTCACGATCCCCAGCCGCGCCAGCTTCGCCGCCGTCTTGGGCCCAACCCCAAACAGCGCGCTCACACTCATCGGCGCGAGCAAGGCCGGCGCCGTCGCGCCGTCCATGATCACCAGCCCGTCGGGCTTCCTGAGGTCACTCGCCAGCTTGGCAAGAAACTTGTTGGGCGCGACACCCACCGAGCATGTCAGCCGCGTCTCCTCGCGCACCAGCCGCCGAATCTCCCTCGCGATCCACTCCCCGCTCTCAAACAGATGCAGCGACATCGTCACATCCAAAAACGCCTCATCGATCGAGACCGGCTCCATATCCGGCGTGAACCGCTCGAAGATGTTACGAATCTGATCGCTGATCCCTGCGTACACGCTCATCCGCACCGGCACCACAATCGCCTGCGGGCACAGCGCCCGCGCCTTCGCCATCGGCATCGCGCTCCGGCACCCAAACACCCGCGCCTCATAACTCGCCGTCGTCACCACCCCGCGCTTGCCCGTCCCGCCACGGCCCCCGCCCACCAGCACCGGCTTCCCGCGCAGCGACGGATCATCCCGCTGCTCAACCGCAGCAAAGAACGCATCCATGTCAACGTGGAGGATGGTGCGGGCCAAGGTGAAGTGTACTGCGTGCAATGGGGAACCGACTCAGGAGCGACGACCCAAGCATTCCGTCGTTCTTTGGGCGCACGGTTACGCCCCAGCAATCCGCATTGTTGATCTACTCAATCTCAATCTTCAGGGACATGTCTGTCTCAACCTCGCCGAGTCGTCGGTTGTAAACGATGACGATGTTTTTGAGGGTCTGGACAAACTCGGCGTCGTTGCCCTCCGACATCTCAACGATGTTCAGAGCGATAAAATCTTCAATCGCAACGATGGTGATCCGCTTGTCGAGTTCGTCGGCTTCGGCGACATGCACCGCCTTGGACACGGCGGTTCGAGGAACGAGCAGCACCGGATGAAGTCCGGCGGCAAGGTTGGTTCGGCATTTCTCGATTACGGCTCGTGCTGGCGCGGCGGTCACATGATAAACGGTTGTACCGAGCGCGAAGTCGCCGGCACGGCCTGTTTGGACGTCACCTGCATGACCCGCGTTGTTGTGGATCTGCGCGCTGGGAAACCGCTTCTCCAACTTCGCACCGACGAGGTGCTGTTCAACCTTCCCGCCCGATCGCCCCTTCGCCTGTTCCAAAATGGACCCGATCCATGCCACAGGCGAATGCTGCCGATCACAGGAGACCTTCAGGTGTTGCCGCCCCATCCATTCGAGAGCAAGGCTGGCCAGCCGAGCTGTCGCGGGTGCGATTGCGGCCTCGCGATCCGATTTCGACAGGGTCTTCAGTGCTTTTCCCCAATCGAGGCTTTCGAACAGTTTTCTGGCGAACGGGGCCACCTGTCTGTTGGTGGCCTCTTTGAGGAACTTAGGCGGAACGCCGTACTCGGCGAGCGTCTTGGGAAGGGTACTTCTCGCTCCGATGAGCTCGCCGCCTTTGCTGAACACTTCGGCCTCTGTAAGCGGGCACTTCTGGCGAAGATGGTGCAGCACGACGATTCCAACCGCAATCGTGTTGCGGGATAGTTTCTCCCGTTGCATGCATGATTGGAGCCAGCAATCTATAATCTGTGTGATGTTGACTTTGGCCATGGGCGCTCCAAGTTTGGGTCACACAGAGAGGAGCAGCGAACGTGCTGTCGTTGGAGCGGTTTCTGATTCGAGGACCGGTCGAATGTAGTTTTCGACGAGCCACGCGACAACCGGCACGCAGACCGCGTCGCCGAATCCAAATAGCGCCTGATTCAACGGCACGGTCACTCGATAAGTGTCGGGCACGCCCTGCAGACGAGCACACTCGCGGGCTGTCAACAGCCGCACCTTTCGAATGCCGCGGCCTGCCTTGAACAGGATCTGCCGGCCGCTGCCGCCACGAGGGGTTCGCAAGCAACCCGCGATTCCGTCGGTCCGCAGTTCCGCCATGGATCGACCGTTGCGAACGCGCCTGAAAGCCGTGGCATACGAGTACCGGGACCCAGCGATCATGCCCTTGGCGACGCGAGCATGCCGGTCGCTGAGTTGGTTCATGAAATAGGCAGTGCGCTCGTCGTTCCACCAAGCTGCGTCATCCGCAGGCAGGTTTTCGATGATGCTCGGGAGTACCGGTTCATGATGGGGCACTGTGGGAAGGTCCCGAACCGCCCAGCGAATGTTCTTCCAGCGAGCCAACATGAAGTCGACGAGGGGCTTCGTCCGGGCCGACGACGGCTCAACACCAAAGGGATCAGCCCCCGGGACGCCGAGCTGTGCGACCACGAAGAGCCGAGCTCGACTCTGCGGTACGAACCTGGCGGCATCGATAATCATCAGATCAACCGCGTACCCAAGGTCGTTCAGTGCTACCAAGGCCGTTTCAAGGTCCTTTCCACTGTTGGACATCAAAAACCCTGGAACATTCTCGAGCAGAACTATCTTCGGTTGCTTCCCCTGATTGCGTTTGCTCTTCAGGATGCTAATCAACCCCCAAAACGCACTGGATTCCTTGCCGTCGAGACCCGCCATCGCGCCAGCGATCGACAGATCGTTGCAGGGGAATGAGGCGGTGTAGACGTCGGCGGCCGGTATATCGTCAGCGTTTAGCTTGTGAATATCGCCAAGCGCGAAATCCAGATCGCCAAAATTCTCTTTGTAGATCTCGAGCTTCTGTGGGTCGATGTCGTTGGCGAAGACTACGTCGCACGCGTGCTGTTCAAAGGCAAGCCGCACCAGCCCAATGCCAGCAAAAAACTCCGCGATGCGGAAGCGCACCACTGCTTTGCTGGGCCTCACCTCGTAGCGGAAGAGCTCCTTCCTCTCAATGACCACGGAATCTCCGGCCTTAATCTTGTGGGCAGCGAAGAACTCCTTGACCCATGCGCGCCGGCGGAAGATCCCTCGGGGTCGTCCGTTGTTGGCGTTGACCGGAAGGTCAGTGAACACGGGTGCATCTAGCCCGACCACATCGAGCTGGACCTCGCGACCGACGCCGGACCGGGCTGACGCTGGACCGATCGCGTCCTTAGGGAAGAACTCGACAGCGCCGTTGAGATAGAGGTGGCTCTGGCGAAGGTTTGCCGCGGTGACGATGATGACGCGGGTTTTGTCGGTCGGTCGGTGAGTCATTCAGGTGATCCACGAAGCTGAGAGTGTACGGGAACCGTCTGGGTATTGCAAACCTGGAACGGTAAACGTGTGCACAATCGCTGGGCAGGTCGGAATCTCGACCGCCCTTACGCGCACCCCGCAAAGAACGCCGCGATGTAATCCGCCAGATCATCGGGATCGATAAGGCCATCCCCGCTGAAGTCCGCCGCCGGGTTCGGCGGCTGGCCGAAGAATCCACTGATGTAGTCGGCCAGGTCATCAGGGTTGAGCGCGCCGTCGCTGTTAAAGTCCGCATAGCACGGGTCATCGGCCACTGTGAACTCGACGAACACCACATCAAACGGCCCCGGCTTCACCGCCGAGTACCGCCGCGTGACCGTGCCGTCGGTCATGGAGAACGACATGTTCACATTGCTCTGGGTGCTTGAGCACACCACCGTACCGATGAAGTCGAGCACGTTGCCGTCGCGGAAGCCTTCGCCAACGCCGATCGAGCCGCTGCTGTTGCACAGATTAAAGTCGCTGATCGCAATCGTGGACGTGCCGTTGATCGGGGTGAATACCAGCGTGCTCTGCTGCGTGTCCGGCCCCGCATCGTCGTTGCCGATGGCGGTGAAGTTGGTGATCTCCGTATCCGCCGTCGGGCCTTCGCCCACGGTCGAGACGGTCATCGGCACATTGGCCCGGAACACGCCCGCGCGAATCGGCGCAATCGGCAACGTCTCAAGCGTCACGGAGTACTGCCCCGTCGTCGCCGGCGTGCCCGTCACGCGATAGTAAATGTCTGGCCCCGGGTTGCCCTGCGAGTAAAACTGATTGAACACACTCACTGCGCCCAGCGGGATCGACGTCTGCACACCAACGTCCGAGTTCGCGTCCGCAAATCCGCCCATCTGCGAGCGGCCACGGATCGAGCCCACCAGCCCCGCCGTCGGCGACGAGAGCACCAGGCGATGGCGATAGAGCCCGCGCTGGCGGAACGGTGACTGAATGCGAAAGTAGTCAGCGCTCGTCGTGCCCGCCACGCTCGTGCTCGAGCCCGTCGTCACCCCCGTCGCCACCAGCCCATCAAACTGGCCGAATCGCGGGTTGGCCTGCGGTTTGGCGTTGTTGGGTTCCGATTCTGCCACCGGCTGCGCCATTACCGAGCGCGTCCCCGCCATCAACGCGAGTACAAGCACTGGGCAAACTGCCTCGCGCACGAACCGGGCGGCCAGAGTGCATCTGTGCCTCGTCATCGCTGCGGCCCTTTCATGAACGTGTTCTCGCTCCCGCGAACAGCCGTCTCAAGGATAAGACGATCTACCGCATTGGCGATGCCGTCATGATTCAAGTCCCGCGGCGTCGCCTGCCAGGCATACAGGTCGTCCACGTTGAGCGTGCCATCGCCATTGATATCCTCGCTCGTGCGAATCACCCGCGCCAGCGGGTCGCCCAGCACGATCTGATGAAACGAGAGCGCCGGCAGCGCGGCGTACGCGGCCTCGGCCCACGAGAGCCCGCCAAGGAAGAAGCTCCGCGCGATCGGGAGGTTGTCAGGAATCGTCCACGTAAAGGGCTCCCACACGTTGGCCACGGCAAACGTGCCGCCCGCCGCCAGGAAGTCAGCCGCCTGCGCCTGCCCGAAGTTGGGACCAATGCCGCCAAAGTCGCGCCCATTGGCTGACTCGATTGAGTTGAACACCGCCCCGCGCGCGTACTTGAACGAGCGCGGATACTGGCTGCCCATCATCGGCGTCGGCGGTGTGTTCTGGATGATGCTGTGATTCGCCCCCTCGGTTGCCAGCAGCAACACCGGGCCGCGGATCACGATGCCCAGCCCGTCAAACTCAATGCGCGGGCCGACCAGGAAGTTGGCGTTGCCGCCCAGCGCGTTGTAGCGAATGTTCGCCGCCAGGTAGCGGCGATCGGCAATCAGCAGGTCGCGGGTCTGCTCGTAGTCGTCGCCCAGTCGCAGTTCGGGCGGCCCCTGATTGTCAAGCTCGTCGGTCTCGGCGGCATCGGCCACGGCGTTGCTGTTCGACTCGTCAAGCACGAACACGGCCGTGTCGGGGTTGACGACAAGGGTCTGCGCCCGATCGATCATGGCCCGCACATCAAGCACCGAGCGACCGTCAAGCCGACACACAAGGTACATGTCGCCCGGCGTGAGCTGCGCTGCGCCCGCGCCCGTTGCGCCCGACCAGATAAGCCCGGCCGGTGACTCGACTTGCGAAAACGCCTTGGCCACCATGATGTTCGCGCTCGTGAACGCCGTGATCGGCAGCGTGGCTCGGGCGTAGGGGTTGAGGATGATTCCGTCGGCCTTTGAGTCGCCTCCGCCGCCGGCCTCGCCCGCGTTCAGGTTCTGCCACAGCAGCGTGAGCTCGGAATCAACGCTCGCACAGTTGTAATCGCCAGCCAGGAACTCGGTCTCGGCCAGCGGCGGGTTGTCGCCGACTGCGGCGTTGTCCGTGTCCTGAATGCGGTGCGGCAGCCCCTTACACAGCACAATCGAACGAACATTCGTGGTCAGCCCGGTCGCCGTGAGGTGGGCGCGAAGCGGGTCGCGCAGCCGCGCGACGAACTCGGCGTAGGTGGTATCGCCCATGGCCAGCGCGGGAACGCCGAGCGTCGCCAGGTTCACCGCGTTCACCCCCGGGTGAATACCCGCCATCCCCCCTGCACCACCGGGCACCTTGGCCGAGCCAGCGTAATACTCAGCTACCGGCCGGCAGTCGAGAATCCGCGAGTCATAGACCACAAGGACCTCCTCGGGCTTGAGCTGCGCACGGGCCGTCGCCACCGGCAGCGCGATCATCAGAGCGACGACGCCAAGGGCCATAAGCTGCGGAAATACCTTGGAACACCGCCGTCGCATCTCGCTCGATCCTTCACGCCGCGTCGTCCTTTGGGCCGGGGCACGCTCGCGTGATCAGAATGTACCTCGCATCGCCGCGGTTGCCCACCTGCACTCGATCAAACCTGCAACAATGTCCAAGAATGTGACGCGTGAAACGGTTACCGCCGCGAATCGACTCATGGCGTGGCCAGCTCGCTCGATGCGTCCCTCGCCGTTGCCGGTGAACCTTGTTGGAAAACCGATCTGGTGGAGCAGCGACAATGAGTGTGACAGCGCATTTGCAGCGAATACTGGTGGCAGAGGTCGAGGCGAATCGGCGGGCCATCGAGTCGATCCGGTCGGCGCTCAAGCAACCCGCCAAGTTGGCGAGCGAATGGGCGCATGGGAAACCGCCCGCAGCACGGGCGGCAGAGGTGATGGGGCACATCAACTCGGCGCGGTATGAGTGGCTGGTGCGGCTGGAAGTATTGCAAAAGCGACCGTTTGTGATGTGGCCGACATGCGGGATTGATGAGGTGGAGCGCGAGTGTGTGATGCTCGACGGCGCGTGGCAGCGTGTTCTTGAGGCAATGGATGATGCGAAGCTCGCAATGAGCGTCCGGTATCACAGCAACGAGGGGATGCCTTGGGTCTCAACGGTTGAAGAGATTGTGACCCACGTGCTGAACCACTCAACGTATCACCGGGGGCAGATTTCCATGTTGGTGCAGGCCGCGGGCGGTGAGCGGGCCACAACGGACTTCATCGGGATAACGCGCCGATCGGGCATGGCCGGTGGATCAGATGGACCGGGTGGACCAGTTGAAACCGGAAACAGCGGCGCGGGCGCGATTGGCGGATGGCCGGGGTTTGATGCGGCCGGGCCAGGAAAATCGGTGACGGCATGAGTGTGATCAAGCCCGTAACGGTGACACTGAAGAACGGCGCAAGCGTCGTGATTGAATCGCTCGGAGAGGAGCACGCGGCCGTGTCCCTCGCACAGCGCCGCGAGGCGGCGCTCACGTCGCCCTACATCGTGAGCACGCCAGCGGATCTCGGGACCGACGCGAAAGTGCAGTTGCAAGTGATTCGGGAGCTGCGCGAGAGTGTCGCGGGATGCTTAGTGGGGGCGTGGATCGATGGCGAACTGGTGGGGATGGTGGGCCTGCGGCACGATGCGCGCCGGCGGCTTTCGACCAGCGGCGATATTGGAATGGGAATGAGTGCGAAGGTGCGCGGGCTGGGGCTGGGGCGGGCGCTCCTCAGCGTGGTGCTCGATCACGCCTGGAAGAACACAGAGCTCACCAAGGTGACGCTGGGCGTGATACCAGAGAACTTGGCAGCGGTGAAGCTGTACCTGTCGATGGGGTTTCTCGAGGAGGGGCTGCAGCGGGCCATGTTCCGCGCCGATGACGGGCGGCTGCTGGACCACTCACTGATGGCGGTGTGGGTGAAGCCGGGCGCCGCGCCGCCCGGGTTCTGCGAGTGGAAAGTTGGCACTTCGCTGCAATGACCTTCTCACCCACCGGTGAGCGCTTGACAAACCCGAGCGCTCGCCGCCTCCGCGGCACGCCGTCCCCGTCGTCACACTCGCGCCGCCCGCTCACACGTTGAAGTACTTCGCCGCCGGGTGATGCACCACAATCGCGCTCGTGCTCTGCTCGGGCACCATCTGCCAGTTGTCCGTCAGCTCGCACCCGATCCGCGCCGGATCGACAAGGCGGAAGAGCTTCTCTTGGTCGCTCATGTCCGGGCAGGCCGGGTAGCCGAACGAATAGCGGCTGCCGCGGTACTTCTGCGTGAAGAGTTCCTTGACGCGCGGCGAATCATCGCCGGCGATGCCGAGTTCCTGGCGAATCCGCTTGTGCCACATCTCGGCCAGCGCCTCGGCACACTCCACACCCATGCCGTGCAGGTAGAGATATTCCTTGTAGTTGTTGGCCGCGAACAGCTTGGCCGCCGCCTCGCTCACTTCGCGGCCCATGGTCACGCAGTGGAACGCCACCACGTCCAACTGGCCCGTCTCAACTGGCCGGAAGAAGTCGCTGATGCACAGCCGCTTGGAACCGCTCTGGCGCGGGAAGACGAACCGCTCGATCTCGCGCCGCGTGCCGGTGCCGTCGGGGTTCATCTGCGTCGGGTCATAGATCACCAGATCATCGCCATCGGCGTTGCACGGAAAATACCCGTACACCACGGCAGGTCGCAGGATCTTCTCGCGCTTGCACTGCTCGCACAGCCGCTTGAAGATCGGCTCAACATCGTCGCGAACCTGCGCCTCATAATCGGCGTCGTCCTTGGCACCTTTCTTGTATTGCCACTGGCCGCGATAAAGAGCAATCTTGTTGACGAAGCCGTAGATCTGGTCAAGGTCAATATCGGTGATGACCCGTGAGCCAAACCACGGCGCGCGGGGAATCGGGCCATCAAACGGCGTGTCGCTCCGCTCGATAACGGCCACACTGGTGCCGCCTCCACCCGCAGCACGATCGGCCTTGCTCTGTTCAAACGCCTCGACGCGCTTGCCCTGCTCGCCGCGCGTGCGCGCGATCAGTTCCTCGGCCTTTGAGCGCTTGCCCCGGCGGTCTTCAATCTCGGCGCTCAGCAGTTCAAGCTGACCGCCCACAATGCAGTCCATGCTGCGGAGCCCTTCAAACGCGTCCTTGCCGTAGAGCACCGCGCCCTTATAGATGTTGCGCAGGTGCCCCTCGCAGTAGTGACGTGTGAGAGCGGCCCCGCCCAGCAGCACCGGTACCGTCACGCCCGCCGCGTTAAGCTCGTTGAGGTTGTCCTCCATCACGTTCACGCTCTTGACGAGCAGTCCGCTCATGCCGATCGCGTCGGCATTGTGCTCGCGCCAGGCCTTCAGGATGTCGGCAATCGGCTGCTTGATGCCGATGTTGTACACCGTGTAGCCGTTGTTGCTCAAAATGATGTCCACCAGATTCTTGCCAATGTCGTGCACATCACCCTTCACGGTGGCGAGCACGATCTTGCCCTTGGTCTGGCCTTCCTTCTTCTCCATGAAGGGCTCGAGATGGGCGACGGCCATCTTCATCGTTTCGGCCGATTGCAGCACGAATGGAAGCTGCATCTCGCCCGAGCCAAACAACTCGCCGACAACCTTCATGCCGCCAAGCAGATGATCGTTGATGATGTCGAGCGGCTTGTACTTGGCGAGCGCCTCGCCCAAGGTCTTCTGCAGGCCTTCCTTTTCGCCGTCAATGATGTGCTGCTGCAACCGCTCTTCAAGCGTGAGAAACCTGGTCTCGCGCACGGCCGCCGCGGCCGTGGCGTCTTTGAACAGGTCAATGAAGTACGAGAGCGGATCGAATCCCTCGCGGCGTTTGTCATAGACGAGTTCAAGCGCCGCGTCCCACTGCTCCTGCGGAATCTTGTTCTTGGGCAGAATCTTGGAAAAGTGCAGGATGGCGCTCGTGAGGCCGGCCTCTCGAAGTTCGTGCAAAAACACCGAGTTAAGCACGATCCGCGCGGCGGGCCGCAGGCCGAAGGAGACGTTGGACAGACCGACGGTGGTCTGGCACTCGGGCAGCGACTTGCTGATCCGGCGAACCCCCTCAATGGTTTCAAGCGCCGAGCGGCGATCACTCTCCATGCCCGTTGAAATCGGCAGCACCAGCGGGTCGAACATCAGGTCCGACGGATCGAGCCCGTGGATCGTTGTGGCGCGATCAAACGCCCGCTGTGCGATGGCCAGCTTGCGATCGGCGGTTCGCGCCATCGACGCTTCTTTGTCCTCATCGATCGACCCGATGACGATGGCCGCGCCGTACGTCTTGGCCATAACGCACACCTGGTCAAACTTGTGCTCGCCATCCTCAAAGTTGGCCGAGTTGATGATGCACTTGCCGCCCGCCAGCTTCAGGCCCGCC
>Ga0105048_10015667_pt1 | contig 11754 bp, 8 predicted proteins | sample MAT05_FD_78382 | JGI IMG/M metagenome (GOLD analysis project Ga0105048, IMG submission 78382) | Freshwater microbial communities from Lake Fryxell liftoff mats and glacier meltwater in Antarctica - MAT-05 | ecosystem: Environmental > Aquatic > Freshwater > Ice > Liftoff microbial mat | place...
AGCTATACAGCCGACCGTCACCACCTCCCCCCAGATCTCTGGGCGCGTCAGCTTGACCACGCCATTGTCCATTACAATCACGACACAACCTGTTTCAAAAATAGTCAATACAGGCACCAACGAAACATTTACCACTGTCGCCACAGGCCCAGGAACATTGACCTATCAGTGGTATATTGGCGATGTCCCAATCACCAACGCCATAACGGCAAGCCTTATCGCTGGGCAAAGCGGCAAGTATTTCTGCACAATAACTAGCGCAGGCATTAGTGTCGCCACCAACGAAGTTACATTAACCGTCCGTGTTCCGGTATCTGCTGTGACCTTTACTCGCACTCCTGATGTGAACCCTATAGCGAGTGGCTCAACTGTGAAATTCTCAGTCACCCACGCGGGGTCTTCAGCAGCGGACGACCCTACTTACCAGTGGCTTAAAGACGGTTTCAACATTGTCGGAGCCATCGCTGCCAGCTACACACTACCAGCTGTTACCTCTGCCAACAATGGCATCTACAGCGTAACCATCTCTAACACCCTCTCGGGCGCAGCCCCTTACGCAACGGAAGCACTTGGCCTGAGCACACTGACAGTCATAGATCGTGTTTCCAATGTCTCCATTAGTCGAGTGCCAAGCTCTACAACCATCGTCACCTCTTCTAGCGTCACCTTTACAGCGACAGCTTCTGGTGCAGCGCCCCTCAGCTATCGCTGGCTCAAAAATGGTATCCCACTCGCCCCCGCAAGCGCCAGTAATACCTACACCATCAATACTGCCGCTCTCAATGACTCGGGCGATTACGAGGTTTTTGTCAGCAATGACATCACACCAAGCGGTGTGCGTAGCGCTACCAATACACTGAGTGTGTTACAGCCCGTTTCAAACGTCGTAGCCACCCGCATCTCTCCAACATCAACGACCCTACCGATTAATACAGCCGTTCAGCTCTCCGTCTCCTCACAAGGTAGTGCGACACTCAGCTATCAATGGCGTAAAGGCACGGTCGATATTTCAGGAGCCAACAGCAGCACCTACGACTTCACGACCGATGGCACGGCCAGCACAAGCATTTACGATGTTCGAGTTAGCAATGCAGCCAGCCCCAGTGGTGTTTTGAGCAATGGGATCAGCATCGAAGTGGTCGATCCTACGCCTCCCTAAAACCTCAAGGAAGATGCACCATGCCCGCGCCGACTTGATTGGCAGGGGCACTGCTGCGGACGACGTTGTTTTGTAGGATCTGCGGGATATTGGTGGCGTTATAATTCCGGCTTAATAGGCTGGAAATCACGCCACTGGTGAGAGCGGTGGCCTGTGATGTGCCGCTGCCGATCACCATACCTGGGCCACTGTATGCAGATACGATCCCTACACCTGGAGCCGAAATAAATAGGCCCTCCCCCGAATTCGAAAAGTAAGCCTGCTGACCCTGCGCATCCACCGCAGCGACACTGATCACCCCCTGATATGCTGCTGGATACGAAAGCTGCGCCTGCTGCTCATTACCCGCTGCGGCGACGACGATCACGCCACGACTTCGAGCATACTCCACCGCATTGCGTAGCATCGCAGCATCTGCCGTGCTACCGAGACTGATGCTGATGACACGCGCACCAGAATCCACCGCTAGCATGATGCCCTGTGAGACAAAAGCCGTGTTCCCCTGCCCTTTAGAATCTGCGACTCGAATGTCTAAAATCTCCGTCGCGGGTGAGACGCCGCCGTTCTCTGCATCTCTTCCTGCAATGAGGGACGTCATCGCATTGCCATGACCATGGAAAGGCTGCCCATCCTTCACTAGATCCGTGTGGGTAATCTTCACGCCTTGTAAAGTTGGGTGGTCTGTCACCCCAGTATCCAGCACCGCCACCTTTACCCCAGCACCCCAGCGGCTGCGATCTCCGACCGCGCCGATTGCGGCCAGCGCGCTGCTTTCAAAGGGGGCAGAGCCACCAGCGTTGGCACTGTCTTTAGAAGCTTGGGGCGTCCCTGGAACCCAGGCATGATAATTTGCCCCAATATTGTCATACTCACGCGCATGCTCACTGAGCTCAGCAGCCATCTTCTTCGCATCTCGGTATTTCACACGAGCCACCAGCAGGCGTGCATCACTGTAAAGAATGTCGATCCCTTCCAAGCTAGCGCGGATACGAAAAGCATTCAGCGCTTCTGGTGATTTAAAAGTCAGCACCAGCTCACCTGCCACGACACCATCTGCTTCAGATAGGGCTTTCAGTTTGTCGGTGAGATCAGCCTCCACCTCTAGTTTTTCTGAAATCTCAGCCACCGCCTGTGCAGCTTCTTTCCTGGACTCTTTGATCACTCGCTTTGCAGGAAAAGCTGCCGGTTTAGCCGCATTCACATCCTTCACTTCCGTCGTTTGCAGAGCCAGCCAGCCAAGCGTTCCGAAAGCCAGCGCGCACAGCATCGCACAAATCGTGAGAATTATTTTAGGCCAAGAATTCATGGTACAGCATACGACTACGGCCAATCGCATTATGTTTCATCTTTTATATCAGGGCATAGGCATGACCCATACCCGCGCCGACGGGACACGAAAATTACACAGGCGCTGCACAGATTACCAGCCGCCAGCTCAATCTTCCTGCCGTGCTACTTCGTCTGCTTCCAGGCCAAAGAGGAACTCAAAGTCTGTCTTCTCTAAAGTCCGGGCAAAGCCGCCATCACCGAGAATATTCGCCGACATGAGCTGTTTCTTTTGCTGAAGCAGCATGATCTTTTCCTCAATGGTATTCTTTGTGATCATGCGGTACGCCATGACCGGCTGCGTCTGGCCAATACGGTGGGCACGGTCGATGGCCTGTGCTTCCACAGCAGGGTTCCACCATGGATCGTATAGGATGACGTAACTCGCCGCAGTGAGGTTTAATCCGCTACCCCCAGCTTTCAATGAGAGCAGGAAAACGCAGGCATCAGGATCATTTTGGAACTGATCCACGACTTCTGAGCGGTTGTTCGTACTGCCAGTGAGCCAGTAATAAGGCACACTCATCTCCTTCAATTTGTCACGGATGATGTCCAGCATGGTGACGAATTGACTGAAGAGCAGAACTTTATGGCCACCAGCGTGGAGTTCTTCGATCAATTCTAAGGTCGCGGTGAGCTTCGCGCTGTCATGCTCGACGGCACTGGTTTTGTCGATCAGGTTCGGATGACAGCAGATCTGCCGCAGGCGTGTGAGTGCTTGAAGAATGGCAAAACGCTTGCGCGTGAGAACCTCAAATCCGCTAGCTGTAAGCACCATCTGCTGAGCACGTGCCAGCTCTTCGCGATAAAGCGCTGCTTGTTTCTCACTCATCTCACAAACCATGGCCTCCTCACTGCGAGATGGTAGATCCTTGGCCACCTCAGACTTCGTACGGCGCAGCATGAAAGGGCGCAAGCGTGCACCTAGTCGATCACTCGCCTGACCATCTTTTCGGCGGTCGAAGTTACGGGTGAAGTAAGCACGATCACCGAGCGCTCCTGGCGTGGCAAACGTCATGAGACTCCACAAATCCAAGAGCCTGTTTTCTAAAGGTGTACCAGTCAGCACGAGGCGATTCTCCGACTTTAGTTGGCGCGCTGCTTTGGCGGCTTTTGAGTCTGGATTCTTGATATGCTGACCTTCGTCCAGGATGACGGCGAGCCACTTCATCGTATCTAGCAGTTCCGCACAGCCACGCATCTGCGCGTAATTCATCACGAGTACGTCGAAGTCTTTTTGTAGGCTCGCGAGATCGAGTTCTTCTTTATCACGGAGAACCTGCACACGCAGCGTTGGCGCAGCTTTACCGAACTCAGTAGCCCAGACATCCAGCACCGACTTGGGGCAGACCACGAGGCATGGCCAGGCCTGCCTGTAACGTGTGCGCAGCCAGAGAATCCAGGTGATACTCTGGATCGTTTTTCCCAAGCCCATGTCATCCGCCAAAATACCACCAAACTTATTCACGCTCAGGTAGGCCAGGAAATGGAAGCCCTCTTCCTGATAGGGACGCAGCGTGACTCCTAGCGCCTCAGGGACCGCTGGTTTTTCATCCAAACGCGCCTCTTCCATGCGCTGGGTGATATTTTGCCAGGCTTTGGGATTGATGATCTCTCTGCCTGCCTGTCCGGTCAGCTGACGCCAATGCAGACGGTGCATTTCATCCCCATGCTCATCAAGGTCGATGCCGAGCTGATCCATGAGGATCTGCTGCTCCTCCGTAAGCTCCAGCTTCACGCGGCGCCAGGTGCCGTCTGCGAGCTGCACAAAGCCACCCTTAGCAGCAATCAAGCGGCGGATATCGGCGGGCTTCAGATCCGCCCCTTCGATCTCGAAAATCATCTTCAGGTCAAACCAATCAATCGTGGCTGTCTGTGATGCCTCGATACGGACACGCGCAATCAAAGGATCTGCCAAGATCGTCTGCAACCGCTCATCCGTCGTCATTGTCACACCTTCTGGCAGCTGATTGGCCCAGGTATTGAACTGGTCAGGGAAATTCTTCGTCAGGCGGACACGGTAGCCTTGATGCTCGATGTCCCAGACGGGCCGCAGCTCATTAAGCACCTCATCCGTCTTTCCCAGTGCCGTGCGGTCACGGCAGATGATGCTCGTATCCTTCGCGTCATCAGGATGGCGCACAGGCTCCCAGCCAGAGGGGCCTATCTTTTCCCGCAAGCGGCCATCAGCACCCTTGGCTTCACCTTTAAAAATAGTAAACTCAGAGCCTGTGTTTCCGATACGCGGCAGGCAGTGCGCACGCAGTTCCACCGTCAGAGACTCATGCCGCACACGGTCTGAGATATTTTTTGGTAGCGGCACTCCGATCCGTCCCAGGAAAGTGATGCCGTCTTGCGTTGCCAGAGCATTCAGCGGGATCATCACATCTGCCTCGATCCGCGTCTCCGCAGGGAACCAGAATGGCCCGACAAACAAAGTATCAGACGAAAGATAAAGCGTGCGAGCGCCATGCATCACGCGCAGCGGCAGCGGTGCAGGCACAGCATCAGCTCCAGTTAGAGTCAGGTGCAGTTGCATGGACTCAGTGTCCTCTTTACCCAGCCAGGAAAGAGGATCTTCCACCCGGCGAAAAGGGGCCTCATCTAGCGTGATCAATCGGCTCGTCAGTGCAGCTTGTTCAAACCGTGAGCCCAGCCAGCCACCATGAGACTCTAGGTCAAAGCGGCATACATCACTCTGACTCGGCGTGATCTGAGAAAGACCTGAGAGCAGGAGTAACTCAGCCTCCCCAGGCATAATCAGCGCTCCCAGAGATTGGGCTTCACCCAAATCATTCAGCTCGGAATTACCCACAGCGCGGAATTTTTCATCCTCTGAAAACTGCACCTGCAAGCGTGCTTCAGCGGGTGTGATCAGCAGACGGAAATCACAGCTGCGGCGGCGCACCGGGAGCCCATCATCATCAAGCAATAATTTGCGGATACGCTCACGCCACATCGGCACCGTGCGCTCCTGCCGCCAGCCACGGAGCCGCTCATTGACTGCCTCCATATCGACCATGCCACGCAGGAAAGTCGGGATCGTCAGCGAGCGTTCACCCAGCGCTAGCGCCACATAGTCCCAGAACTCACGCAGAGTCTTCGGCACTTCAGGCCAGAGCGGTAGAGGCTCCACACTCTGAATACTCCACTTCGGATGCAGGCGCACCATGTCTTGGTCAAAGATTTCTCCACTTTGCTGCACCCGCTGAAAACGTTTATCTAGCTTACCGAGATACGCCTCTTCCTCTGGGTTTAATTGACGCGCCAAACGCCTTTCGACGATAACTTGAAACGGGTCCTCAATGATCTCCGCGTGGACCGTCGTCGGCTCACGCTCAGAACGCCGCTGGATAGCTAGTAATGCCGTGCAAAGTGCGAGCTGGTGCAGAGTCGTATCCTCAGAATCTGTATCCCCACGCCATTCGCCCTCTTCCAAGGCCCATCGTGTATTGACGCTTGAATCATCCAGCCGCACTTCGGCCAAGGCTTCATCCTCCACAATATCTAAGCCGCGTACAGCATCATCAGCGATCAGCTGCTCAGCCTCCTTACGGATACGAGTTTCAAAGGCAGCAAGGAGGGAGGGCAGTTGAGAAATGAGGTCTGACATACGACAAAGCCCCAGAAACAAACTGAATCTGGGGAACTGGACCGCTTAGCACAACCATCAGCCCCGCGCCAGAAGTGTCTTGAATCAATGCCGCCATTTTTTCAATTTTGCTCAAAACGAAAATAAATCGCCCACGCCTGATGCGGAAAAACTAGTGCATCCGCCGCCCGACATCTTCACAAAGGCCGACAAAAGTGCGCTCAGCCAGATTCAGAACACGACCTTTCAGATTAGAAACGACCCAGCTCCGCTTCAACTTTCCTTTTGGCATCGGCACCGCTATGAGCTGGCCAGCCTTAATCTCCTGCAACGCGATCCACCGCGCGGCGATGGCAACGCCAATACCCAGCTTTGCCAACTCTTTCGTCGCCTCCGAACTACCGAGTTCAATGAATGAACTCAATCTGACACCCTGCTTCAAAAAAAACTCCTGAATCAGGGCAAAGTTCAGACTGTTCCGACTGGCCACAATGAATGTCTCGGCAGCTGCATCTTTCATTTTAGGGGCCTTTGTCGCCCAGGGGTGCAGCGGCGAGACGAGAAATTCTAATTCATCATCAAAGATGGCATGGCAATCCAATCTCTACACATCCGGCGGACGCAGACTCACCGCGAGATCGACTACCCCTGCCACTAGATTCTCGATCGTCGCTGGAGTCTCACCGCATACGACCTGAAATTCATACAGCTCGAAAGACTCCTTAAACTCACGCAAAACGGTCGGCAGGATGAACTGCGCTGCGGCTGTCGTGCAGGCGATCCGTAACTTTCCACGCGGAGTTTGATCCAGCGTGCCTAGAGTCGAGCGTGCCTGCCCCATGACTTGCAGGATAGTTTCCGCATGTGGCAGGAGCTCACGACCGCCATGCGTGAGGTGCACACTCTTGCCCTGACGATGAAAAAGCTGGCAGCCTAGATCTGTCTCTAAAGCCTTGATCGCATGACTTATGGCACTTTGAGTTAGGAAAAGCTCACGCCCCGCCTGAGTGAAGCTGCCGCTACGGGCTAGGCTGACAAAGGCGCGAAGTTGGCGGGTATCGAGTGCTTGCTGCATGAATGAGATTCATACATGAAGTGAAAAACATTGCGCGCCATTTCTAGCAGAAATTGGCACGCTGGCATCGCGAATGCTGATGTGAGTATTGACATGCAGAAGTCCACTTCACTCACCAAAACCACACTTAGCGGTGGCGTTCAGCCAGTTCGTATCGGTTTCAAGCCTCTCGTGGATTGTGCCCCGCTACTCGTGGCTCGTGAGCTGGATCTGTTCAAGAAGCATGGGGTCAAAGTCGATTTAAGTTGTGAGGTTGGATGGGCCACCATCCGGGAGAAGTTGCTCTATGGGCAGTTGGATGCCGTCCACGCCATTGCGGGTTTGGCGTTGGCGATGCGCCTCGGCTTGAGCAGCCCTCCCTGCCGGGTGGTGGCACCGTTCGTTTTTAATCTTCATGGCAATGCCATCACACTTAGTCGTGATCTTTGGAACCGTGGTGTGAGAGATGCCGCGAGCCTCAAGATGCTCATACGCAGCACTCCTTCACGTCGTTTTACCTTCAGCACTGTTTCGCGTTTTTCATCCCACTTCTTCCTGCTCCGTCAGTGGCTGACTGAAGGCGGTATCAATCCAGACAAAGACGTTAGGATCGTCGTCTTACCACCGACTCAGATGGTGGGTAATTTAGAAGCAGGCTTGATTGATGGTGGCTGTGTCGGTGAGCCCTGGAACAGCGCTGCTATCGCTCGCGGCATTGGATGGATCGCCGCGACAAGTGAACAGCTCGCACCTGGTCACCCTGAAAAAATTCTACTAACGACTGAAAGTTTCATGGATCTTCATCCTGAAGAAACCGCAGCCATTATCGCAGCACTGAAAGAAGCCTGTGCCTTTTGTGATGCAGATAAAAACCGCGCGGAAGTGGCTCGCATACTCTTCCGCACTGGCTACTTCGGGGTCACTGAAGAAATCCTGAAAAAATCCCTCATCGGTCCTCTCGATCTCGGCACTGGGAAAGAAATGGATGTCGCATCCTTCCACATTTTTCAGCGTCGCGACGCCAATGAAACGACACCCCAGCGCGGCAGGTGGCTGCTAGAGCAATTCATCACCCACGGTCTCATCTCAGCCGCCGAGCGCCCAGAAGCCACCGCTGCACTCAAAGACTGCTGGGGCACCAACAAGACACATTTCCCCGAAACAGCCGCCGCCAAGAAACCCAGTAAAATTAACAAACGCACCAACGCCGTCAACGCATGAACACGCCTCCAACAAACACCATCTCACGCCGCAGCCTCCTGCAACGTTCCACAGCCGCCGGTCTCGGCGCACTCTTCACAGGCCTGCCTCATGGCTGGGTCGGATCAGCCTATGCTGACGACTCTCCAGAAGTCGCCGACATCAAGCTCGGCATCATCGCCCTCACCGATTGCTCACCGATCGTGATCGCTCATGAAAAAGGCATCTTCAAAAAAATTGGCATCAATTCAACCGTCAGCAAAGAAGCCTCATGGGCCGTTATTCGCGACAAAATCACTACGGGTGAAAACCAAGCCACACACATGCTCATGGGTATGCCAATCGCCAGCACCATGGGCCTCGGCGGCTCAGCGGTGAAGGAAATGGTCTTCCCTTGGCTGCTCAATCGCAATGGCCAAGGCATCTCACTCGCCAACAAATTCAAAGGCAAGGTCGCCAGTGATCCAAAAGCGCTGAAGCCCTTTGTCGATGAAGCCAAGGCTGCTGGCACACCGTTGACCTTTGCCATGACTTTCCCGCCGGGCACTCATGCCATGTGGCTGCGCTATTACCTCGCAGCAGGTGGCATCAATCCTGACGCAGACATCACCCTCACCACCATCCCACCTCCACAGATGGTCGCCAACATGAAGGTCGGCAAGATGGACGGTTTCTGCGTCGGCGAGCCATGGAACGCCCGCGCTATCGCTGATGACGTCGGTTACACCAGTGTCACCACTCAAGAAATTTGGAAAGGCCATCCTGAAAAAGTCTGCGCCTTCACCAAAGAGTTCAGCGAGAATAATCCAAAGACCGTCAAAGCGGTGCTCAAAGCACTGCACGAAGCCAGCATCTGGCTCGACGATCTCGGCAACCGCAAGGAGCAGGTCGATATCATCAGCAAGCCTAGCTACGTCAATTGTCCGCCAGAAATCATCTACAGCCGCCTCATGGGTGAGCTGGATTATGGCGACGGACGCACCGCAAAAGACGAGAACTACATGATCTTCAGCGGCAAGAACACCAACTACCCGCAGCCGAAGTACGTGAAGTGGTTCCTCAGCCAATTCCGCCGCTGGGGCCTCACCGAAGGCACACCGGACTATGAAGGTCTCTCCAAAGCGCTATGCGCCACCTCGCTCTATGAAGAGGCGATGAAGGAGATCGGCTACACAGGCGGCAAACTCGACGACTCCACCGAAACCTTCATGGACGGCGCAGTCTTCGATCCAGCCAATCCAGAAGCCTTCGCCACATCCGCCGCGATCAAAAACATCAAGGGCTAGCTCAGTAGATTTATGATTTTTGATTTCGTCCGAGGCACCTCGGCGAAGTCTCAAATCATCAATCGTAAATCATCAATTTCGCCGCCGCCGCCGCTATGAAATTCAGCAAAGACCAAATCACCACCTATCTCTACCCCGTGCTCGGCATCTTAGCCGTGCTCCTCATTTGGACTGCCATTTCAGGCGGTGTGCGTGAAGAAAAGACCGCCTCCGGTTTCACCAAAAAGATCAAGACTGGCCTCGTCCAGGATCTTCCAAGTCCGTGGGAAACTTGGGTGAAAACCAAGAAGTACATCGTCGAGCCATTCGCCAAGCGTGAAGAACTCGATCAAGGCATCCTGCGTTTCACTTGGTATTCGCTGACCATGGTCGCGAAAGGCTACCTGCTCGCGCTGATCATCGGGACACCCATTGGTTTCTTGCTCGGCTTATCCAAAGCTTTCACGCGGATGTTTGATCCCATCATTCAAATCCTGCGCCCTGTCTCACCGCTCGCCTGGATGCCACTCGGCGTCGTTCTTTTCATGAGCGCAGGTAAAAACGCCAATGAACTCGGCGCTCTCTTCACCATCGCCATCTGCGCCATGTGGCCCACGGTGCTCAATACCGCCGTAGGTGTCCGCGCAGTGCCGCAGGACTACCTGAATGTCGCCAAAGTGCTCAAGCTCTCCAAGTGGAAGACACTCTGGAAGGTGCTCGTTCCAGCCACACTGCCCTACATGTTCACAGGCTATCGTTTGAGCCTCGGCATCGCCTGGCTCGTCATTGTCGCCGTCGAAATGCTCACTGGCCGCATCGGCATCGGCAACTTCCTTTGGAACGAATACAACAACGGTCTCTACACCAGCATCATCCTCAGCATCCTCACCATCGGTGTCGTCGGTTGGGGCTTGGATCGCCTGATGTCGCTGGTCGAATCACGCTTCAAGAGCATCTGAGCATTTATGATTTATGATTTACGACTTATGAATTGGCTTAATGCGGCGCTTGGTCGTGGCTCGCGTGGCGTTGAATATTTTCGTCAGTTCTTCGGCCTCCTGAAGAATGGCATCAAGCCGATTTGTAGAAAGCAAATCAACTCGCTGTGCCAGCTCGATCCAAAAGCCACTCTCATCAACCTCTTCGAGCACGATCGTGATCTTGTTGATGAAATCGGCATCCGACTTCGCCCGCAACGCTGCTCGGTAGTTCGCAGCGACGGAAGTGCCACTACGCGCAATCTGACCACCAATTGTTTTTCCAGCCGTCGTCTTCGGCATTGCATCCACCATTTTCAGGATTCTGACAGCAAAGCCCATGGTCCGTTCTTTAAGTTCATTCGTGGTCATAGAGCACTGATTTCAAATCAAGAATCATAAATCGTAAATCATAAATTGCTGATATGCCTCTCATTGAAATCAAAAACGCCAGCAAAGGTTTCGGACCCAAAGGGTCCCGAACTGAAGTGCTCAAAAACATCAACCTGAGTGTCAATGAAGGCGAGTTCGTCGTCATCGTCGGCTACTCTGGTTCAGGTAAATCGACATTAATCAATCTCATCTCTGGTTTGGTAAAACCTGACACGGGTAGCGCCACAATCTTGGGTGAAGAGATCACCGGACCCGGCCCAGATCGAGGCTTGGTGTTTCAGAACTACTCCTTGTTGCCTTGGCTCAATGTCGAAGAAAACATCGCGCTCGCAGTCGATGAAGTTTTCAAAGACTGGACTCCCGCCCAACGCAAGGCCCACGTCGCGAAATACATCGCGATGGTGAAGCTGACACCTGCGGCACACAAGCTGCCCAAAGAACTCTCCGGCGGCATGAGGCAGCGAGTTTCCGTTGCTCGCACTCTTGCTATGGAGCCCAAAGTTTTGCTCATGGATGAGCCGCTGTCTGCACTCGATGCACTCACACGAGCCCAGCTCCAAGATGAGATCAGCGACATCTGGATGAATAACAAAACGACCGTCATCTGGATCACCAACGATCCTGATGAAGCCATCCTCGTCGCTGACAAGGTCATCCCACTTCTTCCCACCAATCCAGCCACGCTCGGTGAAACCATGATCGTGGACATTGACCGACCACGCGGCCGCAAAGCCATGAATCACGATCCCAAGTTCAAAAAACTACGCGCAGAACTCATCACCACGCTG
>Ga0105048_10015669_pt1 | contig 11753 bp, 5 predicted proteins | sample MAT05_FD_78382 | JGI IMG/M metagenome (GOLD analysis project Ga0105048, IMG submission 78382) | Freshwater microbial communities from Lake Fryxell liftoff mats and glacier meltwater in Antarctica - MAT-05 | ecosystem: Environmental > Aquatic > Freshwater > Ice > Liftoff microbial mat | place...
ACTACCTTTTTTTGTACAATTTAATTGACCCATCGCCCCAAAATCCAGAAAAGCGCAGAAATATCCAAGCCCTGCTGCGCCATTTCCACAAACTAACGAAGCCCTTTATACAATTCGGTGGCCGCTCAATTTCAGGCTTATATTTTGGCCTCGGTGCGCCTTCGCCACTGGCTTTATCTGCCATCTGTTAGTTGGGTATAGCATTCAGCAGGTAGCAGTTTATATTGTTGCAGGTGCAAAATTTTGGCAGGGCGTTTTTATTAGTTCCATTTTTTTAAAAATAAAACTGAAAATAATAAAGCCATAGCCCAAATACTTTCTGCCTTGCCATACATTTGGCCCCCTTAACCTCAAAAGATTATGCAAAAAAAATACAGCCAGTGGAAGGCGATGATGGCGATTACAAGAGGGGGCTTAAAGGCTATTTTGAGAAGTCCGTCAGCTATCGTTTTCAGCATTGCCTTTCCGCTAATTTTTATTTTGGTTTTTGGGTTTATTGGTGGTGGCGGAGGTACGCCCATATACAAAATTGTAATTGATAAAAACTGCGATACCACCAATGCACTTTTCGACTCCATAAAAACAAGTAACCGCCTCACCATAGTGCGTTACAAAGACGAAGCCGAACTTCAGCTCAATTTACAAAAAGGACGTATAGCCGGATCTCTGCTCATTTCTAAAACCAGCGATTCGGTGCCTGCCTATAATTACACTATTAAAAGTACCACAGCAAGTAACGACAAATGGCCACAGCTCAGGTCGGTTATAGATGGTATAAATAACAAAATAAGTAACAGAATTTACACTAACCGTCCGGTTTATGCTAAGGATGTTTTTGATTACCGAAGCGATATTTTCCCCATCCGTGTTTACAAAACGATTGATTTTATACTACCCGGTCAGCTTGGCTTTTCGCTATTGGGTTCAGGTGTTTTTGGGGTCGCATTCCTATTTTTTAACCTCCGCACCACTTTAGTACTTAAACGATTTTATGCCACTCCCATTAAACGAACATTTATTGTTTTGGCCGAAGTTTTTGCCAGAATCATTTTTCAGCTTCTCACAGCTATCGTCATCGTAAGCATAGGCCATTTTGCGTTTGGTTTTACTTTGATTAATGGTATCGTTACATTTATTGAAATACTTGTATTGAGCTTTCTTGCTTTGCTGGTATTTATGGGCTTTGGGTTTATTATAAGCGGTGTGGCCAAAAACGAAACGACTATCCCCCCATTTTCGCAACTTGTTGTAATGCCGCAATTTTTGTTAAGCGGCACCTTCTTTTCAATCGATGTTTTTCCTACCTGGTTACAACCACTCTGCAGGGTATTGCCATTAACACATTTTAATGATGCTATGCGAAAGATTGCATTTGAAGGGGCACATTTAATAGATTGCGGAAAGCAAATTGGCATCCTGGGTATTTGGGGCATCGTAACCTACGTGGTGGCTATTAAAGTGTTTAAATGGGAGTAAGAGTTTTGAGGTTTAGGGGGTTAATTCAAAGCTCATAGTATTCCGCATAAGTTATAAATAAGCATGAAATACGTCAAGTTGTTTATCATCAGCATTATTGTTTTTGGGCTGATGATTTTTTTAATATCGCTGTTGTTTCCATCTGTAACGTATGTAAGCCGGGCAATGAATAGTGCTGGAGGTCAGGATGCTACCCGTAGCCGCTTGCCACAGCTTTTCTCCAGGGCTTTCAATAATCAGAATCCTAAATTGGCTTTTGTAAAAGATTATTTACCCAATGCAGACACGTTGCAATTTTATGTAAAAGACTACGAACAAGTAAGTGGCGGCATCGCCATTTATGCCATGGGTAATGACTCAAGTACGATTCAGGTTTTTTATAAGATTACCGTGCCGTGGTATAAACCCTGGCAAAAGTTTGGATTGATGATCAACGAACAGAAATATGGCCCAAGTCTGGATACGGCATTATACCGCATGAAGGAGTTATAAGGAACTGTTTCAGCGTAAAATATAGCTGACACAAAATCTGCAATGCGGCAATGGGTGAAAAATTTATCGGCAATATATAAGGCCGTGATTTTTCCACCTTTAATCCACATTAAAAAATTGGCAGGATTATTGTTTTGCCGGTTGACTTTTGAAATATGTTTTGCCCTATTTTTGCCATCCTTTATAATGGGCAAAATCTCAATTGTACTTTACGGGAAGAAATTGTAATACGCTGAACGGGAAACCTATGTTCCCGGTTAGCGCATTTTTGCGTAAAAAAAACAGAGCATAAATATATGTCATCAACAAAAGTGAACCCAAGGATCAACTTCGGTAAGACTAAGAATCTTTCCGATGCACCTGACCTGCTCGACATTCAGATTAAATCGTTCAAAGATTATTTCCAGCTGGAAACCACACCCGACAAACGTAATGTTGAGGGCTTGTTCCGGGTGTTTAAAGAAAACTTTCCGATATCTGATACCCGGAACATTTTCGTTCTGGAGTTCCTCGATTATTTTATTGACCCGCCACGCTATTCAATAGAAGAGTGTATGGAACGTGGACTGACTTACGCGGTGCCTTTAAAAGCTAAACTGCGTTTAAGTTGTAATGATGAAGAACACGTTGATTTTCAAACGATTGTTCAGGATGTGTTTTTAGGTAACATCCCATACATGACCCCACGTGGTACATTCGTAGTTAATGGTGCCGAACGTGTAGTGGTAAGCCAGTTGCACCGCAGCCCGGGTGTATTCTTTGGCCAGAGCCTTCACCCCAACGGAACTAAAATATATTCCGCAAGGGTTATTCCTTTTAAGGGAGCCTGGATGGAATTTGCTACGGACATCAATAACGTGATGTATGCTTACATTGACCGTAAGAAAAAATTCCCGGTAACAACCCTTTTACGTTCTATCGGCTTTGAGACCGATAAGGACATACTGGAATTGTTTGGCATGGCAGATGAGGTGAAAGCAGATAAAAAATCGTTGACGCCTTTTATTGGCAAACGCCTTGCCGCCCGTGTGTTGCGTACCTGGGTAGAAGATTTTGTGGATGAAGACACTGGTGAAGTAGTGAGCCTTGAGCGTAACGAAATAGTGATGGAACGGGACACAGTGCTGAAGGAAGACGACGTGGCTTCAATTTCTGAAATGGGCGTGAAAAGCGTTTTTATTCAGAAAGAAGAAGTAAGCGGCGACTATGGCATTATCTATAACACCCTGCACAAGGATACTTCGAACAGTGAGTTAGAAGCGGTACAGCATATTTATCGCCAGTTGCGTGGTGCTGATGCGCCGGATAATGAAACTGCCCGTGGCATTATTGATAAATTATTTTTTAGCGATAAGCGCTATGACCTCGGTGAAGTGGGTCGTTACAAGATCAACCGTAAACTAGGTCTTGATTACCCGATTACTAAAAAGGTATTGACCAAACAGGATATTATTGAAATAATCAAATACCTGGTTCGCCTTACCAATGCCAAAGCAGACATTGACGATATTGATCACCTTAGCAACCGCCGTGTTCGGACTGTGGGTGAACAGTTGTATGCGCAGTTTGGCGTTGGTCTTGCCCGTATGGCACGTACCATCCGCGAAAGGATGAACGTTCGTGACAATGAGGTATTTACCCCTGTTGATTTGATCAATGCCAGAACACTTTCTTCTGTTATTAACTCCTTCTTTGGAACATCGCAGTTAAGCCAGTTTTTGGATCAAACCAACCCCCTTTCCGAAATCACCCACAAACGCCGTATTTCAGCGCTGGGGCCAGGAGGTTTGAGTAGGGAACGTGCTGGTTTCGAGGTTCGTGACGTACACTACAGCCACTACGGCCGTTTGTGTACCATTGAAACCCCGGAAGGACCAAACATTGGCTTGATATCTACACTTTGTGTACATGCCAAGATTAATGAGATGGGTTTTATAGAAACCCCTTATCATAAAGTAAAAGATGCAAAGGTTAACCTCAAGGATCTTACTTTCTTAAGTGCAGAAGAGGAAGATCCTGCAAAAATTGCCCAGGCAAATACGCCACTGGATGATAAAGGAAATTTTACAGAAGATAAGATCATCAGCCGTCAAACAGGCGACTTCCCCATATTGGACAAAGGTGAAGTAGAATACATGGATGTGGCACCAAACCAGATTGTTGGTTTGAGTGCTTCATTAATTCCGTTTCTTGAACATGATGATGCAAACCGTGCTTTGATGGGTAGTAACATGCAAAGGCAGGCAGTTCCATTGCTTCGTCCTGAATCACCAATTGTTGGAACAGGACTGGAAGCAAAAGCTGCAAGAGATGCAAGGGTTCAGTTACTGGCCGAAGGTGATGGGGTAGTGGAATTTGTGGATGCTAACGAGGTTCATGTGCGTTACAACCGCAACTCCGAACAACGCCAGATTAGCTTCGAAGACGATTTGAAGATATACAAGCTCACCAAGTTCATGAAAACGAACCAGAGCACTTCAATTAACCAACACCCCGCCGTTAAGAAAGGGCAGAAGGTGAAAGAAGGAGATTTTCTTACCGAAGGTTATGCAGTAAAAGCTGGTGAACTGGCTCTCGGCCGTAACCTGAAAGTGGCCTTTATGCCATGGAAGGGCTACAATTTTGAGGATGCCATCGTAATAAACGAGCGTATTGCGAAGGAAGATATGTTTACTTCCATCCACATAGATGAATTTGAACTAGAGGTACGCGATACCAAACTTGGTGAAGAGGAACTAACACCAGATATTCCAAACGTAAGTGAGGAAGCCACTAAGGACCTCGACGAGAACGGAATCATCCGCATTGGAGCCCATATTAAGGAAGGCGATATCCTTATTGGTAAAATCACTCCAAAAGGAGAAAGTGATCCTACCCCGGAAGAGAAATTGCTTCGTGCCATTTTTGGCGATAAGGCCGGAGATGCGAAAGATGCCTCATTAAAAGCACCAAGCGGAACTGAGGGTGTAGTAATTAGCAAGAAATTATTCCAACGTGCAAAGAAGGATAAGAACACCAAGGTTCGTGAAAAAGCACAGTTGGAAAAAGTAGAAAAAGCCCACGAAAAAGCTGGTGCCGATTTAATGGAACTGTTGCTTGAAAAACTGCAAATGGTTTTGAAAGAAAGGTCAAGTGCAGGTGTGAGCAATAATTTTGGCGAAATGCTTGTGGGTAAGGGTGCCAGGTTCAATGTAAAAAATCTTACTGGTATTGATTATCAAAACGTGAACCCTTTGGGTTGGACTGGCGATGCCCATACCGATGAGCAGATAAACATCCTGTTGCACAACTATAATATTAAGTACAACGAAGAATTGGGCCGTTATAAGAGAGAGAAATTCAACATCTCAATCGGTGACGAATTACCAGCCGGTGTATTGAAGCTTGCCAAGGTTTACTTAGCTGTAAAGCGTAAACTAAAAGTGGGTGATAAAATGGCGGGTCGCCACGGTAACAAAGGAATCGTTGCCAAAATCGTTCGCCAGGAAGATATGCCGTTCCTTGAAGATGGAACACCGGTAGATATCGTATTAAATCCATTGGGTGTACCGAGCCGTATGAACCTGGGGCAGATATACGAAACCGTACTGGGCTGGGCAGGAGAGAAGCTGGGTTGCAAATTCTCTACGCCAATATTTGATGGTGCTACCGTTGAAGAAATCGCTGAGAATATTGCCAAAGCAGGGTTACCGCTATTCGGCCACACGTACCTGTACGATGGTGAAACCGGTGACCGTTTTGATCAGAAAGCGACTGTTGGTATTATCTACATGATTAAACTGCACCACATGGTGGATGACAAAATGCACGCCCGTTCTATCGGACCGTACAGCTTGATTACCCAACAGCCATTGGGTGGTAAAGCACAGTTTGGTGGGCAGAGGTTTGGTGAGATGGAGGTATGGGCACTCGAGGCTTATGGTGCTGCCAACATTTTACAAGAATTGCTGACATTGAAATCGGATGATATCATTGGCCGTGCCAAAACCTACGAAGCCATCGTAAAGGGTGACAACATCCCACGTAGCGGCGTACCAGAATCGTTTAATGTATTGGTACATGAACTAAGAGGTTTGGGCTTGGATCTGAAATTTGAGTAAGAACCTTGCGTCGTGAATCGTGAACCGTGCGTTTCGTTTTCAAGTTGGAACTGCACTCACGTCTCACCTGTCACCCCTCACGTTTCCACGGAATTTAAAAAATTGAACATCTAATCGTAAACACGATAACAGATATGAAAAAAGAAAATCGTCCTAAAGCCGCGTTTTCAAAAATAACCATCGGTCTTGCTTCTCCGGATACAATCCTGGAGAGAAGCTACGGTGAAGTATTGAAGCCGGAAACTATTAACTACCGCACTTACAAACCAGAACGTGATGGTTTGTTTTGCGAAAGAATTTTTGGCCCGGTAAAAGATTACGAATGTGCCTGCGGTAAATACAAGCGTATCCGTTACAAGGGTATTGTGTGCGACCGTTGCGGTGTGGAAGTAACAGAGAAGAAAGTCCGCCGTGAACGTATGGGCCACATTAAACTGGTGGTGCCTGTAGTGCATATCTGGTACTTTAAATCTCTGCCTAATAAAATTGGTTACCTGCTCGGCATGAGTTCCAAGAAATTGGAGAGTATCGTTTATTACGAACGTTATGTAGTGATACAGGGTGGCGTAAAAGAAACCCTGAAAATGGGTGATTTGTTGACGGAAGAAGAGTATCTGGATATACTCGATAATTTACCCAAGGATAACCAATACCTGCCCGATGATGATTCACAGAAATTCCTCGCTAAAATGGGGGCTGAGTCTGTACACGATTTATTGCAACGCATTGACCTTGACCAGTTAAGCTACGATTTGCGCAATCAGGCAGCAAGGGAAACTTCACAACAACGCAAGGCCGATGCCTTAAAACGGTTGAGCGTGGTGGAAGCTTTCCGCGATGCAAACAAGCGTATTACCAACCGCCCGGAGTGGATGGTAATGCAGTACATCCCTGTTATTCCACCCGAGCTTCGCCCATTGGTTCCCTTGGATGGTGGCCGTTTTGCCTCGTCCGATTTAAACGATTTATACCGTCGTGTTATCATCCGCAATAACCGCTTAAAGCGGTTGATGGAGATTAAAGCACCTGAGGTGATTTTGCGTAATGAGAAACGCATGTTGCAGGAAGCAATTGACAGCCTGTTCGATAACAGCCGTAAATCAAACGCTGTAAAAGCAGAAGGTGGTAGGGCATTGAAATCTTTAAGCGATATTCTGAAAGGTAAGCAAGGCCGTTTCCGTCAGAACCTGTTGGGTAAACGTGTTGATTATTCAGGTCGTTCTGTAATTGTAGTAGGCCCGGAACTTAAAATACGTGAGTGCGGTTTGCCAAAAGATATGGCTGCGGAATTGTTTAAGCCGTTTATTATTCGCAAGCTCATAGAAAGAGGTATTGTTAAAACAGTAAAATCGGCCCGTAAACTGGTTGATAGAAAAGAAGCCGTGGTTTGGGATATCTTGGAGAATATTTTGAAAGGACACCCGATCATGCTAAACCGTGCCCCAACGCTTCACCGTTTGTCCATTCAGGCTTTTCAGCCAAAACTGATCGAAGGAAAAGCTATTCAGTTGCACCCGTTGGTAACAGCGGCGTTTAATGCGGATTTTGATGGTGACCAAATGGCCGTTCACGTACCCTTGAGTAATGCAGCGGTATTGGAGGCTCAATTGTTGATGCTTTCCAGCCACAACATTTTGAACCCACAAAATGGCACACCTATTACCCTTCCTTCGCAGGACATGGTATTGGGACTCTATTATATTACCAAGCCGAAGAAAAGCACCGAAACTGAAAAAGTAAAAGGCGAAGGCCGTGCATTTTACAGTGCAGAAGAAGTGATTATTGCATACAACGAAAAGCAGGTTGACCTCCATGCACCCATCCGCGTACGGGTAGGTATGCGTACCAAGGGTGGTCAGTTGGAAAGAAAATTAATTGAAACCACCGTTGGCCGTATTCTGTTTAACCAGTTTGTACCAGCCGAAGTAGGTTATATCAACGCCTTACTCACTAAAAAATCACTTCGTGAAATTATCGGCGATATTATCAAGTATTCCAACATCCCTAAAACAGCTAAGTTTCTTGATGAGATAAAAACGCTTGGTTTCCGCATGGCATTTAAAGGTGGATTGTCGTTCAATATCAACGATCTTTTGGTGCCTGGCATTAAAGAAGAATTGATAAGTAATGCCAAGGCCGAAGTGGACGAAGTATGGGACACTTACAATAATGGTTTTATTACCAATAACGAACGCTACAACGCAGTTGTGGATATTTGGAGCCGTGTGGATACTCGCATAACAGAAACCCTTATCCACGATATGGCCACTGATAAGCAAGGCTTCAACAGTGTTTATATGATGTTGGATAGCGGAGCCCGTGGTAGCAAGCAGCAGGTAAAACAGTTGGCTGGTATCAGAGGGTTGATGGCCAAGCCGCGTAAGTCCGGCTCTACCGGAAGCGAGATTATCGAGAACCCTATTCTTTCGAACTTCAAAAATGGTTTGAATGTACTGGACTACTTTATTTCTACCCACGGTGCCCGTAAAGGTTTGGCCGATACGGCTTTAAAAACAGCCGATGCCGGTTACCTAACCCGCCGTTTGGTGGATGTGGCTCAGGATGTGGTAATATTGGACGAAGATTGCGGAACACTACGTGGTACTGCCACCAGTGCATTAAAAGATAATGAAGACATTGTAGAACCATTGGTTGACCGTATCGTTGGGCGTGTATCGCTGCACGATGTATTTAACCCGCTTACTGATGAATTATTGGTAGCTGCCAATCAGGAAATAACCGAAGATGTAGCTAAAGCCATTGATGACGCAGGCATAGAAACTGTAGAAATAAGAAGCGTACTAACCTGCGAAAGCAAGCGTGGTGTATGTGTGCTTTGCTATGGTAAAAATCTGGCAACCGGCAATACAGCTCAAAGGGGCGATGCGGTAGGTATTATTGCTGCCCAATCTATTGGTGAGCCTGGTACACAGCTTACCCTGCGTACCTTCCACGTGGGTGGTGTGGCTGGTTCTGCTTCAGTAGAATCCACCTTGCCTTCCAAATTCGATGGCACTGTTCAGTTTGATGGTTTAAGAACTGTTGCCAGTAGCAACGGGCAGGGCGAAAAAGTACAAATAGTTATAGGTCGTACAGGTGAGGTAAGGATAATGGACGAGAAAAACGACCGGTTACTGATTACGCATAACGTTCCTTACGGTGCTACGTTGCTTGTAAAAAACGGACAGAAAATAAAGAAAGGTGATAACCTGTGCAGTTGGGATCCTTACAATAACGTTATCGTGGCCGAACAAGCCGGTAAGATTAAATACGATAGCTTGATTGAAAGTATAACTTACCGTGAGGAAAGTGATGACCAGACAGGTCACCGAGAAAAAGTGGTTATTGAAACAAAAGATAAAACCAAGCTACCTGCCATTATAGTTGAGGGTAAGGATGCTAAAATGTATAACCTTCCCGTAGGAAGCCACATAGGTGTGGAAGCCGATGAAGATGTACAGCCGGGCCAGGTGTTAGTAAAAATTCCTCGTATTCTTGGTAAGCTCCGCGATATAACCGGAGGTTTACCACGAGTAACGGAATTGTTCGAAGCCCGTAACCCCGGTAACCCTGCCATTGTTTCTGAGATTGACGGTGTGGTAACCTTCGGTACCATTAAGCGTGGTAACCGCGAAATTATCATCGAAGCAAAAGATGGTATCATTAAAAAATACCTCATTCCACTGACCCGCCAAATCCTGGTTCAGGATAGCGATTTTGTAAAAGCAGGTACTGCGATGAGTGATGGACAAACCGCACCGGCTGATATTCTTTCTATCAAAGGTCCGTTTGCCGTTCAGGAATATGTGGTAAATGAGATACAGGAAGTATATCGTTTGCAGGGTGTTAAGATTAACGATAAACACGTAGAAGTAATCGTTCGCCAGATGATGAAGAAGGTGGAAATTGTTGAAGCCGGTGATACTAAATTTCTGGAAGAAGATCTGGAAGACCGTTGGGACTTTAACGAAGAGAACGATTTTATCTACGATAAAAAAGTGATCACCGATAGCGGCGAAAGCACCAAAATGAAGCCGGGTCAAATAGTAAGCCTCCGTGAACTCCGCGAAGAAAATTCAATCCTTCGCCGTGCAGACCGTAAGTTGATGGAATTCCGTGATGCACAGCCTGCCACAAGTCGCCCTGTGTTACTCGGTATTACCAAAGCCTCATTGGGTGTACCAAGCTGGATCTCCGCAGCATCCTTCCAGGAAACGACGAAGGTGTTGAGTGTAGCCGCCATCAATGGTAAAACTGATGATATGCTTGGCTTGAAAGAGAACGTTATCACTGGTCATGCCATTCCTGCCGGTACCGGTATGCGTGATTTTGACAACCTGATCGTTGGTAGCAAGGAAGAATATGAATTGCTAGCGACTACGAGGGAAGCGATGAACTTTGATGAAGAGGAGTAAGAAGAATTTAAGTGATAGATATTAGTACAAAGCCCTGCAGAAATGCGGGGCTTTTTTGTTGGGGGGAGTTCAACGTATTTCAATGCGTTGTCACCCTACCGGCCGAGCCGACGGCTCGGGCTGCTATGGTTCGTGTCCCCACGAACCATAGCAGCCCCGATAACAATGCAATGCCAGCAATAGGTTTTCGACAAAAGGAAGCACGACAGCTATTAGGGCATATTCCGGAGCAAAGTGAGCCACCATTCCGGCCAAAGTGAGCCACCCCTAACCTACCGTTGATTTTGTCCGAAAGTGGAAAATATGTATACCATTCCGGTCAAAGTGAGCCACCAGTTTTGAAAGCAGCAACTGCCATTCCGGCGTAAGTGAGCCACCTGATAAGAGCGTATCATTTCATTTACTAATTAAGCCATCCTTTTACTGTTCATTTAAAACAGTAAGAAAGATGTCTAATAATCTGGTAACGATGCAAATTGTGTGTAGTATACTTCAACTATTGTTGTGGGGATTTTCCAGCCGTAAAATAGCCCGTGAGCTGGATATATCATAATCTCCAGTATCAACCATTCTGCTAAATTCATTTTTTATGTCTGAAATAAAACTTTGTCCAAAGTCAGTTAAATTATTAATTCCTGAATGAACAAAAACGTCTATTCCTGTCACAGGAAGTCTAAAAATTATGTTTAAATAACACCGAGTAGACCAAGAACTTTGAGGTAAAACTCCGCAGAATACAGAAACCATAAAAAACGTAGTGTGCTTTTTGAAAAAGGTTTCTATTAGCCTATATGCTCTTTCTCTGTTAAAGAGAAAACCTTTTTCAGTTCCCTTTTCTAATCTACTGTCCGCACTAGGTACCCATTCTATATTACAAACCCTAACTAGGAACTTGTCATAGTTTACATACAGCTTTAAGTAATATTCTCTAATTTTTGTGCTGTCTGTTACTTGAGTTTCCCAATACAATGCTTTTTGGTCAAAGCCATAGGGTAGTTGTTTGAAGTCGAAACTGTTTCTACCTGCAGAAAGTCCTCGAACGCTCGTTGCTGTAAATGTGTCACCAAATTCCTTTTTGCAGATTGATTACAAATTTGTCTACACTAGCTCCGTCATTTTGAACTTGATACAGATGCTTAGCCTTTGTTGTATTTACTGTGAACAATTCGGAGCTCATGGGTTGTTATAAAATTTCAGCTAACGAGGAGTATTTGCGAAGGCAGGGAATTCATTGCCTGTTTGCCCGGTACAAATGCCCAATTAAAAATAT
>Ga0105048_10015670_pt1 | contig 11753 bp, 6 predicted proteins | sample MAT05_FD_78382 | JGI IMG/M metagenome (GOLD analysis project Ga0105048, IMG submission 78382) | Freshwater microbial communities from Lake Fryxell liftoff mats and glacier meltwater in Antarctica - MAT-05 | ecosystem: Environmental > Aquatic > Freshwater > Ice > Liftoff microbial mat | place...
CGCGTCAATCAATCGACCCGCGACCCGCAAGCCCCGGACGGCCGCTACGCCACCGCCCGCATCGACGTGACGCTCTCGAACGTCGATCCCCTCGTCGCCAACGACGAGGGCTTCAGCAAGCAAGTCCGCAGCGGCCTGTCGTTCAGCTTGAATGCCCTGCTCGTGAGCGTGAGTTGGGTCATCTTCGGCCTCTGCGTGATCGTCCCGTGGGCCGTGGTCGGGTACGGCGGCTATCGGTTGGTACGACGGTTGACGCGGTCGAATGCGCCGGCGACGGTGCCGCCGACTGCGTGAAACGCCCGCTGAGCGAGTCGGCGATTTAACCCACGGCTCCGCGAGGCGGCGCGGGCGATTCGAGGAATTCGAGGTTCCCGTTGGTCACGTCGTACATCGCTCCGACGACGGCAATGCGTCCGTCGCGCACGAGTTCGGCGAGCGTTGGGCTCTCGCTGAGCATGGTGCCGACGACCCGGATCACGTTCCGCCGAGACACCGCGTCCACGAACGCGGCTTTCTCCTCCGCAGTTCGAGTTTCGTGCTCCGAGCAATCGACAGGATCGATCGACTTGCGGAGGTCGTCCACGATCGAATCGAGGTTCTCGGAAGCGCTGGCGGGGTCGCCCGTGCGGCAGACGACGTCGACGGTCGCGGTCACCGCCCCGCAGCGGGTGTGGCCCATCACCACGATCAGCTTCGCCCCCGCGACGGCGCAGGCGTACTCGACGCTCCCCAGCACCTTGCGGCTCGTGACGGTCCCCGCGATCCGCACGCTGAAGATCTCGCCCACGCCCACGTCGAAGATCAGTTCGGCCGGAGTCCGGGAGTCGATGCAGCCGAGGATGACGGCCAGCGGGTGCTGCCCTCCGGCGGTTGCGGACACTTGACGGCCGAAGTCGCGGGTGAGTTGGCGGCCGCTCCGGAACCGGTCGTTCCCGCACTTGAGGATCTCGAGCACCTGCGCCGGCGCGAGCGCGCTTTGCAGATCCCGCGTCGAATAGTCGACGTACTGAATTTTGTCTTCCATTTGGTACTTGGTTCGGAACCCTAGCAGGCTGACCTCGATCCCGCGGGCCGGACCGGTGACTTCGTCGAATTCGCGGATCAGATCGAGCACGTCCGGGTCGATGTAGTCGGTGTTCGTCGCGTCCAAGAGTACGTGGCCACCGGGCGGGACCGCGTCGAGGGTTCGGTCCAGCGCCGCGCGATTCAAGAAGCTCACCAGGTTGGGCAGGACGATCTTCTGCACGTCCCCGCCGAGGTGCTTTTCCACGACGGTGCGGATCGGCCGGCGGAGGTTGCTCCAAAGGATGAAGCTCAAGCTCATGCCCAATCCGATGAGGACGCCGATTAAAAGGTCCGTGAACACGATGGCCAAGACGGTGATGATGAAGGGAGCGAACTGGTACTTTCCGCCCGCCCACATCTGCTTCAGGAGGCTCGGGCTTGCGAGCTTGATCCCCGTGGTCACGAGGATGGCCGCGAGGCACGAAAGCGGAATCAGATTTAGGTAGTAGGGCAAAAAGGCGACGCACCCTAAGAGCAAGATGCCGTGGAACACGGCCGAGAACTTGGTGCGTCCGCCGGCGTTGATGTTGACCGAACTGCGGACGATGACGGACGTGATCGGCAAGCCCCCGGCGAGCCCGGAGACGACGTTGCCGATGCCCTGGGCCCAGAGTTCGCGGCTCGGCGGCGAGGTCCGCTGGCGGGGGTCGAGCTTGTCCACGGCTTGGAGGTTCAACAGCGTTTCCAAAGACGCCACGGCTGCGATGGTGATCGCGGCGATGTAGACCTTCGGATTCCGCCATTGGGAGAAGTCCGGGAACGCAAGGAAGCCCACGAAGTCGTCCACCGTTTGGGCCACGGGCACTTGCACGGAGTGGTCCTGGCCGACGACCCAATCGCCGCCGAAGCGGCGGAACAGCAAGTTCAATCCGACGCCCAGGAGCACGACGAGCAGCGCGGATGGTACGGGGGACTTCTTCAGGACTTTGATGCGGTCCCAGCCGACGAGCAGGGCGACCGATACGAGGCCGATCACGGCGGCGCCGACGTGCAGGTCGTCGATGGTCGCGAGCAGTTCGGAGAAGGTGTTCTCCCCGTCGTGCTGTTGGAAAGCCATGTCGCCTTCGGGGTCCGGGTCGTGGCCCAAGACGTGGGGCGTTTGCTTCAAAATCAAGATGATGCCGATCGCGGCGAGGAGGCCCTTGATGACGCTCGACGGAAAGAACGCGGCGAGGAATCCGGTCCGGGCGAGGCCCATGACGATCTGGATGACCCCGGCAATGACGACGGCGAAGAGGAACGTCGGGAACGACCCGAGGGAAACGATCTGGGCCGCCACGACCGCGGTCAACCCGGCGGCCGGGCCGCTCACGCTCGAGTGCGAACCGCTCAAGATCCCCACCAAAATTCCGCCGACGATGCCGGCGACCAATCCGGAGAACAGCGGCGCGTCGGACGCCAGCGCGACGCCGAGGCACAGCGGTAGCGCCACGAGGAAGACGACCAGCCCCGCGGTCAAATCCCGGGGCAGAGTAGCTGCGATCGACGAGTTCATGAATCGGTCCTTCCAAAGCGGCGGGCAGGGCGATGCCTTCCTACATCGGCGGGTCTCGAAGAAGGCAAATCGGTCACGGCAACTGCACTTCGGCGGGTTGAATCACGAACAGGTTTTGGCCTTCGGGCACGGGCGGAAGTTTCAACTCCGTGACTTTCCAGCCCGGATGGTCGAGCTTGCCGGTGAAGGGGGGTTCACCTGTGACGTTGCCGACGACGCGGATGGACGCGGGGTCGAAGCCCTTCGGCACGGTCACGGTTTCCGCGTCGGCGAGGATCGGTTCCATCGAGACGTACTGCTTGAGGATTCGCTGGGCCTTCGTGTGAATCTCGCGCACGGCCTGGCCGACCTGTACGTCCTGGGCACCGGCGATGTCTTCCATGAGGAAGTCCACGAGACGGGCCTCGGTTTGCAAGAGGGCGAGCAGCCGCAGCGGTTCCCCGGAAGGCTTCGCGGGGCCGGTCGATTTCGACGGCGCGGCGGGGACCGCGGGCGTGCCGAGGAGTGCGTTCAGTTTGATTGCGAAGGCGGGATCAACGTTCGCCCGGCCGGCGATGCTCAGGCCCCAGAACGCCTTGCCCACGCTGCCGGCGCGAGCGATCGCGGCGACGGCGACGAGGACCGCGGTGATGGCCGCGCCGATGGCGATGCCGAGCAGGATCATTTCCATTTGCAATCTCCCAGATGAAACCCGCTCGCCGGGCCTACTTGAGAATAGGGATCGTTCCGGGACTTGACCGGCCCGCTGCGGGAGTTTACGATCTAACCTCCTGCCGAATTGCGGGCGATGCCCGTGTCTGTGGACTCACTGCCCGATCGTGCTTCGTACCCTGGGAGTTATTCATGCGCCGGACGCTCTCCCGCGCGGCCGCTGTCGCCGGACTCATCCTCGGCTCGGCCGTCCTCGCCCAGCAGCAACCCCAGGTGCTGCTGCCCCAACCGCGCATCACCGCGACGTTCCCGATGGGGGCGAAGATCGGCACAGCGCTCGAAGTCACCGTCACCGGGACGGACCTGGACGACGCGACGGGGCTCGTCTTCTCGCATCCGGGGATCAAGGGCGAACCGGTGGCCGTTCCGGCGATGCCCGTCGATCCGAAGGCGAAGCCGGACCCGAACAAGGGTGGAATGAAGAAGAAAGGGGCGCCGCTTGCGTCGGCGAAGTTCACGGTCAAAGTTGCCGCGGACGTGCCGGCGGGGCAGTACGACGTGCGGGTGGTGAACAAGTTCGGCGTGAGCAACCCGCGGGCGTTCGTCGTCGGCGAGCGAGTGGAAACGGACGAACTCGAACCGAACAACGACGTGGGGGAGCCGTCGTTCCGCGAACCGGGGGCCGGTCTCGTCGGCGGGCCGATGACCGTGCCCGGCGCGAACACCCCGCGGGCGCAGCGGATCGAACTGGGCACCACGGTCAACGGCGTGATCGCCACCCCGACGGACGTCGATTACACGGTCTTCCAGGGCAAGGCGAACCAGCGGGTGCTGGTGAGTTGCTTAACCTCGTCCATCGATAGCCGGGCACGGCCACTCGTAGAGGTGTACGACTTCGCCGGTCGCCGCCTTGGGCAGAGCCGCAACTACGCGGGCAACGACGCGCTCGCGGATGTCACGCTTCCCGCGGATGGAGATTACTTCGTCCGCGTCAGCGAGTTCGCCTATCAACAGGGCGGACCGGACTACTTCTACCGGCTCACGGTCGGAGCCGGGCCGTGGATCGACGCGGTGTTCCCGCCGATGGTCAGCGCCAGTAAGCCGACGCAAGTCACGCTCTTCGGCCGCGGCCTCCCCGGCGGGCAACCCGTGAAGGGCATGGACGTGGATGGTCGCCCCGTGGAATCGCTCACCGTCACGGTGACTCCGCCGACCGACCCCGCGGCCCGAACCAAGCTCACCTACCGTGGCCGTGTCGCCCCGCCCGGCGGTCTGATGGATGGTTTTGAATACCGACTACCCGGTTCAAACTCGGTGCCGATCTTCCTGACGGACGCCACCATCCTCATCGAGAAAGACGCCGGCAACGACAAACTCGAAACCCCCGAGGCAATCGCAGTCCCGTGCGAAGTCGCGGGGCGGATCGACCGCCGCTACGACCGCGACTTCTACAGCTTCGCCGCGAAGAAGGGCGAAGTCTTTTACATCCAGGCCATCGCCGAGCAGATTGGCGGCGTCTCGGACCTGTACTTGCGCATCCGCAACGACAAGGGCAACGACCTCGCCGGGGAGTTGGACGACGACCCCGAGGCTCTCCACCCGTCGAGCTTCTTCACCCGCAGCGGCGACCCCGCGGCGTACAAGTTCACCGCGGGGGCGGACGGCACGTTCGTGGTCCTCGTCGGCAGCCTCGATGCGAACGTGAGTTACGGTCCCCGCTGCGGTTACCGCTTGCGAGTGCTGAAGCCCGCACCGGACTTCCGAGCCATCGTCATGGCCCGCGACAAGCAGATGCCCTCGGCTGTGACCATTCGACCGGACAGCGACGTGGCCTACGACGTCTTCGTCTCGCGGACCGACGGCTTCACCGGCCCCGTGAGCGTGACCGCGACGAACCTCCCCGCGGGCATTACAGCCAAACCTGCTCTCATTGGAACCTCGCAGAAGTGGGGCTCGCTCGTGCTCTCCGCGGACGCCACCGCGAAGGAGTTCACCGGCCCGATCTCGGTGACGTGTACCGCGACCGTGGACGGCAAGCCGCTCGTCCGCGAGGCCCGGCCCGCGAGCATCACCTGGGGCATTCCGGCCCAGCAGAACGTCGCCACGGTCGCCCGGCTCGATCAGCAAGTCGTGCTCGCCGTGCGGCCGGACAAGTCCGGATTTCGCCTCACAACGGACCTCGCGGGCATCACCCTCAAAACCAAGGACAAGGACGGCAAGGACAAGGACGAGAAAGTTGCCGGTCCGATCTTCGCCAAACCGGGCGATAAGGTCACGGTCCCCGTCAAGCTCGCGTGGAACGAGAAGGACGCCCGTGCGGCCCCAGTAAACGTCGGCGCGGAACCGACGCAGCAGAACATGCAGAATGCCCCGATCACGGTCGCGAACCCGACGCCCATCGCCGTGGGCAAGACCGATGGCACCGTGACGATCGAAGTGAAGGCCAATGCGACCCCCGGCACGTACAGCGTCGCCCTCAAGGCCGATACGCTGATCGACTACTTGCGCGACCCGGACCAGAAGGACAAGAAGACTAAGGTCTCCGTCCTCGGCTACGCGCAGCCCATCTCGATCACCGTGCTCCCTGCGAGCCTCGGCAAGTTCAGCGCTCAGCCCGCGAGCAACTCGGTGAAGGTCGGAGGCACCGTCGATGTGCTCGTGAAAGTGGAACGCCTCAACGACTTCGACGGCGAGTACCAATTGACGCTCGAACTGCCCAAAGACCTCAAGGGCGTAACCGCCAAAACGGTGACGCTACCCAAGGGCAAAGACGAGATTGCGATCCCCGTGACGATAGCCGCGGACGTGAAGCCGGGGCAGTTGCAGAACCTACTGGTGGTGGCCACGGGTACGGTCCACGCCAAGTTCCCGATCCGACACGAAGCGAAGTTCAACCTCACCGTAGCCAAGGATAAGTAACCGATGTGGTGACAGGCCTCCCGGCCTGTCATGACTTCCGACAGGCCGGGAGGCCTGTCACCACATTCAGAAATGCACTCCCGGAGAAACCGATGCGATACCTTGCTCTACTGCTTCTGACGGCCCTCCCCGCCTTCGGCGCGGACGAGAAGAAAGACCCCGCGCTTACGCCGATCAAGCCGGCGGACCTCAAGCGGACCGAGCCGATCGTCTACGAGAAGGATGTCGCGCCGCTCTTCAAGGCGAAGTGCGCGGTCTGTCACTCGGGCAACCAGACGGAAGGCAAGTTCGACCTGGGCACCCACGCCGCGCTCATGAAGGGCGGTAAAAAGGGCGTTGCCGTGATCGCGGGCAAGGCGGACGAAAGCCTGCTTTACCAGCAAGCGAGCCACGCCAAGAAGCCGATCATGCCGCCGAAGTCCGAGAGCAACCCGCTCACGCCGGCCGAAGTGGCTGTGCTCAAGCTTTGGATCGACCAGGGCGCAAAAGGCCCCGCAGTGGACGTGCGGGAACGCCCCAAAGTCGTGCTCGGTCTGCCGCCCGCGTTGGTCAAGCCCGTGCGAGCCGTCGGCGTCAGTCCGGATAAAGCGACCGTCGCCGCGGGCCGCGGGAATGAGGTTCACCTCTTCGACGCGAAGACCGGGGCATTCATTAAGTCGCTCGTCGATCCCGCCTTGAAATCCCCGGACGGCAAGCCCGCGAACGTCGCCCACATGTCGCTCGTTGAATCGATGGCGTACAGCCCGGATGGCAAGGTCATCGCCACGGGGAGCTTCCAGGAAGTTGTCTTGTGGGACTCTGCGAAGGGGACGATCCTCACCCGCCTGACGGGCTTCGTGGACCGCGTCGTCGCCCTCGCGTACAGCGTGGACGGCAAGCTCCTTGCTACCGGCGGCGGAGCCCCGACCGAAGATGGTGAGATTCGCGTCTTCGACACCGCGACCAACAAGCAAATCCTCGACATCAAGAACGGACATTCGGACACCGTGTTCGGTGCCTCTTTCAGCCCGGATGGCAAACTCCTCGCCACGGGGGGGGCGGACAAGTTCGTGAAGGTCTTCGAGATTCCTTCCGGCAAGTTCGTGAAGTCCTTCGAGGGCCACACGCACCACGTTCTGGATGTCGGTTGGACTCCGGACGGCAAGAAACTCGCTTCCGCCAGTGCGGACAACTTCATCAAGATCTGGGATTACGAAAAGGGCGAGAAACTTCGGGACATCCAGGGCCATACCAAGCAAGTGACCCGGCTCGTGTTCATCGGCAAGACGCCGACGTTCCTCGCGGCCAGCGGGGATACGTCCGTGAAAATCTGGAGCGCCGAGAACGGCAACGCGACGAAAACGTTCAGCGACGGCAAGGACTTCATCTACGCCGTGGCGGCGAGTGCGGACGGCACGATCGTCGCCGCGGGGGGGGAAGAAGGGATCATTCGCCTTTACAACGGCACGAGCGGGGCGCTCGTGAAGGCGATGCTCCCGCCGGACGCGGAGCCGAAAAAAGACGAACCGGCGAAAGAACCGAAGAAGAAGTAGCCGCGTAATAGGCAGTACGAACGGTATAACCCATCGGCCCCGGAAGCGAGGCCGATGGGCGATGAGGGCCGCGGGGGCAACCCCGCGGCCCGATTTCGTTATCATAACAATGCATTTCTCCCCTCGCCCCGCTGGGGAGAGGGGCCGGTGGTGAGGGGTGGATCGTCCAGTACCGGAGTAAATTCATGCGCCGTCCCGCACTCGCCGTCCTCGCCCTCGAAGACCGCGCCGTCCCCGCTATCGTCGGCCTGACTACCGGGTTCGCCGTCGGCGAAGACACCTTCACCAACCGCGCCTCCATCACCGGCAATACGGCCCTCGCGGCCCCGGTCGCCTCGCTCTACACGCCGAACCTCGCCGTCGAACAGACGATCCCCCTCGGCAGCGAGTTCACCGGCGGCGTCCGCGTCGCCCGCGCGGACTTCAACAACGACCGCACCGACGACCTCCTCGTCGGCAGCGGCCCCGGCGTCGCCGCCCGCGTCCGCGTTTACGACGGCAAGACTCGCGCCCTCATCAGCACCCTACAACCCTTCGAAGAGAGCTTCACCGGCGGCGTCTTCGTCGCCGCGGGCGACCTCACCGGCGACGGCCGCCCGGACGTGATCGTGACCCCGGACCAGGGCGGCGGACCCCGCGTTCGCGGCTTCAACGGCGCGAGCTTCCAGCCGTTCCTGGACTTCCTCGGCATCGCCGACCCGAACTTCCGCGGCGGCGCTCGCGCCGCCGTGGGCGACGTGACCGGCGACAACTTCCCGGACCTCGTCGTCGCGGCGGGCTTCGGCGGCGGGCCGCGCATCGCCGGGTGGGACGGATCGCTGCGCGCCGGCGACGCCCTCACCCGCAGCGCGTTCCCGGACTTCTTCGCCTACGAACAGACGCTGCGCAACGGGGCTTTCGTAACAGTCGGGGACGTGGACAACGACCGCGTCGCGGACGTGATCACCGGGGCCGGTCCCGGGGGCGGCCCGCGCGTCAAAGCGTTCGACGGCCGGCAACTCCTCGTCAACGTCCAGGCCACGTTCGCGGACTTCTTCGCCGGCGACACCACCGCCCGCGGCGGGGTCCGCGTCGCGGCCAAAGACCTCGACGGCGACTTCCAGGCGGACCTCGTCACCGGCTCCGCCCCGACCGCGGGCCGCACCGTCACCACCTACGCCGGGAAAAACCTCGGCCTCGCGAGCCCCCCGGCGGTGCTGCGCACCTTCGAGGCCTTCACCACCGGCTCCTTCGCGGACGGCGTGTTCGTGGGGTAAGTCGTGCCCGTCCGCTCGGCGTGCCTCTCCGGTTTCGCTCGGCGGCAGCGGCTTCATTCTCCAACTTTACGACGATCCGAAGACCGAGTGCATCCGCTTCGTCGAGGGCGAACCGTTCCTGGACTTCGGCGAATTCGAGATCGCCGGAATCGCGTTCTCCGCGATTCGATCGCTACGGACTTTCCCTTCTGCCCACGCCTTCGCTATTCTCCAATCGGTTATTGGTTGCGGCCGCGATACCCCCACCCCTCGCCGCAACCATGCCCGAGGGCTGCAATCATCGTCCGACGGCTGCAATCATCGCCTTTCGACTGCAATCATGCCCCCTCGGACTGCACCATCGGGGTTCGACTGCAACCATTGCGGAGGTCCGAAGCATGCCGCCCCTACTCGCCGCCAAAATTCCGATGACCGCCGAGGCCAATCGCGCCCTCGCCCCGGAGGAGCTCTGGCTGTGGCACGGCTACCTCGCGGCGGGCACGGTCACCCTGCTGACGAGCCAGTGGAAGACCGGCAAGACCACGCTCATCACCGGCTTCCTGAGCGCCCTGGGCACGGGCGAACCTTTCCTGGGCCACGCCGTTCGCCGCGGGCGCGGGCTTTACGTTTCGGAAGAGTCGCAAGATCAGTGGTCCGAACGGCTCCAACTCCTGCCCGTCGGGCCGCACGTCGACCTGCTCGCGCGACCCTTCCGCGGCCGGCCCAGCCCGGAGCAATGGCAAGTCCTCATCGACGAGGCCGCGGCGGAACGCCAGGCCGGCCGGCTCGACTTGGTCGTAATCGACCCGCTCGCGTCGTTCCTGCCGGTCCGCTCCGAATCGGACGCGATGACGATCCTGGAAGGGCTCGAGCCCTTGCGCCAACTCGCCGCCGCGGGGTTGGCCGTTTTGCTGCTGCACCACCCGCGCAAGAAGCCCTCGGACGAGGGGAGCTCCGCCCGCGGCTCGGGGGCCCTGCTCGGCTTCGTGGACATCGTGCTCGAACTCAGCCGCTCCGGCAAACTCCCCTCCGATACCTGCCGTCGGCAACTCGTCTCGCTGTCGCGCAAGCTCGCGACCCCCGCCCGCCTCGCCTTCGAGTGGGATCCCGCGACCGGCCGCTTCACCTCTCTGGAAGACCCGCTCAAGCAGCAGTTCGAAGACAACTGGAAACGGGTCGCCCGACTCCTGGAAGACCGGGGCGAAGCCGCGACGCACCTGGAACTGTTCAACGAATGGCCCGACGACGTCCGCGACCGCCCCTCCCCGCGCGTGCTCTACGATTGGCTCCGCCGCGCTTACGACGAAGACCGCGTCCGCCGCGAAGGCAAGGGCACGAAGACCGACCCCTACCGCTACCGATTGCCGAACGAAAACGACGCGTACCACGACCGCGGCGAGCTGCCCCCGCTGCCGGAATTGGAGGACATCCGGTTTTCGTTTTCGACGAAGAAGAAGCGGAAGAAGGCGGGGTAGAAGGGGAGAAGGCTCGCATCCTATTTTGAATTCGTTTCTGCTTCGTAGTGGAACGCCCTAGCACGGTATGATTTACCGATGAACACCCTCGTGGTACTCGAATGCAATATCGATAAGTTGCAGCATTTTCAAGGAGAAGAACCCGTAACTTGATAGGAAGCATTACGCAAGGATTAAGCGATCTATCCCACTGCTAATGAATGGCTGCACCGCACGACGGACCACCCGTGGCAACAACAGCGAATGCATGATATAGCCGCGCTAGCCTAAAAAAGCCAAGCTGGTTGAGGTTATTTGACCGCCCACGATAGCGTTTATTCTACATGTATAACTTACATGCCAGAGTAATTCCTATGCGTAATCAAACTCTTCTGCTGGTGCCCGCTGCAAGTCAAATTGATTGACTTGTTCCCAAGACTGTTTAGATTCGCTCATGTCTCCTTCTTCATACTGTCCGTCAGTGTAACCAGAATTTCCTTTTAGACGATCATTTTCTTCGTCAGTCATAAAGATGGTTTTCACGAATTCCTCTGCCAAAAATTCGTTGGCACGACCACTTTCTAACAATGCGAACTTGTTCTTTCCAATAGGGAGTAAATCGGAGGCATCTGTTGAGCACAAATATGTCTTCCTGCTACGTTCGTCGTTCCTGACCAGACGGTTTGTAAGGCCTGGGTGACATAATAACTTGTCCTCAGTCAATATAAATCCGTGTCCTCCTTGCACTACGATTCCATAGGCTTCCTGGATAGCTAAGGATGGCGTAATCACGTTAACTGGACCCAAGCTTAGGATGTCCGAAGTAAAGCAAAGGGTACCGTCGCTAGCTAACGCGACTACGGCACGCGGTTTACTGGGATCGTGCAACGCGCATACATCGATAATGTCCAGGCCACCAAACGGACGAGTGTAGTGTATTTCATTTCTGTGGTCTTTTGTCAGGACGAGCAGTCCAAGACCTTCCTTACGGCAAGCTGCAACAACAATCTCACCAGTAGTTGTTGCGCCTACTCGTATGGTTTTGAAAAACGAAATTTTTTGCGCAGTGCCATCAAGAAGCAATACCCTAATCCTTTTCTTGTGCGGTACAATCCTTGCTAAGCCGTGCGGTCCAAGCGCAACCAAAAAAGTAGAAAGAGCAGGAATTGAGGTGACGCCGTGTGCGCCAAATGGGAGTGTAATATTGCCAACAGCGCGTGCTTCTTCTCTAACGAGCCTAATTTCACTTCTCGAAGTCATAGCCATATGCGGTCCCATTGTGGCGGCACCATTTATTGCATCAACTGCGCCTCTAAGTATTGGTTCTATATGCATCTTGCCACGTCCCTTATCAAGGGCCCTGAAAAAGGATCTTTGAAAAGTTCCGTACAAACGTGTTTTA
>Ga0105048_10015671_pt1 | contig 11753 bp, 10 predicted proteins | sample MAT05_FD_78382 | JGI IMG/M metagenome (GOLD analysis project Ga0105048, IMG submission 78382) | Freshwater microbial communities from Lake Fryxell liftoff mats and glacier meltwater in Antarctica - MAT-05 | ecosystem: Environmental > Aquatic > Freshwater > Ice > Liftoff microbial mat | place...
AATAATTGCCGCCGTAGTTTTAAAATTATTTAGACTTAGCGATATTAAAATTGTCTTGAAAAAGGAAAATTAGCAGTTGGATTTATTAGTGCAGAGTGCAGAGAGCAGAGTACCCAGCATGTTTCCTTTAGACTCTGAACTCTGTCCTCTTTACTTTAGAAAACAATGTATAATCTAGTTTTCGGCTATAACAATACTCTCAATCTTATCTCCAGCTTCAATCAAATCAATTACTTCCAAGCCTTCAGTAACAATACCAAAGCAAGTATGATTTCCATCTAAATGAGCTGTTTTATCGCGGCTATGACAAACAAAAAATTGAGAACCACCAGTATTACGACCAGCATGAGCCATTGAAAGAACGCCACGTTCGTGATGTTGTTTTGGCGCCGTTACTTCGCAAGGAATTGTATAACCTGGTCCGCCGGAACCTGTTCCTTTAGGGCAGCCACCTTGAATCACAAAATTAGGAATAACGCGGTGCCAAGTAAGACCATTGTAATATCCTGAATTAGCGAGTTTCGCAAAATTTTCTACTGTAATCGGTGTTTCTTTCTCATAAAGATCTACCTGCATAACTCCTTTATTTGTTGTGATTGTTGCTTTCATTTGAATTTTTTTTTACAAAATTAGTTAAAAATGCTCGACTAGTTTTAATTTATTTTCGCAATATTGCAATGAGATTATATGAGTGATTGACAAAATTAAGTTTCCTAGTTAAAATATAAATCAATGAATCAAACACAAGTAGTTTCAAGTCCTTTAAAGATGTCAGTTAAAGTTATGGCAATCATTTCTATTGTTGCCAATATTTTTTTTAGTTTGGTATTTCTTCCTGTTTTTATTCAAATTTGGGGTTTTAGCAATGGTGAAAAATTGGTGTTGGAATCGGGTGCCTATTCAAAGGAAGTGGTTCTTGTAGGGATTTTATTTTTATTGTTGACTTGTGTGTTCGGTGCTTTTGGAGCCTTTAAAATGTTCAAAGCAAAGCGGATTGGTTTTTATATTTACGTCGTTTCTAATAGTATGTGGGTTGCATTTGGTCTTTTCTTAGGCTCAAGTGATGCAAAGACATTAGTGTATGTTCTTTCCTCTATTGCGTTCATCGTGTTTTTTGTTATGAATCGAAAAGTATTCATTTAAGCACTTTTTACATCGAACTAATTACTTAGATAATCCTTACTTTTGTGCTATGCAGAAAGAGGCTTATTCGTTTGATGAATTTGATTTTGGTTCCAAATTGATTCGTGATTTGGTGAATCAGAAAAATGAAGTTAATTCTTTTGTCTCCGATTTTTATCAAGTTTCAACTATTGAAAAAATAATTCAGTCTAAATCTTTTTCAACTCAACAACGAGCGCTTTTAGTTTCAGTGTTAAATGAGCAAAATAAAAAGTTGGAATTGTCACCAATTTCAAAATTAAACATCGATTTAATTAAAGAAGAGAACACATTCACTATAACAACCGGGCATCAATTGAATTTGTTGACAGGCCCGCTTTTTTCTATTTATAAAATCGCTCAGATTATTTCTATTTCAAATGGTCTAAATCAAAAATACCCGAATCAAAAATTTGTTCCTGTTTTTTGGTTAGCAAGTGAAGACCATGATTTTGAAGAAATAAATCACATTCATCTTTTTGGAAAAAAAATAATTTGGCAAAATCCAGAACAGAAAGATGTCATTGCCGGAAAAATGAAATTAACGCAACTTGAGCCTATACTCGCTGAAGTTGAAGCTTTGTATCAGAATGAAGAATTGAAAGAAAAATTAAAAACACTGACTCAATTTTATAGAAATTCTACTACACTCGCTGAAGCAACAAGAAAAATTATCAATCATCTTTTTGGTGAATTTGGCCTTGTAATAATTGATGGAAATGAAAAACTCTTGAAGGAAAAATTCAAGCCCGTTTTATTGAAAGAAGTTAGAGAAGAAGTAACATTTAATGCCGTTTCAGCAACAAATGGTGATTTGAAAAAAAGTGGTTATCACGAACAGGTTTTTGTTAGAAATTGCAATTTGTTTTTTATTCATGAAGATGGAAAACGTGAACGAATTGTGAAAGAAAATAATCAGTTTTCTTTTCAAAATAAATCTCATTCACTAACGGAAATTGAATCCTTGATAAATTCCTTTCCTGAAAAATTTTCACCAAATGCACTGCTGCGTCCAGTTTATCAAGAATTGGTTTTGCCTAATTTAGTTTACGTTGGCGGCGGCGGCGAAATATCTTATTGGTTGCAACTTAAAAATTTATTTCAAAATTTAGGAATGAATTTGCCCTTGCTCCGTGTGCGTGATTCATTCTTAATCTTAAATCAAAAACAAGAAACGGAATTGAATGAATTAAAAATTACTGTGACTGCTTTACAGAAACATGTTGATTCATTAGCAAAAGCACTTACCTTAGAAAAATCAGGAGAAAAATTAGATTTAACTGCTGATAAATTAGCCTTGATTGAAATTAAAAAAAACCTACTTAAAAAATCGGACGAAGTAGATAAAAGCCTTGCCAGCATGATTGAAGCCGAGTTTGTAAAAATGACTTCAGCAATCGAAAAAATTGAATCTAAATTAATTAAATCAGAAAAAGGCAAAGATGATTCTGTCGTTTCTAAAATCAGTAAATTGCAAGAAAAATTATTTCCTGAAAAACATTTACAAGAACGTCACGATAATTTTTTACCATTTTATTTAAACTCTCCGAATTTTATTTCAACAATAATTTCAGAAATGAAGTTTGAAAATGAACCTAAAGTCCGAATCTTAATACGATGAGCCATGTCAAAATTAGAAGCATCTGAATTAACGCTTGATAAAAACGGAAAAGTTTATCATTTAGGGCTGGGTGAAGGAGACGTGGCCAACACAGTAATTTTAGTCGGTGATCAAGATCGAGTTAAATTTGTTGGTTCTTTTTTTGATTCAGTTCGATTTGAAAAACAGAATCGAGAATTTTGTACGCTCACTGGAGTTTTTCGCGGTAAAGAATTATCAGTTATCTCAACAGGAATTGGAACTGATAACATCGATATTGTTTTGAATGAATTAGACGCAGTTGTCAATATCAATCTAGAAACAAGAACAGAAAAACCAGAAAAAAAATCATTGAATTTAATTCGCATTGGAACTTGTGGTGCCTTACAAGAAAATATTGCAACTGGTTCGCACATCATTTCTAAATATGCAATTGGACTGGATGGCGTGGCTAATTTTTATCAAATTCCATATTCGACTGATGAAAAACAAGCTGTGGAAACATTCATCAATGTTAGCGGTTGGAATTCACAATTAAATACACCTTATTTAAAAAAGTCTTCTGATTCTCTTTTTGATTTGTTAAAAGCGGATATGATTGAAGGAATAACAATCACAGCAAATGGTTTTTATGGTCCTCAAGGTAGAGCTATTCGAATTCCGCTGAGTTTACCTGATTTTAAAAATGCTATTCGAAAATTTAGTTGGAAAGAAACACCTGTGGCCAATTTAGAAATGGAAACTTCTGCGCTTTATGCACTTTCAGATGCTTTAGGTCATAAATCAGTGACAATCTGTTTGGTTTTAGCCAATCGATACAATAATACATTTGAGCCAAACTACGCCCAAAAAATGGGCGATCTCATTCAATTGGTCTTAGATCGATTAACAAAATTACGTTAAGAAGATTTTAAACCCTCATCAATAGTAGGCTTTCTCATGACTTACATTTGTTGTGTTGAAAACTCAAACAATACATAACCCCTCCGAAGTTGCGGCTTTAATCAGATTGGTTGAAGATCCAGACCCTACTATTTTTGGTCATGTAAAGGATCGATTGATTGGTTATGGAAACTCAGTTGTTGCTAATTTGGAATCTTCTTGGCATTTAACAGCATCCGAGTTCGAGTATCAGCAACGCATTCAAGGAATTATTCAAGAAATTCGTACAAACGAAATTAAATCAGATTTGCAAAAATGGAAGGCGTCTTCTAATCGCGATTTATTGAAAGGTACACTAATTATAAGTCGCCTGCAATTCCCTGATATTGACGAAAAATTTGTAGAGGAGGAACTGGATAAAATCAAACAAAAAGTCTGGTTAGAAATTAATGACGACAATACTGCGTTTGAAATTGTAAAAATATTTAATCACGTTTTATTTGATTTATGTGGATTTGAATCGAGTAAAAATAATTTCTATTCGCCTCAAAACTCATTCATTAACACGGTTTTAGAGTCTAAAAAAGGAAATCCACTGAGTCTTTCAATTCTCTATTCAGTGATTGCGCAGCGATTGCAGATTCCTATTTATGGTGTCAATCTTCCGAACCATTTTGTGCTGGGCTTCGTAGACGAATTTCGTACACTTAAAATGCTGGGTTTCAAAGACGATCGGAATATATTATTTTATATTAATCCGTTCAGTAAAGGAAGAATTTTTGATCACAACGAAATCGAAAATTACTTGCGAAGTCTTAACTTGCCTTTTGATAAAGATTATTTTGAACCGTGTTCAAACACCGAAATATTAAAGCGAATGCTTACCAATTTGTCCTACGCATACACAAAAGTGGGCGAAGATCAGAAAGTGAGCGACTTGAAAGAGCTTCAAGTTATTTTGGGATAAGTTTTAATTTTTCTAAGAGCGTTATTCTTGCGCTAATTCTCACATTCACATCTTCACTCAATTTCGCTCAACTAAAATTTATTTATAAAAAGCACGAAATTGAAGGTGGTATCTCACCAAAATCAATAGTAGCAAGTGGCAACGGATTGTTTGCCGCACAAAACATGATGTATCGACATTCGGTTACTGTCTATGATAAATCAGGAAATCTTTTGGCAAAAATTTCGGATGAAGTTGATTTGAAATCGTTAGGTCATCTCGAATATAAAGGAGAATCTTATTTAGGCGGACCTGTTGAAGCATGCTTTAGCGATAATGGAAATTACTTATGGGTTTCTAATTACAACATGATTGGCAATGGTTTTGATAATCCAGGTTGTGATGTTTGCAACGGTAAAGGCTATGATCCTGGCTTCGTTTACAAAATCAATACAAAAACATTTTTGATAGAGAATGCAATTAAAGTTGGTGCGGTTCCAAAATATCTCGCCATCAGTAAAGATGAACGTTTAATGATTGTCTCTAATTGGAGTAGTAGCGATATTTCTATCATTGATATGACAACGGAAAAAGAAATTAAAAAAGTGGATGTTGGTGCGCATCCGCGTGGTGTGGCCATTTCGTCTGATGTAAAAAAAGCGTATATAACTGTAATGGGTTCAACAAAAATTGCGGTTGTTGATTTAATAAATTATGAAGTCACATATATTTTAGGAATAGGCAATTCACCGCGACATGTTGTTTTGTCGGGCAACGATAAATACCTTTACATCTCTTTAAATTCAAGCAATACATTGGTAAAGTATGAAGTAAGTTCTGGCAAAAAACAAATTTGTAAAACAAATGCCGGTCCGCGAACAATGGTTTTATCGCCTGATCAAAATTACATGTATGTTGTTAATTATTTTGCAAATACATTTTCTAAAATCAGAACAGATAGTATGACGGTGATGGAAGTTGTAAATACTGGAAATCATCCTATAGGCATTACAGCCAATTGGTCTGAAGGTGAGATTTGGGTGGCGTGTTATGAAGGTAAGATTGAAATTTTTAAAGATTTTCATTTAGCTGAAACCAACAAAAAAGAATCGTATTTGTTTGAGCAAGAATTAGCCACTTTTTTTAGTTTATTTCAACCAACACTTGCAAGTTCAGAAACAGCAAATATTACTTCTTCAACGCTAATTTCTGATGATGAAATGATATCGGAATTAGATGTTGATTTGAAAGTTGAAGTTGTGATAAAAAACGAACCGATTGAAAACATGAATGATGAAGCAGGTTTTGTGGAGATAATTCCTAGAGCCAATTCGATTTCAATTTCAAAATTGGATATTGTTAAAATGAATACACCATTAAAAGTTGATTCGACCGAAGAATTAAATTCAGAAATTACAATGGAAAATGTAGTAGAGATTAAATCAGACAATCCAATTATAGAAAAAGAAATCGTAGAAATAAAACCGCGCGCAAATTCAGTTGTCATTTCAAAACTAAATCCAACTAAATCCACACCAAATTCCATAATCTCGGATAAAACAAATTCAATAGATTGCTCGTATCACGTAATTGTAGGCAGTTTTTCTATTTACAACAATGCTGTAGCGTTTAGAACAACTGTTGAAAAGAAAGGCTATGCAGCGCAGTTAATCGAAACATCAAAAGGTTTAACTTATGTTTCTGCACAATGTTTTTCAACCAGAGAAAGTGCAACTGCGGCAATAAGTACAATTTATGCAGATGTTGATGTGAAAGGGTGGGTCTTTAGTAAATAACCATCAATTTCCAGCCTTTTAATAAGTCAAAATTTCATTCAAATAATGTTTAATTTTTTCAGTTTCTTGTGTCGATATTTTTCCAATTTTTTTCATGAGTCGTTCTTGTGAAACAGAGCGAATGTGAAAAGTTAGAATTTCGGAAGTTTTTTTGAGTTTGTTTTCAGAGTTGGGTTGCAAAATAATATTGCCTTTATAATTTTTTATTTGGGTCGTCAGCGGGCAACAAATTACAATGTTTAAATGTTGATTCAGTAAATTACCACTCAAAATAACAACTGGTCTAATTCCTGCTTGTTCACTGCCTTTGGTTGGACTTAAATTGGCGTTCCAGATTTCTCCTTGTTCCATTATTTATCCAATTGTGTAAGATAGTCTGCCATTCCTTCTTCTGCAATGGAAAGTATATCAGCATCAGCGGCCATTTTTTTGTAGGAGCGTTTGTATTCTGCTTTATTTAATTGTTCCAAATAGATGTGCAGTGCTTTTTCTATGATTTTGTTTTTAGGCAAACCAAGAGATTTGGCTTTTTCATTAAGCAGTTCTAGTAAATTTTTGGGTAATGTACTTGTAAATGTTGCCATATAACTTATATTTATGAATTACAAATATAAATAATATTTATGAAATAAAAAAGTGACTTATTTTTTCCGATATGCCGAAAGTATAATCCCCGCTGCCATTGCAACATTCAACGATTCTGTTTCGCCTACTTTTGGAATGGTAATTCGGTCGTTTAATAGGCTCGCTATTTTATCTGAAATACCGTGCGATTCGCTGCCCATGACCAATGCTGTTTTAGCAGCGAACTGATGCGAATAAAGATTTTGACCTTTTAAATCGGCGCCAAGAATTGAAAAACCATTTTGTTTAAGTTCAGAGATTTTTTCTTCTAGATTTACTTGAATGAAATTGATTCTGTACACCGCTCCCATTGAAGCTTGTATAACTTTAGGGTTAAACAAATCAACCGACGTTATTGAGGAAATAACAGTATTTACACCAAACCAATCGGCGGTTCTTAAAATAGTACCCAAATTTCCAGGGTCTTTAATGTCATCCAGAATTAAAATCAAATTTTCTTTCGACAAATCTGGCGCTATTTCAGTAGGATATTTTACAACGGCCAAAACCTTATTTGGTGTCACAAGGCCCGATATGCGCTCAAGTTCAGTTGGAGAAATTTTAAACGTATGTATATTTTTTGGTAGTTGATATTCAAAATCTTCCGTGTAAAAAATGCCGTCTATTTTGAATTTTTTTTGCTGTAAAAGCTCTTCAACAAGCTTAATTCCCTCTACAACAAAAAGCCGATTGCTTTCGCGAGATTTTTTAACCTGAAGCGATTTGATTAATTTTATTTCGTTCTTGGATAGCGCCATCCTTTAGATTCGATTATTTTTGTAAAGATACTTTTTAATGAATCACCTGATTAAACGATATTTTATTTTTATTCTAATTGGTTTTGTTGCATTTTCATGCCGACAAGCTAAGTATGTGCCTAATGGCAAGTATTTGCATAAAAAAAACGAACTCTTTTTTGAAACAGTTGAGGACGGCGATACAAGTTATGAAAAGTCGTATGATTTAGTTGACGATGGCGAAATGGCTGAATTAATTCGACCCGCTACAAATAAAAAGGTTAAATTATTTTTCTACAATCGAATCGATACAACTCGTCACAAAAATCAACTAGAACGAAAAAAGAAAAAGTACCAAGATAAAAATGCAGCCATCTTGGAAAAAGATTCCACGATTAATGTGGAGCGAATAGCAAAAGCAAAATCACAAGGAAAAGATTATTACAATCACCGTGAAAAAAAATTAAAAACAGTAAAAACAGGTTGGCGAGATTGGGTGGTCGTAAAATTGGGCGAACCTCCTGTGGTGCTTGATACATCGCTTGTTCATAAAACAACTAAACAATTGGATATTTACATGTTCAAACGCGGATTTTTTCATTCCACTGTCACCGATACAATTCTTTATAAAGAGAAAAAACAGAAAGCATTTGTTCAATATACGGTTATGCCCGGGCAACCCTATTTTATCGATAGTATAAGCCTTCACCCTTCGGCAGATGCAAACATGAAAAACATGTATAAGCGTTATTTGGCTGCAGATAAATCTTTTATTGCCGTTGGTGATTTGGTGGATGAAGATAAGATTGACATGGAGCGAGATGGCTTTTCAAAATATTGCAGAGATAATGCAGCTTTTTTTGAATTCAACAAAAGCTATATTTCATTCGAACTTGATACGAATGGTCGTGGTCACAATGCACATTTAATTATGATTGTGAGTCCAAAAGCCATTGAAGACCCGTATAATGTGGATTCGATTTTGTTTGTACCCCACCGAACGCATAAAGTGCGTCACGTCACTTTTTTGTTGCATAATCCGGATACAATTTCGTTTAAAGGTGATTATGCAAGTTGGACAAAACGGTGCGAATCATTAGGTTTTTCTTTTCCTTATAAAACAGATGACGGTTATTATGTCTTATTAGATACGTTCGTTAACATCGATACTATTCGTAGAAATGGTCAACAAGAAATTATTTTTAAAGGAACTTATATTTATAATAATACGCCTTTTTTAAATCCCGATCTTATAAACAATTTAAATTTTATGGAGATTGGAAAATATGCACAGGAATATTACCAAGAGCGAACATTTCGAACAATGCTTCAGTTAGACGTTTTTAGTAACGTTACACCAATTTTTGAAATAGATCCAAAAGACCCGTTGGGCGTTGGTGTGGATGTAACCTATCATTTGGTTCCATCTAAAAGGCAATCATTCACAATTGAACCAAGGGTCACTAACTCTAATAGTATTTTGGGTATATCGGGTTCTTTAAGTTACACCAATAAAAATATGTTTAAAGGTGCGCAAAAATTAAAAATTTCTTTCGTCGGTGGTTTTGAATCGCAGCCGGAAATTGTAAGAACAGATGATGCCGAAACGAAAGCCTGGCAATTAAATACCTTTGAGTGGGGGCCTACCATTGAGCTTTCTTTCCCTAAATTGGTTCCAATTCCTAAAAGTATTTATGCGAAATCGTCTAAACGTGCGTTTCCATCTACCGTATTTGAATTGACTTTAAATTTTCAAAAAAGACAAGAGTTTAGCAGACGACTAGCGCATTTCTCTTATGAGTGGAATTTTAAAGTTGGTAAGACACAAGAATTTAAATTTAAGTGGATAAATTTTGATTTTGTTAAATTGGATAAAGAACTTTTTTTTCAGCAAAAGTTAGATTCGTTGAATGATTTGTTTTTGTCCAATTCTTATGCAGATCACTTTTCCTTGTATAATCAAATTGATTTTAAATTCAATAATACACGACTTATTACTGCAAAAAAACCGAATGCACATGATTTAAAAATATCGTTTTTACAAGCGGGTGCAATATTAAATGCAACCGGATTAGGTGTTGCAGATACAGGAAGTACAATTAAGAGAATTTTTGGAGTAGCATTTTCACAATTTGTTAAGTTAGACATTCAATATATTTTTAATTGGAAGTTAAACAAGAAGCATAACATTGTAACACGTGGTTTGGCCGGAGCCGGCTTTGCTTATGGTAATTCACCTTCTCTTCCTTATGAACAAAGTTTTTTTGGTGGTGGATCAAATGACATGCGCGCATTCGAAGCAAGAACAATGGCGCCTGGAAGTATTAGAATTTATGAAGACTCCACTGCTACAAAAACTCAAATTGGTGATATGCGTTTGGAGTGGAATATCGAATATCGATTCTATATCACAGATGTTTTTGAAGGCGCATTTTTTGTTGACATGGGAAATATTTGGAAAGTTAAAGATGATATCACTACTACAAAAGATGATTTAGGTGTTTTTCATTTTAATGACTTTTATAAAGGTGTGGCTATTGGAACGGGAATGGGAATTCGTGCCGATTTAGAATTTTTGATCGTTCGTTTGGATGTGTCTTTCGCTGTTCATAATCCATATTTACCGGCTGGTGAAAAATGGTTTGGTTCTGCTCATCCAACTTATATTTCAAATTGGGATTCGGGTCCAAATGGAAATAATAATGGAAAAATTGATATTCCAGCTGAAGAGAGTAGTTATACCCATCCTTTTAAACCAAGATTTAACATTGGTATTGGATATCCTTTCTAAACAATTTCTTATGAAATTATTTGCGTTTTTTTCTTTGATCAATTTTGTGGTAATTGCTTCTGCCCAATTTAAAAATGTGCAATTGCCGTTGCCAAAAAAAGCTGACTATTATTATTCACAAGTAGAACCATCCATTTACATCAATCCAAAAAATACAAATGAAATAATTGCAGGCTCTGTTATGAATGATTACTATTATTCTAATGATGCAGGCTATTCATGGAAATCAAAATCCATCAAATCTAAATGGGGTGTTAATGGAGATCCATGTATGTTAATTGATACACTTGGTAGGTATTATTATTTTCATCTTTCAAATATAAATGGAGAGCCTTTAATTGGTGGAATGATTTGTCAAAGATCGGACGTGTTAAAAGGTAAATTTAAAAAAGAAGGTCACACTGCTGCGAATGGAAAATACCATGACAAACAATGGGCTGTAGTCAATCCGTCTAACAATCATGTCTACATGTCATGGACACAATTTGATATGTATGATTCTGAAAAGCCAAGCGATTTTAGTTACATCGTTTTTTCAAAAAGTATAGATGGTGGATTGACTTGGTCGGACCTAAAACAAATTTCAACTTTGCCTGGAGATTGTTTGGACAATGATAAAACGGCTGAAGGTGCTGTGCCTGCTGTTGGACCCAATGGAGAAATTTATGTTGCCTGGTCGCGTAACGACACGTTATGGTTTAATTGTTCGTTTGATGAAGGCGAAACATGGATGGAAAAAGAAACATTTATCACAACACAGCCTGTTGGTTGGGTGATTGATATTCCCGGAATTTATCGCTGTAACGGATTACCTATTACAGCTTGCGACAAAAGTAAATTTGAACATCGCGGAACGCTTTATGTAAATTGGGTTGATCAAAGAAATGGTGAAGACAATGCAGATGTTTGGTTAATCAAATCAATCGACAAAGGCAAAACATGGAGCGATCCAAAAAAAGTGAATACGGATGAATCAAAACGTCAACAATTTTTAACTTGGATGACAATCGATCAAACAAGTGGTTTTCTGTATTTTGTTTTTTACGATCGTCGCGAACATGAACGTACAATGACTGATGTTTACTTGGCCGTTTCGCAAGATGGTGGTGAAACTTTTAATGATTATAAAATTAGTGAAGCACCTTTTAAACCAAATCCAAAAATATTTTTCGGCGACTATACAAATATTTCTGTTCACAACGGTGTAATAAGACCC
>Ga0105048_10015675_pt1 | contig 11752 bp, 9 predicted proteins | sample MAT05_FD_78382 | JGI IMG/M metagenome (GOLD analysis project Ga0105048, IMG submission 78382) | Freshwater microbial communities from Lake Fryxell liftoff mats and glacier meltwater in Antarctica - MAT-05 | ecosystem: Environmental > Aquatic > Freshwater > Ice > Liftoff microbial mat | place...
TCCGTCCGCTGGGGGGAACAAAGCTGGCAGGAAATGCTCGTCGCCTTTGTTGACGTCGCAATTCCCGCCGCTTGGCCGCCTGAGGAGATCTACCGCCCCAAGCGCTTTTGAGGAAATCGCGTACAACGGACTCGCTCCGGCACGGCAGGATGGGCGAATTCCTCGCCCGTTGGTGCCGTGCCTTTGCGGCCTGTGCGCTTTTAACTAGACCGCCAAAAACTTAACCCATACCGGCACCGGCGCTTCCACCGTCGAACCGACCGGGGTCAACTTGCCGGTCGCGGCGTCAATCCGGAATACCACCAGCGAATCCAAGTCCTGGCAACTCCGGCAAACCGTTCCCAAACCCCTCACCCTCGCCCGCGGGGAAACCATGGGCGTCGAAGCCACTTTCGACAACTCGCGCAACAACCCGCCCAAATCCCGACCCCTCCGCCTCCGTCCGCTGGGGGGAACAAAGCTGGCAGGAAATGCTCGTCGCCTTTGTTGACGTCGCATTTCCCGCCGCTTGGCCACCTGAGGAGATTTACCGCCCCAAGCGCTTTTGACTACATCGCCAAAAACTTCACGCATACCGGCACCGGCGCTTCCACCGGCGAACCGACCGGAGTCAACTTGCCGGTCGCTGCGTCAATCCGGAATACCACCAGCGAATCGGAATCCTGGTTGGCGGCGACCAGGAACTGGCCCGTCGGGTCAATGTTGAAATTCCGCGGCACCTTGCCCTGCGTCGACTCGTTGCCAATCCGCGCCACCCGACCCGTCGAACCGTCGATCGAGAAGATCGCGATCGAGTCATGCCCCCGGTTCGACCCGTAAACGAACCGGCCGTTCGGATGCACCACCGTCTCGGCCGTACTCAATCCCGGAGCCGCCGGAATCGGCATCGTCGGCTCAGTATTGATCTCCGTCAGTTTTCCGGCCGTTCCGTCCCAGTTCAGCGCCGTCAGCGTGCAGTTGATCTCGTTGATAACGAACGCCCACTTCGCATTCGGATGGAATGCAAAATGCCGCGGACCGCTCGCCGGAGCACCGACAAACTCGCCGTGCGGCGTCATCGCTCCGGTTTTCGCATCGAACTTATAGATCAAAACCCGGTCTTTTCCGAGATCCGCCACGACCACGTGCCGGTTGGCCTTATCGAGATTCACCGAATGCGCGTGCGGTCCGGCCTGCCGTGGCTTCAACGGCCCGAACGGCTCGACGTGCTGATGAAACGCAGTTCGCTTGCCGATCTTGCCATCCGCGTCCAGCGCGAACGCCGCCGCGCTGCCGCTGTTGTAGTTCGCGCAAAGAACGAACCGGCCGTTGTCGCTCACCTTCACGTGGCAAGGCCCACTGCCCGCGCTGCCCACTTGGTTCAGCAAAGTCAGTTTGCCGGTCCCCCGGTCGATCGAGTACGAATTGACCGAACCTACCTTCTCGCCCTTGAACTCCGACAACTCTCCCACCGAATACATCAGGTTGCCCTTCGGATGCAGAGCTAAAAACGACGGATTCTCCGTCTCCGCCGCCACTCCCATCGGCTTGAGCGCACCGGTCGCGAGGTCCATCTCAAATTGATAGATACCCTTGCTCGCCTTCCGCGTATACGTCCCTACGTATACCCGCAGCTTCTTCGGCGTCTTCGCCAACAGAGGCGTCGCCAACATCGTCAACCCAAAATCTCTACGTCTCACAGATCTCTCCTTAAAACATGCGCTCTTGTCGGCGCAACGTTCCGAAACTGCCAATGTTGGCTACGGCAAACGATACCAAATATTGGTTCTCGTTGCGCGTGCCGAAACTGAGCCGCCGATACTGGAAGCTCAAACCGCAGCAATCGGAGTTGTACGTCACCTCCGTCGTCGCGAATTGCATCTTCGCTAAGCGGAAGTCGTAGACACCCGTATAGCCAGCGCTCCACCCTTGGCGCCCTGGCGCGCCAAGCCCTCCCCTGAGTAAAAGTTGGTTCGCGTTCGGACTCACCCGCGGCGTTCCTCGCACTTGGTTATGGCCAAAGCCCAGAAACACTTGTTTCACCCGAGCGTCAGCGATAAAAGAGGAGTTCGTTATCCGCTTATAAAGCGGATCCCAGTCGGTTCGCCACTCTACGGAAGCCGTCGAAATCGGCGTCATGCGCAGCACCGAAATCACCGGCGAATAGTTCCGGGCTCGGTCGATAAAGCTGTATCCAGTCAACGATGTCGACGAAAGAAACACGTTTCGAGCACCGTCTACGACAGCGCCGCCGAACGTCGGGTCGAAGTAGCGCCGCTGCATCACCTGCCAGCTCAGGACTTCTTGCACCTGTCCATCCCGCTTGGCGTACAAACGGTTGGTTAGCGAAACCTCGGCTTCTGTCGTCGAGTTTAGAATATCGGTTTCGTCGAATCGAATGATCTCGCGGAAATCGCGAACGCCTGAGACGTGCCGAAACCGTAAAGCTGGTTCAATTACATGTTTAACTTCCGACCCTAACCACTTGGGCCCCTTGAAGATCTTTTCGAGCGTCGGCATCGTCAACTCGGCCGCGATGTCATGTGCCTGCCGAGTCAACGTTCGCGTCGCGGCTGCGCCAGTGCCCAGATCCTTCCTATCGCCGTAGTGCGTTCCATGAAAGGCGTAGGAAGGCGAGAAGCTAAATCCCTTCCACTGCAAGGCTGCCATGACGCGAGGCGCGACGTTCAGCCGGTCCGTAAACTGCCGCGTGATGAACCCAGGCTCGCGCCGCTTCAGAAACCCCGCGCTCGAATCGAATGAAAACCAAACCGGAACCACTTTCCCAAAAATTCTGCGCTCCCGCGACTGGAAGCTGGCCTCGGGAGTCTTTCGAATCACTACTTGATCGTCCGGCAAAATACTCTGAAAAAACTGATGGCGCGAGAACTCGACCCCGAAGGTGTAGGTGTCCCAACTCTTCTTTACATGCCCATCGGAGTTCACGGCGGAGAAGATTGCCTCATTAAAGCTTTGTGTGAAGGCTTGCCGGAAAAGAAATGAAGACAAATAATTTATGTTCGCGACGCCGTCCCAGCCACGCCCTAACGACGACCGCCCAGACCCGTTGACCAGGAACCCGCCTTCCTTAATCCGCGCCCCACTGTCCGTCAGTCGCCCCCGATCATTCACCCCATATAGATAGAAATTGAAATCGGTCCCTACACGAGGCTTGCCCCGGAAATTGACCTCATGGGCGAAACCGCGTTGAGTGAACAACTGTCCCCGATACATCGCATCGTAGCTGCGATTGATTGCCCAGTAGTAGCCGCCGCCGAGCATGAAGCCACGACGGGTGCTGTTCCCAATGTTGGGAGTGAGGAAACCACTCTTACGCGGCTGTTCTTCAAGGGACTTATAGAACATTGGAGCGTAGAAAATCGGAAGGCGCCGCACCTTGAAAACCGCGCGGTAGGCGATCGCCCGGTCACCCGGAATGATGTCAAACTTCGGACCCGTCAATCGCCACCATGGTTTTGGTAGAACGCAGTTGGTAATGAAGCCGTCGTACAGGATAAAGCGAGTCTTTATCTTTTCAGCCCAACGACCTTGAAAATTAAAGGGGTTCTGCGAAATTAGCAGACCAGGCCGATATTCGATCTTGCCCTGCGCGTTACCCTTAACTTCAAAAAACATCCCTGACTCCGTCTTCAGGTTGTACTTCACCTTCTCCGAGCGCATCTCCTCCGAACTCGTGTAGTTTTTGTAGTAGACGCTCCCTCGGGCGTCCACATCCCCAGTCACTTCGTTGTAGTCTATCTCGTCCGCCTTCAGCAGAACCTCCGAGGTTTCTACCTCGGCTGCCCCCCGTAAATGGTAAACCTGGCCCTCGACTTCCTGACGGACGCCCCGGACCAGCACCTCGTCTGCGGCTGGTGCGTTCTGTCGATTTTGCTTCACAGGAGAAGGGCTAACCCTTGCAGAAACTGGCGTTACGGTCGGAAGTCGACGGATCTGTCCTGGCTGGGCTAATAAAATTTCGCTCGACAGGCTAAGGATTATTACCGAGACGGCCGATAGACCGAAAGTAGAGTAAGGGAGTAGGCGAAAGCCTGAACAAAAGTCTATGAAAACGTTCGGAATAGTGCTAAGGTGTCTGAGGGGATAGGTACTAGAACCTTCGTTCTTTTCTCTATCCGCCAGTCGCCGGTCGGTCCGCATTTGATTAGGCTCCGTCAAACCTGCAACCCTAGCACGTCCACTTTCAGAGAGGCAATACGCTAAAGGTCAATTATGAACTGCCCTCATTGCAACGTTTCAATTCATGAAGATGAGCATCGATGTTCCAACTGCGGTCGCCGCCTCGGCCACAGTCCCGGTCCGCTCCTAGCCGCCCGCTCTGGTGCCGCTGTTCGCAGCGCTGCTGCTTATAAGCTTGAGACCGTGGCGGCGACCTACGCCGAACTGGCTCCCGGCCCTCGCCTCGAATCCTCGAACCCTGCTGCCATGTCTTCAGCGCCCCGCCACATGAGTCCCATGCAAAGCACTTTGTTTGCCCTTAAAGAAGCGCACAAAGTGATGTCGATCGACGGAACGACTGAAATTGCCGAGCCCCGTCGCCGCGCCCGGAAGGCTGCCCCAAAATCGTCTTATCTGCCCTACCAAGGAGTGCTCGAATTCGTCCCCGCAAACGTTCCAGCACCCCGGACGCTGCCTACTTCGGTGGAGGCGGTGATTTATTGCGATTATCCCGTTGCGACCCGGATGCACCGGGTACTCGCTGGTTTGTTCGATCTTGCCCTCGTCGTTGGCTGCATGCTTTTATTCCTCGGCGTTCTCTTTTTCAGCTGCGAAGAGCTTCCTTGGGCCACCCTGGATTTCAACTCGATGATCGCGATCGGCGTTGCCACCGGCTTGCTTGGCTTTTTGTATGAAGCTTATTGGATTGTTGCTGGCGTTCCCTCCCCCGGCATGGAGTGGGCGGGCCTTCGCCTCGTACACTTCGATGGTCATGAACCTTCGGCCTCGGACAACGGTAAACGAATCCTCGGTGGCATCATTAGCGTTCTGGCGGCGTTCATCGGGTTGGCTTGGGCTTTCGTCGATGAAGAATGCCTCACCTGGCAGGATCACATCTCTCGCACCTTCCCCACTCCGGTTCGCGCCCAATACGGCGTTCGCCAATAATCGGCTTACACTAGGTTTATGGCCATTGTCTTCGACGAAACGAACCTGCTTGCGCGTATGGTTGGCGAGGCAGACGGAATTACCCCCTCAGAATTAGCTGATGCGACGCCGCTCGCGGTAAAAGCCCTGGCGGGTGTGAAGGAACTTTCCACCTCGGGCGTGATCGGCTTCCCTGATCTTCCCCAGCATACGGTTCTTGCCAAAGAGATTCAAGTCTACGCTTCGGCGCTCAAAGGCACCTATGATACCGTTTGCTTGGTCGGCATCGGAGGGAGCGCACTCGGTGCGTGGGCACTTGACTGTGCCGCACGCGGACCTCATCCCGTGCAGGGAGAGTATTCCGCCTCCAAGCCCCGCCTCGTGATTCTCGACAACGTCGATCCCGAATTCGTCCAACTCGCGCTCCTATCGATGAAGCCGAAGAAGACGCTCGTGGTCGTCATCGCCAAAAGCGGGGCCACTGCTGAAACCGTCGCTACTTTCCTCATCGTTCGCTCCTGGCTCATTGCCGGCGCTGGAGCGAAGCTGGCCAAATCCCGCATCGTTGTCGTAACGAGCGAAGGCCGCGGAGATCTGAAGGTAATGGCGACCGCCGAAGGCTATCGGACTTTCCACCTGCCCGAAAACGTAGGCGGGAGATTCAGTGTTCTTTCGGCCGTGGGGCTCGTCCCGGCGGCGCTCATCGGCATTGATATTCTCGCGCTTCTGCGTGGTGCTGCGAAGATGACGGCCCTGGCCTGGAAACCGGAACTGAGCGACAACACCCCCCTTCGCGCCGCACTCCTCCACTACTTGGCTCTGACCAAGAAAGGCAAGACGATTCAGGTCGCCTTCCCCTACGCGAACCGCCTCTGGGGAACCGCGTTCTGGTTCCGCCAGCTCTGGGCTGAGTCGCTCGGAAAGGCCAAAAACCGAGCTGGTAAGACTGTCCACGTCGGCCAGACACCTATCGCCGCTCTGGGAACGACCGACCAGCATTCGCAGGTCCAGCTTTACATGGAGGGCCCCAAGGACAAGCTGTTCTCTTTCTGGACGGTGAAGAAACCGTCCGATCCGGGCAAGATCCCCTCGGAGAAAACCGGCTTCGAAGGTTTCGACTACCTCACCGGCCAATCCCTCGCCAAGCTTCTCGATGTCGAATGCAAGTCAACCCAGGCCGCACTGACAGAGAACCAACGACCGAACTGCGTCTTCACTCTCGACAAAATGGACACCGAGCATCTCGGAATGTTTTTCCAACTCCTTGAATTCGAGACAGCCTTTGTCGGCGAAATGCTCAACATCAATGCCTTCGATCAGGAAGGCGTCGAGCTGGGAAAGAAGTTCACGTTCGGTCTCATGGGCCGGAAAGGATTCACCGATTTCAAGCAGCGGTACACCGACTACGAAACTCGTCGTAAGGGCTAGTCGGTCGTCCCATGCCCTTCGCCCCCATCCCTGAGGCGCTCGCCGATTTCCGATCCGGCCGCATGCTTATCGTCGTCGACGACGAAGATCGCGAGAACGAAGGCGATCTCACTCTCGCCGCCGAACACATCACACCCGAAGCCATTAACTTCATGGCTGTCCATGGGCGAGGCCTCATCTGCCTCGCTCTCAGCCCGGATAAGTGTGACGCCCTCGACCTGCCGCCCATGGCGGCTGCCAACACCTCCCGTTTTGGCACCGCCTTTACGGTCTCCGTCGAGGCGGCCCAGGGGGTCACCACCGGTATTTCCGCTGCTGACCGCGCTCACACGATTCGCGTCGCTATCCGACCAGACTCCAGACCCGCCGACCTCGCCCGCCCCGGTCACATCTTCCCCCTCCGCGCCCGTCCAGGCGGTGTACTCGCCCGGGCTGGACAGACAGAAGCGGCCGTCGATCTCGCGATCCTGTCCGGCCTTCAACCGGGCGGCGTAATCTGCGAAATCATGAACGAAGACGGCACCATGTCTCGTCTTCCCCAACTCACTGAGTTCGCCCAGAAGTTCAACATAAGGGTTATCTCGGTCGCTGATCTAATCCGCCACCGTCTCCAAAACGAACGGTTCATGGAGCGGACCGCCTCGGGCATTCTCCAGACCCGGCACGGCCAGTTCACGACCTTCGCCTACACCTCCACCCTCGGCGCCGGTCGTCACACTGCCCTCGTCCTCGGTGACGTCGCAAGTCAGCCGAACCCCCTCGTCCGGGTTCATGCTCACTGTGCTTACGGCAACCTGTTTCAGTCAACTACTTGTGACTGCGCCCACATTGTCGATCAGTCTCTCGCTATGATCCAAGCCGAAGGCAGCGGCGTTCTCGTGTACTTACACCAAACCACGGCCGGCTATCGGCAAGTCGACGGTGCCATCCTTCCGCACTCCCGGGACCCCCTCACCCACTCCACCGCCGACGGGGCCACCGTGATTCAACACGAGGCCGGTCTCGGCGCGCAGATACTCGCCGACTTAGGTCTCCATAGAATCCGACTTCTCACCAATCACCCCCGGAAAGTCGTCGGACTCGAAGGCTTCGGAATCGAGATCAGCGCCCAAGTCCCAATCCCCTGAGCCCTCACCCCACCACCCCCACCGCCATCGCTCTGCCGACTCCTGCCTCAGCGGTGCCGTGGCTGAAAGCAGCCCGCATGAAAGGCGGGGGGGACTAGACCCGGCGCATTGAACTAAATCACCGCCTCGATCACTCGGGGCCCCCGATCCCGCATCGCCGCTCCGAACTCGCGGACGAACTCCCCCGCCGTCTCCACCCGCACCGCCGCCACCCCCATACCTCTCGCCACATGCACAAAATCCAGCTCCGGACGTCCGATATCCACCATCGCCTCCGACTGCGCCCCGTAGCCGTGAGCCCCCGTCCGCCGCATCTCGATATCTAAAATCCTATATCGCCGGTTCGCGAAAATTACCGTCACCACGTCCAGCCCCTCGCGCGCCATCGTCCACCAACTCTGCGGCGTATACATCGCGCTACCGTCCCCTTCCAACACCACCACCTTTCGCCCCGGGCACGCCACCGCCGCCCCGACGCCCACCGGCATCCCCTGCCCAATCGACCCACCCGTCACCGGCAAGTAGTCGAACCACGCCGCCCTCGGCAAAGCGGCCAATACAGGCGGCCCTGACGAAACCATCTCGTCCGAAACTATCGCCCCTGCCGGCAACAACGCCGCCACGGCCTGTCCGATCGCCTCTAGCGTCAATGGTCCGTCCTCCGGCACCGAAGCAGCTTCCGGCTCCGCCCATCCCGCCGGACCGAGTCCCAAAGACGCCACTAGCGCCTCTAACGCCGCCGTCCCGTCCTCCTCAATTCCCGCCAACTCGTGTACCCGGCAATCCGCTGGCACCAAGTAACTCGCCTCATCGGGATATCCAAAAAACGTCACCGGAGCCTTCGCTTCGACCAGCACCAAATCGGTCAACCCGGTCAACTGCGCCTGGGCCGGCCCCGGGAAATACTCCATCCGCCTCGGCTGATAGCGGCCCCGTCCCGCCTCCACCCGCGCCGCGTTCCGATCAATCAACACCCGCCAACCCGCCGCGCCTAACCGCGCCGCCAGCGCCAAACCGCGGCCACGCACCGTGCTCCCACCCAACAGAACGCCCCAGTTCCCTGCCCCCTGTCCAAGGTCCCCAACCGCCGGCACGCGAGGCCGTTCCACAATAGGAATTATGCCCACCGCCCCCGACTCGGACCACGAATAGTCCGCCGCCACGATTAGATGCGCAATCCGCCCCGGATACCGCCGCGCGGCGGCCATCACCCGAGCCGCCGTCTCTCCCATCTCCGCCGCCGATCCGAGCCGAAAAACCTCTTCCGACACGGTCCGGGCGAACGCTTCGATATCAGACGTGAGCGGCGCGTCAAACGCCAAATGCTTCGTCGAATGCTCCCCCACCAGACTCACAATCGGGCTCCGCGCCTTCCGGGCGTTGTGGAAGTTCGCCAGCCCATTCGCCAAACCGGGTCCTAAATGCAGCAGCGTCGCCGCCGGCTTGCCCAGCATCCTGGCATAGCCGTCCGCCGCCCCGGAACAGACCCCTTCGAACAGACACAGCACCCCCCGCATCTCCGGCACCCGGTCGAGTGCCGCCACAAAATGCATCTCCGACGTTCCGGGGTTCATGAAGCAGACCTCAACGCCCCCAGTGACCAGGGTCCGTAACAAACACTCAGCGCCCGTCATCGACTTACAGCTTCACCTTACCCGTCGCCGGATCCCACGACGCGCGAGACTTATGCCGGTAGGCCAAGTTACAAAGGTGCGCCGCGGCTGCCGCGTAGTGCCCCTCTTCGGCGTTCTCCCGGCTCGGCTTGTTATTCAAAATCGAGTCAATAAACCACCAGTTATGGCTGGGCCCTTTCTCCACCGGAACATCCTTCGCCTCCGGTCGCGGCTGACGTGCCTCGCCCGCAAACTGCGCCAAATACTCCTCCCGCAGCTTCTTCGGGAAATTGATACTTCCGTATAACTGCGCCTTGCCGCCCTTGGCCTCCGGCGTCAAGGTCAGTCGATTGAACTCCACCAGCATCGTCGCCTCATCCCCGTAGATGTAGATCCCCCGCGGCGCTTGACCGTTCGCCTGGTTCACATACACATCCACTAAGAACCCTTCGGCGTATTCCACCAGCGAGTTCATAACATCCGGCACCGTCCGCCCATCTTTCCACTTATAGATTCCGCCCTGCGAAACGGCTGATATCGGCGCCTTTACCCCCATAATCTCGTGCATCTGCGTAAACTGGTGCACGAATAAATCCGCCGCCACCCCGCCGGAGTAATCCCAAAACCGCCGCCATTGAAACACGATCTTCGGGTCAAACGCCCGCTTCTTGGTCCGGCCCTGCCAAGTCGCCCAGTCAATCGTCTTCTCCGTCGCATCCGACGGCACCGGATACTGCCACGCTCCTTCGGCCGAATTCCGATGATTCGCCATCCGGATCATGTTCACTCTCCCCAGCGCCCCACTAGCCACCAACTCTTTCGCTTTCGCCGTTAGCGCCGACGTCTTCGCCTGGCTGCCGACCTGCAACACTTTCCCGCTCCGCTTCGCCGCCGCCACCATGCGCGGCCCCTCGGCAATCGACCACGTCATCGGCTTCTCTACGTATACATGCTTCCCCGCCGAAAGCGCGTCCAACACAATCTTCTCGTGCCAGTGGTCCGGCGTCGCAATCACCACGCCATGCACGTCTTTGTTATCGAGCACCGCCCGATAATCCTTTCCCGTCCAAATTCCTTCGCCCAACTGCTCCTTCGCCCGTTGGCGGCAACCGTCATAGAGGTCCGCCACCGCGATCCCCTTTGCCCCCGGCACCTCGGCGAATTCGTCGATTAACTGCTTCCCCCGCACCCCGCTGCCAATGTAGCCAAGGTTGACGGGGTCCTTGCTCCCCTGTCCAAACAAAGTCGCCGCCGGAGAAAGCGAATAGACCACCGAAGCGGCCGAAAGAAAGGTACGTCGAGTTGTAGCCATACCCTAATAGCCTAACGCTTGCTGTATCCTTTGGGTAAGTGATCGCCCGCCGCCTGCCGTTCCTTCTCATTCCGGTCGCCGCCGCCGCCGGCTGGTGGTGGTTCTCCCACCGTCCAGTCGCCCCGCTCGCTGTATATGGAGTCGTTGAATCCCGGCGCGTCGAAGTCGGCTCGAAGATCGGCGGCCGCGTCACCGAGGTCCTGGTTGAAGAAGGCTCGATCGTCGACCTGGAAGCTCCTCTCGTCCGCTTCGACTTTGCCGAACTCCGCGCCCGCCTTCGTCAGTCCGAAGCCCGCCTCGCCGAAGCCACCGCCCGCGCCGAACAGCTTGCCCGGGGCCTCCGTCCTGAAGAAATCGCGCAAACCGAAGCCGCCGCCGCCCAGTCCCGCGCCTCGCTCGCCGCCGCCAAATCTGGCCCTCGCCCCCAGGAAATTGCCCAAGCCCAAGCCGATCTCCGCGCGGCCGAAGCCGACCTCGCCACCGCCACCGCCACCGCCACCCGCCTCGCCTCCCTTTCCCAGTCCGGCGATATCTCCCGCCAATCGCTCGACGACGCCACCGGCCGCCGGGATACCCTCCGCGCCCGTACGGATGCCGCACGCCAACGCGTCGCCCTGCTCCAAGCCGGCACCCGCTCCGAAGATATCCAAGCCGCCCAGCAACGTGCTCTCCAGTCCGAAAAAGCAGCCGCCGTCGCTCGACTCGGCGCTCGCCCGGAAGAACTCGCTCAGGCCCGTGCCCGGGTTGAACAAGCCAACGCCGAAGTCGCCCAAATCTCGGTGCAACTCGCCGAAGTCGAAGTCCGTTCCCCCTCCCGCGCCCGCGTCGAAACCATCTCCGTACGCCCCGGTGACCTCGTTCCCGCCGGCCGGCCCATCGTCACCCTCCTCGAAGAATCCCAGACCTGGGTCCGAGCCTACGTTCCCGCCACTCTGCTCGCCTCCTGGCCTCTCGGGGCCAAAGTCGAGGTGCTGCTCGACAACTCCCCGCCCCTGGCTGGCCTCGTGCAACAGATCGCCGCCCAAGCCGAATTTCTCCCCCGCAATGTCCAAACGCGCGACGACCGTTCGCATCAGGTTTTCGCAGTAAAAATTCGCGTGCCGAACGCGTCCCTCCGCTCCGGCATGGCTGCCGAAATTCGTCTCGCCCCCTAGCCATGACGGTCATCGAAACCAAGGACCTGACCA
>Ga0105048_10015676_pt1 | contig 11751 bp, 3 predicted proteins | sample MAT05_FD_78382 | JGI IMG/M metagenome (GOLD analysis project Ga0105048, IMG submission 78382) | Freshwater microbial communities from Lake Fryxell liftoff mats and glacier meltwater in Antarctica - MAT-05 | ecosystem: Environmental > Aquatic > Freshwater > Ice > Liftoff microbial mat | place...
CGCGGGCTGAGCGCCGCGCGTCACGGAGTCGATGCGCAGCTTGCCGCCGGGATTCGTCGCTTCGAGCGCCTGGCTGAGATGCAGCAGCGCGTCGGTGCCCATCACGGCGTCGGCGACTCCGGGCGCGTCGAGATTCCACAGGTAGATGATGCGCTCGAGCGGCGCGCAGGCTTCGAGCAGCGGCTGCCAATCCTCCGGCGTCTCCGCGCGCAGGGTGAAGGTGTCGGCGCCCGTCGTGACGAATTTCTTACCCGGTCGCGCGATGTGGACGTGTGCTCCAGCGGCGCGCAGTTGCGTCGCGAGCTTATCCCCGAGCCCGGAGGCGTCGGCGAAGATGAGCCACGATTTTTCCACCGGTGCTTCGGATGGGACGGATGCGAGCGATGGGACGAATCGCTTGCGCGCGAGCAGACCGATCTGGCCTTCACCGCCACCCGGTCCGATCAGCCCCGGCATCGAAGCCACTTCGCCGAAGTCCGCTTCTTTCAGCACCCGCTCCCACGTCGCGCGCTCCATCAGCGGCTGATGCGGACGCAAGTCGCGGTCGGTGAAACGCCACCAGCCCTTGGTCAGACCAAACACCGTTTCGGTCCACAACTGCGGGGTCGCGGTGTCCATGAAAACGAGGCTGCCGCCGGGCGCGAGCAGCTCGTGCAGATGGCCGAGCGTCGCACGGACATCGCTCACCGCATGCACCACATTGGTGCCGATGATGAAGTCGAACGAACCGGCGGCGAGATCCTGCCCGGTGCCAGATTTCTCGAGATCGAAGATCTTGCACTCGACCTCCGGAAAGGCGGCGAGCTTTTGCATCGCGCTGGGAAAGAAGCCCGCCGAGACATCGGTGAACGTGTAGGTATGCAGGCCGCGTTCGAGGAGCGGCAGCACTTGCGAGGACAGGCCGGCAGTGCCGCCGCCGATTTCGAGGATGCGCAATCCACGACCCTCGGGGAGATGGCGTGCGGCCTCCTGCACCGCCGCGGCGATCGCGGCGAGCCAGTGGCTCGTGGAAAGTCCGTCGCCGTAGAATTGTTCGAGCAACTCCGCACCGCCGCCCATGAAGAGCACCTGGACGGCGTCCTTTTCGCCGCGCAGGATTGGGGCGAGTTCGGCGCAATTTCCCGCGCAGAGGAGGCACTCCGGCAGATGACCGGGGTGCATGGCGATTAAGGCCCGCAGTCCTTCCGGCGCGGAGTCCGCCTCCGTGGCGAACTTCGCCGTCGGGCGGTAACCGGCTGCGCTTTTCTTCAGCAGGCCGAGGCCCGCGAGACGAGACATCAAGCTTTCGAAAACCGGCTGCATCGGCACGGCGACGCGCAGGGAGGCGGCGGTGAAGTCCGCAGCGGCGCTCACGCCCATCTCGCGCAAACTGCGGGCGAGTTGCGCGGCGGTGAGAGTTTCACCGCCGGCCATGGACGCTTGCAGTTCGGCGCGTCCGCGCGTGGCGATGACTTGATCGAGGGCGTGCGTGGCGGCGGCGTGAAGCTGGGCGAGCGGCAGCGGCGGGCGCGGCGCGGGGGCGGAGGACGACGGCGTGCGCTCCCAATCGACGTGATAGAGCACATCGCGCGTGCCGCCCGGAGCGCCCGCGCGGCGGACGCCGGCGACGCTGATCGCGCGGAATCCATCGACGAGCACGCACGGCTGGCCGGCGTCGTCGTAGAGACCGATGCGGCCTTCGACGAACTCTTCATTGCACTGCAACACTCCGGCGCGCACGCGCACGGAAGCGCCCGGCGAGCGGAGGAAAAGGATGCGCGCGAACCGCACCGGGAGCTTCATGCGCGAGCGGCGATTCTCGACAGTCGCGGCGCCGGCGGAGAAGGTTTGCAGCGCGCCATCGAAGAGCACGGGATGCAGCGGGTAGTCGGCGGCGCGCGAGGAGATCGCGTCTGACAAAGTGACGCGGCCTGCGGAGTGGCCGGCGCCTGCGGCGAGTTCGCGGATCGGGCGGAATTCGTCGCCGTAGCGCAGCCCGAGATCGCTCATATAGCGATAGAAGCCTTCGACTTCCACGGGCTCGGTGCCGGGCGCTGCGGAGTCTTCCCAAGTCGTGGCCGCGAAGGTGGATTCCGTGCGCTCGCCGCGCATCGAGCCGACGACGTGGAGCGACCACGCCGCGCCATTTTCAAAGCGGCTCTGGATCGCGAAGGTGCGCTCGTTGGTGTCGTAGGAGAGTTCGAGATGCACGCTCGAAGCGGGGTCGGGCAGGATGAGGGGTTTGCGGATTTCGAGGTCCTCGACGACGAACGCGCGGCCTTCGAAGAGCTGCACGCCGGCTTCGAGCACCATGTCCACAAACGCAGCGGCAGGGAAGATGACGTGGCTGTCCACCTTGTGATCCTTGAGGAAGGCCATGTGGCGGCCATCGAGACGGGCGGTCCAGGTCGGCGTCGCACGCGGCATGCGGATGTCGAGCAGGCCGCGACCACCGGACGCGAGGCGGCCTTCGCGCCAGTCGGCGGCTTCGTGCCACCAGCGGCTTTTGTCCCATGCGTAGGCGGGCAGGGCGAGTAGCCGGCGCGAGGGCGTCATTGCCGCGAAGTCGAGCGGCACACCGGCCGAGTGCAGATCCATCGCGGTCTCGAGCAGAGATGAATGTTCGCGTTCGCGGCGGGCGGAGGAGAGGACGGGAGCCTTCGCGCTGCGGCCGGCGAGACATTCCTGGATCGAATGCACGAGCGCGGGATGCGCGCCGATTTCCAGCCACACATCCACGCCGAAATCCGCGAGCGCATCGACCGCCGACGCAAACTGCACGGCCTGCCGCACCCCGCGGCCCCAATGGACCGGGCCGCACGTTTCCCCGCCGCAGCGGTCGCCGGTCACGGTGCTAAAAAACGGGATCGTGCCGGCCTGCGGTTGGAGATCGGCGAGCGCGGCTTCGAGTTCCTCGGAGGCAGGCTCCATGAGCGGATGATGGAACGGATGATCCACTCGGACGAGTCGCGCAAAGACGCCCTGCGGCTCCAGTTCGGCGAGCATCGCTTCGAGCGAAATCTTCGCGCCGGCGAGGGTCAGCGAGCGCGGACCGTTGAACGCGGAGATGGTGACGGTGCGGTCGTGGCGCGCGATCAGCGCACGCGCTTCCTCTTCACCGAGACCGACGGCGAGCATGGTGCCTTCGCCGCGCGCGCAGCCATCCATGAAACGCGCACGCAGCACGATGACGCGTGCCCCTTCCTCGATGCTGAACACGCCAGCGACGCAAGCCGCGGCGATCTCGCCGACGCTGTGCCCGACGACCGCCGCGGGCTCGACGCCCCACGATTTCCAAAGCGCGGCGAGCGCGACCTGCATGGCGAAAATCGACGGCTGCGCGACTTCGGTGCGGTGCATCTGCGAGGTCTCCTCGGTGCGCGCGAGTTCTTCGAGAAGGGAGAAGCGCGCCCACGGTTTCATCGCGGCGGCGCAGCGTTCCATGGTCTCGCGGAAGACCGGCTCGTGCTTGATCAGCTCGCGGCCCATACCCCACCACTGCGGGCCCTGACCACTCATCACGAAGGCGACGCGCGGCGCGTGCTCGCGACGCGGCGAGAAGGCGGTGCGGACGCGTGGGCTCTCCTCTTTGATGCCGAAGCCGTCGAGTTCCTGCACCAGTTCGGGCATCGAGCTGGCGACGACGGTGAGGCGATACGGATGATGATTGCGCCGCGCGCCGAGGGAATAGACGAGATCGGGCAGGAGCGGCGAATCGCCATTCGCGTGCGCGCGGTCGTCGAGCCACTTCGCGAGTTGCAACGCGGAGCCGCGGAGCGATTCCTCCGAGCGGGCGGAGAGGACGATCGGCCAGCCGCGCTGGGTGGGATTTTCGGAATGTTCGAGGTGCGAGTGCGCCGGCGCTTCCTCGATGATGATGTGCGCATTCGCACCGCCGAAGCCGAAGGAATTCACGCCCACCATGCGCGGGCCGTCGGTCTCGGGGAAGGGCTCCAACGCGGTGTTCACGCGCAGCTTCAGCGCGTCGAAATCGATGTGCGGATTTGGCGTTTCAAAATGGAGATTGGCGGGGATTTGGCGGTGCTTGAGCACGAGCACGGCCTTCACGATACCAGCCACTCCGGCGGCGGTTTCCAAGTGGCCGAGATTCGTCTTCACCGAGCCGATGGTCAGCGGCGTCTCGCGTTTGCCGCACAATGCCTCCGCGAGCGCGTGGGCTTCGATCGGATCCCCGACCGCGGTGCCGGTGCCGTGTGCTTCCACAAAACCGATGCGCTCCGGCGCGATGCCCGCGTCGAGGCAGGCGTCGCGGACGAGCCGGGCCTGCGCCTCGGTGCTCGGCAGCGAGATGCCGTTGGTGTGGCCGTCCTGATTGGTCGATGTGCCGACGATGATCCCGTGGATCGGATCGCCATCGGCGAGCGCCTGCGAGAGACGCTTGAGCAGCACCATGCCCGCGCCTTCACCGCGCACGAAGCCGTTGGCCGAAGCGTCGAAGGCTTTGCATTTACCATCGGGCGAAAGCATCGAGGCCTGAGAAAAACCGATGAAGCCGCCGGGCGTGATCATCACCGTCACACCTCCGGCCAGAGCGGTGTCGCCACGGCCCGAGCGGATGTGCTCGCACGCCGCATGGACCGCCGTGAGCGCGGAAGAGCACGCGGTGTCCATGGCGATGCTCGGGCCGCGCAGATTGAGGCAATAGGAGATGCGATTCGCCGCGATGCTGTGCGCGCTGCCGGTCGGCGAATGCGCCGAGATCCCCACGGAATCCCACGGCGTCCCCTGGATCACCTGGTAGTCGTTGTGCGAAATGCCCACGAACACCCCGAGGTCCGTGCCCTTTTCAAAATCGAGCACCATGCCCGCGTCCTCGATCGCCTCCCACGCAGTCTCGAGCAGCAGCCGGTGCTGCGGATCGACGTAGGGCGCCTCACGCGGCGAGATGCCGAAGAATTGCGGATCAAATTGATCGATGCCATCGACGAATCCTCCGCGCCGGGCGATGGACTTTCCCGCCAGCCCCGGCTCGGCATCGTAGAAGCGCTCCACATTCCACCGATCCGGCGGCACCTCGCTGACCGCCTCGCGGCCCTCGGCCATGAGTTTCCACAGGGCATCGGGGTTATTGATTCCACCGGGGAAGCGGCAGCCGATTCCGATGATTGCGATTGGGTCTTTGGGCATGTGAGTGTGCGACGCGAGAGGCGCGTCGGTCGAGTTGACAGGGTTGGATCGTGTTCGGTCAAGCTAGCGGTCGTGATAATAGCAAATGCGTTTGCGTGCGGGACCCGGAAAAAATGCGGTCGCCAGAGGGGCGCGGTGCGAAGTAGAAGGAATTATGTGCGGCATCGCCGGAATTATTGATCTCACGCAGCAACGAGCGGTGCCCGAAGCGACCATCCGCGCGATGGCGCGGGCGATCGTGCATCGCGGACCGGACGAGGAGGGCTTCCACTTTAGCCCAGGTCTGGCGCTGGCCTCGCGCCGGTTGAGCATCGTGGGACTCGCGGATGGACAGCAGCCGGTGACCAACGAGGACGGCAACGTCACTGCGGTTTTCAACGGCGAGCTCTTCGACCATCTGGAGAAACGCGCGGCGCTGGAGGCGCGCGGACATCGGCTGGTGAAACACAGTGACACGGAAATCATTCCGCACCTTTGGGAGGAGCATGGAGCGGGAATGTGGGAGCGGCTGCGCGGACAGTTTGCGATCGCGGTGTGGGACGAGCGGCAGCGGCGGCTGATGCTCGGGCGCGACCGCTTCGGCATCTGTCCGCTCTACTGGTCGCGGCAGGGCGACTGGCTGCTCTTCGCCTCGGAGATCAAGGCACTGCTCGCCTCGGGCATGGTGCCCGCACGGCCCGACCGGCGCGGCATCGACCACATCTTCAGCTTCTCCGCGCTGCCGGGGCCGATCACTTGTTTTGAAGGGGTGCAGTTACTCCGCGCGGGGCATTACCTCGACATCACGGCGGGCAAGGAAATCGTCGAGCGCGCTTATTGGGAAATGGACTTTCCCGATCGCGGCGACGAAGAGCGTGGCGACGATCCACGGAAGCTTGTCGATGAATTCGAGCAGCTCATGCTGCGCGCCGTGGACACGCGGCTAAAGGCGGACGTGCCGGTCGGTTCGTATTTATCGGGCGGCGTCGATTCCAGCATGATCGCGGCGCTCGCGTGTCATCTCAAAGGGGAGGCGATCAATACCTACACAATCCGCGTGGACTCGCCGGAGCTGGATGAACTCGACGCGGCGAAGCTCGTCGCACGACACATCAAGACAAAGCCGCCGCTCGTGCAGGAATTCCGCGCGCAGGACGCGGTGGATACCTACCCCGATCTCATCCGGGCCACTGAAGCGCCGATCATCGACACGTCCTGCGCGGCGCTGCTCCAGCTCGCGCGGCGTGTTCACGAGTGCGGACAAAAGGTCGTGCTCACTGGCGAAGGCGCGGACGAATGGCTCGTGGGCTATCCGTGGTACAAAGCCGCGAAGATCATCGACTCTCTCGACATCCTCCCCGGCGTGCGGCTCAGCAACCTCGCGCGGCGCGCCTACCTGCGCCTGAATAACGTGCCGCAATACCCGCGCGAATTCCGGCGCGGCGCGGAGGCCGCAGTGGGTGGCCCGAATGCGTGGATCGATTCCTACGGACTGCTCGGCCTGTCGAAGCTCCGCTTTTACTCCGAGTCGATGCATGCCGTGCGCGAGCAGGCGCGGCCTTGGGAAGACCTGCAAATGCCGCTCGAACGTGCGAAGCGCTGGCACCCGCTCAACCGCGGCATCTGGGTCGCCGGCCGCGTCACGCTCGCGGGCCATTTGCTTCAGGGAAAAGGCGATCGCGTCTCGATGCATTCGTCGGTGGAAGTGCGGTATCCGTTTCTCGACGAGGAGGTCTTTGCTTTCACCGCAAAGCTCGACCCGAAGTGGAAACTGCGCGGTATGCGCGACAAATATCTCCTGCGGCTCCTCGCCGAACGCTGGCTTCCGCCCTCCATTTACCGGCGGCAGAAAGTGATCTTCCGCGCGCCGCTCGATAGTTTTCACATGGACCCCGAGCCGCCCTACGTCGCGCAACTCCTGAGCGAAGAATCCATCCGGCGCACCGGCTACTTTGATCACTCCGCCGTGCACCACTGGCGCCGCGCCTACCGCCAAATGCGCCCCGGCTCCCTGCCCCGCCTTTCCGTCGAAGGCGGACTCGCCGCCGTGGTGGCGACTCAGCTCTGGCACCACCTCTACATCGACGGGAAACTCGCCGAATTGCCCGGCGCCTCCGCGGTCACTGCAGTTTCTTGAGGATCTCCCGCCCGCGCTGCTTGGTCTCCGGATCGTCCTTCTCGGTGTCCGGCATCGCCAGCCCCTTCGTGATGAATTTCCGCGCCTCCGCCTCCCGACCCATATTCGAGTAGGTGCGACCGAGTTCGATGTAGTGCATGAGACGATTCGGATTCAGCTCGATGGCTTTCAAGAAACACCTTTCCGCATCCTCGTATCTCGCGGCCGGCAGCTTGCCATAGGCGATCTGCGCCAGCGCGCGTTTCATAGAACCCACTTCGGCCAGATTCAAGTACCAGCGCCCCAATACCTGCCACGCGAGATCGCTCGCCGGATCGAGCGCGATCGCCTTGTCGGCCGCGTTCTTGATGATGCTGGAGTTCGCCACCTGCTCCTTACTGCTCTGCAAGGGCAATAGCTTGCCCGTGCCGATTGCGAGGGCGAGGTGCGCTTCCGAGTCATTGGGCGCGAGCGCCACCGCGCGCTTCGCATAGTCCACGGCCATGCCGCCGAGCCGCAGCTTCTCCGCACGCTTGGCCGTTTCACTCACCAGGTGCCGGTACTGGCGCGCGATCCGCACCAGCAGACGCCCGTTCCGGGGATCGAGTTTTTCCGCCGGGAGGTAAAACTTCAGCGCCTCGGCGGGCTGAAGGCGGGCGTAGAATACATCGCCCTGACGGATCAACTCCTCCGCCGACTCGGCTCCAATTCCCGCGCTCGGGAAACTCAGCAGCGCGACCGCCAGCAGGGTGGAAAAGAGAAGGGCAGGTCGCATTTTTTTGGCGGGTGGAGGGCAGGTTGCTCTCTCCCTTCGTGAGTCAGCTCCTCGGCGGCTGCATCTCGCAAAAGAATGATTTGCCCCTCACTTCTCCTTCACGGCTGCTTCCACCAACCGGCCCGCATTGAGCAGGCCTGCCTCGCTTCGCGGTGCCCCGATCAGTTGCAGGCTCGTCGCTCGGACCTTCTGGTGGCGGAGGGGCACGGGCATGGCCAGCGCGGGATTGCCCGCGAAATCCACGGGCACCGTGTTTTGGAGACTCAGCACACGCGTTTCCAGCAGGCCGATCTCCAGCACGGGCGGAAGAATGGGCGGTGTGGAGTTCACAGTCGGCACGGCGATGAAATCCACTTTTTTGAGCACCGCTTGTAACGTCCGCTGCCACGCACGTTTTCGTGCGACGGCCTGCCGGTAATCGGAGCCCGCCTGGGTCTTTCCGTAGAGGATGATCGCCTTCGTCCGGGCGCTCACACCGGACTTTCCGAGAAATTGCCGATCGCTCATCCAAGCTCCCGCGGCGGCGATGGTGTAGCCATCTTTCTCCGCCTGCTCCCATTTCGCGGTGAAGTTTTTTGGCAGCTCTCCGACTTGGAAGCCCGTCCGCGCGAGCGCGTGATCCACCGCCTCATCGATCGCCACGTCGGTGCCACTCACCCTCAATCGGGCAATCCGGATGCCGGCCGCGGAAGGCTTCGCCGCCTTCGCCGCCTCATACCGGCCCGCAAAACCGCGCTGCAAAAGATCCATCCCCTGCACGGTGTGCGCGATGTCCCTACCCATTGGGCCGACCGTATCGAGGTGCCTCGGTGCGATGGGATGAACGCCCTCTACGGAGACCAACCCCTGCGTCGTTTTCAAACCGACCACCCCCGAACACGCCGCGGGTAGCCGCACCGACCCGGCAGTGTCCGTTGCGAAAGCCACATCCGCCATTCCCCTCGCGACCGCGACGGCCGACCCGCATGAAGAGCCACCCGGAATCAACCTCGTCCACCGCGCGAGCGGGCTCTTCGGCGTGCCAAAGTATTCATTGTAGCCGGACGGCGAGAGCGCGAATTCACTCAAGTTCGTTTTGCCCACGATCTGGACATTGCGCTCCCGTGCGATCGCCAGACATGGCGCATCCGCCACGGCTGGCGCGCCGTTTTTCGCGAGATATTCCGACCCGGCCGATGTCACCCGGCCCTTCATGTCGATGTTGTCCTTCACCGCGAGCCTGAGGCCGCCGCTTTCCGCCGGGGGCCAGTAGGTGATAAAAGCGTGCCCCCGCTGCGAATGCGAAGCACCCGGTAACAGCGAGCAGCCAGTGAGCACAAAGAGAGAGGCCAGACCGGCAGGAAGCCATCGGACGAGAATGCGGATGGTTTTCATAGATGCGGGGAGGACGGGCGATTGGGCAATAGGCGATGCGGGGAAGGGACGCCTATCATTCGCGGAGCAGCATGGCGATGGGCAACTCGGCGAGAAGATCTGCCAGGCGCAACGCGCCGGTAATCTCGTGCTTCCGGTCGGTGAAGACATCCCGCCAATGGCCTGGACGAAGCGTGACCGCGGTGTCCTGCCAGCACTCTCCGGTCGCGGGAAAGCCCAGCGGCGCGGTGGTGCGCGGGACGAGGACGGCGAGCGCCCGGGCGCCGAGCGCACGTTCGAAGGCTACGACGCGGTGGGCGTGGGTGCCGGTCGGGGCCATGGGTTGGTAAGTGCCAGCGCCGAAAAGCCCGGGAAATTCTGCGCGCAGTTTTAGGAGGCGCTGGATGACGAAAAGCTTGATGCGGCCCGAGCGCCAATCGGTGAGCAGGTCGCTGGGCGACGCGCCGTCGAGCGAGGCAAGGAGGCGCTGGCGATGCGCGTAGTCCACGGGACGGCGGTTGTCGGGATCGACGAGGCTGAGGTCCCACACTTCGCAGCCCTGATAGATGTCGGGCACGCCGGGCGTCGTACATTTTAGCACGGTCTGCGCGAGGCTGTTCAGCGCACCGAGCTGCGCGATCTTTTCGGCAAAAAGAGCGAAGGCGCGCAGGAATCTCCTGCCGCGCGCGGGGTCGAGGATCGCGACGACGAATTCGCGCGTGGCGTTTTCCCATTCCTCATTCGGCTCGACCCAACTGCTGTTCTCCTTCGCCTCCTTGAGTGCCTTGATCATGTAGTCCTGGATGCGCTGCACAAACTCCGGGCGCATGGAGTCATCGAGCGCGGCGAGCGGCCATGCGCCAGCGAGCGTTTGATAGAGAAGATACTCCTCGTTCGGCGACGGGGCGTGCCGGCCATCGAGTTCGGTTTTGAACGCAGTGTTCGCTTCGCTCCATTTCGCGAGACCGTTGCGCCAGTCGTCGGGCAGCTCGGAGATCGCGACGAGCCGGGCACGCACGTCCTCGCTGCGTTTGGTATCGTGGGTGGAAGTGGCGAGCAGCGTGTGCGGGCAGCGCTCGAGCCGCACGGCGCAGCGCGTGTGAAAATCCGCGACGGAAAGTCCGAAGCGACCGGGGTCGCCGCCGACTTCATTGAGCGCGGCGAGCCGGTTGTAGAGATAGAAGGTCGTATCCTCGATCCCCTTGGCCATGACCGGTCCTGTGAGTTGCTGGAACTTCAGCGCGAAGCGCACGTGGGCGTCGCGCCGCTCGTGGGGCAGATTGTCGGCGAAGTCGAGGAGGAGCACCTTTGCGAGGTAGTCGAAGATCGGCTTGTCGATGGCTGGATTGCGCCGCCGCGCCTGGCGGATCGCCCGCAGGATCACGAGCCGGTCTTCATCACGCACCGGCCGATCCGGCGCGACGTAGGTGCGGTAGATGGGAAAGCACGCGATGGTCTCGCGCACGGCGGCGGTTAGTTGATTGAGCGTGAAGTCGCGGTAGTGCCGGTCGCGTTCCGAGAGCTGGTCGAGTAGGTGACCCAGCACCGCGACTTCGCTGGCCAGCGCCATGCGCGTGACGAGCAGCTTCTTCTCGTAGATCAGATCCTGCACCCGCGCGGCTCCGCCAAAGCGTGCATACGCCGCGGTGATCGCGCGCTCGCTCGCCGACTCGACCAGCAGCGCCGAGACTTCGGCACCGAACTCATAGCCAGTAGTGCCATGCACCGGCCAGTCCGCAGGCAGGTCCTCATCGGCGCCGAGAATCTTTTCCACGAGCAGGTAAAGCGGACGCGACCCCGGATCGTCCGCCGCGCCGCCGAAGTGCTGCTGCACGTGCTCGAGATACGCGCGCGGATTCCAGAGACCGTCGATGTGATCGATGCGCAGCCCGGTGACTTCGCCGCGCTCGATCATCCGGAAGACCAGCTCGTGCGAGGCCTCGAACACCGCGGGCACCTCGGTGCGAATGGCCGCGAGCGTGTTGATGTCGAAGAAGCGCCGGTAGTTGATCTCCTCCGCCGCCACGCGCCAGAACGCGAGGCGATAGACCTGGGCACAGAGCAGTTCGTGCAGCGCGTCAAAGCTCGTCGGCTCGCCCGCGCGGCCCGCGAGTTCGCGCAGCACGGCGTCGATCGCGGCGCCGACTTCGGGCGATTCGCGGACCAGCCGCGCGAGCCGCTGCTTGCTCACTTCCTTTTCGCGCGCCCGCAGTTTCATCGCCTCGGGATACGCCGCCGCGCGCTCGGGCAGACCCGCGAGCGCGGTCGAGATGCTCAGCAGTTCATTGTGAAAATCGCGCCCTTCCTCCGCCGCGAGCCGTTGCGCCACGCGGTCGAGGATCTGCGGATAGCTGCGCGGATTCAGCGGCAGGCGCGACGCGTGGTAGCGGAGAAAGAATGC
>Ga0105048_10015681_pt1 | contig 11748 bp, 6 predicted proteins | sample MAT05_FD_78382 | JGI IMG/M metagenome (GOLD analysis project Ga0105048, IMG submission 78382) | Freshwater microbial communities from Lake Fryxell liftoff mats and glacier meltwater in Antarctica - MAT-05 | ecosystem: Environmental > Aquatic > Freshwater > Ice > Liftoff microbial mat | place...
CAGTAGCCGTCGGCGTCGCCGCAGCCGTCGCCGAAGCCGCAGCCGTAGCCGTAGCCGTCGGCGTCGCCGCAGCCGTCGCCGAAGCCGCAGCCGTCGCAGTAGGAGTCGGCGTCGCCGGAACCGGCGTGACCGTCGCCGTCGCATTAGCCGACGGGGTGACCGAGGCGGTGCCGGAAGGGGCTGCGGTGGCCGAGGCGGTGGCGGACGCGGTCGGGGTTGCGGCGGAACCGGGCACGGTGGTGGTGACGTCGGGCGAGGGTGTCACGCACGGCGTCGGCACGGCTGCGGCAGCTTCCGACGCGGCCTGAACGCCGCTGCTGGGGGCGTTGCTCCCAACGAGGGCCGTGAAGGCGAACACAAGGGTGGCGACGAATGCGAGCGTCGTCAGCTTGTTCTTGAGGGTGAGCTGCATCGTCGTCTTTTCCGTGGCCATCGACCCGTTGTCGGAACCGAAGGAGCATACACCCAAATATCGCACGCGGTGGGCCAACTGTTACCATGCGGTCGATGCCGGACGAGAGGGTGGTGATCGTCGGCGCAGGGCCGTGTGGTTTGGCGGCCGCACGCGAGCTGAGCGCACGCAGTACAACACCGTTCACCGTCCTCGAAGCGTCCGACGGTCCCGGTGGGCTTGCGGCCTCGAGGATCGACGCAAACGGCTTCACGTGGGACCGCGGCGGGCACGTCGTGTTCTCCCACTATGGCGAGTTCGATCGACTGCTCGCCGAGGTGATGGGCGACGATGTGCATCACCACGAACGATCCTCGTTCGTCCGCGTCGGAGAATCGTGGGTGCCGTACCCGTTCCAGAACAACCTGCATCGGCTCCCGGCCGATGTCGCCGAACAGTGCTTAAGCGGCCTGATCGAGGCGAGCACGACCCAGCCAGCGCCGCCCGCCGACCCCGGTGCGGAACTCGACTTCGCGACATGGATGGCTGCGACGTTCGGCAGCGGGATCGTCGAGCACTTCATGCGGCCGTACAACGAAAAGGTCTGGGCCCAACCGGCCTCGGCGATGAGCGCGCAGTGGATGGCCGAGCGGGTCGCGACCGTCGACTGGCGTCAGGCGGTGCACGCAGTCGTCCATCGTGAAGACGATGTCGCCTGGGGACCGAACAACCTGTTCGCATTCCCCACCACCGGCGGCACCGGTGAGATCTACACCCGCGCCGCGCGCGACATCGACACCCACATCCGCTACCGCTGCCCGGTCGAGGCGGTCGACCCCGAGGCTCGATCGCTCACCACGGCCGACGGCGAAGTCATCTCGTACACCCACCTGCTCTGGACCGGGCCGCTCGACCAGCTCGTCGCCTTGCTCTCCACGGTGCCTGACGACGTGACCGCCTCGGCAGGGGCGCTCGTCCACAACTCGGTCACCGTGGTCGGCGTCGGCTACGAAACCCCGCTCACCGACGATCGTTCGTGGCTGTACTTCCCAGATCCCGACGTGCCGTTCTACCGTGCGACCAATTTCGCCAAGTACGCCGCGGCAAATGTGCCCGATGGTCGAACAGATCGCTACTGCAGCTGGATGACCGAGATCGCGAGTTCATCGTGGCGGCCGCTCGACGAGCACGACATTGGTCGGCGGGTCGACGCAGCCCTCCGCCAGATCGGTCTCGTACCCAACGATGCGGCGATCGCGACCGTGCACATCGACCACGTCGAGTACGGCTATCCCGTGCCGACACTCGGCCGCGACGCTGCACTGGCGACGATCCAACCGTGGCTGATGCAGCACGACATCCTCGCCAGGGGCCGGTTCGGGGCATGGCGCTACGAACTCGGCAACATGGACCACGCGGTGAAGATGGGCATCGATGCCGCGCACCGGATCATCGACGGCACGCCGGAACAGGCATGGGCGGCGTGAGCCCAGAACCCAACGCGAAACCACCCAACGCGGAACCAGCCAGCACAGCGGCCGCCGTCAGCACAGCACCCCCCGTCACCGTGTCGGTCGTGATGCCGGTCTACAACGAAGCCATCGGCGTCGGCGAGGTGGTGGCTGACATCGTCACCCACATCCTCGACACCGTCGCCGGCAGCGAACTGATCACCGTCGACGACCGTTCCACCGACGACACCGCAGCGGTGCTGGCTGGGCTCGCCGCCGCAGATCCGAGGATCACGGTCCTCGTCAACGACGTCAACATGGGCCATGGCCGATCCGTTCGGCGGGCAATGGATGCCTCGACGGGTGCGTGGATCTTTCACCTCGACAGCGACGGCCAGGTGGATGTCGGCGAGTTCGGACTGCTCTGGCAACGCCGTGACGACAGCGACCTCGTGCTCGGAGTGCGGGTCACCCGCCACGACCCGCTGCACCGGCTGCTGCTGACCCGGGTCACCCGCGCGACGGTGTCGGCGCTCGCCCGGCGTCGGGTGCGCGACGCAAACGTGCCGTTCAAGCTGATCCGACGCGAACTGTTCGAGCACCTCGCCCCGGCGATCCCGTCGACGGCGTTCGCACCGTCGATCCTGATCGTGCTCGGCGCCCACCGTGCGGGCGCCCGGGTCACCGAGGTCGAAACCACTCATCTTCCCCGCCGCCACGGCCGCTCGACGCTGCGTCTCGGCCGACTCGCCGACGCGGTACGGCGCAGTACCGCCGAGACGGTGGGCTTCAGTCGACGGCGGCTTCGCCCCTTCCGTCAGCCGGGCTGAGCTCGCGATGAACGATCCGACCCTGTCCCGCGGGACCACCATGGTGAGCCACCCCTGGCCGGCGTCGGTTCTCGTCACCGGCGGCGCCGGCTTCATCGGGACCAACGTCGTCCGTCGCCTCGCGTCAGCCGGCGTTCGGGTCACCGTGCTCGACAACTTCAGCCGGCAGTACTCGCGCGACAACGCAACGGCGCTGCAATCCGAGTTCGGCACGGGCATCGAGGTGGTCGCAGCCGACATCCGCAATCGCGAGGTCGTTGCATCGGCAACGACCGGCGTCGGGGCGGTGGTGCACCTCGCCGGACAGACAGCGGTCACTCGGTCGATCCTCGATCCCTACGGCGACTTCCAGGACAACGCGGTCGGCACGATGAACGTGCTCGAGGCGGCTCGGCAGAGCCGTGACCAACCAGTGGTGTTGTATGCCTCGACCAACAAGGTCTACGGCGATCTCGAATCGCTGCACATCGTCGAGGAGCCCGACTGCTACCGCTTTGCCGATCTGCCCGAGGGTGTCGACGAAACGCAGCCGATCGACTTCGCCAGCCCGTACGCGTGCAGTAAGGGCGCGGGCGAGCAGTACGTGCGCGACCACGCCCGCACCTACGGCATGCGCACCGTCGTGTTCCGCCAGTCATGCATCTACGGACCACATCAGCTCGGCGCCGAGGATCAGGGCTGGCTGGCCTGGTTCCTCGTCGCCGCCCGTTCTGGACGGCCGCTCACCATCTACGGCGACGGCAAGCAGGTCCGCGACCTGTTGTACGTCGACGACCTGATCGACTGCTACGGCGCGGCGCTCGCCCATATCGACGTCACGAGCGGCCAGATCTACAACGTCGGTGGGGGCGTCACCAACAGCGTGTCGGTCTGGTGGCAGCTGCGACCGATGCTCGAGGCAGCGCTCGGCGAGTCGCTGCCGGAGCCCGAGTTCGGTCCGTGGCGACTCGGCGACCAGCGCATCTTCTGCGCCGACACCGGCAAGGCCCGCCGCGACTTCGGGTGGTCGCCCGCCACCGCGCCGATCGACGGGCTGCGCCGAATGGTGCAGTGGTACGACAACCGATCGTCGGTCGCAGCGCCGTGACCGCAAGGCCCGAGCCAGCGCGGTTGCCGCCCGGTTCGCGGATCCTGCTCGTGCTGACCTACTACCGCCCGCACGTGAGCGGGTTGACGATCTACGTCGAGCGGTTAGCCGGCGAACTCGCAGCCCGCGGCCACGACGTCACTGTGCTGACGTCGCGCTACGACCGCACCCTCCCCCGGGAGGAAGTGGTCGACGGGGTTCGTGTCGTGCGAGTACCGGTGTGGGCCCGGATCAGCAAGGGGGTGCTGATGCCGATCATGTTCTGGTCGCTGCGACTCGCGCGCCGCGCTGATGTCGTCAGCATCCACCTGCCTCAGTTCGATGGTGCGGTCGTCGCCGCGACCAGCCGGCTGTTTCGGAAGCCAACCGTGCTCACTTACCACTGCGATCTGCGCCTGCCGCGCGGCATCGTCAACCGTGTCGCCGACTCAGTGGTGTACGCGATGAACTACCTCGCGGCCCGACTGTCGCACCGGATCGTTGCGTACACCCAGGACTACGCCGATCACTCCGGCTTGCTGCGCCGGTTCCCTGACAAGATCGCGGTGATCCCGCCGCCGGTGATCATGCCCGAACCAACCTCGGCCCAGATCGCCGAGTTCCGGGCTCGGGCGGGACTCGAGTCGGGCCCGGTGATCGGGTCCGCCGCTCGCGTCGCGACCGAGAAGGGCGTCGAGTTCCTCGTCGATGCGATTCCGCACCTGATCGAGCGTCACCCCGACCTGCGGGTGGTGTTCGCCGGCCAGTACCTCGACGTCGTCGGCGAGTCGCAGTACTGGGCAATGTTGGAGCCAAAAATTGCCGCGCTGGGCGAGCGGTGGACATTCGTCGGCATCCTCAGCCCGGACGAGATGCCCGGCTTCTACGGCTCGCTCGACGCACTCGTCGTCAGCAGCGTCAACAGCACCGAATCGTTTGGTCTGGTGCAGGTGGAAGCAATGCTGTGTGGCACTCCGGTCGTCGCGACCGATCTGCCCGGCGTGCGCCAACCGGTGCGGATGACCGGGATGGGCGCAGTCGTCGCAGCCAGCGATGCAGGGGCGCTTGCTGCAGGCATCGAGACCGTGCTCGCCAACAGCGACCAGGTGGTGCGGCCCCGGTCCGAGATCGAGCAGCGGTTCGACGTCAACGCGACCGTCGACGCCTACGAGGCTCTGTTCACAGAGATCACCGGGACCACAGAGATCACCGGGACCACAGAGATCACCGAGAACGCCCGTGGTTGAGCAGCCACCGGACCACCTCACCCGCCATCTCGAGTCGATGGCACCGCACCGGGCGATCCTGCGTGCGGTGGAGTGCAAACTGATGGGAACGGTGCCGTTCGATGGTCACCGGCCGGTGCTCGACATCGGCTGCGGCGACGGCCACTTCGCATCGATCGCGTACACCGAGCCGATCGACGTCGGCATCGACGTGCGCGACGAGGAACTGCGCGAGGCGCGCCGGCGCGGCCCGGGCGTTTACGTCGATCTCGCGATCGCGAGTGCGACCCGGTTGCCGTTCGCCGACGCGTCGTTCGCAACCGTGATCAGCAACTGCGTGATCGAGCACATCGAGGACAACGAGACGGTGTTGGCCGAGATCGGCCGCGTGCTGCGGCCGGGCGGCACGTTCGCGACGACGCTGCCGAGCGAACACTTCGCGCCGATGCTGCTCGGCTCCACCATCTTGCGCCGGTTGCGGTTGCAGCGCCTGTCGAGCGCGTACGGACGGTTCTTCAATCGGATCTCATACCACCATCACATCCACGATCCCGACGAATGGCAACGCCGATTCGAGGCTGCCGGCCTCACGGTGGTGGAGCACCAGTACTACTTCTCGGCAGCCGCTCATCGGGCGTTCGACGCATCGCACTACCTCGGCGTGCCCAACCTGATAGCGCGCAAATTGACCGGGCGATGGGTGTTGCACCCCGCGCAGATGAAGCCGTTCGACCGCTGGTTGCGCAAGTACTACAACGAGCCGCTACCGCAGCCGACCGGGGCCTACCAGTTCGTTCGATGCGTCAAGCACGACGGCCGGTGAAGCGGGCGTTCTGGCCGTTGTTGCTGCTGTGCGCAGCGGTTGGTCTCGTCGGCCGGCTGTGGAACGTCGACTTCGATCAACGTCAACATCTGCCACCGGACGAGCGGTTCTGGACCTTCGTCGCAGCCGACATGGACCGTCTGCCGGCACCAGCCGCGCACGGCACGGCGATTGGTCCGGTGCTGGATTGGCTCGACGGCCAGCGATCGCCGGCGAGCCCGTACCGAGCGACCGAGTCGTTCCTGTACGGACCGATCTCGCTCGCCACCGCCCGCGCCGCCGCAGGCTGGCTGCACGACGGTGCGGCCGATGGTGACCAACCCGCGGCAGCCGTGGTCGACGTGCTCGACGGCGTTGGTCTCCCGCTGCTCGAAGCGGACGGTGCACCACGGTTCGACAGCGGCTACGGCGTCGACCTGATCGGGCGGATGCTCGGCGCCGTCTTCGACACGATGACGATCGTCGTGGTCGGGCTCATCGGGCGGCGGCTCGGCGGGCGCACGGCAGGGCTCGCCGCGGCGGCGTTGTACGCCGGGTCGGTGCTCGCGATCCAGCACGCTCACTACCTCGGCGCGGAGCCGTTGCTCGGTCTCGGTTGCGCGTTGACGGTGCTCGCCGCGTTGCGTCTCGATCGTGGTGGCGACTGGCGACGCGCCCTCACGAGCGGAGCTGCGCTCGGTGCGGCGGCAGGGTTCACGGTCGCCGCCAAACTGACCGGGGTCGGCCTCGTCATGGTGCCGTTCGTCGGGTGCGCGGCGTTGTTGATCCGTCACCGTCGCCGCAGCGATCTCGTCCGCTTGGGCGCGGTGGGGCTCGGCGCCGCGATCGGGTTCCGGGTGTTCAATCCGGCCGCGTTCAACGGCCTCGGGCTGACGCTGTCGACGGCGTTCCTCGACGACATCCGCCGCGCCAGCGAACTCGCCGAGTCCACCGCTCCCCCTTCGTTCCAATGGGCGAACCGCACCCCGATCGTTCAACCGTTGGTGTGGCTCGGTGTGTTCACCGTTGGACCCGGCGTCGTGCTCGCAGCAGGATTCGGGCTGATCGCGATGTCGACTCGACTGTTCGGACAGCGCGTGGGCGGATGGCTGCGGCGTTGGATGCCCGGCATGGACTCGCTGATGACCAACGTCGGCCGCTGGCCGTTGCTCGTCGTCGGCGCAGCAGCAGTAACCCCGTTCACGTACATCGTCATCACCTCGCTGCCGACCGGGCGCTACTTCATCCCGATGTTGCCCGGGCTCTACGCGATCGCCGGGCTCGGAATCGCCGCTGCTCTCCGGGTAACGCGACGCTCCGTCGGCCTCGATCGGCTGGCTGCGGGCGGATTCGCGGCCGTGTCGCTCGGGCTCGCTGCGGTGTGGGGTCTCGCGTTCGTCAACGGTGTCTACGGCGGGACCAACACCCGGATTCAGGCGTCGTACTGGATTGCCGAGAACGTGAAACCGGGCAGCACGCTGTCGTCACAGGTGTGGGACGACGCGTTGCCGATGCGGCTGCCGGGGATAGACACCGCCGCGTTCGTCGGGTTGTCGTTCGACATGGTCGGTCCCGACGACGTCGCCAAGGTGATCACGATCGCGGACCAAATCGGCGAGGTCGACTACGTGATCGAATCGTCGCCGCGCATCTCGGCGGCGGTGACCCGCATCCCGGTCCGGTTCCCGTCGACGATCAACTTCTTCGAGGGCCTCGATGACGGGTCGCTCGGGTTCGAGCGGGTCGCGACGTTCCGGGGCGGGCTGTCGCTCGGCCCGTGGCAGCTCGACGACCGGTCCGCCGACGAAGCGTTCAGTGTCAACGACCACGCCGAGGTTCGCATCTGGAAGAAGGTGCGGGCGGCGGACCGCGCCGACATCCTGGAGGTGCTCGATCCGATCGCCGCCGCGAACGCGGTACCCGTCGATCCGCTCGACGCCCATGCCAACGGGTTGATGCTGACGGCCGACGAAGTCGCAACCAACGCGAGCGGCCCGACCTACGACGAGTCGTTCGACGACGAGGCAGACATCTGGCACGTGATTGGATTCTTCGTCCTGCTCGAACTGTTCGGGCTCGCTGCGTTCGCGCTGCTGCTGCCGTTGTTGCGGTTCCTGCCCGACGCCGGCCTCGGCCTGGCCAAGATCGCCGCCCTCGTCACGATGGCGTTCGCCGTGTTCGTGGCGACCGCCTGGCTGCGGGTGGATCTCGATCGAGGACTGGTGGCGGCGATCGCGGCAGCGTTCGTGTTCGGTGGACTCGTCGCCGCCCGCCGCCACCGGGTCGAACTCAGGGAGCTGTGGCGGACCAGGCGGGCGACCTTGGTCGCGGCCGAGGCGATCGGGGCGGTCGTGTTCGTCGCCCTGATTCTGCTCCGTGGGCTGAACCCCGACCTGTGGCATCCCGACCGAGGTGGAGAGAAGCCGTTCGAACTCGCATTGCTGACGGCAGTGCTGCGGACCAAGACGTTCCCCGTCTACGACCCGTGGTTCGCGGGCGGATCGCTCAACTACTACTCCGGCGGCTGGTTCCTGCTCGGCGTGCCGGCGCGCCTCCTGCGTACGTCGCCGACGCTCGTGATGAACATCGGGCTCGCGACCCTGACGGGCTGCGCTGCGAGCGCAGTGTTCTCGCTGTCCGGCGGCTTGCTCGGACCGCGGGCGGATTCTCGGCGACCGGCTCGTCGACTGACGAATCGTCGGCGGGTGAATCAGCTGCGTGCGAACCGTCAGGGTCTGCCGATCGTCGCCGGGGTGCTCGCGGTCGTGCTGCTGCTCGTGACGAGCAACCTCGCGGTGGTCCTGCCGGCGTGGCGCACGGTGCTCGGCACGCCCGGCGTCGTCGACTGGTGGGCGATGAGCCGGGTCATCCCCGACTCGATCGCGATCACCGAGTTCCCGGCGTGGTCGCTGCTGTTCGGTGATCTGCACCCCCACGTGATGGGGCTCGCGGTGTTGTTCCTGTACGGCGGGATGTGCCTTGCGTGGCACCGCTCGCTCGTTGGCGCCCAGCGCCGCCACGCGATCGTGCTCGGCGTGCTGGTCGGCATGACGTTCGGGATGATCCGGATGACGAACACGTGGGACTTCCCATTGGCGATTGGACTCGCAGCCCTCGTCGTGCTGGGCGCCATCGTGGCCAAGGTGCCGTGGACCCGCTTGGTCGCGCCGGTGGCCGCTGCCGCGTTCGTCGCCGTCTTGGTCTGGTCGCCGTACACCCGGCGCGGGCTGGTGTTCGACTCCGGTGTCGACCCGGCGACGCTGCGCACACCGCCGCGCGACTGGCTCGAACAGTTCGGGTTGTTCGCCGCGGTCGCTGTCGTGATGATCGCGATGGTTGTCCCCGCCGCAGTGCGCAGCTCGCGGGCGGTGCTGTGGCGGATCCGCAACGGCCACGTCGTTCTGCTCGGGACCGCCATGGTGGGTCTCGGCTGGCTCGCGCTTCGACCGACGTTCGGCGTGCTGATCCTCACCTCGCTGCTCATGGTCGGATGCGGGTGGTGCGCGTGGGTTGCTCGGCGATCGCCCGATCGCTCGTCGCTCGGGCCGGCGGCGATGGCGATCGGCTGGTCGGTCCAGGCCGGCGTGGAGTTGTTCACCGTCCGCAACGACGGCGGCCGGCTCAACACCGTGTTCAAGTTCTGGTTCGAGTCGTGGGCAGTGCTCGCCGTCGGTACGGCCGTCGTGCTCGCCGAGCAACTGTGGCACCATCACCGCATGGTCCGCCGCGCCGCAACCTGGGCGGTGACGATCGCCTGCCTCTGCGGAGTCGCGTTCTGGTGGGTGGCCACGCCGGTCCGCGTCGACGACCGGATCAGCGGCGGCGGCCTCTCGCTCGACGGTGAGGCGTATCTGTCCGATGGATTCGTGATCGGCGTCGAGGGCGGCTCGTTCACGCCCGCTGACGACCTACCGCTCGTCGACTGGCTGCGGGCCAACGTCGCCGGCATCCGGGTGATCGCCGAGGCTCCAGGGGTCGACTACCGCTGGACGGGCCGGATCTCGTGGCTGACCGGCCTGCCGACGCCTGTTGGTTGGACGTATCACGAGAGCCAACAACGGCGGGCCTACGGACAGATGATCGAGACTCGGCGTCTCGATCTGACGGAGCTGTACACCACCACTGATCCAGTGGTGTCCGCCCGAATCCTCGCCCAGTACTCCGTGGCCTACGTCGTCTTCGGCACCCAGGAGCAATTGCTGGCGACCCCGCAGAGCACTTCTGCGCTGCGCGAGTCCGAGTGCCTCACGGTCCGCACCGAGAGCGGCGCGCTGTTTGTCGCGGAGGTCGATGCGGCGTGCGTCACTCGTCTGGGGTGGTCGCCGGATCGGCTGACGGCGTCCGGCTGATCAGGTACTGGTCGCTCGAACCCGTGTCGTTCCACGTGTCGCGGCTCACGAACCAACGCACGATGTCGCCGACGCCGACGTTGCCGTAGTCGGGCAGCCACCACGAACGCAGCGGGAAGCGCTCGATCGTGAAACCGTCCGGGATCGGCGGCGGGTCTGCGGACGCGCTGACGATGTAGACGTCGTAGCCATCCGGCAGCTGCTGAGCCGGATCGATCATGACGTACCCGACATCACCAAATCCCTGGAGGTACCACGCCCACGGCCACGAGCCGCTGTCTCGACTGTCGACCAGGATCGCTCCGATCGATCCGTCGCGACGCATCGCGGCCAGGCGATCAGTGATCTCCGGGACGGCTGTCGACGTCTGCACCGTGACGAGCAACTCGCGTGGATCCGCTCCGTCGGTGATGGCCGGGCGGACGGCGATGACGGCCGTGCCGACCGCGACGACGCCCGCTGCGGCGCCGACCAACCGCAACATCGTCACCGACTGATCGCGACGCAGCCGATCGATGACGGCCTGACCACCGATGCCGGCCAGCAGTACCGCCGGGATCAGCGGGTGCAGGGCGAGCCACGCAAACTTCTCGCCCGCCCACGAGTAGACCGCGAATTGGACAATGGCCATGGTGGCCAGCCAGCCGCCGATCAGCGATACCGGAGCGACGCGACGGCGCCGCACCGTCACCACGACACCGATCGCCGCCGCACCGACCAGCAGCCACTCGTACGCGGCATACACCGTTGCGTAGAAGAACCACCGCTGGCTGCCGCGACCCACGTCGTGCTGGCTGAGCCAGTAGTCGATGCCGTCGACCAGGCCGGACTTGAACCCGGCGCCGTACCGGAACGCCGAGGTGAAGATGAACATGAACACGAGCAGGAAGGCAATGATCGTCAGCATCCATGGCTGCCCACCGAGCGCTCCGAGGCGGGCGAAGAAGGCCCGGCTGGCGCCACCCGGGCGAACCATCGCGACGATCGCGATGCCGACGAAGAAGCACGCTCCGGCGAATCCGAAGATGAACGTCGTTTCCTTGAGCCCGAAGCTCAACGCGAGCAGCGTGCCGGCGCCGATCAGGTGACGGGCTTTGGGCTCGACGAGTGCATTCGCGATCACCAGCAACAGCGCGAGTGACACCAGGCCCGTCAGCGAATCCTCGCGCCCGGTGCGGGTGACGGTGAGCACGGTCGGGCTGATGACGAACACGAGCGCCGCGAACGGCGCACCGAACCGCCCGAGCAGCCGCACCGACAGCGCAATCACGATCGTTGCGACGATGCCCGCCAGCGCGGCGACGAATCGGGTCCAGCCGGGAGTGGTGCCGAAGTGGTTGAGCACGAACCCTTCGAGATAGAACCGCAGCGGCCCGTGGTACACCGGGTCGTATTGCATCACCGCGCCAGCTCGGGCCTGCCACGAGAAGCTGGCGTCGATCGCCTCGTCGTGGGCGAGCGGGCGCAGCCCCAGCCGCCAACAGTGGGCGACGATCGACAGCACCACCACGGCGATCGTGTACGGGTTGGCCCTCCCCCACTGCACCCATCGGGTGACGATGCTGCAGTCCGAGCCGGCGGTGTCGCTGTCGTTCGCGCTGGCGTCACCGGTGTCGATCTCGGCGTCGGTCAA
>Ga0105048_10015686_pt1 | contig 11744 bp, 10 predicted proteins | sample MAT05_FD_78382 | JGI IMG/M metagenome (GOLD analysis project Ga0105048, IMG submission 78382) | Freshwater microbial communities from Lake Fryxell liftoff mats and glacier meltwater in Antarctica - MAT-05 | ecosystem: Environmental > Aquatic > Freshwater > Ice > Liftoff microbial mat | place...
AAGGATACGACTGCTTGGTTGACATACTCACCGTCCTGAAGGAGCGGTGATTCTTGACAGTTCATCGAGCTGCGCTGGCGAACCAGTCTTACCTACCCTCCCTGTCCATTTAGAATCGTGCCGAGGCTCCATGCCGACTTTATACTTCAATTATAGAATGGAACACAATCACTGCGTGGGTTTCAGTAGACAAATTAGGATAATAAAATACGTAATTAAAGCCGTCCTGAAGGACGGGGCTTCTACCCAATTTTCTGGTGATCCAAGTATGGGCAGCTTTTATTGTTTCGATTACTGCTAGCGCGATCGGACTAACTTATCTGCCTGTAGATAATTGGATCAAGGGTTGTTTAGGAACTGGGTTTTTATTTTCTATTAGTTCTACTTTTACCCTTGCTAAAACTGTCAGAGATAACCAAGAAGTAGGTAGGCTAAATGCGAAGATCGATGAGGCAAGAGTGGAGAAAATTTTAGCGGAACATCATCCCCTTAAATAAATCCCTTTAAATAACAGGAGGCAAGATTAGTGATTTATGGGTTGATTGTTCTATCTGTGAGTGCGATCGCTCTCTTCTTGAGTGCTTGGATTGTCTTCCCGTCTCCCATTTTTTCTTTACTACCCCTATCAATTGGTGCGCCAGAGGTTAGCCCTTATCTTTGGGGAGTGAATATTTTGGCGGGATTGCTAGCTCTGAGGCTGTTGCAAGGAGCCGATCGCAACCTACCCCTAGCTTGCCTGACCTTGGGATTTAGCAGTCTAGCCCTAGTATTAAGTCTATTGCCGATTAGCCAATTCCCCGCCACTAATCAAACTGCTCAGGCGGAGATGGAGCGATCGCTCGGAGCTAATTATCTCAAAGCTATTCCTAGTTCTCGGCGAGATCTAATGCGATCGCAACCCTTTGTTTTGGGAGATGCTTGGCGTGGGATTCCTCTGACAAACGTGCGCTATACAGCCAATATTCCCGTTGCCGAACCTGAAGGAATACCTTTGACCGTGGATATTTACCGTCCACCCCAAGTGGGTACTTACCCGGCGATCGTAGTTATTCATGGTGGAGCTTGGCAAGGGGGCGGCTCTAAGGATAATGCCGAATTTAGTCGCTATATGGCAGCTCGGGGCTATGTAGTTTGGGCGATCGCCTATCGCTTTGCTCCCACTCATAAATTTCCTGCCCAGATAGATGATGTCCGTACTGCTCTGAAATTCATCAAAGAACATGGATTAGAGTACGAAACTGATATAGATCGGATCGCGCTCTTGGGGCGATCGGCCGGATCCCACTTGGCAATGCTGGCTGCCTACAATAAAACTAGTGATGACCTACCCTCAATTCGGGCAGTGATCAATTACTATGGGCCCGTGAATCTAACCGCCGGCTACTACGATGTCCCAAATCCCGATCCTATTGATAGCCGGGCTATTCTGCGGGCTTTTTTGGGGGGAACTCCAGATCAGGTGGGCGATCTCTACAAAATGGCTTCACCGATTACCTACATAGATCGCCCCTTACCTCCATCTCTATTGATCTACGGCGGCAAAGATCATATTGTCATGGCAAAATTTGGTAAGTCCCTAGCCGAACGACTGAAATCCTCTGGTAGCAAGGCAGTTTTCCTAGAAATTCCTTGGGCCGATCATTCCTTTGATGCCGTATTTTCAGGAATTAGTAATCAATTGGCTTTGTACTACACCGAGCGATTTTTAGCCTTTTTCCTGACTGACACCATACTATCTAGCCACTAAACCCCAATTAAAAACCGCCCACCTAGAGACGGTATTCAAAAACTTTTAACTATTTCTAGATTCCACCCCACTCAGGATTTCCATTGATCCTAGGCTAAGGTTTCAGCTAAAGAACGACTTAGGGCAACTTGCTGCCGTTTTCTTTCTCGAAGATTTTGCTGCACCGCTAACATCCGGGCTTCTTCGTGGGCAGCTTGGTCAATTTTTTCTACTCCAGCACGACTTAGAATAACTCGATCGTGCTTCATATCTACTTGATGTTGTTGTACTGCTAACATCCGGGTTTGAGTTTGATTAGACATATCAGGTTTCTCCGTTAGTTGTTAGATTGATCTGATGATCTGATGATCCTAACTTGGTGATTGGGTTCGCTCTTGGCTAGGCTCCAATCATTTTTGTTTTTTTGGATTAATTTGAATATAACACTAATTTTTGTATCAATGACTACAGAAAACTATTTTAAATATAAAAATTGACACTTTTGGGCAAGTGCCAAGGAAATTTACAGATTATTTGGGATATTTGCGATCGCTCCTATAAAATACCTAGTTTCGAGGAGAGGTGATAATAGTGTTAGGTAAATACTCTACTCGGAAGTTGGGGGAAATACTGTTGCGTAGTTGATTAGCTAATTCTTCGGCGGGTGCGCGATCGCGGAATTGACCAACCCGAATAAATAAACCACGGGGATGAGTCTCTAGGTTCAGACTATCAGCTAAATAAGAATACTGGAAACTAGCTCTTAGTTGTCTTCTGGTATCTTGTAAGCGGCTATTATCTCCGGGCACTAGCACTACGTAGGCACAACCTAAGTTGCGATTATCTCCACTAGTACATAAGCGTTGCTGAACATTGGTATTAATATTAGCCGTGAAATTAAATCCTCCAGCTTGGGCATAAATTGCATCGGCGGTTACGTTATCGACAATTCCTGTAATGGGGAGATTATAATCTCGCTGAAAATTTTGCACTACCTGCCGAGTGTATTCCCGAAAGAGTCCGGTGGGAGTTCTTTGAAAGTAGTTTAGTCTCCTCAGAGAGGTTTGAAGCTCGCGGACAATTTGAGTATTATTACTATCACTATCGCCAATTTTGGCAACTACAGTAGTTGATTGAACATTGTTATTAGCAGTGAAATTAAATCCCCTATCTCTGGCATAAATTGCATCAGCGGTAACGTTATCGACAATTCCTGTAATAGGGAGATTATAATCGCGCTGAAAATTTTGTACTGCCTGCTGGGTCAAGGAGCCGAAACGTAGGGTGGGTTGAGGAATATCAAGGTAGCGTAGTCTGATTAAAGCTGCTTGAACCTCTCGGACAGTAGAGTTTTCATCTCCGGTTTGAGCAATAATCCTTTGGGATTGAGCAAATACTGGAATTGCGGGTTGTCCAATCACTAACGCAGCTAATCCGGCTACTAAAAAAGTTGACCATCTTCGAGAAGGTGTCGAAATGGCGCGATCGCCCAGGTTTTGAGACAGATTTTGATACTTAGAGTAACTAGGCTTCAGCAGATGAATAGGAAGAATAATCATGGCTATTTAGTATTCGGCTGGCAGATGTTTTTCTAGAATGGAGATACTTTATCTTATCGAAAATTGAGGTTGCTAAGTTGATCTAGGGTATGTTCTAGCCAAAACCCTTGCCTTGAGTAGATTTAGACCAAACAAATAGCTCTCCTTGATCTGTCCCAGCGACAAAAAAATTACCTCCGGGATGCCAAGTCAAACAGGTGAGTTCTAGCTTGCCTACAGGGAGAATTTGCCCTATTTTTTTTGCCTTGTCCCAAAGACAAATATTGCCATCAGCCCCACCAGAGGCGAGTAGTAGAGTCTCGGGCTGAAAGGCTACGATCGCAACCTTATCGGCGTGGGCTTCTAAAAGGCTACCGCTCCAAGTTGTATTTGCGCCTGCTGATTTTTCCCAGACCACTACTTTTTCGCCACTGGCGCAGGTCAAAAGAGGAAACCCATGCTTATTTGGCTTCTGGCTCCAGGCGATCGATCGCACCTTTCCCGGAAAACCCTGCATCACCCAAGGATGTTCGTTACCCCATTCGAGGATTACCAAGGTATTATCCAGATTCCCCGCAGCTAGGTACTTGCCATCCTCCGACCAACTCACCACTTGGGTTGCTGAAGGAATATCTAGATGATAAGGGTCTTCATCCCAATCGGTGCCATCCCAAATTTTCACTCCTTGGTAGCCGGCGATCGCTAAATGATCTACCACCGGATGCCATGCGATCCCCAAGACGGAAGAATCTTCAAAGTTTAGGGTCGTAACTACCTCTTTGGTGAGGACATCCCATACCTGAACGTAGCGACCATTACTAAAAGCTAATTTATGACTATCTCCACTCCAACCTAGATGTTCCACCCAGCGGGGGGCATTTTCTAGAGTCAGAATTAACTGCTGATCCTCCATACTCCACACTCGCAGACACCCATCTTGTCCTCCCGCAGCTAGGTACTGCCCATCCTTTGAGAAGGCTAAACAATCTAGAGATTGATCGGTCACACCTTGGAGTTCGATGGATTCTTGCCGCCGATAGAGAATTAGCTCCCCGGCTGCTGAAGATGCCGCCAAAAAATTACCTTGGGGAGAGTAGGCAAGGGCAGTGACATATTCTTGTAAAGTATCCTTGAGTTCCCGATCGCTGAAACGGTCAGCAGGTGCAATTTTCTTGGCTTTCTTGGGATTATTTTTTACGCTAAACACTGCCGGAAACCCTCCCTGAGTTGGTCTGCCTTGAGATTTCTGCCGATAAATACTAGCTCACTTTTTCTCGTTTCTCCGGGATGCCAAGGGCGATCGCTCTTCCCTTCGTACATCATGTGGACTCCCTGAAACACAAAGCGATTATCATCTCCTGCCACATTGACAAGACCTTTAAGCCGAAAAATATCTCCCCCTTGAGTTCGCAATAGTTCATCCAACCATTCGTCTAACTTTTTTGCATCTACTGCTTGAGCCTCTGTGATGGCGATCGAGCCAATTTCTGCATCATGATTATGGTTATGTTCATGATGATTATGCTCATGACTATCCTGATGGCTATGGGTTTCTAAAAAGTGGGGATCGATCGCTAAAGCATTATCTAAATTAAAGGCTTGGACTCCCAAGATGGCTCTCATATCAACATCACTATTTTGAGTGCGATAAATTTTAGCGATCGCATTCATCCCCCGAATTTTGCTCTCCAACTCCTCTAGTTCAGTTGCAGAAACTAAGTCAGTTTTATTCAACAAAATCACATCAGCAAAAGCAATTTGTTCCAGAGCTTCAGTGGCATCCCAGTGTTGAATAATATGTTTCACATCAACCACAGTCACTACCGCATCCAAAGAGACTTGCTCCCGCAGGTCATCATCAGCAAAGAAAGTTTGAATTACCGGGGCGGGATCAGCAACTCCTGTGGTTTCAATTACTAGATGATCGAACTTACTCCGCCGCTTCATCAAGTTGCCCATGATCCTCAGCAAATCTCCCCGCACAGTACAACAAATGCAGCCATTATTCATCTCAAAAATTTCTTCATCGGTATCAATAACCAACTGGTTATCAATCCCAATCTCGCCAAACTCATTGATGATTACAGCTACCTTCTTCCCATGCTCATAGGTGAGAATATGATTGAGGAGGGTGGTTTTTCCTGCCCCTAGGTAGCCAGTCAAAACAGTAACCGGGACTGCGGTAGTGACCATATTTATTTTCCGTTATCTACTAATTGATGCTTGCAGGTTTCAAGATATTAAATGAATTAAAGTAAGTTGATAGACTAAGTGAAATTACTTAGTTTGGTCTTGCCGTTTTGTCTAGACCAATTGATGATTGATTGTATTTAGTAATTGTAGTTCTCCCTAGCTCAATTCTTTATGTCTTTACACAAACTTGATGTTAGGGAGACAATTTGTTGATTTTCGGGGTGAATTGTGAAGTTAATAATTATTTTTTCGGGGATTAAATAGAGCTAGGAATATTTTCTGGATAGATGAGTATCTTGTAAGTTTCGGGTTGGGGGGCAACAGCCCTAGCTACAGCTTGGCTTAGATTTTCAAGAGGGTAGCGATCGCTAATTAGAGCCTCGACATCAATTTTTTGATTAAACACAATATCTGCTGCCAAAGCTTGTAAACGGTAAGAAGAACTATAGCTACCCATGAGGTCAATCTCGCGGCGATATAACACATTAGGATTAATGGGAATTTCCATCTCATCAGGAAACTCTGCAAAGAAAAGAATTTTTCCACCCTTGCGAGTGCAATCTAGGGCTTGGAAAAAGGCTTTGTCGCTGGGAACTGCCAATAAGGTAGTATCTACACCTCTGTTATTGGTTAGATCATGAATTTTCTGGACTAGCTCTGGATCGCGGGGATCAAAGGCTGCTGCGGCTCCTACTTGTAGGGCTTTCTCAATGCGGGAAGGTAAAAGGTCGGTAGCGATCGCCTTAGCCCCAAAATAATTAATCAGCATCACGAACATAAGCCCGATCGGTCCCGCTCCAGTCACCAAAATAGTTTCTCCCGGAGTTACCCCGGCTTTTTTCACCGCCTTCAGGCAGCAATTAGTCGGCTCTACAAAACTAGCCACCTCAAAACTAATAGCATCAGGAATGGGGATCAAGCCGCCATTCTGGACAATATGCCCCGGAACCTTTACGTAATCAGCAAAACCGCCGCCACTAGGAGTGAAACCTGCTGTAGTAGTTATATTTTTGTAGGTATCACACATGGAAAAATTATCGTGGAGGCAATAGTCGCAGCGCATACAAGGAATATGGTGCATCACCACCACCCGTTGCCCGACTTGCCATTTCTGGACATCTTTCCCCACTGCTGCGATCACTCCTGCTGTTTCGTGACCAAAAATGCGGGGTGGTTCATAGAGGGGATAAAGGATTTTTTTAATATCCGACTGGCATAAGCCCACGACTTTAACTTGGACTAAAACTTCCTCAGCCCCTAATTCTGGGGTGGGAACTTCCTCATAACATAAGTCCTTTACCCCACGAAATACCTGTGCTTTCATAACTTGATTTTCCCTTTAGCGATCTTAACTATAAATTTATTTAACCCACACCATATTAAACGAAACTTCCCCTAGCCGATTGATAATTTCACTGCCTGCTAATCTGACAAAGCCTAGGCGATCGTACATCCTCACCGCCGCAATATTATCTGCCCGGACGCTGAGACTCACACCGGGAAATTTATCTTTTGCTTCTTCTAAAATCTTGGCTAACAAATGAGTTCCCAATCCTTGACCTTGATAAGCAGGCAAGACTGCCATAGCTAATTCTGGAATTTCTTTGCTCACAAAGCCAAAGCCCTGATCTTCTCCTAGCCACAGCCGTAACCATGCAGCCCCCACGGGAGTTTCCCCTAGACAGATGACATAACCAAGATCGCCAGTTCTGCTCCCCCATCCTGCGGCATAACGAGCTAGACAGGACTGTTTGCGGACTGATTCTAGGGAGGTTTCATGGGCTGCATACATCAACATTGTCCATGCGATCGCTTGATCATCTCTAGTTAAAGTGCGAATTGTATAGGCATCCATGATATTTTTTGATCGACATCCTAACAATAAAACTCTCGTAACATCCTAAGTAGGTTCCATATCATCTAGCGTCAACGGTGCTTGGGCAGCGAATATACAAAGTTTCGGTTGAGCCGTACCGATAGCCTCTACCCTAAACCGACTAAACTTGCTAGTCCGCTCGAATCGGGTTGTTCGGCTGCTGAAGCTGGGCAGTCTGAAGCAATAACCGCAAGGCTTCATTTACAGAGGCATCAGTTGGAAAAGCCTTAGCAATAAGCTGTTATGCATTTAAACCGGGGATACTGAAGGCTGAAGCCCTCACATAGCTTGGATGGCTCTATTAATTTAAGTGGTGAACAGCTTATCGGGATATAAGAGAACTAAGTTTGTCCCGGCTTGATATCGTTCAACATACTTGCCTTTAACCCCTCCCGTCATCTTCGAGAAGTCATACTCAGAACGTAATTCATCTTCTAACTCATCAACTTCCTTCTTCATAAAACCTCCTTTTTTCCTGAAAAGAAATATTAGACCTCCTGCGTAAGTAAATACAGCACTTTTCATTGAAATGCAGCCGGAAAAACCCCCTGAATCCCCCTTGCAAAGGGGGACTTGAGGATCAAGTCTGTACCTCACCAAGCTACGAAGTGCTGTAAAACCATCAATTTCTATCAGTCCGCGACGGCGGACTTTGCCCTTGTAGCCGCAATTTCAATTGCCGGGGTTTTGGTTAAATAAGAATAGTTGATTGATCTTCGTTAATTTATAAAGCGGTTGAAACCGCGCCTACAGGAGCGAAGTCCGCCGTCGCGGACTGATTAAATTTCTGACTTTTACAGGAGGTCTATTAATCCTCGAAACCAATCATACACTTGCTCAATCTGAGCCTCCGCTATTGGAGTAAGTTCAACCTGAAATACCATATTTATGTTGCATTTCTTGAACGAAATACCCAAGGGGGCGAGTTTGACCGGAGTTCAGTTCCTCAAAACCTTGTTGGATACCTTCAATTGTCTCTAACTGATCTAGCAGGCAGCGTAGTTTGACAATATCTATTTTGCTAGGATCAAGAAAGGTGACAAGAACTTGAGAGAGATCGCTAACACCTTGGGGTAGCTCCGTGAGCTGAATTTTTCCGTCTTAATAGATACCCTCGATAGTTTTTAGCATAGATTGTGGTTGGGTCGGTATCCTGCAATTCTACTCCACAAAAAATTAGGTTTTCAACTCATCCTAAACTCGGGTTAATTAAGAGTGCTGGAGAAAGTCTACGATCGCCCCAGACTTGTCGATCGCTCCTGCAACCAACTCATGACTAATAGGTAAACTATCGATCACCATGGCAGCACAAAGGATCATCATGTAAAGGATCGAATATTTGAACAGAGATTTAGCCCTATCTTTGCTGCTGGGATCAAGATTTAGTTGCCAGACTTTTTTGATGAAGATAATGCCGAGCAGGAGGGCGATCGCGCCGTAAAATACCCCAGCTTTTCCCAAAGGATAAACTAATAAGAAACTAGCGGCTACAGTAATCCAGGTATAGACCCAAATTTGTCGCACGGTTTCCACTTCTCCCTTCACTACTGGCAACATTGGCACCCCAACTTTGGCGTAGTCATCCCGAATCATCAGTGCTAAAGCCCAGAAGTGAGGCGGAGTCCAGAGAAAAACTAAGGCAAATAATAGCCAAGGAGTGGGGCTTAAATCTCCCGTCACCGCTGCCCAACCTACGAGGGGAGGGATCGCCCCCGCTGCCCCACCAATAACAATATTTTGGCTAGTATGCCGCTTGAGGAAATGGGTGTAGATCACCATATAAAAAACAATACCTGTCATGGCAAGACCAGCACTCAGGAGATTAACAAAGGTTGCTAAAAGGGTAAAGGCGAGAATCCCCAGAATAATGGCAAAAACTACGGCATCTTTGGTTTGTACCTTCCCGGCGGGCAGGGGACGCTTCCGTGTGCGCTCCATGGCGTAGTCAATGTCACGATCGTAAATACAATTCATGACTTGAGCTGAAGCCGCTGCCAGAGTTCCTCCCGTTAGAGTTATCAGAAGTAACAGGGGATCGATCCGTCCGTGGGAAGCAATACCCATAGAGGCGGCGGTCGTAATCAAGAGCAGGGGAATGATGCGGGGTTTAGTGAGTTGGAGATAACTCCGTAGGACTTGCAGAAAATTTTCGTGGTGAGGGGAAAGTCCAGTAACAATCATGATAATAATTCCTGCTTAAGTTTATGTAGCCCCGGTAAATCTAGTAAATCTAGATAGATGTGGGTTTAGTCTGAACTTCGTTGCGATCGCGCCATGCCAGCACTGTAAAAACTACCAAAGCTCCTACCAGAGAGGCTCCTAAGGTATGGTGTGCCACAGTTAGAAACTCCACCTGCAAATGAAGCTTAAAGGTAGCATAACCCAAGGCAATCTGCCCTATTAGTATGCAAACTATCAGATTACTTAGCTGACGGAGGAGGGGATGAAGTCCAGCCGTGCGCCAAGCCGAGAACACCACCGCCAAGGTAGCTAGGGATGCAGGGATAACGCCCCAGAGGTGGCTATTCATGACCGTGCATAATTCCCCCGAGCCAAAGCATTGATGCAAAGCCCACTGGGAACCGACCAAACCTCCTAAGAGACTTTGGAGGTAGACCAAGATTGTTGCCAATAAGCCAAGGAATCTTAAGTTTTGGGCTGTGCCTGTGCCTTGGTAGGGTATGAGAGTGGTGGCGATCACCAGCAAGGTGACAAAAAACAGGAGAGCTGTGCCTAGGTGAGCGGTGACAATATCAAACCGTAATAGCTCTGTAACCGTTAACCCACCTAAAACCCCTTGAAAAAGAATTAGACCCAAGGCAAAAGTTGCTGCCCAAGGCAACCATCGGGGCAAGGATAGGCGTTGCCACCAAGTGAGCATAACTAGAGTTAGGGTACTAAAACCAATCAAGGCGGCATCCAGACGATGAAACCATTCTAGAAATACTTGCAAGTTCATCTGGCGGCTAGGGATCAACTGTCCGTAGCAGAGGGGCCAATCAGGACAGGCTAACCCAGCATTCATGACCCTCGTGGCACTGCCCACCGCCATTAACAGGAGGGTGGCGATCGCAATCTTCCAAACTAATCCTCTGACTCGGTTTATCTGCGCTAAGGAGCGATCGAAGGCAGCATTAGGCGATAAAGCCAACTCTTGGCTAACATCAACTATTTTTCCCTGATTTCTCTGAAAAACTGATTCATTCATAGGTTTTTTCCGTTCCATCTAATCAAAGGTGTATCTAAGGCGTAAGTATCCTTAACTCCCGCAAACTAATCACACAAACCTCTGGAACTTGCCCTGTAAGGTCTAGTAAACCCTATAGATATCGTAATTTGTTGATAACTTTAGATAGATTTCATATTGCCAAGAAATTACGATCGCCCCACCAAAAATAATTAAGTTTTGTAAATAAGAATCTAGAAGATTGAAGCCCTACTAGGTAACGATCCCAAAGAAAATCAGGAGAAATTGTGCAACTTTTGGTGATTAATAGTTTCCTGTTTTAACCTATATACCAGTGAGTGCAATTAATTTAAGGAATATTCTATCTGTACAAGATTGCAAATACTCAAGATAAATTTTTTCCTCACTCTAGCCTATCTCGCTCTGAGATTGAGGTCTTTAGCCTTTGAGTTTAGCTATTTCATCTATAGTTAGTACTCTTACAGCCATTTTTTATAAAACCTGCATACCCTCAAAACCTCTAATAATCTCGTGAATATCCCCAGTAACATCCTCACCCTAGTAGCCGGTATCCTGCTGACAGCCATTAGTCTCTGGTATGGTCAAAATCATGGGTTGATGCCTGTAGAGGCTTCTGACCAAGCAGCTCAAGTCGATGGGCTATTTAACATGATGATGACGATCGCCACTGGTCTGTTTATCATCGTTCAAGGTTGCATAATTTTTGTTGCCATCAAGTTCCGCCGCAAGGCTGGAGATACCAGCGATGGTTCTCCTGTTAATGGCAATATCCCCCTAGAAATTTTCTGGACAGCCATTCCTGCCGCGATCGTCCTAGCAATTTCTATATATAGTTTTGAAGTTTATAGTCAAATGGGCGGTCTAGACCCCATGGCATCTATGGGTCACAAAACCCCTACTCAAGTCACAGCTCAACATTCCGGTCATACCTCAGAGATGAATATGGATGGAATGGTGGCAATGAACTCAGGAAGGAATCAAGTAGCCCTTGGTTTAGGCGCAAGCCCTGAAAATGAAAACAAACCTCCGGCGGTTCTCGTTAAAGTCCTTGGTTTACAGTACGCTTGGACTTTCACCTACCCAGAAACTGGCATAGTTTCCGGGGAACTCCACCTCCCCATTGGGCAAGATGCACAATTAGATATGACAGCCCAAGATGTGCTTCATGCCTTCTGGTTGCCGGAGTTTCGGATCAAACAAGAC
>Ga0105048_10015687_pt1 | contig 11744 bp, 10 predicted proteins | sample MAT05_FD_78382 | JGI IMG/M metagenome (GOLD analysis project Ga0105048, IMG submission 78382) | Freshwater microbial communities from Lake Fryxell liftoff mats and glacier meltwater in Antarctica - MAT-05 | ecosystem: Environmental > Aquatic > Freshwater > Ice > Liftoff microbial mat | place...
ACGACACGATGGAGTCGGTCGTGCTGCAGCTGCTGCGTGCTCGCGGCTGGAGTCTCGGCCTGGCCGAATCGGTCACCGGTGGCCTGGTGGCCGGGCGGATCACGAACGTGCCGGGCGCCAGCGAGGTGTTCGTGGGTTCGGTGGTGAGCTATGCCAGCGAGGTGAAGTTCGACCTGCTCGGCGTCGCACGCGGGCCGGTGGTCAGCGAAGCTGCGGCGGCGCAGATGGCCGAGGGCGCCAGGCGGGTGCTGCACGCCGACGTGGCGCTGGCCCTCACCGGCGTTGCCGGCCCGGCCGAGCAGGACGGCATGCCGGTCGGCACCCTCTGCGTGGGCCTGGCACTGCCGGGCGACCGCACGATCACGCGCACGTTCCGCATGCCGGGCCTGCGCGACCAGATGCGTCAGATGAGTGTGATCACCGCCCTCGACCTGCTGCGTCGCGAGCTGCTCGCGCTCGACTGACCGTCGTCGATCGCCATCGGCAGGGCAGGCGCCTGCCGTAGGCTGTCGGGCGTTGCCTCCGTAGCTCAATGGATAGAGCAGCGGGTTTCTACCCCGTCGGTTGGGAGTTCGAGTCTCTCCGGGGGCGCTCATCACGCCGGGTCGACAGGTGTCATTCGTCGCACGACGGCCCTTCACACCCGGTTCTCACCATCCGCGACGGGTGGTGACTCCATACTCAGGAGCATGGACAGCATGCAGTTCCGCCCGCTTCCGACCGATCCGCCGTCGCCCACACCCGCGTCTGTCGCGTCTGTCGCGTCTGTGTGGTCGGCCTCGTTCGATCCCTTCGCTGCACCTCCGCAGATGCATGGCACAGGCCCGTTGGGCGGCTTCGCCCCGCCCGCGCTGATCGAGCCGGAATCATCTGGCCCTCGCGAGCCGCGTCGGCGCTCACGATGGGCCGTCGGTGCCGCAGTGGTGGTGCTCGGGCTGGGTGCGGGCGGCGTGGGCGGCGTGATCGGCGCCCAGCTCGCGAGCGACGACGGCGCCAACCGGGTCGGACCCTCGTCGGAGTCGCTGATCGTGGCCGACGACGAGCCCAGCGGTACCCTCGCAACCACGACGGTGGCCGATCTCGATGTGGTCGGCGTGGCCCGGCAGATGGGGCCGAGCGTCGTCACCGTCAGCAGTCTTGCGGACGGCCGTGTGATCGGTACGGGCAGTGGGGTGATCATCACCAGTGATGGTGAGATCGTGACCAACGCCCATGTGGTCGCCGGTGCCGACGAGGTGCGGGTGCGACTCGACGGCGAGACCGAACCGCGCAGTGCGGAGGTGCTCGCCTCCGACACGCCGAACGACCTCGCCCTGCTGCGCATCGACGCCACAGGCCTCGCGGCGGCCACGATTGCCGCGCCAGACAGCGTCCAGGTGGGTGAGCCCGTCGTCGCCATCGGCTTCGCCCTGGCGCTCGACGGTGGGGCGAGCGTCACCACCGGTGTCGTCTCTGCGCTCGATCGCACGCTGGTCACCGAGATCGGCGCGCTCGGCGGTCTGATCCAGACCGATGCGGCGATCTCGTCGGGCAACTCCGGTGGCCCGCTCGTGAATGCCGACGGTGAGGTGGTCGGCATCAACACCGCTGTCGCCACGGGTAACTCCACACGGTCGGCGAGCAATGTCGGCTTCGCGATCTCGGCACGTGTGCTGCTCGATGAGATCGAGGTGCTGCGTGCCGCTGCTGCCGGCGAGGCAGTGGCCGAGGGCTTCCTCGGCGTGGCGATCGAGGAGCGCTTCGACGGTGGTGCGGGTGCGGTGATCGTCGAGGTCACCGCCGACAGCCCGGCCGACCGGGCCGGCGTGCAGGTGGGCGACATCGTCGTGGCTGCCGGTGGCCGCCCCGTGAGCGGTCAGGGCGGGTTGATCTCGGCGATCCGCGGCGGAAGCCCCGGTGAGACGATCACGCTGTCGGTGTTGCGTGACGGCGAGCCGCTCGAGCTGTCGGCGATACTGGTGGAGCGCGTCGAGGAGTGAGCGGTGTCAGCGACGTGACGTGTCGGCGTCCGACGCAGGTCAGGCCAGGCCGACGAGTCGCTCGCTGAGCGACCACAACGCATCGGCGCGCGCTTCGTCGAGCGCGTACGAACGCACCCCGGTGTTCGCGCCGTCGTCGTTGCTGACCTCGGCGATGCCGCAGTCCTCGAGGTAGGCACCGCCATGGCCGTCGAGGTCGGGCGACGTCGCGGCCCAGACCGTCGTGGCGGCACCCTGGGGGATGGTCTTCCAGGCGAACTCACGTCCGCTGTCTGCGATGCGTCCCATCAGCGACTGGATCGTCGCCGGAGTCATGTGGCGGCCGAGTTCGGTGTGGATCCCGCCGGGGTGCACCGAGAACGCCTGCACACCCTGGGTGCCGTAGCGCTGCTGGAAGCCGACGGCGAACAGGGCGTTGGCGGTCTTCGCCCGGCCGTACGCGACGAACGGCTCGTAGTCGGTGCGCTCGAAGTTCCAGTCGTCGAGATCGACGTCGGCGAAGGCATGCCCCCGCGAGCTGAGCGAGACGATCCGGCTCGGCGCGCCTGCGACGAGCGCTGGCGCGAGCGAGACACCGAGCAGGAAGTGGCCGAGGTGGTTGGTGCCGAACTGCAGTTCGTAACCGTCGCCAGTGGTGCCCTGCGGACAGGCCATGATCCCGGCGTTGTTGATCAGTACGTCGAGCGACGAGTGGTCGGCGAGAAAGGCCTCGGCGAAGGCGCGCACACTGGCGAGCGAGGCGAGGTCGACCTCGCGCAGGTGGAGAGCGGCGTGGGGCGTGGTCGCCCGGATGCGGTCGGCCGCTGCACGACCGCGGTCGAGATCGCGCACCGCCATGGTGACGGTGGCGCCGTGGGCAGCCAGGGCGCGGCTCGTCTCCTCGCCCAGGCCGGTCGACCCGCCGGTCACGAGGACGTGCTGACCGGTGAGGTCGAGCCCGGCGAGCACCGTGTCGGTGGTGGAGGAGAACCCGAGGGTGGACATGCCGGTCAGCTTCCCACGTCGTGCCGGAGATCAGCGGCCTGCAGCGGGGCTCGTGCCCCCATGTGGCGTCAGCGGTGCGGGAGGAGTGATTCGGCAGATCAGGGCCTACCCTTCGATGACCGGAATCAACGGCCGCGCGCCTTGAACGCCAGCTGTAGCCAGCAGAACCCAGCGAGGTCAACCTTGAAGTTCAAGAAGGGCGAAACCGTCATCTATCCCCAGCACGGTGCATGCATCGTGATGGGAACCAAGAAGATGGAGGCGTTCGGTTCCACCCAGGAGTACCTCATCCTGCGCACGGTCATCAACGAGATGACCCTGTCGGTGCCAACCCTGAAAGCGGCCGAGGTGGGCGTACGTCCCCCGGTGTCGAGCGACGAACTAGAAGACCTGGTGTCGGTGCTGTCGAAGGCCGACCCGCGCGTGCCCTCCAACTGGAGTCGCCGGTTCAAGAACCACCAGGAGAAGCTGAAGAGCGGCGACGTGTACCAGGTGGCCGAAGTGGTCCGGAACCTCGCCGCGCGCAACCGTGACGCGTCGCTGTCGGCGGCCGAGCGCACCATGTACGACCGGGCGCGCATCAACCTGATCAGCGAGATCGCACCGGCCCTCAAGGTCAGCGCAGAAGAAGCCGAGCGCTATCTCGACGAGGCGTTGGCCAAGGGTGTCCTCAAGCCTGCCAAGGAAGCCGCAGTCAAGAAGAAGGCCTGACAGGGTCGGGACCGCCGGCCTGAGTGGCCGGCTGAAGCAGTCTCGAACCCACGGTCTCAGCGACCGTCGGGGCCACTGCTTGCAACCACTCCGGCCGGCCGCCGGGATCGGTGCTCGGCTGCACGAGCGTCTCTCAGTGCGTTGCTTCCCGGTGACGCCCATGGGCCGCACAGCAACGCTGATCACGATCTACAGTCATCGACCATGTCGTCACGTGTGGAAGTGTCTCGGGAAGCGCTCGAGCGGAAGATCCGCAACGGCGAGATCGACACCGTGCTGATGGTGTTCCCCGACCTGCAGGGGCGCCTGGTGGGCAAGCGCACGACCGGTCGGTTCTTCCTCGACAAGGTGGCCGACGACGGCACCGAGAACTGCGATTACCTGATCGCCTGCGACATCGACAACAACCCGGTGTCGGGGTACCGGTTCACGAGCTACGAGCAGGGCTACGGCGACATGCTGGCCCGCGCCGACTGGGGCACGATCCGCATCACCCCGTGGGTCGACGGTACGGCGATGGTGATGTGCGACCTGCTCGAGGTCGACACCGGCGAATACATCGAGGTGGCGCCGCGCACGATCCTGCGTCGTCAGGTGGAGGCGGCAGAGGCCCTCGGCTTCCTACCGATGGTGGCCAGCGAGATCGAGTTCTACCTGTTCAAGGACAGCTACGACGAGGCTCACGAGAAGGGCTATCGCAACCTGCGCCCGCATTCGCCCTGGGTGGAGGACTACCACATCCTCCAGACCACAAAGGACGAGTACATCCTCGGCCAGATCCGTCGCGGCCTCGAGGCCGCCGGGGTGCCGGTGGAGTTCAGCAAGGGCGAGGCGGGCAAGGGCCAGCACGAGATCAACCTCGACTACACCACGGCCGTCGAGATGGCTGATCGCAACAGCGTCTACAAGACCGCGGCCAAGGAGATCGCCCACCTGAACGGCCGGTCGGTGAGCTTCATGGCGAAGTACGACTTCGCCGACACGGGCTCGTCGTGCCACATCCACTCCAGCCTGTGGAGCCTCGACGGCGAGCAGGCGATGTTCGACGACCACCACGGTCCGCACGGCATGAGCACCACGTTCCAGCACTACCTCGCGGGCCAGATCGCGACGGCTCGAGAGTTCAGCCTGTTGTGGGCGCCCACGGTGAACAGCTACAAGCGGTTCCAGCTCGGTTCGTGGGCGCCCACGGGCATCGGGTGGGGCATCGACAACCGCACGCTCGGTTTCCGCAAGGTTGGCCACGGCAAGGGCACGCGTGTCGAGTGCCGCATCCCCGGCGCCGACGCGAACTCGTACTTCGCGTTCGCCGGAGCGCTGGCCGGTGGCCTGTACGGCATCCGCAACGAGCTCTCGCTCGGCGAACCCTTCAGCGGCAACGGTTACGAGGCGCCCGAGATCGACCGCATCCCGTGGAACCTGCCCGACGCGATCGCCCTGTGGGAGCAGAGCGCGATCGCGAAGGAATGCTTCGGTGACGACGTGCACCACCACATCCTCACCATGGCCCAGGCCGAGTGGGAGGCGTTCAACCACTCCGTCACCGACTGGGAACTGCGCCGCTACTGGGAGCGCATCTAAAACAACGGGCATCCGTGAGCCAACGGCCGCGTGACGCGGCGTTTCGCTCACGAACAACGATTACCCGTGAGCCAACGGCCGCGTGACGCGGCGTTTCGCTCACGAACAACGGTTACCCGTGAGCCAACGGCCGCGTGACGCGGCGTTTCGCTCACGAAACCGGTGCCCTCCCGACGTTGCGGCGGGCACCCCGGCACGACCGGCGACCTGCACTTCGCGCACGGTGCCGCCGACGGCCACTCCGGTGCCGGTGCCTGCCCGTCGACCGTGGTTTCACCGGCGCGCGTGTCCATCAGCCGCGCTGGCTGGGGGAGAGCGGTGAAGGTCTCGGCGAGGGGCAGGTGTCCGCTGACGTCGACCACCGCGTCGACGGAGATCTGAGCGAAGATGCAGATCGTGCCGCCGGCGCAGAGCTTGGTCACGACTGCGTTCGGTACCACCTGGCCGGCTGTCACGTTGAGGTTGCTGGCGGTGGGTCGTGGGCCTCGGACGTCACGATTCGAACTCGACGACGACGGGCACGTGATCGCTGATCGCCCACCACCACTCGCCGCCGGGTGATTCCCACTGCAGGGTCACCTTCGACCGTTCGGGCACGAGGACGTAGTCGAGACGTGACCGCGGTGCGATCGACGGGTTCGTCGGCCCGCCGCCCGGGTCGCGGAGGCCCACCGGATGGAACTCACGGATGACCTCCACCTCGCCCGGCGCGTTCAGGTCGCCGGCCACCACGGCCAGCGGTGCTGCCTCCTGGGCCACCAGTGCCACCACTCGACCGGCCTGGGCGATGCGTTCGTCCGGCACGCGATGGGCGGCGAGGTGGGTGTCGTACACGCGTAGCCGATCGGCGCCGCGGGCGACGGTGGCGGCGAGCACCACTCGGTGACGATACGTCCAGGTGGAGACGCCGGGTGAGATGGTGCGGTGGTGGATGTCGGTCAGTTCGTGCGGCGACATGATCGCCAGGCCCTCCGACAACCACCAAGCGAGCGGCGTGTACGGGTGGTGCTTGCGGGCCCAGCGGTGCTGCCAACCCAACAGCGATGCGAGTTGCGCAACCTGGCCGCGCCGGATCTCCTGGATGCAGACTGCATCTGGAGCGTGGTCGCGGATCACCTCGGCGACGGTTGCGAGGTCGGGGCGTCCCGCGCCTCGCACGTTCCAGGTGAGCAGCCGCCAGCGGTTCGTCATACGGGGGAGAGTCTGGCCGGTCGGCTACCTTCCTCGCCATGAGTCGTCTCGCTGGCCGTGTGGCCCTGATCACTGGTGCGTCATCCGGGCTCGGTCGCGTCGGCGCCGAGCGTTTCGCCGCCGAAGGTGCGAAGGTCGTCATCGCCGACATGGCCGATGGTGACGAGGTGGTGGAGGCGATCGCGACAGCGGGTGGCGAGGCAACGTTCGTGTCGTGCGATGTCACCGACGAGACGTCGGTGCGCAACGCAGTCGAGCACGCCGTCGAGACCTTCGGCGATCTGCACGTGCTGTACAACAACGCCGGCGTGATGCTGGGTGACGACGACGGCCCGGTGACCACCAGCATCGAGACCTACCAGAAGACGATGGACATCAACGTGCTCGGGGTGCTGCTCGGCTGCAAGTACGCGATCCCCGAGATGCTGAAGAGCGCCGAGCGCAGTGGCCAGGCATCGTCGATCGTGAACGTCGCCTCGTTCGTCGCGCACTTGGGCGCCGCCACGCCGCAGGTGGCGTACACCGCGTCGAAGGGCGCCGTGCTGGCGATGACTCGCGAGATCGCCGCCATCTACGCCCGCCAGGGCTTGCGCGCCAACGCGCTGTGCCCCGGGCCGATCATGACCCCGCTGCTCGCCAAGTTCTTGAGCGACGACGACAAGCGCAACCGCCGCCTCGTGCACATCCCGATGGGCCGCTTCGGCGAGCCGATCGAGATCGCCAACGGTGCGTTGTTCCTGGCGAGCAACGAGAGCAGTTGGATGACCGGTCAGTCGCTCATCATCGACGGTGGCATCACGTCGGCCTACGTCACCCCCGAGTGACCAGCACCTCCCCATCGATCGAAGGGCCAGCACCATGACCTTGCAGAACTTGCGGACCTTGCAGACCTTGCATGGAGAGGGCGCTGTCCCTGCCGCACTCGCACAGCGGTTCGCCGAGTTCATCTCCGCACGCATCGCACACGCGCCGCTCGGCCGCACCCTGCCACCATCGGAGATGATGCCCCTCCTGGAGGGCGTCATCACCGCCTCCGGGCTGGGTGCCGATGCTGCATGGTCGCGCTTCGTCGAGCATGTGTCACCGAACACCGTCGGCCTCGACAGCGAGCGCTACCTCGCGTTCATCCCCGTGTCGCCGTCGGCGGCCGGTGTGTGGATGGACGCGGCCGTCAGCGCGGCGACGTACAGCGCCGAATCATGGCTCGAGGCCGCGGGTGTGGTGGCCGCCGAGAACCAGACGCTGCGATGGCTGGCCGACGTGTTCGAGATGCCGGCCTCGGCCGGCGGCTGCTTCATGAGTGGCGGCTCGATCGGCAACCTCAGCGCGTTGGCGGTGGCCCGCGAGCAGATGGGTGAACGCCGCTCGGTCGCGGTCGCCGACACCGCCCACGCCTCGGTGTTCAACTCGCTGCGGATGCTCGGACTCACGTCCGATCCTCGCCACGAGATGATCGTGATCGCCACCGGCGACGACGGCCGATTCACCGGCGAGGCGCTCGCTGCGGCAACGGCCGGTCGCTCCGACGTGGGTCTGGTGGTCGCGGCCGCGGGCTCCACCAACGCTGGTGTGGTCGACGATCTTGCCGGCCTCGCCGACGTGGCCGAACGCCTGGGCGCGTGGTTCCACGTCGATGGTGCCTATGGCGCTGCCGGTGCGCTGCTGCCCGAACTGCGGCACCTGTACGAGGGCCTCGGTCGGGCCGACAGCGTGATCGTCGACCCGCACAAGTGGTTGTTCGCACCGGAGGGGTCGTGCGCACTGCTGTACAAGCAGCCGGCGCTGGCGGCCGAGGTGCACACCCAGCACGGCCCGTACATCGACATCCTCCACGGCGACGAACCGTTGTGGAACCCGAGCGACTACGGCTACCAACTCACCCGCCGGGCCAGCGGTATGCCGCTGTGGTTCGCACTCGCCGTGCACGGCACGGATGCGCATGCGACGGCCATCCGCCGCGGCATCGAACTCACCCGGCTCGCCGCCGACCGTCTGTCGGCGGTCGACGGGGTGTCGCTGGTGATGGAGCCGCAGCTGGGTGTGCTGCTGTTCCGCAAGGCCGGGTGGGGGCGTGTCGAGTGGGGCGCGTGGGCGCACCGGGTGCTCGCCGACGGCATCGCCTTCGTCGCCCCGTCCACCTGGAAGGGCGAGGCGGTGGGACGGTTGGTGTTCATGCACCCGCGCACGCCCGAGTCGGTGATCGACGAGCTGGCCGAAACACTCACCGGGACACCCACCGGCTGACACGTGGCCGGTTCGGGTGGCCGCCGATCAGGTGGCCGGCCGGGCGCCCCGGAGCACGACCTCACCGTTGGGTGTGTCGAGTATCGCGGCGATGTTCCACTCGCCCTGTTCGACGATCACACGCGCGTCCTCTCCGAGGATCGCGATCGACCGGCTGAGGTGATGGTGCTCGGGTGAGTGCAGTTGCAACGAACGCAGCACCACCGGCTGGTCGAGCGATGTGGTGGGGTGCTCGCTGTCGAGCCAGTCGATCAGGAACGGCATCGGGCCGATCCAGTGGTCGAGCCGGGGGAGCGTGAGCCGCCACGACAGCAGCACGCCGTCGGGCCGGGCGCGCCACATGTCGGACACGGGGCCCGGGTCGGCGTCGGTGGCCGAGAGCACTCGCACCACGTGGTCGAGTTCGCCCTCGGGTCGGGCGCACCACGCCACCAGTCGCTCGCCCGTGAGCTCGTCGATGCCGAAGGGCATCGGGCCCTCGTGGTGTCGTTGGTCGGGATCGGGGCCGACGATCTCGAGGTACGCACCATGCCCGAGCGAGACCAGCTCGTTTCGAGTGCCGCGACCGAGGTGCTGCCCGCCGGGCGTGGGCGTGACGCCCAAGAGTGCGGTGAGCTCGGCAACCGACCGCTCGATGTCGTCGGTGGCGTAGACGAGATGGTCGACGATGGTGCTCATCGTGCCGCCAGGGTGCGCACAGGCAGGGTGCCGTCCCAGCCGATCGATGCGTCGCGCACCATGTCGTAGAAGCCGAGCAGGCCGGGTGAGGGCTCGTACAGCTCCCAGTAGTGGCCGCTGAGTGCCACGTCGTCGACGAACACGAAGGTGGTCGTGCCCGCCCTGGCCGTCTGGGCGACGGTGAGACCGGCGGCGGCGGCGCGGGCCAGAGACCTCTCGAGCGACGGGGCCAGACACGCCAGGTGGTGGAGGCCGGTCTCGCCGGGAGAGAACCGCTCGGTCACCGCACTCGGCGCCCGGTCGTGCTGCACGAACAGCTCGACCATCAACCCGCCACTCGGTCCGGGCATCCACCCGTAGGCGCTGGTGTGGTCGAACACGCTCGGCGCGCCGCGATGCACCACGTCGGAGACCGGGATGTGATCGCGGACGAAGAACGGACCCGCACCGTGGCGTTCGAACCAACGATGTGCGGCGGCCCGCGGATCGTCGACCACGTACGCGACCTGGACCACGGGCCCGAACATCGGGCTGATGGCCATCGAGCCTATGGTCATCGGGCCCTCGGAGTCCACCGTTGCTGACATCGTCCGAACTGTACGACGCTGCGCCGCACCGTCATGCGACGCTGCGCCGCACCGTCATGCACCGCTGTCGCTGTCGTTGTCGTTGTCGTTGTCGTTGTCGTTGTCGTTGTGGCGGCGGCGGCTCCGTCGCGACCTCATCGGTAACCTGGCGCCGATGACGGGGCGGCGCAGGTGGACGTTGGACGTCGCGCTCACCACGGTCGTGGCTTTCCTCGTCGCGCTGGCGGCAGGTCGGATCGTGGCATGGATGGCATGGCTGCTCGCCTGGCCCGGCGACGATCGTCCGTGGTGGGTGTCTCTGCCAGCAGCGGGGGCAGCGATTGCGGTGCTGGTGGTGGCGTTCGCCCGTGTCACGCCGGCGACGACCGAGGCGTACGCCCATGGCGTGAACCACGGTGGTCTCGCGATCGGGCCGGCGCCGTCGCGCTTCGTCGCGCTGGTGAGTGGAGTAGGGGTGGGTGCGCCGCTCGGCCCCGACGAACCGATGATGTACTTCGGCGGATCACTGGGTGCATTCGTCGCCCGCAGGACCGGCCGGCCCGAGCGGTGGTGCGTGCTCGCCGGGGCGACCGCTGCATTGGCGATGGTGATCGGCGCGCCGATCGCAGCTGCGCTGTTCGCGAGCGAGGTGGCTCGTCGCGGCGTGCCCCGACGCCGCGACCGACTGCCGCTCGCCATCGGAGCGGTGGCGGCTTGGGGGGCGCGACGCCTGTCGGGCGACACCGGTGGTGTGCTCGGCATCGACCCCGGGTTCACGTTGTCCCGAGTGGCGGTCGGCGCACTTGCGATCGGCGGCGTGGCAGCGCTCGTCGGTCGTCTGTTCGTGCCCGCGATCCGTGCGGCCAAGCGGATGCAGGTGCCACTCGGCCTCCGTGTGTGCGTCGTCCTCATCACGCTCGGCACGGCCATCGTCGTCGGCTGGTGGGCCACCGGGGAGGCGATCTTCCTCGGTCCCGGCGAACGGCTGCGCGACTGGGCGGTGGGGGCGTCGCAGCCGGGGTTGCTCGCGGCCGCCCTCGTGTTCGCCGTTCTCGTGGTCGCGATGGTGGCCTGCGGTGTCATCGGTGGTCTGTTCCTCCCGCTGCTCTCGCTCGGTTCGTTGCTCGGTGTACTGATCGGCCGGGCGTGGTTGCCGGACGTGCCGTACGTGGCGTGCGCCGGCATCGGTGCCTGCTGTCTCCTGGCTGCTGGCCACGGCACACCGTTCACCGCGGCTGCGGTGGCGTTCGCGACGTTCGGCTGGTCGAGCACGGCCTGGCTGGCCGTCGTCGGGGTGGCACTGGCGAGCTCGGCAGCAGGGGATCATTCGGTGACCACGTTCCAGATCCGGGCGGTCGCCGCCGGTCACCCGCTCCATCGACGGGCGGATCGCCGCAGCGCTCGCTGACCGCGGCCCGAAGAGGTCACGCGATGTCGTGCGATCTCGCAGGCCTCACCGTACGTGCGCTCGTGACCGGCAAGACTGGGGGCGTGAGCTCAGTCGCCTTCATCGGTCTCGGGGTCATGGGGACCCCCATGGCCCGCCATCTCGCCAGCGCGGGACACACCGTCACCGTCTACAACCGCACGCCGGAGAAGTCGCTCGCATTGGTAGCCCTCTACGGCAACCGTGCCACGCCCACGCCGCGTGAAGCGGCCGACGGTGCCGAGTTCGTGTTCCTGTGCGTCGGTGACGACAACGACGTGCGCGACGTGGTCTATGGCCCCGACGGTGTGTTGTCGGGGGCTGGGCCCGGCTCGGTGCTCGTCGATCACACCACCGCATCGGCCGAGGTGGCCAAGGAGCTCG
>Ga0105048_10015689_pt1 | contig 11744 bp, 6 predicted proteins | sample MAT05_FD_78382 | JGI IMG/M metagenome (GOLD analysis project Ga0105048, IMG submission 78382) | Freshwater microbial communities from Lake Fryxell liftoff mats and glacier meltwater in Antarctica - MAT-05 | ecosystem: Environmental > Aquatic > Freshwater > Ice > Liftoff microbial mat | place...
ATTCCCCACGTTTCTGTGTGCTGAGGAATTCTGGCGAATCCCACTACGATCAAATCCCAGCATTGAAGCGGGGCATTGATTTTATTAGCCGCAGGGCGCTAGCCCCCGGTTTTCGACGGTAACCAGAAATCTGCCGCTCGCCTGAGAACCCCTTAAGCTGGCAGAATGCCGATGCAGAATTCTGTCAGTTTTCCGCAGGGCCACGATGGTGTGAGTCACTCAAAGTCATCGCGCCGCGCGGGACGCAATCAGGCCGGCGACGTAGCCGCCTTTGAAGCCGGCGTCGATATTGACCGCGACGACATTGGGTGCGCAGCAGGTGAGCATCGACAGCATCGCCGTGACGCCGTGGAGGGAGGCACCGTAGCCGACGGATGTGGGAACGCCGATCACTGGACAGGGAACATAGCCGCCTACGACAGATGGCAGTGCGGCTTCCATTCCCGCGACGCAGACGATGGCGGCAGCTTGCTGTAGTTTCGGGATATGCCTCAACAATCGGTGAGGCCCTGCGACGCCGGCGTCCTGAATGAGTTCGCAGTCGATTCGCATCCAGCGCAGCGTTTCCATCGCTTCCTCGGCGACGTGTCGATCACTGCTGCCAGCGGTAATCACAATCACCGGCCCGCCTCTGGAGACGGGATTTTCACATGGCTGGTGCAGGCGAAGTGTTCGCGCGGTGTCGTTGCAGATGACGTTGTCGAATTCCGCCTGGATTGCCTGCACCTGATCCTGGCGAATCCGCGTTACGAGACTTTCCTGCCCGGCCTGCTGCTGAGCCTGCAGAATTCTCACTATCATCTTCGTCGATTTGCCTTCGCCGAAAATGACTTCCGGAAATCCGCAGCGACTTTGCCGCTGCAAATCCACATCGACGCCGTCGATTTGAGGAGCGTCGGATTCTGCGGCGTCGGCAAGGTGCCGGATTGCCTGTTCCAGTCTGCGTTCATCGGAATACAGGGTGGCAAGGGCGGTTCGGAGGTCGGCGAGAGATGGGGATGGCTGGGACATGATGGGTCGAGACAATCCGTTGAGCAGAGTGTGTGTAAAAAGTGCTTCGTCTAACCGTAGACTCCGAAAATTGCGCCGTCAACGCATGATTTTTGGGTAGGCCGGACTATACGGTGCGCGGTCAGGAATGATGCCTTCGGCGGGAATCATGCACAAGTCCCTTCTCCCCCCGAGATCGGGGGAGAAGGTGGCCGCAGGCCGGATGAGGGGGCTGACCTGGAGTTAATGTAATCAACCAGAAAACATTTGATTCTTCTCCCCCTCACCCTAGCCCTCTCCCCCCGTGGGGTTTGTGTGATGATGGCGAATTGAATGCGGGGGAGAGGGGACATTCGCAAGACCATCGGCAGTTCCATTTCTGACCGCGGTGAGTATAAGTATGGTATTCCACGACGGGTTCAACCTGGCAGGCAACGGGTTATTTAATGACTTGTTTCAATCCGGCGGCCTTTGCGGCGGGTTCGGGGTCTGCAAAAGGCTGAGCGCGCAGAAACTCGACCATGTCCTCAATCTGGGATTCGGTCAGATGGCTTGTGCCACCATGTTCATCCCGTGGGTTGGACGTCGTCAGGACATCCTTCAGCGTTGCAGCTTTCCCATGATGCAGATACGGTGCAGAACGATAGAGTCCCATCAGCGTCGGCGTGTCGTATTTGGGTTCCATGAGTTCCGAAGGGTCGTCCTTGCCGGTCCCCACATCATGTCGCACGATTTCGGCCACTGCGCGCGGCTGAGAATCTGACATCATCGGCCCGGAATGGCATGTTGCACATTTTGTTTCGGCTGAGAAAAATAACTGCTGTCCTCGCTGAGCCGATTCACTCAGTCCATTCTTTGCAAAAGGGCTCAAAACGCACTTGTGTGAATTCGTGTAGGCGGCCAAGGCGTCAAGCTCTTTGCTTTTGCCGCTGATTGGTTCACCCAAAGCATCGGGAAATGGCCTCTTTGCCAAACCCTGCCCCTGCATCAACAATCCCTGAATCGTGTGTTCAAAATCCTGCACTTCGTCGCGATCCGCCGACCAGTGTACAGGATGCGTCCAGGACAGACCTGCCAGCGATTGAGTTTGCCTTAATCCTTCCGGCTGCTGCCATGTGCGTCCGTCGGCATCACCGTCGGGATGACAGCTGGCACACGAAATCCAGCTTCGGGATGACATCGGCTGCAGAGCAGTATAGAACAACTTTTTTCCCAGCAGAAGTTCTTCGCCGAGTGGATTGTCAGTCACGGCGACGCGGGCGATTTCAGTCCCGCTCGGAACCTGCAAAACGACAATTTCGAAATCCAACGCATTGTAAATCAGTACCGATTTGTCATCTGGCGAAAAACGAATGGCACGCGGGTTATTTCCAAGCCTCACGCCTTTCTCGTATTCCAGCTCCACATAGTCGTCGGGAAGGATGTGGCAGAGATACATGTCATTCGTGCCGGCAAAGACGACGCCAAGCCGTTCTCCGTCGGCGGACACATCACAGTCCCACGGGTTCGCTGTGACGCGTGCGCCAAGCAGCGAATCCATCGGCACCCGCATGCGTGTTCCGGCCTTTTCTCCCGTCAATCGTGCCACTGAAACATATGGAAAAATAGATCCGTTGCCGTGGGAAGCTGAGACACGCGAACGAATGTGTGTGAAGTACGCCTTCTGGTCGTTCGGCGACAGCACGACCTGACGAGCCAGATTATCCGTTGAGGCACCGTCCCATGTCTGTTGCACCGTGCCATCAGCCGTCGAGATCTTCAGCACTTTGGAAGTCAGGTATTCGGTCACTAACAGAAAACTGTCGTCGCGACTGATGGCAATGCCGCGGGGCATCTGGCCGACTTCCCAGGTGGCCGTAACAACACCCAATGCCGGATCGAGTTGAATGACCTGACCTGGAAATTCCAGTGTCGCGCAGAGTTTGCTTCCATCCTGTGTGCTGACGATCCCGTACGGCTCATCAAAGACGTCGATTCTTCGATCGATACTGCCGTGATCCGCATCCAGGATGACAATCGAGTCATCTCCGTAAACGCAGCAGGCCAGTTTATGCGTTTTGCCGATCCAGGCCACGCCTTCCGGATGCGACCCGACGGATATTTCGTGCTGTACCTTCAGTTCCGGCCAGCTCAGAATCGTCACCGTGCCACTGTCGCGGTTGGAACAGGCGACGCACCGACCGTCACTGCTGAAGTTCATCAGGCCCGCAGAGCGAGTTTGAGCTTGTAAAGGAGACGAAAATCCAACGATCGACGCTGCGAGTGCCGCGAGGATCAGAAGTGTCTGAAGGCGATTCATCATTTTGTGTTTCTGGAATGCCGCGAAGACGATCATGCATAAAACCCTGTCTGAAAGGAAACTTCGCTTTCGCATGTGGGTTGACCGAAGTTTCGATTGTCGCGTGCAGACATCCACCGTGCAAGCCGCAGGCGACATCAGATCGGGCTCACTTGCCGGGGTTTCCCCGGCAACCCGTCGCAAGCGGCACAAAAGATTGCAGAATCTCCCCGGCAGACAGGCCCCGAACAGGAACCCTATCATGGGTCCACCACCGCAGTGACTGTGTTGTGGCGTCATGCTCCATCCTTGAATATGTACGTTTAAGAATCGAGCCGTTTTTTATTGTTTTATCGGACGGAACGCTAGCGAGTTGTGCAATGGAGCGGCTACAGCTCCTGTCCGGTGGTATGATTCGGGGCGAGTTGTTTTCTCCAGCCAGTTCATGCTTCACTTTTACCGCTGATCTACTTCGGTATTCGCAGGTCGTCTATGCCAACTCGACTTGAACTGACGACGCAACGCGTACGAGTCGGGAGGTTGTTGCTATTGGCGCTGGCGACAACGTTCGTCGCTGAATATGCGATCATGAAGCTGTTGCCGTATGTATTGCCAGACGGTTGCGGCGACACATTTGAAGCGATCGCCGACTCCTGCATATTGACTCTGGTCGTTGCGCCGTTCCTGTGGATGATCGCCGTGCGTCCAATTCAGCGGCTGGCTCAAAGTCGGATGCATTTTCTTCGACGATCATTGACCTCGCAGGAAGAGGAGCGACAGAAAATCACGCGAGACATACACGATGGAATTGGACAGTCATTGACAAGCCTGCTGCTGGGGCTGCGGGCGATGGAAGAAACGACAGCGGATGAAAAAGTTCGCGAGAACGCGAAATCACTTCGAGCAATGGGTGCTGGAATTCATGATGACCTCAGGCGGATCGTCCGGGGACTTCGCCCGGCGATTCTCGATCAGTTGGGATTGGCGGCTGCGCTTGAAAGGCTGGTTGATGAAGTGACACGCGCAGGAACAGTTTCGATTCAACTGGATGTGCGGACATTGGCGGGATTGCGGTTGAACGCCGAACTGGAATCCACTGCTTTTCGGATAGTGCAGGAAGCGATTTCCAATTCACTGCGGCATTCTTCAGCAAAACACATCCGTGTGGTACTGGCTGCTCAGAGCAACAATCTGGAAATCACGGTGTCCGACGACGGAAAAGGCTTTGATGCATCGACCATTTTTCAAAATTTAAATGCGAGCTACGGACTGCTCAGCATTCGAGAACGAGCCATGATTTGCGGTGGGCGAGCAGAGATTCAGACCAGCCCTGGTGCTGGAACCACGGTTTCGGCCTGCCTCCCACTGGTAATGCGGAGTGAATCGCATGACTGAAATTCGAGTATTGATAGCGGATGATCACGCAGTCCTGCGTTCAGGGCTGAAATTGCTGATCAGCACACAAGCCGACATGGTTGTGATTGGCGAAGCCGGTGATTTTCTCACTGCACGCCAGAAGATTATTGAGCTGCGCCCGGATGTCGTGACTCTGGATTTATCGATGCCTGGCGGAGACGCTGTGAAAGTGATTAAAGATCTGACTCGAGAGATTCCGGAGACGCGTCTTGTGATTCTGACGATGCATGATGACGCATCCATGTTTCGCACGGCGTTTGCAGCGGGAGCCGCCGGCTATGTGGTCAAGTCCGCTGCGGATACGGAATTACTGACAGCCATTCGGACCGTTGCCGCCGGGCGAACTTTTGTCAATCTTCCGGGAAACCCTGGTCTGCCGTTGCCGGGATCGTCGCAAAACATCAATGCCTTCGATCAAAACGCGCTGCAATCGTTGAGCATGCGTGAGCATGAGGTGCTGACTCTTGTCGCCCAGGGACACACGAATCAGGCGATTGCCGATCGACTGTTCCTGAGCGTCAAAACTGTGGAATCGTATCGTTCTCGCCTCATGAGCAAGCTGAATCTTGGCACACGGGCAGAGTTGACTCAATTCGCATTGAAATCAGGATTGATGCAGGCAGAGTAGGCAAAGTAGGCAAAGTCTTGTTGCAAAGCTGAGTTTCTTGCTCAGGTGCTTCTCAGGAATACAAAGTCTCAATCGTTTGCAGCGCAGAGTCACTGCGGACGAAGCGACACGATCAGCAGTTGCTTGATTTTCGGAACTCTAAGACCTTTTCCCGAAATCATGGCGGAGTTCACGCGCAGAAGCGAATTATGCGATTGCTGGGGGCATTGTTACTCGTCCGATCGGGCTCGCTTGCCGGGATTTCCCCGGCAACCTGAGCCGAAGAATGCAGACTCTCCCCGGCATACAGATGATTGGTCACAACCCTATTCTTTGGTCAGTCTCACAGAGACCACGCTGTTGAGTCAGGGTTACGAGGAAATCCGGTTCTCCATTCGATTCCCCTGCCACCGCAACCGGCTGAGTTCAGGTCCGACATTTGGAATGACCTCTGAGGTCGCATCGGTGGGTTGTTTGACATTTTTTGCAAATCAATTCGTAAGGAAGACTTCCATGAATCTATTTCTCTCAGGACTTCGAGGTGTCGCAGGGCTTTCCCGTCGGCATCGCAGGTCGAAGACGTTGCGATCACAGATGACCAGAGTCGGAAGTGAATTGCTGGAGTCGCGAATTGTATTGTCGGCTATTGTCGGCAACGTGTATGACGATGCGGATGCGAGCGGCAACAAAACTGGCGGTGACATCGAATTGGAACTCTGGACTGTATTCCTTGATCTGGACAACAGCGGAACGCTCAACAATCAAACAGATGGAACTCCCGAGCCCTCCGCCGAAACAGGGACGAACGGTGAGTACGCGATCAATGCCGTGTTACCTGGACTTTATCGTGTAACAGAGGTTGTGCAGGCTGGCTGGACTCCCACTGCACCGGCTTCACAGTATGTCACGGTGATTACCGGCGAGGATAGTGTTGCTGACTTCTTCAACTTTGCGGGTGGTAACATTGTTGGCACCGTCCGAAATGAAGCCGATGGGACGGGGCTCGCAGGCTGGACCGTGTTTCTGGACTTGAGCAACGACGGTAACATCGATCCTGACGAACCCGTGACGGTGACTGATGCGTTGGGGCAATACTCGTTTTCTGACCTGCCGGCTCAAGACTATGAAGTGACGGAGATCCTGCCAGACGGCTGGGACACAAACATCGACACAAAACAGACGGCCGAAGTCGTTGCCCTGGGAACTGTGACGCTGGACTTTGTCAACTTTTCACTGACCAATGGATCCATCCGCGGAACAGTGTGGAACGACATGAACGTGGATGGGATTCGCCAAACTGATCCGTCCACAGGGGCCTTCACGGAACCGGGGCTGGCGGACTGGACGATCTTTCTGGATGTAGCAAACTTCGGGATATTGGATCCCGGAGAGATTTTCACGCTGACGGATGCCGATGGAAACTACGGCTTCGTCAGTCTTCCGGAAGGTTCTTTTGAAGTCACAGAGGTCCTGCCACCAGGCTGGAATCCTGCGCCGGGGTATGACGCCAGTCAGACGGTTGACGTCCTCCCGGGAGAGAATTCGACCGCCGGAGACTTTGCCAACTTCACAATCCTGAATGGTTCTTTCCGAGGCACAGTATGGAACGACCTCAATCGCGATGGTCTGCGAAACACAAGCCTGTCAGGTGCCTTTACTGACCCGGGACTTGCAGTCTGGACAGTTTACCTGGACCTGAATCGCAACAACGTCTTTGACGCCGCTGAGCCCACTGCACTCACAGACGTAGACGGCAGTTATGTCTTTGCTGACCTCCAGGTCGGCGACTATGACGTCATCGAGATTCTGCCGACTGGCTGGGAAACAGCGCCTGGATTCGGTGACAATCAGACTGTCACCGTATTCTCCGGAGCGGAATCGACCGCGAGCGACTTCGCCAACTTCGAGCTGGCATCGGCTGTGGCTGGCTCTGTCAGCGGGACTGTGTGGAACGACCTGAACGGAAACGGATTGTTTGAAGGCACCGAACCCGGTCTGGAGGGGTGGACACTGTTTGTCGATCTCAATTCGGACGGTGTTTTAAATGGGGCGGAACCACAGGCCACAACGGGCACGGACGGGTCCTATTCCATCCCCGGCGTTGCCCCCGGAACAATCAGCATCGTCGAAGTGGCGAAATCCGGTTGGCACACGACAGCTCCGCTTACCGGAAAACGTTCGCTGACGCTGCGGAACGGGGAAAATGCCGCTGGGATCAACTACGGAAATCAGCAGCTCAGGGATTCCGCAATTCGTGGAGTCGTGTTTGCAGATGCGAACAAAGACGGGCTGCGGAGTGCTTCAGAACGCGGACTCGCCGGCATCACGGTTTATCTCGATCTGAATAACAACGACTTGCCGGATCCCTCTGAGCCTCAGATGAAGACTTCGGAGGATCTGTACTACACCCCGACCGTTGATGAAGCCGGCACCTACAGCTTCACCCACCTGGGCACAGGGACTTATACCGTTCGCCAGGTGCTTCCAGCGATCCTGAGTTCCACTCCGTCCACTGAGTTCGAACACACTGTTTCGATCATCGCCGCAGAGGATCGTGCGGGCGTCGATTTCGCCGATGTCTATCGTCCCAACGAGATTCACGGCGTCAAGTTTAATGACGCCAACGGCAACCATCTGAAGGATCCCGGTGAACCCGGAATCAACGGCACGACAGTCTTTATCGACCTGAACCGCAACGATTTGCTCGACGCAGGGGAACCGACTACGGTTACGCATAATGTCGATGGCGTCGATGGCGTGTATATCTTCACGGATCTGGCACCGGGTGCTTATGTGGTGCGCGAGATTTCCACTCCGGGCTATGGTCAAACCTACCCGACAACGACTGGCGGCGTCCTATGGCCTGCTGGTGTCAGCAACCCGGCTCAGGGCAATGTCAGTCCAGTCAGCATCACGACGTCGCTGGCCGTCGGAGCGACCTACCGTCAGACGGTCAGCCTGACGCTGCCGAGCACCGGAGCACTCACGAATGCCGTGGACGTGTTTCTGCTGTTCGATGACACTGGTAGCTTCGTCAACAACAGCCCGATTGTTCGCGCCGCGTTCCCCACGATCATCACATCACTTCAGATGTCGCTGCCAGGAATCGATCTCGGGTTTGGCGTTGGACGGTTTGAGGAGTACGGAAACTTCGCGTACGAATATTCCACGGGGCGACCCTTTGTGCTGAATCAGCCAATCCTGGCGACGAGTACTCCTGGCTACATGACGGCTATCGACGCGGCTCTGAATCGAACCACGCCAGGTTATGGCGGAGACGGGCCAGAAACGGATATTGAAGCTCTGTATCAGTTGGTTACCGGACTCGGTTTTGACGGAAACAATAACGGATCCGTGATGGACAGCGGGGCCGCCGGGCTTGGCTCGACCCAGCTTGTCCCCGGTAACAGTGGCGACGTACCGTCCTTCGCATCGTTCACGGCCGACGCTTCGGCAAACGTTCTGCCAGCCGCAGGGACTGTCGGAGGTGCCGGTTTCCGATCTGGTGCGCTGCCTGTCATTCTGTTGGCTACGGATATTGGATTTGCCTACCAGCCAAAGGGTGAGATGTCCGTTACCGGCGTTAACGGGCTGACACTGCCTGTCAGTGCACTGACAGGGACGTCTCGTCCATCAACGCCCTTCAATGCAGGAGCCGGGCTCCAGGAAACCATCACAGGTCTCAACGCCCTTGGCGCGCTGGTGATCGGGTTGGGAACAAATACGCAGACGAATGTCGATCCACGACAGGGCCTGGAAGCGATCTCAAAACTGACGGGGGCCACGAATCAATCGGCTGTGGACATTCCAAATGGAACTCCCAATCCGATCAAGCCGAACGAGGCTCTGTACTTTCAGATCTCCTCGGGATTTGCAAGCAGCGTCGCAGCTGGCATTCAGAACGCCATTCAGAACGCTGTGACAAACGTGGCCGTCAATATGACGGTTCAATCTTCCGATCCCCGAGTGAAGATTATCAACCACACAGGTACGAGAACGGGCCTTGTTGCAGGACAAATCGGCACCTTCGATATTGAGTTCACCGGCGACGGGATTCCGCATCGTTTTGATCTGCAGTTCGTCCGAGAAGGCACGAGTGTTGTTCTGGGTTCCATCCCGGTTGTCCTGGGAACACCGATTCCAGGCGACGGCTATCAATTCGACGACCTTGCTGAAGGAGAGATCGAGCTCGATGATCACTTTGGTGATACTGCATCAGTTGCGAACGTCGCTCCCGGTTTTGTCAAAGGTGCGAACCAGCTTCTTGCCGAGGATTCCGGACCACAGACTGTTACTGGCTGGGCGACAGACATTTCTCCCGGCACCCCGGGCGAGGCTGTTCAGGTCGTCAACTTCATCGTAACCAGCGACAACCCGGAACTCTTCAGTACGGTGCCGCAGATTTCACCGGACGGGACACTGACGTTCACTTCGGCGTTGAATGTTTCCGGAATTGCCGTCGTGACCGTGACTCTGCATGATGACGGTGGCACTTTGGACGGTGGCATCGATACCAGTAGCCCGCAACAGTTCACGATTACCGTGACGCCGGTCAATGATACTCCCACGGACATCAGCCTGGGCAACAGCAGCGTTGCTGAGAATGCCGGTGCCGGTGCCTTCGTGGGGACTCTGTCCGGCACCGATCCGGATGCCGGTGACTCGTTGAGCTTCAGCTTGCCACCCGGATTGGGCGACAATTCAGCCTTCACAATTTCCGGCACGACGCTCGGTGCCATTGCGTCGTTCGATTTTGAAACGAAGTCGAGCTATTCGATTACTGTCCGAGTCTCAGACACCGCAGGGCTCAGTTTTGACAAAGTGTTTACGATTTCCGTGACAAACGTGACAGAACTCAGTGGGATCGATGTGCAGAATGGACAGACTCAACGTTCGTATTTGCGGGCTCTGGATGTCGTGTTTGATCAATCCGGAGGACTGATGGATCTGATCAACAGCGGTCGGCTGCAGCTCACCAGGTTTAATCTGAATGGGCTGAACGGATCGCCAATCAGTCTGCCTCCTCGCGCGGTCGTGGGTAATAACATTCGTTTCGACTTCGGACCTCAGGGCATCGGTGGTAACCGGAATACGAATGCCGGGGACGGCTATTACGAACTGGGCATCGACATGGACGGGAATGGTTCGTTCGAATCGAAAAAATACTTCCATCGCCTCCTGGGCGACGTGAATGGGGATGGCGTTGTGAGTTCCAGCGACAAGATTCAGGTACTCCTGGCTTCGGGCAGTTCCTCGGCAGAATCAGATGTCAACGGGGACGGACTGGTCAACATCCTGGACACTTCGCTGGTCAGTCGTGCCGTGGGGAGAAAATTGAAGGGCGGACTATTCCGTGATGATTAGTCAGCGGGGCGGTTCACTGTGTCGCTTCTCAGGTCGTTTGCCTGAGACCCCGGATGGACTCAAAGCACACAGACCCCGGATTTTTGTTGTGATTTGCGATAACCAGGGATGGCACAGAATTGGCGTCGTATCAAGTCTCGTATTCTCTTCTCTTTTAAATGGCAACTTCCTCATGAAGCCCCCAATTGTTCTCTTGTGTGCGATTCTATTGTTCGCCAACATCGGCAGTTCGATCGCTTCTGCAGGCGTGATAATTTCCTTTGATCCTTCCATGCCGTCACCGTTGCTGGCCGCATCGTCAGGGACAATCGATGTGCTGATTCAAAGTGATGCATCCGATACGCTGGACTTTTTTGAAGTGAAGCTGGCGCTGACGCCGCTCGCGCTTTCACTATCGGGAGGAGTACAGTTTTCATCTCTGCAGTCGGATGCTCAATTGACGGCACCGAACTATGTGTTCAGCTCAGGAAGTCTGGCTCGGAACACATCGACAGCCGTGGGAACTTCGACAGGAGGCACGTTCAGCGGATCTGATCAGACGGATGACGGAATGGGCGGTGCGATCCCGGTGATGCTGACAACGATGCCGCAACTGCTGTTCCGGCTCAACCTGGATGCACTTTCTCCCGGATCCTATTCTATCGACGTCGTTCGTGACTTCACGTCTTTTTCTGGCGACCAATTCGATCCTGTCAACACGCCCATTCTTTTTTCCAGTACCTCCGGCACGATCACAGTGGCTGGGGATGCCGCAGTTCCGGAGCCCTCAAGCGCCGTACTTCTGGGACTGGCCTGTGTCTTCGGATTGCTTCTTCGGCATGCCTCAAAGAAGCGACATTTCCGCGAAGCCGAATGAATGAACGCCCAGACCGGAGATTCGTTTCAACGTCTCGACAAGATGCGAGTTCGAGAGATGGTCATGAGAATTCTGTTGCTTCCATCAAACTCGCGGAAACCATGATTGCTCGCGGAAACCATGATTGCTCGCGGAAACCATGATTGACAGTGCCATTATTCTGTCGTGCGACTTTCAAATCGCTAAATGCGTTTGCGGACACCATAGTTGTCTGAAACTTGCGGCCCAAATTC
>Ga0105048_10015691_pt1 | contig 11742 bp, 10 predicted proteins | sample MAT05_FD_78382 | JGI IMG/M metagenome (GOLD analysis project Ga0105048, IMG submission 78382) | Freshwater microbial communities from Lake Fryxell liftoff mats and glacier meltwater in Antarctica - MAT-05 | ecosystem: Environmental > Aquatic > Freshwater > Ice > Liftoff microbial mat | place...
GCCGGATGCAGATGCTCCAGCCGGAGCTCAAGGCCATCCAGGTCAAGTACAAGGGGAACCGGGCCAAGATCTCGGAAGAGCAGATGAAGCTCTACCGCGACCGGGGCGTCAACCCCGCCTCCGGGTGTCTGCCGGCCGTCCTCCAGCTGTTGCTGCTGATGCCCATGTACCAGGTGTTCAGCCAAGGCCTGAACGCGCCGAACGTCAGCTCGATGCTCCAGATCTTCGGCAATCCGGTCATCACCGTGAACTGCTACGACCCCACGAACCCGCTCGCGCCGTGCATCAATCCGGATGTGTGGTGGCTGGCATGGCTGCCCCAGATCACGAGCCAGGGTCTGGAGTTCTATCCGGGCGGCATGCCTGCCAACCTGCCGGAGATCCTCATCATGGTCATCCCGGGGGTGTTCGGGCTGTCGCTGCTGGCACTCGCCTCGGCCCTGCTCCAGCTTGTCCAAACGCGCATGATGGCGACGCAGACCGACGATCCGCAGCTGCGCACCCAGCAGCGTGTGTTCCTCATCCTGCCGCTGTTCTCGCTCATCTATGGCTGGTTCCTGCCGGCAGGCCTGTTCATCTACTGGATCACGACCACGATCTTCTCCATCGTCCAGCAGTTCCTCATCAATGGATGGGGCGGGCTCTTCCCGATCTTTGGCTGGACACCAGCCTTCGCGGTTGGTCACACACCGCGATTCCCCGTTGCGCCACTTACACCGCGTCCGCCCGACCCGACCGCTCCCGGCACCCCTGGTGCTCCCAAGCGTTCGGCGAGAGACAGCGCGGCAGGCACCATCAGACCGGCGAAGGGACGCAGTAGCCGCCGAGGGAGACGCCGATGAGCGAGTACCAGGAATTCACCGGCCGGACGGTCGAAGAAGCCATCAAGGCCGCCCGTGAGTCGTTCGGGGTCAGTGGCCTCGATGATCTTGACTTCGAGATCCTCACTCCCGGCAGTCGGGGCGTGCTGGGGATGGGTGCCGAACCGGCCCGGATCGTCGCGGCGCCGCGCTCGGCGCTGGGTGGCGGTGGCCCCCGGCGGGACGCCCCGCCAAGTGCCCCACCGACGGCCAAGGCACCACCACCACCGCCCACGCCAGTGGCGCCCGCACCGCAGCGCGAGGCCGCCCCGCGGCCGCCCCGCGAGGACCGGCTCTCGGAGCCGCGTCCCGCTGAGCCGCGTCCCGCTGAGCCGCCAGCCGAGACCGAGGCGCAGCCCCAGCAGGCCGGGTCCAATACCTCCGTGCCGCTCCGTGGTCCTCGACCCGACCGGCCGCCGCGTGACGACCGTCGTCCGCGCGATGGTGGCGGCAACCGGGATCGTGGCCCGCGCGACGAGCGCAAGGGTTCCGGGCTCACGCAGCGTGAGGCGGCCGAAGTGGCCACCGCGCGTGCCTCGCTGACCACCGAGCGGGAAGAGATCCAGGCCGCCGAGGCGTCCCCCGAGGCACTCGCCGCCGGGAAAGACATCGTGGAGCAGCTCGTGGGCCTCATGGGCTATCGGGCCACGGTCTCCATCGGCACCGGCGATACCTCCAAGATCGACATCAGCGGTGTCGATGACGAGGAGCGCGAAGCCCTGGGGGCACTCATCGGTCGCAAGGGCGAGCGCCTGTCGGCGCTCCAGCACCTGGTGAACCTGATGCTCTCCCGTCGGATGGGCGCCTGGACCCGCGTGCTCGTGGATGTCGAGGATTACCGCGGCCGTCGCGAGCGGCAGCTGGGCGAAATCGCGCGCCGCGCCGCGGACAAGGTCATCGAGAGTGGCACGATGCTCCAGCTGGAGCCCATGCCCGCGCTCGAGCGGCGCTGGATCCACCTGGCGCTGCGTGATGTCGCGGGCGTCTCGACCCAGTCCATCGGCGACGAGCCGATGCGCCGGGTCGTCATCCTCCGCGCGGCAGACTGACGGGGTCAAGCCGGTCGTCATGACGAGCCCCGAGCGACTGCGCATCGGGCTCGTGGCGCCCCCCTTCGAGCGTGTGCCTCCCGTCGCATATGGCGGCACCGAGCGCATCGTGGATGCCCTGGCCGTGGAGCTGCATCGCCAAGGCCATCAGGTCACGGTCTTCGCGTCGGCTGATTCGATCGTGCCCGGCACGCTGGTGCCCACGGTGGCGTCACCCATCCGGGATACCGGTGCCTCCGGCGTCCATGCCGTGCCCTGGCTGACCGCGACCCTGATGGCGGTGACGGCCCGTGCCCGCGACCTGGACGTGCTCCATAGCCACCTGGACTGGGCCGGACTCGTCCTTGGTCACACCCTGGCATTGCCGGTGGTTGCCACCATCCATGGTCGGGTCGACGTGTCTGGTGCCCGGACGGTGCTGGCTGCGTCACGCTGTCACCACGTGGCCATCAGCGCCAGCCAGGCAGCCGATCACCGCCCGGAGACCTGGGCGGCCGTGGTGCACAACGGACTGGACCTGACCAGCGCGCCGTTCGGCGACGTGCGTTCCGAGGGCCTCTGCTTCGTCGGTCGATTGATGCCCGAGAAGGGCATCATGGATGCCATCGAGGTTGCCCGGATCACCGGCCGCCACCTGCGCATCGCAGCCAAGGTGGGCACGGCACCTGTCGAGGTCGACTATTACGAGCAGGTGGTGCGGCCCGCCTTGGCGACCGCGGATGTGGAGCACCTGGGCGAGCTGTCATCCGTGGAGCGCGACCAGCTGTACGCCTCCTCGTACGCGACGCTGATGCCTGGCAATTGGCCGGAACCCTTCGGCCTGGTGGCCATCGAGTCACTCGCGTGTGGCACGCCTGTCCTGTCGCGCCGCGTGGGGGCGCTGCCGGAGATCATCCGAGAGGGCTTGGACGGATACTTCGGGGACGACGCACAACAACTGGCGTTCCGGGTCGCTGACGTGGCGACCCTGGATCGGGCAGCGATCCGGTCATCCGTGTTCGACCGATTCTCGGCACGGCGGATGGCGGATGGGTATCTCGACGTGTACCGCCGGGTGGTGAGCGACCACGCCGCCGGGACACACGCACCGTGAAGGAGCAGCGACGATGACTGACAACGGCAAGCAGCCCAGCGCCGACAAGACGGCCAGCAAGGCCGCTCACGATGCCACGGAGAACGTGACGGATGCGGTCAAGGCGGTCGCCGATACGGCTGCTGACGCGGCAGACGAGGCGACGGAGGCGACTCGGTCCGCCATCGATGGCATCAGCCAGGCGGCTGGCGACGCAGCCCAGCGCGCTGGCGACGCGGCCCAGCGCGCGGGAGTCGGCGCCAAGCGAGCCGCGGAGGTGCTCACGGACGTCGCGGGCGACGTCGCGACCAGCGTCCAGGCGCATGCGCCCGCAGTCATCGACACATCCCGCGCCACGGCCGACATCGCGGTCCGGGAGGTGCGTGCGGCATCGTCCGAGAACCTGATGATGGGCAGTGTGTTCTCGGCCGGCATGTCCCTTGGCCTGCTGCTGGCACGTGCCCCCCGCGTGCTGGTGCTCCTGGCGCTCGTGCCAGTGTTCGTGCTTGGTGGTGACCTGATCAGTCGGCGTAGCGGCCGGGGCTCGTCGGTGACCAGCAAGCCCGCCAGCAAGGCACCCGCGGGTCGGGGCAAGTCCAGCGGCGAGTGAGGTTGGGGATGCGTCCCGCCCCCCCGCCGTTCGATGACATCTCGGCCGGCCGTCCGGCCCGGATCACCCTGTCCGGCCCGGCCCTGCTGGGCAGCCGGCTGCTGACCAAGGACCTCGCTTTCCCGGTCGGGGAGCGCGAGGCCTTCGACCTGCTGGGGCTCCTGCCGGACCGGGTCCTGACCATCGATGACCAGGTCGAGCTGGAGCTCGAGCACCTGCGGGTCAAGCACGACCCGCTGGAGCGTTACATCGGCCTGGCCGCGCTCCAGGACCGCAATGCGACGCTGTTCTATCGGCTGCTCGCGGAGCACCTCGCGGAGTTCCTGCCCATCGTCTACACGCCCACCGTCGGACGGGCGTGCCAGGAGTACAGCCACATCATCCGGCGCACCCGGGGTACCTGGATCACACCTCAGGATGTTGGCCGCATCCCGAAGGTGTTGCAACAAGGCCCGTTCAGCGACGTCCGACTCATCGTGGTGACCGACAACGAACGCATCCTGGGCCTGGGCGACCAGGGAGCTGGTGGCATGGCTATCCCTATCGGCAAGCTCGCGCTGTACACCGCCGCGTGCGGCATCCACCCCAGCCTGACCCTCCCCGTGTCACTCGATGTGGGTACGGACAACCCGCTGCTGCTGGCAGACCCGCTGTACCTGGGGTATCGCCACCCGCGCCTGCGCGGCCAGGCATACGACGAGCTGGTGGAGGCGTTCGTCGCGGGCGTCGAAGAAGTCTGGCCGGGCTGCCTCATCCAGTTCGAGGACTTCAAGCAGCACAACGCCCTGCGTATCCTCGATCGCTATCAAGGTCGGGTGCCGTCATTCAATGACGACATCCAGGGCACGGCCGCAGTCGTCCTGGCAGGCGTGCTGGCGGGACTACGTGCCACGAACACCAGCCTGGATCAGGCGCGCATCGTCATCGTCGGCGCCGGCGCGGCGGGTATCGGCGTGGCCCGGCTGCTCCGCACCGCGATGCTGGCAGACGGCATCGACGGGGCTGCCATCCGAGATCACATCGCGCTCGTGGACACCCAGGGGTTGGTCCATGAGGGCCGCACCGAACTGGATGACACCAAGCGCGAATTCAGCGTGGCGGCCGTGCCGCCCGGCACCGATGGGGAGCTCCTGAGCGTCATCCGTGACCGACGACCAACGGTCCTGGTGGGGGCCACGGGGGTCGCCGGCACGTTCAGCGAACCGGTGATCGGCGCCCTGATGGCGGGCCTGTCGGACACCGACCGGCCCATCATCCTGCCACTCTCCAATCCGACCTCGGTCTCGGAAGCCGATCCGGCGGATGTCATCGCCTGGACCGACGGACGAGCGCTGGTCGCCACCGGCTCGCCCTTCGCTCCCGTCCAGCATGATGGCCGCTGGCACGAGATCGGCCAGGCCAACAATGTGTTCATCTTCCCGGGGCTGGGCATGGGCGCCATCGTGGCCGAATCGAGGGCTGTCACCGACCGGATGTTCCTGCTCGCGGCACGTGTGCTTGCCGCCGCTGTCAGCGACGAGCGATTGGCCGCGGGAGCGCTGTACCCGGCGGTGGCAGACCTGCGCGCCATCTCCCGGCGCATCGCCCAGGCAGTCGCCCAGGAGGCGGTGGCCGCGGGCCTCTCGGCAGCCGCCGACCGGGATGGCGGGCGCCTGGACACGAGCGCTGCCGTCGCGGCCGCCATGTGGTGGCCCGACTACGTGCCCTACATCCGGGCCGACCGGTGATAGTCTCTGCCGCTCACGCGGGCCGGCTGCATCGACTGCCGGGTCGCCTTCGTCAGCGTGCCGGAGGCTGGATATCAGCATCTCCCCCGCGAGGGATGGTCGGGTTGCTCGCGTGCGTCCTTGCGATGCTGCTCCTACTGGGGCCGGCGACGTCCGCCGCGGACCCGTTGCGCGGGGCGCGACCCGCGGGCGGCTCCGTGGATACGGATGGTGACGGCATCCCGGACGTGCTGGAACTCCAGCTGGGCCTCGATCCGACCGACCCGGACACGGATGGCGACGGGAAACGGGACGGCGCGGAGGATGCGGACGGCGACCGGCTGACCAACCTGTTCGAGATCAAGTGGTCACACACAGACGCCCGAAACCCCGATTCGGACGCAGACGGCATCCGCGACAGCCTCGAGGACGAGGACCATGACAGCCTTTCCGCGCGGGGCGAGCAACGATTCCGGACCGACCCCCACGATCGGGATACGGACGGCGACGGCACCGACGACTGGCACGAGGACACCAACCGCGATGGCGTGTCCAACGGTATGGCCCAGGACGACCGGGCCGTGCCGAAACACCTCACCCCGTCCCTCCAGCTCGCCACCCGGGACATGTCCTTCATCGGTCGCCAGAAGTGCCACTCGCGACCCGGCGAGACGAGGCCCATCACGTGCGTGTTCCGCTACGGATCGAGTGAGGGCCGCAAGACGGTGCTGCTCATCGGCGACTCGCATGCGGTCCACTGGTTCAACGCATTGCGTCCCATCGCGGAGCGCAAGGGCTGGAAGCTCATCACCATGACCAAGTCGAGCTGCCCCATCGCGGACGTCACCAACTACTACCACGACGAGGTCCACACGAGCTGCGGCATCTGGCGCCAGAAGGCGTTCGCGAAGGTCAAGGCGATCCATCCGGACCTGGTCATCGCGTCGTCCCTGGACAGCTACCTGATGCGCAGCCCGGTGTCTGGCAAGCCAACCACCAGCGATACGGTCTGGGCACAGGGCATGCAGCGCAGTCTCAAGGCGCTCCGCGCAGGCGCCCGGCAGGTCGTGCTGCTGGGCGATGTGTTCGAGTGGGGCAAGGACGCCATCGACTGCCTCAAGGCGCACCGGGACAGCGTCGCCGCGTGCGAGCGACGACAGAACGGGGCACGTGCCAGGCTTGGCCAGGCGCGCGACCGTATCGGACGCCAGGCGGCGGCCGCCACCGGCGCGAAGTTCCGGGCGACCCGACAGGTGGCCTGCCCCTACGACCCCTGCCCGCTGATCGCGGAGGACTACCTCATCACCCGGGACGGGAGTCACCTCACGTCGACCTACGCCACGCTCCTGTCACGGGCGCTCGAGCGGTTGCTGCCTGCGCCGTGATGGGTCAGTTCGGGCATCCGGTGCTAGTCTCAGGCGCAGCCCCTCACGTGGGACCGGACGCCGCACATGCTCGCGGGTCCCGCCCAGCACCCCCTCCGAGGTATCCATGACGCGTCATCGCGAGCAGTCAGTACTCGTCCGGGCGCTGGTCGCAGCGTCGATCATGGTCCTGGCGGCGGGCACCCTGCTGTCGGCCAAGGACACGCCCGTGTACACGGCCGTGAACCGAGCCGCCGCGGCGGACACGGACGGCGACGGCATCCCGGACAGCAGGGAGTCCGGTCTCGGCCTCGATCCCATGAACCTGGATACGGACGGCAACGGCATCCTGGACGGTGCCGAGGATGCCGATCGAGACCGGCTCACCAACGCGTTCGAGACCAACTGGTCACACACCGACCCACTCAGGCCCGACTCGGACGATGATGGTTTCCGTGACAGCATCGAGGACGACGATGGGGACGGTCTCTCATCCCGCGGTGAGCAGCGCTTCCGCACGGACCCCTTCGTCGCCGACACGGACCGCGACGGCACCGACGACTGGCATGAGGATTCCGACCACGACGGCCGCGCGGATGGCCTGCTGCAGGACGATCGACCACTCCCGACCAACCTCAAGCCATCGCTCGCCGCGGCGAGCGAGGACATGTCCTTCATCGGGACCCAGACCTGTCACTCCCGGCCCGGCCAAACAGCACCCATCAGCTGCACCTTCACCTACGGCAAGGCCGCCGGACGCAAGACGGTGCTGCTCATCGGCGACTCGCACGCGGTCCATTGGTTCAACGCGCTGCGCCTCATCGCCAAGGCCAACGGGTGGCGCCTGATCACCATGACCAAGTCGATCTGCCCCATCGCGGATGTCATCACCTACTACAAGGGCAAGCTCAACACCGAGTGCACGGCGTGGCACAAGCGGGCGTTCGCGAAGGTCAAGGCGATCCGTCCCGACCTGGTGATCGCCTCCAGCCTGGACAGCTACTCCTTTCGCAACCCGGTCACCGGCCGACCCACGAAGAGTGCCAAGTACTGGAAGGCGGGCCTCATCCGGAACCTCACGGCCCTCCGCGCTGGAGCGCGACAGGTCGTGTTGCTGGGCGATGTGTTCTTTTGGGGCTCCGACACCCCGACCGTGATCGACTGCCTGACGGCGAACCCGGACCACGTGTCGAGGTGTGAGCGGCGTCGTGATGGGAAGGGGGCGCAGTTCGGGCTGGCGCGCGACCGCGTCGGGCGGTCTGCAGCTGCAGCGGCGGATGCCAAGTTCCGCCCGACATGGCAGATCTCCTGCACCTACGATCCGTGCCCACTCGTCGTCGAGGACCGTCTGGTCACACGCGACGGCGGCCACCTCACGTCCACGTACGCGCCGTTCCTGACCAATGCGCTCAAGGCGATCCTGCCCAAGCCCTGAGCCCTGCGTGGACGCGCGGTCGCCGCGAACCGTGGTCGCAGGACCACAAAGGTTGCGGAAGCGATACGATGGGCGAAGATGGCGCAACCACTCCGCAACCGAAGTCTCGCCTCCGGAGAGCGGTTCGTCGTGTCCGCCGCACGTGTCCAGCCGATCGAGGCGTGCGAGCTGGCGTGGTCGGCCCTGCTCCAATGGCAGGCGGATCATCCGGAAGCGGGTCCTGCCGTGGCCGTGTTCGCGACGCGCCAAGCGACCCACGACAACGTCTGGATGGCGCTCGCCAGCGAGGAATGTCAGCCGGCCACGTTCCGGACGCGTGGTTCCGTGCGGCCGGATGCCGGCCCGGTGCTGCTGTTCTTCCCGACCCGCGCGGTGCTCGACGACTATCACGCTGACCCAGGCACCGCGGCGCTGTTCGTGGTCGAGTCCGCCGAGTCACCGCTCCACTCGTGGCGCACGAAGTGCCGACCCCGGGACCTGAGGCCCGACCGCTAGAGTCCGGCACCATGGAGCGAGGTGACGTCAGCGAGCATGTCCGTACCCGACGTCTGGCGACCACCGAACTCACCGACGCCGAGCTCATCGCGATCCGGAAACTCATGGACGTCGCATTCGCGGACGATGAGGACGGCCCCTTCGACGACGACGACTGGCAGCACGCGCTCGGCGGCGTCCACGTCGTGCTGGACGTGGATGGGGTGATCGTGGCCCATGCGTCCGTGGTGGAGCGCGACATCCATATCGCTCGCCAGCCACTGCGGACCGGCTACGTCGAGGCCGTGGCCACCGCGCCAGGCCGCCAGGGCTTGGGAACGAAGGTCATGGAGGCAATCGGGTCGTCATCCAGGCCGACTTCGAGCTGGGTGTGCTGGGTACCGGTCGTCATCACTTCTACGAGCGTCTCGGTTGGCAGACGTGGCAGGGACCCGCATTCCTGCGCACCCCGTACGGCGACCAGCGGACACCGGACGAGGAGGGATATCTCCTGGTCTTGCTGACGCCGCGGTCGCCAGTCGGGATCGACCTGACCGCTCCGATCAGCTGTGAGTCGCGCCCCGGCGATGTCTGGTAGCCGCGAGCTGGCCAGCATGCCCGGATGGCGCACTCGGATTTCGCGGAGCTGGGGCGCCAGCACACCTTGGGCGACGTGCAGGTGCCGCGCATCGCGCTCGAGTTCGCCCAAGATCGCGCGCCGGAGCTGGTCTGGCGCAACGATCTCGGCGGCCTCACGTTCCAGCTAGGTGACCGGTACCTCAAGTGGAACCCGCCCTCGACGGGCATCGACCTGGAGCGTGAACGGACGCGCCTGGAGTGGATCTCGGCACGCCATCCAGCGCCACGCGTGCTCGACCATGGCATCGATGGCGACGCGCAACGGCTGCTCACGGAGGCGATACCGGGCGGTCCTGCAGTCGGTGATGTGTGGCGTGTACGTCGCCCAGAGGCCATCGCGGCCATCGCTGTCGGGCTCCGGGCGCTACATGCCATTCCCATCGGTGACTTCCCCGCCGATTGGACCGCGCAGGCTTGGGCTGGGAAAGAGCCACCATCGATCGGTCCCCGGCCGCACCTCGATCCGGCGGTCCTGGTGCATGGGGACGCGTGTGCGCCGAACACACTTATCTCCGACACGGGCGACTGGACGGGTCACGTCGACTTCGGCGACCTCGCCATCGATGACCGCTGGGCGGACCTGGCGATCGCGGCGCTCAGCCTGGACTGGAACTACGGGAGGGACACCAGCAGGAACTGTATGACGCCTACGGCATCGCGCCAGACGAGGAGCGCATCCGCTACTACCGCGCACTCTGGCACCTGCGGTCCTGACCTCGCTCAACGGGCACTGGGCGCGACCAAGCGAAGTGGTGGAGATGGGGGAGAGTCGAACTCCCCGTCCAGAACCTTCAGCCGGAGACCACTACGAGTGTGTCCGATGATTTGTCGTCGAACCCGCAACCCAACATCGGCACCGTGCGGCGGGCTCCAGTCACGCCCCCTTTCGGGCTTGACTCCTGGTTACGTGACGCTGACCGGGAGCGCATCCTCGCTGATTGACGCTTCCACGGCCCACGAGGATGAGGCCGCTTCCACGCTCACTTTACTGCCTAAGCAGCGAAGGCGAGAGCAGGCTGACGATTGCCAGTTACTTCGTTTTGTCGCCTGATTAACGAGGCCTAGCGACAACCTCGACTCGCGTTCTCCGGGGATCCGACCCTGTCGAGACCACGCATCCCCACGAACGATGAAGTCTACCATCACCCGCTCCCGGGTCCAGTCCTCAACCGTGGCATAGTCAGCGCGAACCGCGAACTGATGTGACCGGCTCGGCAGCTCAGCCTGCCCGGGACGAGCCGCGAGCCCACGCGACGCCCGAGACCCATCCTGGAGGACCGATGACCGACCTGAAGCTGGGAGTCCTGCCCTGGAGCCAGGGTGCGACGATGCAGGAGCAGTTGGCAGTGGCGCGTGAGGTCGAGAGGCTCGGCTACGACGACCTATGGACCTGGGACCACCTCCATGCCATCTTCGGTGATCCGCACCAGCCGATCTTCGAGGGCTGGAGCGTCCTGACCGCATGGGCCATGACGACCGAACGCGTCCGTCTCGGCCTGCTCGTCGGTGCCAATACCTTCCGCAACCCGGGCATCACGGCAAAGCTGGCCTCGACCCTGGACCACGTCAGCGACGGCAGGGCGATCCTGGGCCTCGGGGGCGCCTGGTTCGAGCACGAGCACACTGCGCACGGCATCGACTTCGGGTCTGGGTTCGGCCAGCGGCTGGACTGGCTCGATGAGGCCGTCGCGGCCAACCGCGCGCTCTTGGATGGTGGCACGGTGACATCCGCGCCGGGCAGCCACTACGCCTTCCAGGAGCTGCGCCACCTGCCGGTGCCGGTGCAGGACCACCTGCCCATCATGATCGGCGGCTCAGGCGAGAAGAAGACCCTCCGAACGGTGGCCAAGTACGCTGACCTGTGGAACGCGATGGGGCCTGTGGATGTCATGCGGCACAAGGTCGCGGTGCTGCAACAGCACTGCGACGCGGTTGGACGCGACATCTCAGAGATCGAGTTCACACTCGGCGCAAAGCCCATCATCCGCGACTCGCAGGCCGAGGCCGAGCGGTTCTGGGCGGCCAACATGGAGCGCAACAAGACGCCCCTGAGTGCCGTCGAGGACGACGCCACGTTCTGGAACGGCACGTCCGACCAGATCGCGGAGCGCCTCGCGCCATACGTGGAGCTGGGCTTCCACCACATCCTGCTGGAGATGCCCGCGCCGTTCGATCAGGAGACGCTCGAGCGCATCATGACGGAGGTCAAGCCGCTCATAGAGCGCGGCTAGGCTCTGCCTGCGGCCGACGCTTGTCGGCGGTGCCCGTGTGGCCGTGCCGTCCCGCGGCGAGACCAGGTTCCCGCGGCCGTGCCGTGCGAGGGTTCTCGGCGGGCCATTCCGGGACACCGCGTCCCGCGCAGCGGGCGACCAAGCCATCGAGCGGCCGGGGGACGCGCTTCAGTGGCCGGATGGCCCGCCGAGCGGTGGAGATGGCCAGGGAAGCGGCCGATTCGGCCCCCAAGGCTTGTTCGTTGGCTTACCCGCCCTCCCGGCGGGATGCCACGCCACGCCACGCCACGCCACGCCACGCC
>Ga0105048_10015693_pt1 | contig 11742 bp, 7 predicted proteins | sample MAT05_FD_78382 | JGI IMG/M metagenome (GOLD analysis project Ga0105048, IMG submission 78382) | Freshwater microbial communities from Lake Fryxell liftoff mats and glacier meltwater in Antarctica - MAT-05 | ecosystem: Environmental > Aquatic > Freshwater > Ice > Liftoff microbial mat | place...
GAAAAAGCCGGTCGTTATCCTAAAAATTTTCGGCTTTTATAGTTTATATTTCGGAAAATTAGGATGATTATTCTCGCAACTAATTGATTATCAATATCAAATTCCTTTGGAGCATTTATTGAACAGGTAGGTTCAAAACATACTCGTTCAAACTTTAAATTGCTTCAGTCATGGGATCTATGCTTCTTCTTCTGCTGGCCGGTCTGGCCATGATGCTCTTCGGGGGCAGCACCACCCGCCGCCGTTATACTTTGTTTGGCAATGACTACGACCGTTCGTCCTACGGCGATCCGTACCACCGCCACTACCATTCCTACGAACAGGAACGCTACGACCGGCAGTGGCGCGAAGAGGAGTACCGCCGCCGCAGGTACGAGGAGAGTACGGGCAATGGTGGTGGTTGCCTGATGGTGTTGTTGGGGATTGGGGCTATGGTGGCTTTATGGTTGGGTACTGGGGGGTGAAACTGCCAGAAATCATGGGGATACTATTGTCGCAATAGTCTTTTTCGTTCCACTACTTGTCTGACACCTACTGCTATCTGTGTAAATGGCTTGTCCAAGCCGTCACCGTAATAGCTGCTTACTACTGGTTTATCGTCTCCATCTGGAAGGATTTTAGAATTAGTAAAAGGCAAGTTTTTTATATCACAGTCCCTCAGATAAATGGTGATGATGCTAGCGTCGTTCTTTTCCTGGCACTTTTTTGCTTCGGGTTTTTCTATTTCGTTGTATCGAGCGGAGTTTAGCAAATCAACGCTAAGCAAAAAAAGTATAATATCTGCTTTTGCCATTTGGCTTTTTATTATTTCATTTTCGTATTCTCCACCAAGCATTTGATCATCTGCCCAGATCATATCTTTGAATTGAAAGAGATGTTTTACTAAATCTTTTTTATAAGATAAATCCTGCTGTGCATAAGATATAAAAATATTGACCGGATCAGAGACGGATTGATTGGACGCACTTGCTTTTTTTGCCTGTTTACTGGCGATGTACTCTAGCAAGGCTCTGACTTCATCAAAGGTATTGGCGAAAGGGCTTATTCCTTCCAAATCATGGCCTATCTTTGTGTCTCGCAGATTCAATGTCCGCAAATTTTGGTTTAACAATAAGGCTGCCGCTGGTATGCTTATGAGGTCGTTATTATTGGATAAATTCAAAACCTTCAGGCCTGTACACTTTTGTATGTCGGGTGAAACAGAAATTATTTTATTGCCAGCAAGGTGTAGTTCTTGTATTTTTGGACATAAGTTAAAGAATTCAACAGGAATATTGTACAAGTTAGAATTTAAATATTCGATCTTATTACATGGATTACCTTCTTTTACTGCTTTTACAAGTTCGATAAACTTTTTTTCAGAGTCAGCAACGAATTTCTCTGCCTGGCTGCGTATATGCTTGCATATATTTGCATACTCCCCATATTTAGCAGCGATGTTTGACAAATCTTTGAAATACTCTGTTGCCGGTTTTCCTTCTTGATAGCCACGAAACAGTTGTATCCAGTTTCTCAGTCTTTCCCAAAATTGTTGATATTTTTTTTGCTTGTCAAGAAAAATATCCATGCTCTCTGCAAAGACAGATATTTCATCCCGCTCACTACTGAGCAACTTCCGGTTATATAACTCCGCATCTATACGATGTTTTATAGCCTCGCACCATTGTTCCCTATCCTTGATGGCATTATACCGTTCTATTTGCCGCACCATGGCCGCCTCGTGCAAGTAACACTCCGAAATCTGCCGCAACAACAGCCGATAAAAATTGAGCCGGAACAGCGCGGGCGTGGTGATCGGGTCGCCGCCACTGGCAATATACCAGCGTTCGCTCGAACCATCCATATTAAGCTGCTTCAACTTATCGGTGAAGGCAAAAGGGAACGAGGAGATCGGAAAAATCCAGTAGCGGCCAAAGGGGCCGCGCCGAAACCTGGACTGCTCCCGGTGGGTGGCCAGTTCGAGGAGAAATTCATGTCCGTAAGCCTTTAGACCCTGTTGCAGGTCGCTGTCGCCCAACAGATAGTCCAGCAATATCAGGTCAAAAGTGTTGTCTTCCAACAACTTAGTGGCCTGATTGATAATATCGCTATCGCCCTTGGTATATTTTTCTATCGTTACGTTCAGGCGTTTTTTCGGTTGCTCTGGGTCTGCGCCTGTCCTATCGAAGTCGGTGATCCACCGTTGGATAAGATCGCGCTTGGTGATCTCCGCGTTGCGCTCCTCGGTGGAGATATTCTGGTCAGCGTGATCATCCACCAACAGGACGTTCCAGTACAGGTCAGCCAGGCGCGTACCATTCCGTTCTTCTTCAAAAAAGGCCATGAATTTTTCGGCCTTCCGTTCCATCGCGGTCTCGGAATGAAACTCAAACGGCGTGATCACCTCGTGGTGTCCACGGGTGCCGTACTGCGCGATAAAGGCGTTTTGCAGCATCCGGCACTCAAACTCCAAGGTGGCCAGTCCGGCCAGGGATTGGTAAAGCCGCAAGTCGTAGTACTCGATGACTTGGTGGAGCACTTTTTTAAAGTTGCCATCAAATGCGCCCTCGTACGCGACGTAGCGGTGCCAGATACTGCTATCCAGAAATTTCACCCGGCGGTCCAAGTCCAAGTGGTACAACCAAGCACTTCCCTCGCGCACATCCTGCCAATACTTCGTATCTCCTTCCGTTTCGAAATCCAGGCTGGGTGAGTCCTCATAGATGCGGGTGATGTCTGGATAACCAATCGTAATTATTGGATGTAGGGGTATTTTTTTGATCGTTTCGCTTTGTTCCGGTTTCGCAGGGTTCTCGTCCCCCGTGGCGGTTGGCCTGGTTTGGCGAAGAGCCACCTGAGTCTTGCCATCGCAGGCTGCTACGTATGCTTGGCTGCCACTCAGGTTATCGAGAAAAATCTTGCTGGTCAGGTGCTCCGTTTGGACAAAGAGGATTTGAATAGGTTCCAAAACCACTGTGCTGACGTTGGAAATGCGTATATGGTCTTGCAACATGGTCGCGATACGCTGCATGAGTGGGTACCACATATAGTGTGCATCATCGGTACCAACGGAGGGCACTGGCGAAGCGGAAAGATCAACAGGAGATAGAGGGATGATGCAGTTTTTGGCATCAGCGGCAAAAAAACGCAGAGAGTAGAAGCGGCTCATTTAGATGATTAACAGGCTTTTATATAAAATTTTAAAATCATTATTCAGACTTTATTTTATTCATTTCTTGCTTCTCTCTCTCGTCAATTCTAACGCGGAGGCATACTGCTGTGAAATACTTGGGAAATACTCGAATAAGTGTTCAAAATTCAAGTAACAGGTCACAATGCGTGCCCGTAAATGGTCGCCGCCTTTGTAGCCCAATAGATCAGCGGTCTCCGCTTTGCGGTTTCGTGTCTCGCGGAGCGTCTCTTCTATTTTGGTGAGATCATTAAATGCTTGTTCTTCTTTGCGACTCTTCAGAACAGGCATAGTAGCCGTGTTTTTAATCGGTGTATCACGGTCTGCCGAGCTAGAAGTTGGTACACCTGATTGCGACGTAGCATTTTTTAGCCCTTCTTCAAAACTAACCATGTCCACCTTGTCTTTTTCATATAGATCGCGCCAAAGTAACATTCCATCAATTACGTTGCTCAATTGCCGAACGTTGCCAGGCCAATGGAAGCCCCGAATACGCTGTATCACTTCCGGTTCGACAATTTTTGCTAGTTCCAGATCGTATTTTTTTTCCAGATAATGATCAAGGATGCGGATAATATCTTCCTTCCGTTCACGCAAGGGCGGTATTTCTATAATTACGTTCATCCGAAAGCGTAAATCCTCCCGGAAGGTACCTTTGCTGACCTCTACATCCAGGTTACGGTTGGTAGCGGCAATGATCTGCACATTTAACTCAATGTCTTTATTGGAACCAACTGGCCGGATGGTCCTTTGCTCCAAAAAGCGTAGCAATTTGACTTGTATTTCGTGATCTATATCACCAATTTCGTCCAGCATCAGAATACCGCCATTGGCTTGCTTGAAATAGCCATCTACATCTGCTTTTGCATCCGTAAAAGCACCCTTTACGGAGCCAAATAAAGTGCTCTCTAACAATGTCTTAGGAATAGCGGATAAATTGACCGAAATAAATGGCTTGTCGCGTCTCACTCCGCAACTATGCAAATAGCGAGCGGCTACTTCCTTGCCGACCCCTGTTTCGCCGGTAAGTAACACGGTAATATCAGGTTTTTTAGAAAGTAATTCCAGCAGTAATTTTATTTCCCGAATACGTGGTGCTTCGCCTACAAAAGGGTATCGGTCGCCGACATCTCCTTGCTTAAGGCGCCGGACTTCTTCTTTTAACTGTTTAATGTTCTCCTGAGCAGTATGGTTACGGATAGTTTCCTGAAATTGCTGGTCCCAGTACTCATAGTCTTCGTCGTTTTTTGGGAGAAAATTTTTAGCCCCCCTTTTTAAAGCCGCTACTGCTGTTCTGATTTTGTCATCCGCCGTCACTACCAGAATAGGAATATCTTTATATTTATTTCGTAATGGTAATATCAATTTAAGTCCTGTTTCCGTATTTTTTCCATCCAGCATCAAGTCTAATACTAGCAAATCATATTTTTTAGTCTTCAGTTTTTCCCACATTTTCTCCTCATTGATCGCGCCATCTACCTCATAGTGCTTTGCAAATATCATGCGAAAATCCTGGTGAAAACGAGGGTCGTCGTCCACCAAAAGTATAGGATAATTAATCCGTGGTTCGCTCATTTGCTAATAATTTTAAACAGGGGTGCTATGGTATCCAGTATTTCTTCTATTGATCTCATTTCTTGAGCAAAAAGTTTCATTCTGGCTCCTAATTCTTTCCAGTCCTGACAATCTTCCCAGCCCCTTTCTATGTGTGCAACACTGACCGCTATTTTAGTCAATTCTTCTACACAAGGAGCTGCCTGCAGAAGTGTCTCGTAGCGATGCCAGCGTTTCACTAAATTTCCAAAAGCTTCTATACTATCCGGTGCACGCAGATAATCCAGCATTTCAGTATATTGCTCCCCATTCTCAGCCAATGCACGACTTATAATACCTGCCCGCCGACGCGCTACAATAAACCAGTCCATAAAGCCACCCTTATCGTGTCCATCCCGAAAACGCGTCCACACCTCTCGCAGATCATCGCCATAAGTCCAATGAGGCACCCAGCCATCACCCACGGATTTACAGGTCTGCAAAAAAGCAGAAAAATCACCTGGCAGCCGGTTCCAATGTAGGTAATTCTCGGCGGCTGCACTATTGTCCCATCCAGCCTGGATTACTTTAATGGTCGGGTTGACATCTAATAAATAATTCCGCCATACCCATTCGGGCGACACCCAATTATCGTCACCACAAAGCACCGGCGTAACCAATAACAGTACCTGTGTTGTCTGTATATTCTCCTGTGTGTATTGCATAGGCGTATAACCAACATCCAGAAAATACTGCTGACGAGTCGGTAGGAACGGCCAATTAGGTGGAAAACTAGGAATCATCTTTTGTATCATGCCGAACCGAACGCAATCTCTTTAAACAAGCCAAATAACTCGTTGAAAGTTTTGTCCACTACATCCTGTGCATCTTTCTTGGTAACTGGCTTGGCCTCCAACATATTCCTTACTGCTTCCCGCGTCAATTGTAATTTTTCAAATAGTGCTGGATTTGTTTCTCTTAGCAGTAATTCATAGGAATCATAATTATAGTCGCTGGCAAAGTGGGAATGGAGATTTTCCTCCACGCCCCCCTTAGCTGCAAAACAAATCAATTGTTGCCGTAACAGGTCATAATGTTTCAGGTAAGTCGAAAAACCCAAACCTTCTCCCAACTCACATCCATCTGTCCAAAAACGAAAGCGTTCTGCTAAACTGAATATCAGCTTGTAAGGAGGATGCCAGTAAATATCCCAAACATAGTCGAAGTGCTCTTGGCAAATTTTGTCTTTTTCCTCTTCGACAAATAATGAAGATTTTTTTTCCTCAAATATGACTTCGCTCGGCCCAGTCACTGTGGTAGGGAAACAGCCATTGAGTCCCAGCATACCCAGCTCGGACTCCCAACCAAAATACACAGGTTCTATTCCGCCGCCGAATAACCGTACCCGAACCTGTCGAGCCGCAGTTGGATCAATAGCATCTAAAATAGTAGAGCGATCTGCTTCCACATAAGAATGCGGCTCTGTTTTATGTAAAAACACCAGAACCGGGCCATCATTAGCATGATCGCTGACAAGACTGTGGAGCAATTCTTGACCAGTTGCATTCTTATGCACATCAGTACACACTAAACGGTGGCCTGATGGGGTATGCCACAAGTTATGTGTATTCAGCGGAATTACTCCATTTTTGCTCCAGCCCCAGACAATGATAATAGTACTTTTGGACATATTTAGGAACCGTATAATATTTTGACAATTCTATATTTTAATTCTACATCGTCTTCCATACCTATACTGTTTTCGATGGCTGTCAGTAAGGACTCGATGGGCCGGAAAAGGGTGAACTTGGCGAATTTGCGGTTGTTGTCTTTGCCCAGCGAGGTCCACCATTCGTTGCGCCCGCGTCCGGTGGTGACGACAAAGAAGAAATTCTCGCGTTCACCGACCAAGGGCATGATCATCTTCTCAATAAACAGCCCCACATTACTGGTATCATTAGGCCGCAGGTTCGGCATTTCTCGCTGTAAAATGCTCTCGATGAAAGAAAGGTGCATGACTAAAAAGTGACAACCTTTCAAAAAGTCTATTTCTGGTTGGCTCAATTCAGCTATCCATCCGCCTGACCCTTCTTTGGGAGATGCTGACCCTTCCCGGTGCACGGCAAGTTTGAGCTTGTCGCGTAAGAAGATGTTGAACTCTTCGCGCCGATCTTCGAGACGCATCCGTTGATAAATACGACTGTCAAAAATACAAACTTTAGTCGCCAGTACCTCAAATAGCTCCATCATCAAGGTATCATCTATCGGCATTGGCGGTTTGTGATCTTCTGGAAAAAAATAGTTCTTCAAAATACCGTGACTGCGATAGCGGATCACAAACTTTTTTTCAGAACTGGAATCATCACTCCCATGTGCAAACGGCAACCACCATTGGGGCATACGGCTTGAGTCAGTACGAAATACTTCCTTTACCGCTTCCTGCATAGGGGTCGCCGCCGAAGGCAGGCTTTTCTCGTAAATAAACCGCAACACATCCTCCTGATTGTCCAAAGCCAATATGTAGTCCGTTTTTCCTGCCGAGGTGGCCTCTAAAGCGTAGAAAGGGTCATCTCCTATGAGTTTTTTCAGCCACAATTTATAGGCAGAAGCAAATTTTTCTAACTCGTTTTTGCCCGATAACTCCCCTGCTACGACTCTAACCACACCTTTTTCCCGGCGCAGATCCAGCAAGGCTGCTTCGTTATCATCCGCCAGTCGCACGATGACGAAACGAGAAGAATTATCTGAATCGGACGAGTTGTCGCCATGCCAATCCATTAAGCGTTCTCCTCTCCACAGGTAAAATACTTTTTTCAGATACCCTTCTGTTGGTAAATCAATAGGAGCCTCTAAAGGTGTATTATAAGAAAGCTTATAGTCCGTGTGTGTTACCAGGTTAGGCTCTTTATTTTGTAATGTGCTGCAAGCCGGGCGGACCCACGGATAAAATTGTCGGTCCCGATTGGTGTCCTTATTCTTGTCCCGATTGGAGTTGCGGTCGCCGCGTTGTACGTGGGAGAAATGGCCATTCATCAAGAAAGCAGCGCAGACTTTATCTTGATAAGTACCGCCTAACAGCGGAGCATAAGTATTTTCAGCAAAGATTTCTCCTTGCAAAGTTTCCCATTTACGCTCGACGATGTGGTTTTTGCCCTCTCCCAAGCGGGTAGGTGTATCCAGCCATACACTAATGCGATACATCTCTTCGGCATCGCTATCGTGCAGACTGCATGGTTGTATGCCAATGGCAATGGTCAGGCCCTCCTGCTGTAGCACTTTCAATTCCTCTCGATTGTAATGCTTGACATTGCGGATTTCGTTTTCGATCATTGTGTAAAAAGCGTGTCGCCCAACTACGCCTCCTGGAAAGAACACCCTTATGCTTTTCAGTAATTTGCGAAAATGTTCAAATCTATCGCCCTTGTGCACAAACGCGCTGATGACATCCTCGTGTGACTTGCCAACCAACTGGGTCATGTCTTTACGCGGGTTACTCAAATCCACCCAAGCCAAAATACCGTCATTTTTCGGCAGAAAAGTTTTTTGGTGGTACTCTGTTTTTTCCAAGCGCGGGTTAGGGCTTTCTGGGTCATACAACACAATTCGGACCTTGACGTGCAAAATATCCTCCGTCTTGGCAATGGTGCCGATGTAAAACGGGTTGTTGATGAAATCGTGCCAGAGCACACTATATAAACTGCTGATCTTGCCGCCCACGCTGGCATCACGCGTTACGCCGCTCCAATACGCTCCTTTCTCTGTTAGGAAGCGTAACAGACGAGACATTTCACGGGTTAAAGAGCCCGGATAGTTGATAATCTCCAACCCATCTTCTTTCCGAATCTCTTCGTTGTGGTTACTGGATTTGTTTTGCTTTTTTCGCTTTTCCCGGCGCTTGATTATCTGGCTGTTGAAATTTCTAAGAGTGTCAGAATCAATGTCAGGATCGCCCTTTAAACGAGCTATAAGTGCATCCCAATTCATCTCCTCGTCTTTCAAACGGCTCGCCCGACGATAATACCACCACGATAAAGTACTGAGTGCGTGTGCGCTTACATTATGCGCATAAGAATCTATGAGAATAGCGGTTACTGCATTGGTTACGTATTGTTGGTAAATTTTACCGGGTACGCCTTCGCCGAGGGCGAGACGGTCAAGAAAATATTGAGTATGTGTTTTATAATACTGTTGTAACTTTAATTCCTTGAAAATTAGATTCTTTTTTGGGTCAAAAAAATATTCTCCGCTTTTAAAGATCGTGTTTTTCAAAAAATGGTAGGTAGCTGATATTTTCTCAAGGTTTTCACCTACAGAATCCCAATCTAAAAACAGGCCGTCATACTCCACGATAAAACAGCGTATTAAAGACCAAATAATGGAATGCGGTAATCGCTGTATAGTTTTTTCCTCTCCATTTTTTTCTACAATCACCTCTTCCACTCCGGGAATGGACAACATATCCTTCTTGAAAATAATATGTACTAAGCCATCAAGTTCAGCATAACCAATTAATGGTAAAGATATAAATACATCCTGCTTTAAATCAAAAAACTCATTTAGTATATTATATTCATATACTTTATATAGTTTTTTTGTAGTTTTTAAATCTTCAAAATATTTATTTAAGGAATTGATTTCACATACATCAGAAATTTTATACTTACCTTTTTGTATTTTTTTATATACATCAGCACTTACCGCCGATTTTTTAGGTACTATGGTTATACTTGGCAATAATGTCCAAGCATCTTTATAGTTCTTTCCACTTATAGTTTTATTCCCCCATCTTTCTAACAACTCTTGTTGCTTATCACATCCGGCATAAATGAAATCCGGAGTTTTACTTCTTTGATACACCTTCGGCTCAGTACCTGACCGAGGAATAGCATTAATTAACAATGTAAAGCGGGTATCTCCAGCAAACAGAACGTTTTCAACGCAGGTGCTAAGACGATCTTGTAAGCTATTAAAGAATTCTTTTGATAGAGGAAGTGGAAAAACATTTCTCGTCAGTAAATTATCATAACCGAGATCATTTATTTCATTTGCCATAAGCGGGTAGAGTTGAATTTTAACTTTGCATTAAAGAAATTATACATTTTCAAATCCACAGTGCTGGATCTGACGACACAAAGTACCGGGACTGACAAATTGGACGATTAACCCGTGTATTAACACCGCAGGCACCAGATGCAAAAGCGTAAATTTCTCGGAAGGATTCACTTATTTGCGCTGCCAATCTCTCAATAACATCTTTCCATAAATATTGGTCACTCCTTCTTATTTTAGAAAAACGTTTATTAAAAAATGTATCAGGTGCCCTGACATCTATGGTTAATTCCTCAGCATTTACCTGTGTTAAATTTTGGTTTTGAACTTCACTAACCATTTCTTCCCCCATACTTGCATATATATGCCGATAATAACGATTAGTATCAAATGCTGTAATACTATTCATATCAAGCAAAAGTGCTCCATTGAGACTATTTTTTTCTACCAATTTAAGTTCTTTTATTTGTGAAGCCATAATCTTTGCAACATCTATTGATCGTTTAATTGACGGAAATAAGTTACGTTGAAGGCTTGCGAAATTTTTCTTATTATTATTAGCAATTATTTTAGAATAATATATACGTATCTTTGACTTAAAATCTTTACTTAATGCTCCTATAAACGTTAAAAGCCAGCCTAAAATGGCCACACTTAATCTAAGTACAAGTGAGTCAATCACTTTAAATGATCTTTGCATAACTTTCATACTCTCTATGCCATTATCTTCTTGTTCTAAATGAAAAATAAGTGGCAATGTAATATTATCATTACGTAAGTCAGCAAAAGCATCATTAGGTATTTTACTAATGTTACGCATACCGATTTCAGGCAATACATAGTCATTGTTATCATTTACGATTTGTTCTACAATCCCGTTGGCAGCAGAAAGTTTAATTATATTATTACGTTCCTTTCCCTTATAGCCTAACAAATCCATTACCATCTCTGCCAAAATAGCAAAAAGCGATGCAGTAGTCAAATTTATACGCAGTAGGTAATTGCGAACAAACCATTCTTTTTCATCAGAAACACCTTGTTTGTGAATTGCGTTCCAGAATTCATCAATAAGTTTTTGATCAATAAAACTATCTATTTCCGGAGTGACAGAAATAGATTGTTTTATAGTTCGAGAATATGCTTCGCTAGTACCTAAGCGATCTTGCATATCTTGTCCTAAATCAACATATTGAAAAATGCGGCGAATGGCCTTCGTTATTATACGAGATTTTTCAAGATCGTTTGGGAAAATAGATTCTTCAATATAGTTATATAAAAAATCTTTCACATAATTTCCCGCAATTAAATTGTTGTCTATTTTCGTTTTGTTGCAGTTCCCAGATGTATCATACAAGCCACCTTTACCATCTAAGATTTGGTTATGATAGTACTGCACCGTAATAATGCCCTCGGCAAGTAGCGGAAGCTTAGTATCGAATATGTCGGAAGGTATGGAAGCCAAAGGCAATTTTTCCAATTCGGCCTGTTCAACGACATATTTATAAACAGTTTCAACGAAGAAACTCCGAACCCCAAAAGTTCTGACTCGTCTGTCCATCAAAAAGAATATACGACCAGCTACATCACTATTCAGGTGAGTTTCTTGACGTAATTTCTTGAATTCTTTTTGAACCCTATTACGTGTTTCAATCATCAATTTTCTGCGTTCAGTTGTCATAACCAAGGACTTTTGCGAGATTAGTGGTAAGGAACATCTTTCCCTAATTTCTGTTTTTTTATCGTTTTTACAGTAGGGTAATTCCCCTTTTTGCATTTGAAATGTCTGAAGTATTTCCCATTGTAAACAATATCGGTCATTTCACCCAACATTGTACAATAGATGTTCTTTTTCTTCAACAGGAGTCTGGTTGTCTTTGCATAGGATTGTAAGAATGGCATTACTTTGAAGTAACAAACCGGTTTTACCAGTTCAAAAACTTTTTTCTGCTGTTCAGCATTAAGAATATTCTCCGCCAACTCCACCGTATCAA
>Ga0105048_10015697_pt1 | contig 11740 bp, 13 predicted proteins | sample MAT05_FD_78382 | JGI IMG/M metagenome (GOLD analysis project Ga0105048, IMG submission 78382) | Freshwater microbial communities from Lake Fryxell liftoff mats and glacier meltwater in Antarctica - MAT-05 | ecosystem: Environmental > Aquatic > Freshwater > Ice > Liftoff microbial mat | place...
AGGTCGTAACGCCCACCGAGGCCGCCAAATGGGCCGACGTGATGATGATCCTCGTCCCCGACGAGAAACAGGCCGTGATGTACTCGAACGAGATCGAGCCACACACCCGCAAGGGCCAGCACTTGATGTTCGGCCACGGCTTCAACATCCACTACAACCTGATCCGCCCGCGCGCCGACATGGACGTGTCGCTGTCGGCGCCGAAAGGCCCCGGCCACACGCTGCGTAACCAGTACACGCAAGGCCGCGGCCTGCCGGGCCTCATCGCCATCCATCAGGATGCCTCGGGCGTCGCGCAAGCTGTCGCCCTCAGCTACTCGAAAGGCATCGGCAACACGCGCGCCGGCGTCATCCAGACGTCGTTCCGCGAAGAGACCGAGACGGATCTGTTCGGCGAACAGGCCGTGCTCTGCGGCGGCGTGGTCGAGCTGATCAAGGCCGGATACGAAACGCTGGTCGAAGCCGGCTACGCGCCGGAGATGGCCTACTTCGAATGCCTCCACGAAGTGAAGCTGATCGTCGACCTGATCTACGAAGGCGGCATCGCCAACATGAACTACTCGATCTCCAACACGGCCGAGTATGGCGAATACGTCTCCGGCCCGCGCATCATCACGTCGGACACGAAAGCCGCGATGAAGAAAGTGCTGGACGACATCCAGTCCGGCCGCTTCGCCCGCGACTGGGTGCTCGAGAACCAGGCCGGCGCGCCGTCCTTCCAGGCGATGCGCGCGAAGATGAATTCGCACAACATCGAGGAAGTCGGCGAAAAACTGCGCGGCATGATGCAGTGGTCGAAATCCAACCGCCTCGTGGACCGCAAGCGCAACTAGCTTCAGCGCTTCGCCATCAAGCAGAAGGGCCGCAGGCATCACCTGCGGCCCTTTTCATATCACGGCATCAACGCCTTGAAGCGGAAGAGCCGTTTTGTAGCGCCGTCATTGCGCTGTCCGAGGCCTTCCAATCGCCGCCACCCACTCTGCCTTGGCCACGTCGATCGCCGCGCGTTGCTCCACCGCAGTATCCTTCGCCATGTCCAACACTTTCGGCGCCAGCGGATCGCCTGCCTCGGCGGCAAGCTCCAGCATCGCGACCCCAAGCACGGGCGACGCCTCGCCGCCCTCGCCAACCAGATACATCCCGCCCAGCGCGCGCAATGCGTGCGCTGAGCCAAGTTCCGCCGCCGCCGCATACCAGTCGCGTGCCGCCGCTTCGTCTTTCGCCACGCCCTGGCCGAGCGCCAGCATCACGGCATGCGAATTCATGCCGTCGATGTGCCCGTTCTCGGCCGACATCTTCACATAGCGATAAGCCTCCGCCTCGTTCGCGGCGACGCCATCGCCATTCAACAACATCATGCCCGTCTGCCACTGCGCGCGGCGGTCGCCGGCATCTGCAGCTGCGCGCATATGGCCATAGGCGCGCGCCGGATCAGGCGTCACGCCCCAGCCATTGTCATAAGCCCGCCCAAGCAGGAAATTGATGTCGCCGCCAAAGCTCCCGCCTGCATCTGCCTCTTCGAGATAGGCGACGCCCCGCGCCATGTCGCGCTCCACGCCCCAGCCAAACAGGTAGGCGCGTCCCCATGGGTAAGCCGTCGCAACTTTCAGCTGCGCGTTCCTATCCGCGATCTTCAGCAGCATGATGGCCCGCGCATGATCGCCCTGCGGCTCCGTCAGGATACGCAAAGCAACATTCAGCGCCGCGACCTTCGAGCCGCCCTTTACGGCCGCCTCCTGCAGCGCCTCGGCGCGCGCAGGGTCGCCCTTCCAGTCCGGACCATCATGGCCGATCAGCACGGCGAGAGTGTTCATCGCTTCGGTGTCGCCTGCAGCGGCAAGGGGTTCGAGAATCGCGCGCGCCGCCCCCGGATCTGTTTCCATCAGTGCGATGGCGCGGTCGTTCTCGCTTTCAATGTCCTGCGCCCACGCGCCACCTGCTCCCAGCGGCGACAGACATAGCGCCAGCGCGGTCATCAACGCGGCAATTTTCATGCAGTCCCCCATGCCGATCGTCTGCGAGCCTGCCCCAATCCGTTCCGGGATGCTATCCGGTGCCGCACCAGTGGAGACCCAGCCCTTGTTCACCCATCGCCTCGCCACGGAAGCCGATCTGCCTGCCATCAAGTCCCTGATGGAACTGGCGATTGCTGAACACCTGAAAGCGTTTCTCGATCCCGCGCAGGTGGAGCTCTCGAAGTCCATCATGGGCCTCGACACACAGCTCATCGCAGACCGTACCTATTTTCTGGTGGAAGAGGGTGACAGGCTGGCCGGATGCGGCGGCTGGTCCCGCCGCGCCACGCTTTATGGCGGCGATCATTCCACATCCCAACGCAACGCGGCGCTGCTGGACATGTCAAAGGACGCCGCGCGCATCCGCGCCATGTACACCCACCCGGATTTCGCCCGCCGCGGCGTCGGACGATTGATCCTCGATGTGTGTGAGGGCGCCGCGCGAGGCCGGGTTCCGGTCGGTTGAACTCATGGCGACCATGTCGGGCGAGCCTCTCTACCGCGCCTGTGGCTATCACGACATCCAGCGCATCACCGCCGCCTCGAAAGATGGCGTCGATGTGCCAGGCGTCAGGATGGGGAAGGCCCTCTAGCCCCCAGAACCTTCACCCCCCCAAACCTTCTGCCCCCGAACCTTCAGCCCCATTGCTCCGGCCGCGCCGAGCCGCCATCTTGCCTTCATGTCAGAACACACCGACTCCCGTCCGATCCAGACTGAAAAACGCCAGCCCTTCGTCAACGCGCCGCTGCTGGTCATTCTCATGGCGGTGCTGCTTGTCGCCCTCCACGCCGCGGTCTCGTTCGCCTCTTACGACCAGCAGGACCAGATCCTGTGGGACTATGCGATCGTGCCTGGACGCTTCTGGGCCGCCGCCGGTTCGCCGGAAGTTTATGCCGATTATTTCTCTGGCCTGATCACGCTGGTTTCAACCGCGCTTCTCCACGCCGACTGGTCGCACGTGATTATCAATTCGCTGATGCTACTGGCCTTCGGCACGCCAGTGGCGCGCGCGCTCGGCGACAACGTCCGCGGCTGGGGCCTCTGGATGCTGCTGTTCGTTGGTTCGGTGATCGGCGGCTCGGCGCTTTATCTCGCGCTCGCCAATGTCGGCTCGCCCTATCTGATCGGCGCCTCGGGCGGCACGTCAGGGTTGATGGCCGCAGCGTTCCTGCTCGATCCCTGGGGCGCCAAGCGGCCGCTGTGGGCGCGCGAGTTCCTCGTCTTTTCTGGAGTCTTCGTCCTGGCCAACGTGTTGTTCGTTCTTGTGGGGCCGTCCCTCCTGGGCATGCAGATCAGCTGGGAAGCGCATATCGGGGGATACGCCGCAGGCGCGCTTCTTATGGCGGTCTTGCCTGTTCGCGGCTACCGGGCGGCCTAAATGTGTCTTGAAAGCGGCCGCCTCATTCGGGCCGCGTTCATGTGGGACGGCGCAATGAACCACCCAGGCGCCGGGCCGCAGAATTGTCGGCCTACTGCTGAAGGAGATTTGAGATGAGGTTTCTCGTTACCGCCGGTATCGCACTGCTCGCCGTGTGCGGCGCAACCGCCGACACGCTGAAGGACGGCGCTGTGCAGGTCACCGCGGGCAAGTATCTCTGGAAGCAGGAAACCAACATCATGGCGGTTCCGCTCAAGGAAGAAAACCTCGAGTGCCTGATCCCGGAAGAATCCCGGATCACGCTGTCGAAGCTGGCGCGCGATCTCCAGGAAGGCTGCAGCGTTGGCGGCGTCCGCGCCATCAAGGGCGGCTACCTCTTCAAGCTCACCTGCGAAGGCAAGATCACAGGCACCGCCGACGCCACGCTGATGCACACCGACAAGTCGATGGTCATCAACGCGAAGGGCACGGCGAACCTTGGGCCGATCCCGGCCGGCTTCTCGATGAAGGCCGAGGCGACCTACCAGGGCGCCTGCACGCCGGATGAAGCCGCCAAGGCAAAGGAACGCTACCTCAAGGAAAATCCCGGCGCGCAGTAAGCTGCGGGCTGTACGAAACAAAAGAGCCCCGCAGGTCCATCCTGCGGAGCTCTGTCTTTTCTGTCCGCTGCTAGCAGCTTCAGTACGTCCAGTTCACGCCCACCTGCACAACCGGATAGATCTCGTAGTCGTCGATGTCGTCCTGCAGGTTCTGCTCTTCGTTCGCCAGCTGTGTCTGGAAGTTGGCGTCGTTCGACAGCGTGCCGCCCGTCGATGTGAGATTGATCTGCGGCGAACCCGTGAACATTGCGCCGGCGATGAACCGGAAGCTCAGCCCCCTGCTGGTGTCGAAGCTCGAATCCCAGCCAAGGCCGACGAACGGCGCGGTATCCTCCAGGTCGCCCTGCATATTTAGCGTGCCCACCTGCGCGGGCGTGAAAGTCTGGTTGCCGATCTGGACGTTCGCGGTCGGCGTCGCGAACAGGTCGAGCGTCTTCTCGCCGAGATACGCGCCGCCCGTCAGCATGAAGGCGTTGCCGAACGGGTGCACATCCACAAACGCGCCAGCCGTGGAAAGATCGAGATCGCCCTGATAGGCGATGTCGTCATAGGTGTCGTCCGCTTCGTACTGGAAATAGTTGTACCCGCCCCTGATCGCGATGATCGGCGCGACCTTCAACTTTGCTTCAACCGTGCCGCCGGTCGTGCCGATGCTGCCGCTCACAGACAGCTGCGCGTCGGCGGCGCCTGCCGCGAATGCCGAGCTCGCCACAAGGGCGGCGATGGCGAAGGTACGTTTCATTGGATGTCCCCGAAACCCCGGCGGCGCCGGATTGATCGCCGAAGGCTGGGCGAGTTCGGGACGCACGGCAAGTGAACGGTCGGCCATGCGCGGTTGGTGCCAGTGATTACACTCTTGCCCGCGCTTCGGCGCGATGGCTGTCCCATGCAGAAAGCGTGACGGCGAGAACGATCACGCCCGCGCCCGCCCAGACCTGCCAGCGCGGCAATTCGGCGAAGAACACATAGCCGAGCAGGGCGCTCCAGATCAGCGCGGTGTATTCCGCAGGCGCAATGTCCGGCGCAGGCGCTCGGGAGTAGGCGGCCGTCAGCATGAACCACATCATGAACCCGGCAAGCCCCGTCAAAGCAAACAGCGGCAGGTCAATCGCGGCGGGCGCCGCACCTAGGTATATTGCGAACGGGACCAGGTAGATCGCCGGGAAAACATTGCTCAGAAAAGCCGTGACCACCGCGCTGTCATTGCGGGCGAGCTGACGCAGCAACACCATGGACAGCGCATACAGCACCGCTGCCGCAACGCCCGACGCGATGCCTTCGACCCGGCGCGCATTGTCCCCCGCGCCCTCCGCGCCCTGCACGGTCACCAGCACGCCGACGAACCCGATCGCCAGAGCCACCGCCGCCATAACGCGCACTTTCTCGCCAAGCATCACGCGCGCCATCGGCGCGATCATCAGCGGCGCGCAGAAGATCAGTACGGTCGCCTCCGCGATCGGCAGGATGTCGAGGCAGTTGAAAAACAGCACCGAACAGATCGCGATGATGATCGCCCGCAACGCGTGTCTGCGCAGTCCCGCAGCGTTGGGCAGGCGCGCCTTCATCGCCATCACTGCGGCGGCTGAAAACATCGCGCCGAAGATGTACCGCGCCGTCGCGATCAGGACGACGCCGTAGGCCAGCCCCAGTGTCTTCACCATCGCGTCCATGGCGCAGCCCAGCATCACGCCCGCCGCAGCGATCGCGATCGGCGGCATGGATTTCAGCTTGCTGAGGGGCGCGTCCTGCATCGGCTCTTCCAGCATGACGCGACTGAATGCTCAATCGTGTGCAGGATGACGCTTGCCGCCACGTAAGCCTGCTCATTCGCCCGCAGGTATCAACAAACTTGCCTGTAAGGTCCAATTTGGGCATGTTCCCGCCACCTTGCGGGCGGGCCAACCGCAACTCTCTGGGGGGAGTTGCGTGGGAAGTCGTCCATTTTCAACCTGCTAGAGGATGACGATGAGCGAACTTTCGCTATGGCTACCCATAATCGCGGGCGCAATTGCAATTGCGTACGGCGTGATCACAACCCAGCGCCTCATGGCCCTGCCGACAGGCAACGCCAAGATGCAGGAAATCGCGAAAGCGATTCAGGAAGGCGCCAACGCCTACCTCAACCGTCAGTATCGCACGATCGCCATGATCGGCGCCGTCGTCGTGGTGCTGGTCGCGATCTTCTTCATGAACTGGCAGGCCCCCGTCGGCTTCCTCATCGGCGCAATCCTTTCGGGCGCCGCCGGCTACATCGGGATGAAGATCTCGGTGCAGGCCAACGTCCGCACCACTGAGGCTTCTTCCAAGGGCCTGGCCCAGGGACTCAGCGTCGCGTTCCAGTCGGGCGCCGTCACCGGCATGCTCGTCGTCGGTCTCGCGATCATCGGTCTCGGCGGCTACTACGCGCTTCTCACGGTCGGCCTCGGCTACGCCCCCGGCGAGCGCACGGTCGTCAACGCCATGGTCGCCCTCGGCCTCGGCGCGTCCCTGATCTCTATCTTCGCCCGTCTCGGCGGCGGCATCTTCACCAAAGGCGCTGACGTCGGCGGCGACATGGTGGGCAAGGTCGAAGCCGGAATTCCCGAAGATGATCCGCGCAACCCCGCCACCATCGCTGACAACGTCGGCGACAACGTCGGCGATTGCGCCGGCATGGCGGCCGACCTGTTCGAAACATACGCGGTGACCATCGTCGCCACGATGGTTCTCGCCTCGATCCAGTTCGCTGGCGCGGCCCAGGCCGGCATGATGATGCTCCCGCTCACCATCGCGGGCGTCTGCATCGTCACCTCCATCATCGGTACGTTCTTCGTCCGCCTCACGCCGAACTCGCGCAACGTGATGGGCGCCCTCTACAAGGGCTTCATCGCCTCGGCCGTGCTTTCCGTCCCAGCGCTCTATGGCGCGATCTGGCTTGCCCTCGGCGATCCGATGGCCACCACGGTCACCATGTCGGACACGCTCGGCACAGCCATCCCCGCCATGAACCTGTTCTGGTGCGGTGTTGCCGGCCTCGTCGTCACGGGCCTCATCATCTGGATCACCGAATACTACACCGGCGTCGGCTATCGTCCGGTGCGGTCCATCGCCCAGGCTTCGGTCTCGGGCCACGGCACCAATGTGATCCAGGGTCTCGCCGTCTCGCTCGAGGCGTGCGCCGTCCCGGCCGTGATCATCATCGCGGGCATCATCTTCACCTACTCGATGGGCGGCCTGATCGGCATCGGCATCGCCGTCACCACGATGCTGGCGCTCGCCGGCATGGTCGTGGCGCTCGACGCCTTCGGCCCGGTCACCGACAACGCCGGAGGCATCGCCGAAATGGCGGGCCTCGATGACTCGGTCCGTGAAACCACCGACACGCTAGACGCCGTCGGCAACACCACGAAAGCCGTCACCAAGGGCTACGCGATCGGCTCCGCCGGTCTTGGCGCCCTGGTGCTGTTCGCCGCCTTCACGGAAGATCTCAAGCACTTCGCTGAAAGCGCTGTGCAAGGCTCGCTGCTGTTTGGCGTCGAAGCCGACTTCTCGCTCTCCAACCCCTACGTCGTCGTCGGTCTGCTGTTCGGCGGCCTGCTGCCGTTCCTCTTCGGCGGCATGTCGATGATGGCTGTCGGCCGCGCCGCGCAAGCGGTCGTGGAAGAAGTCCGTCGCCAGTTCCGCGAAATCCCGGGCATCATGGACTATACGGCCAAGCCTGACTACGGCCGCGCCGTCGACATGCTCACCAAGGCTGCGATCAAGGAGATGATCATCCCCTCGCTGCTGCCGGTTCTGTCGCCGATCGTGCTGTTCGCTGTCATCTGGGGCATTGGCGCTGGCCAGGGCCTCGAACAGGCCGAAGCTGTCGGCCAGGCTCTCTCGGCTGTCGGCGCGATGCTGATGGGCGTGATCGTCACCGGTCTCTTCGTCGCCATCTCGATGACCTCGGGCGGCGGCGCGTGGGACAACGCCAAGAAGTCTTTCGAGGACGGCTTCCGCGACAAGGACGGCGTCGTTCACAAGAAAGGCTCGGACGCTCACAAGGCCTCCGTCACCGGCGACACCGTCGGCGACCCCTACAAGGATACGGCGGGCCCCGCCGTGAACCCGATGATCAAGATCACCAACATCGTCGCCTTGCTGATGCTGGCGGCCATGGCGGGCAACGCCGCCTAGGCGCTAGTCTGATCCTGAAACGCAGCGGGCCGCGGATCACTCCGCGGCCCGTTTGTTTTTGTAGCGCGTCTCACCCGGCTGGGGGCGCCAAGGCCGTGCCCGAGGCCATGTGGTCGCCAAGATAGTATGGCCAGACCAGTATTCCCGCTACGCCGCCCCAGAACCCAAGCTTCGCGTAGCCGATCGTGAATAGCCAGCCGATGAACCAGATCAGGCCCAGCCCGCCGTGCTGCTCGATGTGAATTCTTTTCGGCATGTCGGACATGGCCCACCTCCGTCCTGATAGCGATGATGCCATCAGGGCCGGTAACCCGGTCTGACGCAAGTCAAACAAAGGCGGCGCCGGCTATGCCGCCTTCACCACCTCAGCCCCTCGCGCAGCCTTCAGCGCCTCGCCCCACCATACGATGTTGTCGAATACCGCCGTCCGCGACGCGATCAGGTGTGCATAATCGTCCAGTGACTTGCCTTGCTGCACGACGCCCAGATACTCCGCCATCGCAATGTTCACCTCGTGCTTGATCGGCGCCATCTGCAGCTCCACGGCGATGCCGCGCAGATGCTCGATCGCCCGCGCGCCGCCGACGCCGCCATAGCCCACGAAAGCGATCGGCTTGCGGATCCATTCGAAGGTCGCGCTGTCGAAGGCGTTCTTCAGAACGGCAGTCGGCGCGTGGTTGTACTCCGCCGCTGTCACGATGAACCCGTCATACGCGCCCACCCTGTGCCGCCACGCTTCGGCTGCAGACTCGGAGAACTTCCCGCCCGTGTACCCCGTCGGCGCCGGCTCGTTGAAGAAGGGCAGAGGATGTTCGCGCAGGTCGAGCACATCCAGCGTGAAATCGCTTCTCTGTTTCGCCGCCTCGACGATCCATTTTGCTGGAACATCCGCAAAGCGGTTGGGGCGGGTCGAGCCGATGATCAAGGCGAGTTTCAACATGGCGAAGTCCTGTTTGCGATTGCAACTATGCCTGCCTACATTGAGCTCCGCGCCCGACCTCACAAGGAGGCACAGATATGAGCCGTGGTACCTTTCATGATACCGGGAACTGCCTTCCCGCGACCGAGCTGTTCCAGCTCATCGGCGACAAATGGACGATGGTCGTCGTGGTCAGCCTGCGCGACGGTCCCATGCGCTTCTCGGAACTACGCCGTGCAATCCCCCGTGTGTCCCAGCGCATGTTGACGCTCACGCTTCGTAATCTCGAGCGCGATGGCCTCATTTCGCGCAAGGTAACGCCGACCGTGCCCGCGAGAGTCGACTACGAACTCTCAACTCTGGGCTCAGCGTTCTGCGATCGCCTCATGCCCATCGGCATGTGGGCATTCGAAAACAGGCCGAGCATCGAAAGCGCTCGCGCAGCTTTCGATGCCCAGTCCGATTTCGTCCCTGCGAAGGTCGCGCCTAGTTCGGCGGCGAGTCAGGAAGAACCGGTGGCGGCGATCCCGGCGGCGGTGCGGTAGGGTCGTTGGGATCAAGCGGCGCCGATGGCGCAACGCCTGGCGCGATCAGCTCCGGCGGAGCCGGCGGCAACGGCGCAGCACTTGGCGGCATCGCATTAGGATCGCCTGGCGTTTCGGTTGTCGATGGTGGAATCAACGCTGGCCCCGGCTCGTTGGGCTCGCCGCATGCCACAAGGCCAGCAACGGCCAGCGCCGTCAGAGGCGCAATCAGTTTCAATGTTGTAAGATTCACGGCGCATCTCCTCTGCATGTCACAGAGCCAACGAGCCTCCACCGTGATCGTTCCAGGGTCGGCCTATTGCCGATAGCCCATCTGGCCGCAGACGATGCACGCCTGCTCACCTGTGCCGCCGCAGCCGCCGCAATTGTGCACCTTGTACATCCAGTCGGTGCGCGTCTTCGCGCCCTGACAGACGCGGCACACAATGACGCCCTTGCCGTTGCAGGTTTTGCAGAAGGCCTTCGGGCCCGGCAGCTTGGGAGATTTCTTCTCCATGCCCGCCCAATCTGCACCGGGAGGCCGACCTGCAACAAGACCCGGCCTGTGCGCCCTGCTGACATCCCGCCGTCAGCACGTCCATGCCTCTATGCCGTCGGGGACGACCGGAGCCCGCAATGCATCTCGTTCGTTATCACGTGGCCGTCTCGCTGGACGGCTTCATCGCCCCGCCCGATGGAGGCGCAGAATGGCTCGAGCCCTATGGCAAGGTCGCCATGGGCTTCATCGGCCCGTGGATGAAACAGATCGGCGGCATTATCGTTGGTCGCGCCACCTATGATCAGTCGATCGCCATGGGCGGCTGGATGTGGGGCAAGACGCCCTCTCTCGTGATGACATCACGTCCGGTGGAGCAGGGGCCACAGACAGTCCACACGCATTCAGGCCATCCAGCCGAAGGCCTCGCCAGCCTGCGCGCCCGCATGGCGACACAAGATCTTGAGACCGACATCTGGCTGTTCGGCGGCGGCGTCACGGCCGGCCTGTTCCTGAAGCACAACCTGATTGATCTTGTCGAACTTGCCGTCGTGCCTGTCGCCCTCGGCCGCGGCCGCCCACTCTTTGCCGACATCGAAACGCGGCTCACCTTCGAACACACAAGCTCCCAGCCCATCGGCATGGGCGTCACGCTGAACAGCTACCGCCGCCTGCTGCCCGCCATCGCGCGCCGCCGTGGGCTGAAAGTCTAGGCGCACACAGGATCGGAATCGACTCCAGCACCGCGACATCCACCCCCGCAGGCCCGCCGCCGACAATGCAACAGCGGGTTTCGATCCTGCGGGTCATGCCGCCTCGCTACTGACCGTGCTGCACGTCGTTGCGAACGCGATACCCGGTGATCGGGAAGTCGGTGAAGAACCCGTCGATCCCCAGCGCGAGATACTTGCGGATCGATGTCTCCATCGGCTCGCCATTGATCGGTTGGTCATCGCGGAACGTCCACGGATGCACCGGAATGCCCTTCGCGTGGCTCGCTTCCACCACGCCCGTGGATTTGCCATCCGGCCCGATCAGCATGCCGAGATTGGGCCCAAGCCCATCCCAGAACGGCGCGCCAGGCTTCGCCATCGCAACGTCCAGCCCGGCCTTGTCGCCCACCAGCATGACGACGGGCAGGTCGGTCTTCGCCGCCATCGCCTTTACAAAGTCCGACTCGAACGACTGGATGAACACAGGCGAGCCCTTCGTCGCCATGCCATGGCGACCCAGGGCCGCGAGAATCTCGTCGCCCATGTCCGGCTTGCCCAGGCGCGCATGATGCGCCGGCGCCTTGGCCTCCGGATAGACGCACACCGGATTGCTCGCCACCGTCACGCGAGACTTGGCCATCATCAGCACCTCGTCGAAGGTCGGCACCTGATAGAGCCCGTCGAACACCTTCGTGCGCCCCTCGAACGGCTGCACAGCGCGCAGCGACTTGATCTCGGCCAGCGTGAAGTCTTCAACCCACCAGTCATTTCGACCTTCATAGGCAGCATCGTCCGTCTTGCGCTTGCGCGCCGCGAACTCCGGCTTGGAGGCAACGTTGGTCGTGGTCGAAAGATAAAGGTCGTGCCGCGCCACCAGGACATTGTCCTTGGTCATCACCAGGTCCGGCTCGATGCAGTCCGCCCCATCGTTCAGCGC
>Ga0105048_10015700_pt1 | contig 11738 bp, 6 predicted proteins | sample MAT05_FD_78382 | JGI IMG/M metagenome (GOLD analysis project Ga0105048, IMG submission 78382) | Freshwater microbial communities from Lake Fryxell liftoff mats and glacier meltwater in Antarctica - MAT-05 | ecosystem: Environmental > Aquatic > Freshwater > Ice > Liftoff microbial mat | place...
GTCGATCGATGAGCTGCTCAAGCGGCTGCCTGAGGTGAAGAAGCCGAAGATTCGCGAAGCGCTGACCACCCATGAGGCGCAGCTTCGGCGGGCGCTCGACCTGGTCTCGTTTCGGGAAGATCTGCCGCTGACCATCGAGGGCGAGTCGTTGGCCCGGCGCCCGATACTCCAGGCCGAGGCCCGCTCGCTCTTCACCGACCTCGAGTTCTACCGGCTGCTGGGCGAAATGCCGGCGCCTCCCGCTTCGCCCTTGCGGCAAGAGGCCACCATCGTGAGCGACCGCGCGGGGCTGGAGCAGCTGGCCTCCGAGCTCTCGAGCGCGGCCCGCGCCGCCCTCGCGCCGGCCTTCGAAGGCGAGCCGCACTCGGCCGCCCTGGTCGGGTTGGGCGTGATGATCAGTGGCGGTGGCTGCTTCTATGTCGATGTGGCCCCCTGCGGCGCGGCGACGCTGGTAGACGTGCTCGGGCCGGCCCTGGCGCGGCCGACGCTCGAGCTGGTGGCTCACGACGCCAAGGCCACGCTGCACGTGCTGGCGTCGCTGGGTTTCGAGCACCCGCGCATCGCCACCGACGTCGAGCTGTTCTCGTATCTGCTCAACCCCTCGCGCCGCGAGCACGCGTTGAGCGACATCGTGCGTGAGCGGCTGCGCATCGAGCTGCCGCCGTGGCCCGATGGGGCTGCCGGTCGGGGCAAGGCGCCACTGGCCGACATCAACGTGCCGCGCCTGGCGGCGATGTACGGCGCGCGAGCCGACGCCATCGATCGCATCGCCCCCGAGCTGTGGACGGAGGTCGAAGGTGTGGGCCTAGGCGCGGTCGCTAAGGAATTGGAGGTGCCGCTGATCAAGGTGCTGACCAAGATGGAGGCCGCGGGCGTGGCGGTCGACCTCGAGGCGCTCAAGGGCATCTCGGTGCAGGTCGACGCCTCCATCGATGGGCTGCTCAAAGAGGTCTACCGGCACGCGGGCCGCGAGTTCAACGCGGGGTCGCCGCTGCAGCTGGCGCAGGTGCTCTACGAAGAGCTCAAGCTGCCGGTGATCAAAAAGAACAAGACCGGGCCCTCGACTGATCAAGAGGTGCTCGAGAAGCTGGCCGAGCAGCACCCGCTGCCGCGCGCCATCACCGAGTACCGCAACGTGGCGAAGCTCAAGAGCACCTACCTCGATACGCTGCCGCTGCTGATCGGCAAAGACGGCCGCATTCGCACCACCTTTCACCAGGCCTCGGCGGCGACCGGCCGGCTGTCGTCGACCAACCCGAACCTCCAGAACATCCCCATTCGAACGGAGCTGGGGCGGCAGATTCGGCGGGCCTTCGTGGCTGCACCGGGCAACGTGCTGGTCTCGGCCGACTACTCGCAAATCGAGCTGCGCATTTTGGCGCACATCAGCGGTGACGCCGGGTTGGTGACCGCCTTCGCCGAGGGCGCCGACGTGCATGCGCGCACCGCGGCCGAGGTGTTCTCGGTGCCGGTGAGCGAGGTGACCGACGAGCAGCGCCGAGCCGCGAAGATGGTGAACTACGGCATCGCCTACGGGCTCTCGCCGCATGGCCTCAAGACCCGCCTCAACATCTCAGCCGAAGAGGCCAAGTCGATCATCGACCGCTACTTCGAGCGCTTCCCCGGTATCGCAGGCTACATCGAGCAGACGCTCGAGAAGGCCCGTCGCAGCGGCTTCGTCGAGAGCCTGTTCGGCCGCCGCCGGGCGACGCCTGATCTGGCGAGCCGCAACCGCGCCATCTCAGGAGCAGCCGAACGCGCCGCGATCAACATGCCGATTCAGGGCACCGCCGCCGATCTGGTCAAGCGCGCGATGTTGCAGCTCGACGTGGTTTTGCCCAAATCTCAGCGCATGTTGCTGCAGGTTCATGATGAATTGCTCTTCGAATGCCCGGCTGCAGAGGCCGAGGTGCTCACGGCGACCGCGAAGCAGATCATGACGTCGGTCGCCACCTTCTCGGTGCCTCTGGTAGTAGATGTGGGTGTCGGGCATTCGTGGTCTGACGCGCATTAAGGGGGCCAGAAAATGATGCTTCGACCTGACGCAGGCAGCCTGGTGAATGGCCTCGCGCGCAAGTTTGGAGAGCTCGAGGAGGCCGTGGCCCGCCAAGCCGAGCGCTTCGGCGCAATCATCGAGATTGGCACTCAGATCTCCAGCGCGCGCGACGTCGACGAGCTGCTCCGCACAGTGATGGATCGGCTGACCGGCCTGGTCGGCGCCGAGGCCTCTACGCTCTTCATGTACGACGAGGCGACCGATGCGCTGTGGTCGCGGGTGCTCAAGGGCGCCGACCTGCGCGAGATTCGCATCGGCTCGAAGCAGGGCATTGCCGGGAGCGTCTATCAGTCGGGGCAAACCGCCTGTCTGGCCGATGCCTACGCCGACCCGCGCTTCAACCCGGACATCGACCGACGCTCTGGTTTTCGAACGCGCTCGATCATCGCCGCGCCGCTCCGCCACGTCAGTGGGCGCATTCTGGGCGTGCTGCAGGTGCTGCATCGCAAGGTCGGGGCCTTTACCGCCGATGACTGCGCGTTGGTCGAGGGCGTGGCGTCGCAGGTGGCCGCGGTGCTCGACAACGTTCGACTGGTCGAGACGTTGCGGCAGCGAAGCGAAGAGCTGGCCCACAAGGTCAAAGATCTCGACGCGCTCTACGCTACCGAGAAGGCCATCTCGGTCAGCAACGATCAAACCCAGCTGCTCGACAGCATCTTGAAGACCGCCACCGAGCTTCTTCAGGCGCAGGCCGGGTCGATTCTGATCGTCGAAGAAGAGCGCGACAGCCTTTACTTTCGCGCCGCCCGCGGTGAGCAGAGCGAGACGCTCAAGTCGATTCGGCTCAAGCGCGGTCAAGGCATCGCCGGCTACGTGACCCAGACCGAGAGCATCGTTCGGGTCGACAAGGCCGATGAGTGCCCGCATCACGATCGCTCCATCTCGAAGAAGCTCGGCATCCCCTTGGCGAACGCGGTGCTGTGCGTGCCGGTCAAGGGCGAGGGCCAGGTGCTCGGCGCGCTCGAGCTGCTCAACAAGAAGGGCGGCTTCTCTGAGGCCGACGAGCGCATGGCGGTGTTGTTGGCGGGCCAGGTCGGGCGCGCGTTGATTCGCCGGCAGTCTCGCGAAGAAGAAGAGCGTCGGGCACGGCTGGCGTCGATCGGGCAGATGATCGCGGGCGTGCTGCACGACCTGCGAACGCCGTTGACGGTGATCAGCGGCTACGCCGAGATGCTGGGCGATGATCTCGACCCGGTCAGCCGCAAGCAGATGTCGAAGAGCATTCTGAATCAGGTCGACCATGTCACCTCGATGCAGGGCGAGACGCTGGCGTTCGTGCGAGGCGAGCGCAGCCTGTTCAAGCGCAAAGTCTTTCTGCACGTCTACCTCAGCGACCTCGAGCAACAGCTCAACCAGGAGCTCTCAGCCGCGCCGGGCCCGATCGAGCTGAAGATGGATCTGGCGTACACCGGCACCGCGAAGTTCGACGAGAACAAGCTGACCCGCGCGCTCTTCAACCTGGCCCGCAACGCGATGGACGCGATGCCCGATGGCGGCAAGCTGACGCTCCACTGCAGCCGCGATCAAGATGAGGTCGTCTTTCGGGTCATCGACAACGGCTCCGGCATACCCGAGGAGATCGCCGATCGCCTCTTCGAATCATTCGTGACCAGTGGCAAGAAGAACGGCACTGGGCTCGGGCTGGCACTGGTGCGCAGCATCGCCGAGGAGCACGAGGGCAAGGTCACCTTCAAGTCGAAGCCGGGCAAGGGCACCACCTTCGAGCTGCGGTTGCCCGCCGGTACCCCGATGGAGCAGTGAGCAATCAGTCGGTCGCGCGAAACAGGCGCATGCCGGGCCGACCGCTCATCTCGAGAAAGAAGCCGAACTGAAAGTGAACCGTCTGGTCTGAGGCCAGAATGCCCGGCGGCGGGTTGGGGAAGGGCTGGGCCCGCTCGAACGCCTTGACGGCCTCGAGGTCGAGAAAGTCGAGGCCCGAGCTCTTCTCGACGTACGCGTCTTTGAGCCGCCCGTCGGCGTTGAGGGTGACCGCCAACAGGGTGTAGCGATCGCGCCCGCCGTAGATCTGCTGCGTCGGGTCGCGCAGGCGCAGCTGCTCCTGCGGGTTCCACTGCTGGCCGACACTCTGCTTCACCCGGTTGAAGAAGCTCGCGTACTTCCACTCGCGGGTATTGAGGTAGGTGCCTTCGCCCTCGTCGACATCACGGAGGTGATCGTTCGCAGCCGAGCCAGCGATCTTGTCGAGCACCGCGGCCGAGGGCAGCAGGTTGTGCGCTCCAGGCTGGCCCAGACGACCCGCCGAGGCCTCTTCGCCCGCGCCCGGAGTGCCGCGCTGAAGCTTAAAGCGCTGCGAGTTGCCCTTCACTGCTTCGGCCTCTTCGCGATTGCCGATGTCGATGCCCGGGCCCACGGTGTCGGGCAGCTTCATCGCCACCTCGGAGCGGGCCTTCACGTCGGGTATCTCGATGGTGAGCTTCTGCTGATCGACGCGGTCGCGAAGCGGGCGGTCATCTTGGCCCACGCCGTTGTTGCCGCTGAGCTGGGGCTTCTCGACCACGTCGGTGCCCGCGCCTTCGAGCGCCTTGGGCGCGGTGCGCTGAGGCATCGCGTTCTTGTAGAAAGCGGTCTGCTCCTTGGCGCGGCTCTCTTTTTTCACAGCGTTGTCGGTCTCTGAGACGAACTTCGCGTTTGGGTCGACCTGCTCGTTGCCCGGAGCGGTCGCGACCACCTGGCCCTTGGGCGCGACCTCCGGCGGCCTGGTCTCAGCCTTCTTCTCGTTTCGGGCGATGACCTTGCGCTCATCACGCACGTTGGGCGGCGCCTCGCCCCGGTTCTTGGCGAACTGTTCGGCGGTCAGGCCGCGCAACGTCACCGGCTTGCCGTTGTTCTTTGGGCTGTGAGCGACCCGGGGCAGGTTCAGCTGCAGCATCGACATGAAGACCAGCAGCGCGGCGATGAGCAGGTGCCCGAGCACGGCGAGACCCAGCGCCAGAAGCGAGCGCTTCCACGAGCGGCGACGGGCGCGGGCGGGGACCAGAATCACCTGGCCATCATAACGTCGGCCCCCGGTGTGCGCGCGAGCGGAGGAGCGACGAAATACCGAGGGAGAACCGAGCGTTCTGCCTGCTCGCCACGCACTGTCTCACAGTGACCTACCCGACGCATTTCGCTCGCTTCAGTAGATGCGCGCGACCTGGGCCCCGTTGAAATAGTGCTCGAGAATCTGGCGATAGGTCTGGCCCGCCTCTGCGCGGCCGATGGCGCCGGTTTGACACATGCCGACCCCGTGCCCCCAGCCACCGCCGGTGAAGACCCAGGTCACCGGGCGGCCCTTCGGGTCTCGCTCGACTTTCAGGTCGAACATCGCGCTATTGAGCATGCCGAAGGCGCGCCGAATCACCAGCTCGCCCCTCAGCTGGGTCGCGCCCAGCTCGCCTGAAATCGAGAGCAGGCGGGCCCGCCCCGACACGCCGCGCTCCGACACGGTCATCGCGAACACCCGACCCAGGCTGTAGGTGGCAAGCTTGTCGTCGACCTCCTTGGCGGTGAAGCGCTTCTCCCAGCGAAACTTCAACTGCTGGGCAAAGGTCGAGAGCCGGCAGGCGTAGGCGCCCTCGGTGGTCAGAAAGGCCTTGAGGTCTTTGGGGTCGGCTGGCGGTTGTTTGCCGGGCAGCACGTCGGGCCGGCCACGCAGCGAAGGGTTGGCGACGCCGCCCCAGACCACGTCGTTGTGCTCGGTGTGGCCACCGCAGACCGCGCTGTAGACCGAGTCGACCAGGCGACCCTCGGCATCGAAGGACATTTCGCCGCGGGTGGCTTCGACTGCCAGGTTGGTGCTGGCGGCTTCGCCCGAGACGCCCTTGTAGACGGCGCAGTGTTGCTCGGTGCACAGAAAGTACGGGTCGGCGGTGTGCTTGAGGCCGATCTTCGCCAGTACTTCTCCGCGCGCGGTCACCGCTTGCGCCTTGAGCGCTTCGGGGTGGGCCTTGGCGAAAATTTCAGAGGGCACCAGACCCTTGAGCAGATCTTCCATGCCCACCAGGTTGATCACCGCCAGCCGGCCCGAGCGGTCTGCGGCGATCTGCAGCGCGCCGCGGTAGCTGCGGTCTTCGAAGTTGTGAAAGTCGTACCCCACGCCGAACTCGACGCGGCGCACGTCGATGGGGGCTCCGTCGAGCGCTTCGGTGACCAGCGAGTCGGTGGCAGTGGCGACCACGTTGCCCTCACCGTCGATCAGCTCCATGATGGCTGAGGGTTTTCGCTTGACGCTCTCGAGCAGGGTGGTTCGCACCGAGTAGGTGGCCAAAATTTCGGCCTGGCGTGCGACCAGCTCCTCAGCGGGCGCCGGTGGCTCGGCCACCAGCAGCAGGTAGCGCCGATTGTCGATGACCTTGCCGGCGATGCCGTACACCCCGCCAAGAACCTCCGAGCGCACCTTGAGGCCTTTCTGATCCCACTCCGCATACGCGGTGGCGATGCCCAGCTTGTCGATGAAGGGCACCTCGGTGATTTGAATGCGGGCCAGGAGCTCGGCGGGCTTGCCCGAGACCAGTCGAATGCGCCACTCGGTGCCTGCGGGGCCCTCGACCACCTTTTCGATTTCTCCCGAGAGCCGAAAGCGCAAGCGGTGCTTCGAAGCCACCGTCACTTCCGTATTTCCCTCCATCAACCGCACCGGCACGATCGGCGCACCGTTCTTGAATTCGAGGCGCTTGAGCTGAGCGTCGATGATCTCCGGCAGCGACTCGACCGCCCGTGCGACTGACGGGGCCTGCGTGGGTTTCGACGCTTCGACGGGCTGGCGCGCCACCGGCTTCGGGGCTTGGGCACAGGCGCTCGACAGCAACAGCATCAGCCACAGCCGTCTTGGCACCGAAGAGACCCGCTGAAGGAGATCACAGAAAAAAGCCCGGAAGCGTGAAGCTCCGGGCTGACTTGAGAGGCGGCACCCGGATTCGAACCGGGGGATGAGGGTTTTGCAGACCCTTGCCTTACCACTTGGCTATGCCGCCGATGCGCGGGCTTGTACGACGCGCCCGCCGACAGGGTCAAGAAATGACGGGGGCCGTCGCGAGAAGCTGACAACGCCGCTCGACTCCGCTCAATTGGCCCCCATGACGAAAGACCACGTCGGGGTGGTGGGCGCAGGCGCGATGGGGCACGGCATCGCCCATGTGTGCGCGCTCGCCGGGTACCAGGTGTCGCTCTACGACGTTTCGCTCGAGTTGGCCCAGCGGGGCGTCGAGGCGGTGGCGAAGAACCTCGCGGTCGGAGTCGAGAAGAAGAAGCTCACTGACGAACAGCGCACCGCGGCCCTGGGGCGCCTGCAGCCGGTCGCCTCGCTCAAGGCCCTGGCGAGCTGTGAGGTGGTCATCGCAGCCGCCACCGAGAAGCTGGCGCTCAAGCAGGAGCTCTTCACGGCCCTCTCAGCCCTGGTCTCGCCCGACGCGGTGCTCGCCTCGAACACCAGCTCGCTCTCGCTCACCGAGATCGCCGCCGCCGCCAAGCTGCCTGAGCGCGTGGTCGGGCTCCATTTCTTTAACCCGGTGCACCTGATGAAGCTGCTCGAGGTCGTGCGCGCCGAGCAGACCAGCGACCAGACGGTGGCGAAGGTGCGCGCGTTGGGTGAGCGCATCGGTAAGCAATTGATATTGGTGAAAGATTCGCCCGGGTTTGCCTCGTCGCGGCTCGGCGTGGCGTTGGGTTTGGAGGCCACCCGCATGCTCGAGGAAGGGGTGGCGAGCGCTGAAGACATCGATCGCGCGATGGAGCTTGGCTACGGCCACCCGATGGGCCCGCTCAAGCTGGGCGACCTGGTCGGGCTCGACGTTCGACTCTCGATTGCCCAGTACCTCTACGCCAAGACCGGGAGCGCCACCTTCCGACCGCCTCCGCTGCTCGAGCGCATGGTTCGCGAGGGCAAGCTGGGCAAGAAGAGCGGCGAGGGCTTTTACAAGTACTGAGGGGCGGGTGGGCTAAGCTTTACGGCTTCACAGGCACGTGAAGGAAACCCGTTATCTCAGACCAAGGCCCCCAGAGTGCGCTGCCGTACGGCCCGTACCTGCTGCTTCGGCGAATCGCCGTGGGTGGCATGGCCGAGCTGTACCTGAGCAGCGAGCCGAGGGCTGGCCGCTTCGTGGTCTTGAAGCGAATTCTGCCGCACCTGGCGCTCGAGCCCGACTTCGTCAAAATGTTTCTCGACGAGGCGCGCATCGCGGTCTCGTTGCAACACCCAAATATCATCGAGGTCTTCGAGCTGGGGCAGATCTCCAACTCCATCTTCATCGCCATGGAGTGGGTCGAGGGCATGGACCTGCGCCGTGTGCTGCAGCGGGAACAGGCGCGGGGTGGGGTGGTGCCTCCGGGAGTCGCGGCCTGGTTGATGGCTCGCCTGTGCGAGGGTCTGTTCTACGCGCACACCCGGGTGGGCGACGACGGCAAGCCGCTGGGCATCATTCACCGCGATGTGAGCCCGCAGAACGTGATGATCAGCTACCGCGGTGAGGTGAAGCTGGTCGACTTCGGCATCGCCAAAGCCACCGCGTGGATCAGCCGGTCAAAGCCCGGTGTGATCAAGGGCAAGTTTCTCTACCTGGCGCCCGAGCAACTGAGCGAAGAGCCGCTCGACTTGCGCTGCGATCTCTTCGCCCTCGGGGTGATGCTGTACGAGCTGACCACCGCCAAGAGCCCGTTCTATCGGCCCGAGACCGAAGGGGTGATCTACGCCATTCGCATGGAGGAGCCGCCCGCTCCGCACACCTTGCGGGCGGGCTACCCGCTCTCGCTCTCGCGGATCATTCAGAAGTGTCTGGTCAAAGATCGCACCCGGCGTTTTCAGAGCGCCGACGAAATTCGGCTCGCGCTCGAAGACGCGCTGCTGGTCGACATGCCGACGACCAAGGCCGACGTTGTGAGCTACGTCGCGGGCCTGTTCGGCAATGATTACGAGCGTACCGGCGTGTTCGTGCCCGAGAACGCGCAAGTGAACGGGCTCAACCCGCCGAGCGCCACCATCGCTGATCGCGACCTACCCGGCGCCCCGGTCAGCGCGAAGACCGTCGCCGAAAACCTCGAAGAAGAAGAAGAAGAGAACACCGCCTCGATGCCCGCGCCGGCTCGCCCAAAGCCAGTCGTCGCCGCGCCCGCGCCCGCGCAAGTGCCCGATGACGACGATGACGACGATGAGAACACTGCGCTGATCGAGCCTCCGCCGGCCTCGGCTCCCGAGGTGACGGCCTCGATGGCTGAGCGACCGGGGCCGCCGGTGCCCGACGACGTTCAAGAGATCAGCTACGACTCGGTCGTCAGCATTCCGCGCTCGGCGTTCGATGAGCTGATCGCCCTCCCTTCGCCGCCGGTGACCGAGCCTTCGAAGCGGGGCGAGACCCAGCGAATTCAGTCCGAGCCGAACGTGAGGGTCGATCTCGACGCGGCGTTGCTGACGCCGCCTTCGCGCCCGAGAGCGCCCGAGCGAACCGAGCGGGTGCCCCAGCCGAACCCTCCACCTGAACCGGAGCGGGTGCCAGAGCCGCGGCTCGAGGCGGGCGCGACGCAGGAGCCGTCGATGCCGACGGAGCTGCAGATCCCCGCCTACCCGCCGGTCTCGTCGCAGCCGTTGGTGCGCCCGGGGCCGCCCATCAAAGACGAGGTGACCGACGCTGGCCCTCGCCCTGAGCACCGTCGCGCAGAGAAGCCGGGGCCGCCGGTCGACTCGGGCTTTCGGGCACCGGTGGCGCGCGCCGCAGAGCCAGCGCTGCTGCCTCCGGCCGAGCCGCAGCGACCCGCGCCGATGCCGGTCGCGCCTCCTCGACAGCCACCGCCTCAAGTGCGTCGCTCGGGGCCCGGCCCGACCAACCTGAACCCGCTCGACCCGATGGACACCGATGCACCGCGGCCGCGAGCCCGAAAGCGTCGCATCGTGAAGCGCCGCGTCGCCGGAGACCCTGACGATCACGTGGCGACGGTCGACTTTCGCGACAACGAGGAGCTCGATGAGTCGGGCGTCTCGGCGGTTGACGACGCAGGCACCAGCCGTTGGTTGGTGGCGACCACCATCGCGCTGAGCGTGCTGGCCATCTCGATGATCGCCTGGCTGTTGTGGCCCGCCTCACCCACCCAGCTCCCGACCCCGCGCCCCCGCGACGTGGTGCGTTCAGATCTCTCGAGCAAGGGCGGCCAGAACGCCGACGAGCCGGTGCCCGTCGACAAGGCGGCCCCGCGCCTGGTGAACGTGCAGTTCAAAGCCCCGCGCTCGACCCTGATTTTTCTCGAGGGCGCGTCGATCAACCCCGGTGAGATTCGACAGTTGAACCCGGGGCCGCTCACGCTCGCCTACCGATGCTTGCCGACCAAGCGGGGTCAAAAAGCCCGCGATCTCACGCTCGCCACCCGCGTGCCCGCCGCAGGGTCGCAGACCTTCGTCATCGAGCTCAGCTGCCGGTAGCGCCGCTGTCGTTGTTCTGCGGCTGCATCACTCAGATTCAAACCTTCGACGCGGCCGCCGGCACTTTGGTGAACAGCATCTCGAGAAAGCGCGAAGGGTGCGCAGTGTGAAGCAGTTGTCGTGCCTCGGCGCGCGCTGTCTGCGCTGGGGCGTTGCGGGCAGTGCCTTCGAAGAACTCGGCCATGCGCCACAGTCGGGTCGCATACAGCGCGCGAATCGGTTGAGTGGCGAACTCGAGGCTCAGCTCACTGGCGATCTCCGCCTTCCGCACGCCTGGCGCGGTGGCCTCGTTCTCCAGTCGGCGGGCCAGCTCGGCGAGGTCGGTGTCGGGCGGCAACCACGAGGCCATCTCCGGCTCATCGTGGAGGCTGCCGGCATGCGCAGCGAGGCCCGGGTCATCATCGTGCGGCTCGCCGATGGGCAGCGGGGTGTCGTTCGGCTCGACTCCCAGCTTGCCGAGCAGGGCCTGCGCCTCGAGGGTCAACGGCACCTTCGCCAGAGAGTTCAACCTGACGGCTCGGGCCAGCTCCTCTCGCACCCGATCGAAGGGCACGAACAGCACCTGGTTCGGGCCTCGCCGCAGCTGCTTCATGCGCTCGCGATACAACCCGCGCGGGCCCTCACCGTGCTGCAGCGACATGATGCCTTGCTCGTCTTGCACCACGCTCTCGTAGATTTCACAGCCGCCGCCGCGAACCGGCCGAGCGAAGAGCAGCCCCCGCTCGCCATTGCCGATCAAGCTGGTCATCACCGCGGGGAAGGTGTCGGGCTCAGATGAGGGTGCGGCGATCGGCTCTTCGACCTTCGCCGCTTCAGGCACGGCCACGCCGCCAGAACGGAGTTGATACAACGCCTTCTTCGCCAACCGGGCGTGCACCTTCGACGCCGAGCGTGCGAGGGCCTCGGGCAGCTCGATGCGTTTCGCCGCAACCCACGCCGACATCACCGCGGCGGCCTGGGGCTCAGAGAGGGTCTCGACGTAGGTGGCAGACATCATCAGCGGGTCAGACATGCTCGGCACCTTGCCATGGCGCCGGCCTCACTTCATCGCTTTCGCTTTCCGCTTGCGGGGCAAATCGGGGTCGAGCTGCTTTCGAACTCGCCTCGCCACGGCACTGGTGAAGTGCTCGACCCAGCCCGACTCGCCGCAGTCCTCCTCAGGGCCCAGCGCAGTGATCTCGAGGTGCGCCTCGAGCCACGTTTCGAATGACGACGAAATCACCGTTCGTGTGGGCGGGTTGTTGAGGCGCTCGAACACCGCTCCTGCACCATGGCCCA
>Ga0105048_10015702_pt1 | contig 11736 bp, 9 predicted proteins | sample MAT05_FD_78382 | JGI IMG/M metagenome (GOLD analysis project Ga0105048, IMG submission 78382) | Freshwater microbial communities from Lake Fryxell liftoff mats and glacier meltwater in Antarctica - MAT-05 | ecosystem: Environmental > Aquatic > Freshwater > Ice > Liftoff microbial mat | place...
GCACGCTCTAAGGTACGAAGGGCGTGGTGAATCGCTAGAGTCATTTGCCACACTTCCCACGCCCATCGCTAATCGCTTTGGGCGTGCCACACGGTGGCCTGGCGTGGTAGTCTTCTGTCTGCCGCTCGCTTAACCTGGATTAAACGAGCTCGCGATCATGTGACGAACTCTTTCAATCGATGGGCGCTTTCAGTTGGGGCCGGCGTGTCAACGGAACTAGATCGGCGGCCACGAAGCTGCGAGGCAGTGGCATTTCTCGCGATTCGATGGAATAGAGAATTCGATTGCTTGATTTCTCAAATCGCATCTCCTTGATCGTTCCCAAACCCGGTTCGTTTTCGTGAAAGTGCGATAGGATTTCCACGTGATCTCCCACCGAGAATCCTTCGTCATCGACGCGACGCCACAGGGTTGGCTTAACGCGTACGGTTTGCTCGCCATATTGCAAACGATAGTACTCACCATCGAAACCGTGACGACGAAAAACGCGAGTGCTTGGAATCCACGCTTCGACCAACGCCACGTCTTCGGGATGTATCCATTCCACGCCATCCTGTGGCCACACCAAGTAGGCTCCGCAGTCTGGCATTTGCGGCCAAATAGTCATTTCAATTCACCTTGTTACACGATTGGGTTACTTGACTTCGACATTTTTCAATCTCTATCGATTGTATTATTCCCGAAGGAAAACTCCACAGTTAAAAAAAACGGGAGGGCGAGACGGGCGAGGCCACCCCTGTAAACATGTTTTCATCGACTTTGCCCAACCAAGTCATTGCTCGGGAGGGTGGGGCTCCTGCCGAACCACGCACTAGCATAGGCTCGGATGCTGGCAGCATCCGCCACGACCGCGTTGGTTCTTATGACTTCGGCTTCGCACTAAAAATCGAATGCGGTAATCGCAATTGCAAGCGTTTGATTGTAAGTTATGTGTGAAAGAACTTTCCTTGGAAACAGGCTCTGCCCCTCTAGACATTTGACGTTCGATTTATGCAAAACAAACGACTTGGCAATTCCGACATGTTTCTTTCCCCGTTGGGAATTGGCGCTTGGGCAATCGGCGGTGCCGGATGGGCTTTTTCATGGAGCGCACAGGACGATGGCGATTCGGTAAAAGCGATTCATGCCGCCTTGGATGCTGGTATGAATTGGATCGATACGGCCGCTGTTTACGGTCTCGGGCATTCCGAAGAAGTGGTCGCTCAAGCCCTAAAAACCTATTCTGGTAAGCGTCCGTTTGTGTTCACGAAATGCGGTCGCAATTGGAATCAAGCACGTCAGATTCAGAAGGACTTGAGAGCTGCTTCCATTCGTCAAGAATGTGAGGACAGTCTGCGGCGTTTGCAAGTCGACACGATCGATTTGTACCAGATCCATTGGCCGGAGCCGGACGAGTCCGTAGAAGAGGGCTGGCGGACGTTGGCGGCACTTCAACAAGAAGGAAAAGTGCGGTGGATTGGTGTCTCCAATTTCAACGTTCAACAGTTGAAGCGTGTGCAATCGATCGCTCCCGTGACTTCGCTTCAACCACCCTTTTCACTCTTGCGACCGGAAGTTGAGCAAGAGGTCTTGCCATTTGTGGCTGAACACCAGATCGGTGTACTGGCTTACTCGCCGATGGGCTCTGGATTGCTCACAGGGTCCATGACGCAGGAACGTGTTGCAAATCTACCGCCGGATGACTGGCGGGTTCGTAACCCCCATTTTCAAGAACCGTTGCTCTCACGCAATTTGAAGATTGCCGACAAACTCAACGTCATCGGCAGTCGGCACGGGCGAACGGCAGGTGAAGTTTCGTTGGCTTGGGTTCTGCATCATCCTGCCATCACTGCAGCCATAGTTGGTATTCGGACCCCGGACCAGGTCGCAGGCATTCGTGGAGCGTTGGAATTTCGATTGGACGAATCGGAATTCGGGGAAATCGAGAGCTTTCGAAAAGCCACCTCGATCGGTACTCACTGACTTTACGAGGGGTGTGGTGATTCGTTAGAAACATTTTCCTCAATTCCCACGCCCATTGCTAATCTCGCTAATCTCCCTGGGCGTGCCACACGTGTTGACCTCTCGCTTTGCCACCAGAAATTGTCGTCTTTTGCTCTGCAAAAGTGCGTTAAGGCGGCGCCCTTTCGCAGAGCGAAAGGCGACATTTAGACGAGCGGCAGTCTGAAATCTACGTATAAACTGGGTGGCGCGGGTGGCACGTTCTGAGGTACGAAGGGCGTGGTGAATCGCTAGAGTCATTTGCCACACTTCCCACGCCCATCGCTAATCGCTTTGGGCGTGCCACACGGTGGCCTGGGTTGGGCGTGCCACACGGTGGCCTGGGCAAGGCGTGCCACACGGTGGCCTGGGCTGGTAGTCTTCTGTCTGCCGCTCGCCTTACGACTCATCGTCGTTGCGTAGCCGAACCAGGACCGAATAGTCCTCGAGCGTCGACGTGTCGCCGGTCCCTTCTTTGCCCGCGGCGATGTCTCGCAGCAAACGACGCATGATTTTGCCGCTGCGTGTTTTTGGGAGCGACGAAGTGAACCGAACATCGTCCGGAACGGCGAGCGCACCGATTTCTTTCCTCACGTGTTTTTTGAGTGCTTCGCGCATCGCATCGGTTGGCTCGTGGTTCTTGAGCGTAACGAAGACCGTGATCGCCTGGCCTTTGATCTCGTCTGGTCGCCCGACTGCGGCCGCTTCTGCCACCGCTGGATGGCTGACGAGCGCGCTCTCGACCTCGATAGTGCTGAGCCGATGGCCTGAGACGTTGATCACATCGTCGATACGTCCCATGATCCAATAGTATCCGTCGTCATCACGGCGCGCATTGTCGCCTGTCAAGTACATACCAGGAATTAGCGACCAGTATTGTTGTTGGTAGCGCGCATCATCGCCCCAAATACCACGCAGCATCCCCGGCCATGGCTTCTCAATACATAGCATGCCACCGTGGTTGGCTTCGACTTCCGCCAACGAGTTTCCTAAAACACGCGGAACGATTCCAGGCATAGGTCGGGTGCATGAACCGGGCTTGCATGGAATCGCGCCAGGCAATGGAGACATCATGATGCCTCCCGTCTCTGTTTGCCACCACGTATCCACGATCGGGCATCGTCCGCCACCGATCTTTTCGTAGTACCACATCCATGCTTCAGGGTTGATCCCCTCGCCTACACTACCCAATAGCCGCAAGGAACTGAGGTCGTGTTTGTCGACATGGTGATCACCCCACTTGATAAACGTTCGAATCGCGGTCGGTGCCGTATAGAGGATCGATACCTTGTATCGTTCGATGATGTCCCAGAATCGATCCTCCTGCGGCCAGTTAGGAGCACCCTCGTACATGACTTGAGTCGCACCAGCCGACATTGGGCCGTAGACGATGTAGCTATGACCGGTGATCCAACCGCAATCGGCAGTACACCAGAAGATATCATCCTGGCGGTGATCAAAAACCCATTCAAACGTTCGTTTCACGTAAAGATTGTAACCTGCAGTGGTATGGCGAATTCCTTTAGGTTTGCCGGTAGAACCGCTTGTGTACAAGATGAACAAGGAGTCTTCGCTATCCATCGGCAAGGCCGGACAATCATCGGATTCGTTCTCAATGAGATCATGCCACCACACATCGCGGTCGGACTGCATATTCGTCGCACTGCCGACCCGTTTGAGGACGATGCACTTCTCGACCGTGGGACTCTTGGCGAGCGCTTCGTCGGCCGTTTCCTTTAGCGACAGCGCCTTCCCACGCCGCCAACCACCATCGGCGGTAATGAGGAGTTTGGCTTGAGCGTCATTGTTGCGGTCGGATATGGCTTCTGCGCTGAAACCACCAAAGATCACGGAATGGATCGCACCGATTCGAGCGCAAGCCAACATGGCGACTGCCAGTTCAGGCACCATCGGCATATAGATACTAACTCGGTCCCCTTTTTCGACACCAAGTTTCTTGAGTCCGTTTGCAAATCGACAAACGTCTCGCAGCATGTCCGAATACGTGATCGTGCGAGGGTCGCCCGGTTCGCCTTCCCAATAAAATGCAACGCGATCGCCGTTCCCGTTGAGGACATGAGCATCGAGGCAATTGTAGGAAACATTGGTCTTGCCTCCGACAAACCACTTAGCAAGTGGATTCTGCCATTCGAGCGTAGTGTGAAACGGTTCAAACCAATGCAGATGTTCCTGCGCTTCCTTTGCCCAAAACCCTTCGATATCTTTTAACGACTCCTGATAGAGTTCTTCGTAGGCGGCCAACGAACCAACCAAGGCTTGCTTTGCAAAGGATTCGCTAGGCGGAAAGACTCGCGTCTCATTGAGAACGTTGGCAATTTGGCCGTTGGCGGGATTCGACATGGAGAGGCTCGTAGCGAAGACTTGGGAGAGGGAGTATCGTTAGGTTAGGCCAACATTGAGTGCCAAGTATCTTTGGCAACTTGCAGCGCTTCGGGAAGTTTTCCAGGGAGCTTTCCACCGGCCTGTGCTAAGTCAGGCTTGCCCCCACCTCCACCACCGACGGTTTCGGCGACTGGCGTTATCCATTTTCCGGCACTTAGTCCTCGTTCTACGAGCGTCTGGCTTATTCCCGCAATTAAGGTGACTTTGTCATCCACGCAGTTGGCCAACAGTATGGCAATGGGTTCAGAAGAGCGTTTGCGCAATTGATCGATCCACTGTCGCATCATACCAGCGTTGGCATGGGGGGTTTCGGCAACAATCATCTGGGTACCGGAAACCGTCTCCGCTTGGCTCAAAAGATCTTCGACCGAGATTCCGCCGCTGGACGAAATTTGCTGCAACTGTTGATGCAACTGCGTCTGCTCTTTGAGCAGCGCCTCAATTCGCTGCGGAACTTCTTCGAAAGACACGTTCAATGCTCGCGCTGCTTGCTTGAAGGCCGCCCGAGTTGCGGTGTACTTTTCGCTGGAGGGAACGGCTTTTCCCTGTAGGATGAGCTCGGGAACCGCCTCGTTTCCGGTACCGCTCGCCATCTTCTTCAACTTGCGAACGGCCATAACCAGTTCCATCGTCTTTTCGCCTAGGTTGGCGATCGAGCAACCGAGCATTGAAGCAGACTCGGATGCGAGCTTCTCCACCTTCTTTCGTTGTTCAACTGCTCGTTTGCCAGTAACTGCGGTGATTCGACGAATGCCTGAGGCCACACTTTCCTCAGTTAGAATCTCGATCATTTCGATTTCATCGGTTCGATTTGCGTGAGTGCCACCGCATAGCTCCTTCGAAAACTCTCCAATGCTGACCATGCGAACAGGATCTGGATACTTTTCGCCAAAGAGCATCATCGCCCCTGCCTCTCTCGCAGTTGCGAGCGGAACCAATTCCCAATCTATCGGATCGGAATCTTTGATTCGTTCATTGGAGATCGACTCCACCGTCTTGAGCTGCTCGTCCGTAAGCGGTTCTTGATTGCTGAAGTCAAATCGCAGCCAATCTGCATCGACCTTGCTGCCTTGTTGTTGGGCGTGTCCACCCACCGTCTTTTGGAGGGCATAATGAAGAATATGGGTCGCCGAATGGGCACGACGAATCGCATCGCGGTGCGCCTCGTTCACTCGTGCCGTCACCATTTCACCTTCTTTCAGCTCACCGGATTTCATCGAACCGTAGTGAATGATCAATTCGCCGCTTCGCTGGGTGTCCGAGACATCGAAGGTCCCCTTGGGGCTGACGAGTTGGCCTGAGTCTCCGAGTTGACCACCACTTTCACCGTAGAAAGGGGATCGATCCAAAACGATGCGTGTCAATTCGGGTGCTTCTAAAGACTTGATCGAACTAACCAAATGATCGGCCTTGGGCTTGCCGACAATAATTCCTTTCACAAGGGCGTCGGCTTGGGTTTTTTCGTACCCTAAAAATTCGCAGTGCTGAAGGGCTTCTTTGAGGGTTTCGATAGGTCCCGTTTCAAAGACTTCGTCCATGCCCCCGCCGCCGCTGATCTCGCCATGCTTGCCCATGGCGGCACGATAGCCATCCCAATCGAAGGTAAGGTTCTTTTCGGCTGCGATTTGCTGAAACATTTCAGGTGGCACGCCATAGGTCTGATAGAGGCTGGCTGCTTCTTGGCCGTCAACCATCACACGTCCCGATGACTGCATGTCATTGAATACGCGTCCGATTCTGTCTAAGCCTGAATCGATGGTCGCAAAGAAATCCGATTCTTCACGGCGCATGACTTGCGTGACCCGCTCGGTGGTTTGCGAAAGCTCAGGATAAACCGCTTTCATCATCTGGGCTACCACAGGAACCAATTGGTGAAGGAACGGCTCGCGCAAACCCATTTGGTGGCCGTCGAGTACAGCTCTACGCAATAGGCGCTTGATGACATACCGGGCTTTTTTTGGACCGGGATAGACGTTTTCATGGATGGCAAAAGTGCATGCTCGTACATGGTCGGTGATCCGCCTAAGCCGACGTCCGTTATCGCTTTCGTATTGGTAAGGAACGCCGCAAACTTCGGAAGCAGCTTGCACAATCGGCATCAAAATATCGATATGAAAATTGGTCGACACATTTTGCAGAACACTCGCGGTTCGTTCCATCCCCATGCCGGTATCGATGTTTTTGCTGGGCAATGGTCGCAGGTTGTCCGGCGGATCCCCAACTCGATTGAACTGAGTGAAGACAAGATTCCAAATCTCGACGGTTTTGCCGGAGTCCAGTGTGACGTAAATTTCGCTGCACGGACCACAAACTCCGTCAGGACCTTGACTGGGAGCCGAGGCTGGCCAGAAGTTCTCATCCTCTTCTAAGCGGCTAATACGGCTCGTTGGCAGCCCAATCGTCTCGTTCCAAATCTTGAAGGCTTCGTCATCGTCTTTGTAGACGGTCACCGTCAATCGGGCAGGATCGATGGCCAGCCATTTCTTATCGGTTAGGAATTCCCAAGCCCAAGAGACTGCTTCGACTTTGAAATAGTCGCCGAAACTGAAGTTTCCGAGCATCTCAAAAAATGTATGGTGGTAGGCGGTTCGACCGACATTGTCGATGTCGCCTGTCCGCAAGCATTTTTGGCAGGTCGTCGCTCGAGTGAAGTCCAGTTTGACCTTGCCGAGAAAATGATCCTTGAACTGGTTCATTCCGGCTGGGGTGAACAGAACGGACGGATCCCAGGTTGGAACGAGCACGTCGCTGGCTTGGCGATGGTGTCCCTTGGATTGGAAGAAAGTCAGATACTTTTCGCGTAACTCGTCCGTTTTCATTGTTCGATGCTTAGGAAATTGATTGGCGTCGTGTAAGGGTGGTTCGCTGCGTGCGGTCTACGTTTTCTTACGCTTTCACAGCTACCCCGGGCTATGAATTTACACTTAGACACGTATTTCGCGTAGCCCAGCCAACCAAAACGAAAAAAGCCTCGGAGAATCCGAGGCTTTGCGTGCATCCTGAATTCTCAAGAATTCAGCTACGACTGCCGCGTGCATTACTTGGCGAGTTTATCGCCGATGGACTCTTCTTCGACTTTGCTTTGAGTTTTCACTGGATTTTGTGCATTGTAGCTGGCCATTCTTTCTGCTTCTTGTGTTGCAAGGGCAGTAAATCGCATCGCAGCTTGAACTTCGAATCCTGAGAAATACATCTCAACGCCAGTGTATTCCGAAATAACACGAGGTTTGCGAACCAGCTCTTGCCAAGATAAGCCGTTTGCAACGTGCCAAGCGGCCGCTTGGGCTGTGTTTTGACTAACTTTACCGGCTGCCAAGGCTTTGCAGAACTCTTCGATGACAGGCGAGTCATTGACTTCGGCCAGACGAACCACTTTGTATTTCATACGTGGATTTGGATCGGCTTTCCCGTGATTCAGGCAAAGTGTAGCTACGGTCATTTTGCGGGGATTGTCTGGTTCGACACGCATCATTCCTCCCATGCCGCCGCCGCCCATGCCACCCATGCCGCCCATGCCGCCTCCGCCCATCATTCCTCCCATACCGCCACCGCCCATGCCGCCCATGCCGCCGCCCATACCCTGGCCGCCACCCATGCCACCGCCGCCCATCATTCCTCCCATACCACCGCCGCCCATGCCGCCCATACCACCACCGCCCATCATGCCACCCATGCCACCGCCGCCCATGCCACCCATGCCCATCATTCCTTGAGCAAGAACAGGCAGTGCACCGAAGGTCGCGGGCAACACAACGTTGATAGGATCGTTACCCTTGTTTTTGAAAATCAAATTGGCTTCTTTGGCGTCTTTGCCGATGTAGTCGACTGTCAAAAGACCCTGCTCCATTGCTTGGAACATTTCGACTGTCTTGGCCTCGGCCTTTTTGGATGAGGACTTTTTGGCTGGCTTCTTTGATTCGGATGAAACCGACTTCACCTTATTTTCAGGCGTGTCGTCACCACGAAGATTCGTCGAAGCATAGGAAAAAGCAATCGCCAACGCCAAAAAACTGGTCAGTTTCCGTTTCATGTCAACACCCTCAAATCCTAATGAAAATCAAAAATTCAGTTTGCAGAAATTGTAAGTTTGAGAACCGTCGCATCCTGCCATTTCTGAAAGGCTGCGATCCAAATGGAACTGCACGACGTTTTTCGTCTACCGAATATTATCTTACGGTACACTCCAAATCGACAAATTCCAATCATCATGATGCAATTTATTGAGCCAAATGCTATTTTTTCCGCAGCCAAGCTGCCTTGACACCCAATTTCAAAAAGGTTTGCCCCGCAATTGACCCCTCCCCCCAAATCCCCTTGCTCCTCCATTCCGTCCACCACCTAGGCCGAAACCGGCACCTTGACCAAACCCGCTGCCGACTCCACCCGGGCCGCCACCCATTCCATTGCCCATTCCACCGCCAAACCCGCCGCCTCCAGCTCCACCCATCGGCTGAACGATCGGTACAACAAGGTAACCGACAGGGTAAACTCGAACCACGTTGGCTGACGTCCTTTTGCTCGTAATCCGCATGACTTCGTCTTCGATGACATAAGTCAACTGCAACGGTTCGAGGATCAACTTGAGAGCCGATCGTAAGGACACGGCTGGAAGCTCCAGCGTTATTGGCTCATCCGGCGTAACACCCTCGGCGTCGAGCGCCATGTCGTCTATCACAATTGGAATCAAGTAGAACTCTCGGAGATACTTCACGACGCCGGATAGCGGTGTGCCGTTGAAATTGATTTCTCCTCGTTCATTGAGTGCTCGGTAAATCTTTCGTTCGGATTCTTTACCACCCGAAAGATCGATCGATCCGTACCGTTCCAGTCGTCGGGCGCTCAGCGCTTGCCACACGTCCGCGGACGGGTAAGTCTGTGGTGGCTCATCGACGAATGGAGTCAGCAGTTGTTCATTTAAAGTCAACGAATCCACGAACGCTCGGCTTCGCTTGTTGACCGAATCCTTGATCAAATGCTCATTGGCAGACATACTTGATTTGATGTTGGCGACGACATCGATCGTCGAGTTTCTATCGATGGCAGTAATCTGAGGGGCGATTTCGTGGTTCGCTGAAACGAAGAGTTGCTGATCCAGGAGCGAATTGAAACGTTCCACCAACTGCTGTACCGTGGCGTTACGGCGTTCGGTTTCCGCGATCAATCGCTTGGCCGCCGCTTGATTTGATTGAATACCCTCTAGGCTGGCGAGGCGTTCCTTTAAATTCTGTTCCGCTCGGGCAGCAACTTCGATAGCCGATCCAACGTGGGAATCGAGTCGAGTTCGAGTTGCCGCATCCAATTCGGTCGCTCGCCGAATCCGATCCTGCAACGCTTTTAAGGAAACCTTGGTCGTTGACGGATCGCGACTTGTGCTGGCTAATCTCACTATGTTCTTGACCTGGGCTTCCATCTGCTGTTTAGCCACCTGTCGAAATTCTTCTTCCGCGGCGAGCAGTTTGGCTGCTTCGGTCATTTCACCACTTGATTTGTGCACGGCACTGGCTTCAGAGAAAGCACCGTCTTTTTGAAACGGGGAACCATGTCCTGCTGCGATCATAGGTCCGAATCCTAGGCCTGCAGAAACCAAACCGGATAAGACCCAAGTTGGGCGAGCTGAATATCGTCTTGACATGATTAGTTACCTTTTCCGCGATATTCCGAATTCTCATGAATGCTACTCTTCAGCACTGCCAAACTCTTTGCTTCTATTGCGACAAGTTCCGTCAAACGCTTGGCCGCTTCGATTTCACTTTTAGAAAAGAACATTTCGATGCCGGTGTATTGCGAAACTACCTTCGGTTTTTGAATGAGCTCGTCCCAAGACATTCCATTTGCAACGTGCCAGGCTGCCGCTTGCGATACGTTTTGACTGATTTTTCGATCTGCCAAACCACGGCAAAAGCCTTCGATCACTTTCGATTCGTTGGCTTCCGCCAGCCTTACTACTTTGTATTTCATCCTCGGATTTGGGTCGGCCTTGCCATGATCAAGGCAGATCGTTGCAACCGACATTTTACGTGGCTTGTCGGGTTCTACCCGAAAGAAGCCGCCGCCAGCAGCGCCTTGAACACCACCCCCCTGGCCATTCCCTTGGCCGATACCTTGCCCAAAGCCTTGCGCGCCAACATTGCCGCCTCCCCCAATTCCGCCACCGATACCCTGACCGCCCCCTTGACCAGCCCCAAGCCCCGGACCGACACCGAACCCCTGACCGATACCATTTCCGGCTGGAGGGAATCCTTGAGCTAGGACCGGAACCGCGCCAAAGGTTGCAGGCAATACAATATCGAGCGGCTCCTTCCCTTGATTGCGAAATATAAGATTCGCTTGGGTCGCATCTCTCCCGATGTAGTCAACGGTGATGAGCCCATTGTCCATCGCGTCAAACATCTCTATTTTTTTTGCGGGTACTTTCGATGGTCTAGTCGTTTTCTTGGCAATACGGTTGGCCGTGGCACTGTTGGTCGTGGCCGTGGCACTGTTGGTCGTGGCCGACGCTGCCAGCGTCGGTTCGGATGCTGCAAGTGTACTGTTTTTGGTTACTCGCTTTTCTAGTGTATTGTCATCTCCGATGAGAATGGGATGTGCTAATGACATTACTGAAGCGATGGACAGCAAGCCAAGCAATTTTCGTTTCACAGTCATAATCCTTGTAATCAAAGGGATGAGTGGGGAACCTAGGAAGGCGGTCAAAGCGTCCGATTACACAAGGGCCACTTGTTTCAAGATCAAAAGCAAACCCCGTACCGTAGGCTTGTTTCCGATCGAAATTAACCTGCTCGAAGCGGGTCAATCGTAAGAATATGTGTTTCGCCTAAGCTTTTGTCGCGCCCCGACCCGTCACAATTTTGTGGATTTTTGGGATTCGCGCTTTAGAAATCGCGAAGAGAGCATTAGATTGCGTTGCAAGAACGTAGCAGTTTGCTACCTTTTCCTGTTCAATCACGCGTAGTGCGCGAAATTAAGACCCAACTCTCACGTTTAGGAATCCACCATGTCCATGTTTGTCGGCGAATCATTGGTAGGCGAAGGAAACGAAATTGCACACATCGACTTGATGATTGGCAGCAAGGATGGTCCTGTCGGTACTGCATTCGCGAACGCTCTCGCTACCCAAAGTAGTGGCCACAGCAACCTGCTCGCAGTTCTCGCACCGAACGTCGCGGTCAAGCCATCCACGGTAATGATCACCAAGGTCACGATCAAAGGAATGAAGCAAGCCGTTCAAATGTTTGGACCAGCCCAAGCCGCCGTTGCTAAGGCGGTTGCGGACAGCGTTGCAAGTGGCGTAATTCCAAAGGATCAAGCTGAGAATCTTGTTGTTGTCTGCGGTGTGTTCATTCACCCAGCAGC
>Ga0105048_10015705_pt1 | contig 11735 bp, 9 predicted proteins | sample MAT05_FD_78382 | JGI IMG/M metagenome (GOLD analysis project Ga0105048, IMG submission 78382) | Freshwater microbial communities from Lake Fryxell liftoff mats and glacier meltwater in Antarctica - MAT-05 | ecosystem: Environmental > Aquatic > Freshwater > Ice > Liftoff microbial mat | place...
ACCCACGGTGAGCGGTACTGCGTTACTGGTGAAACCAAACTTGTTGGCAAAGTCCTGATACACCACCGGCAACAAGCTACCCGGCACGATCGTGGTCTGGTCTATTCCCAGACCGAAAAACACGGTGTCGTATTCATTAAACGGCACACCAAACCGAATACTGCCGCCAGTGGTCTCGATGGCGTAGCTATTAATATCCAGATACGGCTTGGTATTGCGTTGGTAGACGTCAATCGACCGGGACACGCCGTCTTCGGTGAAGTATGGATTGGTCGTATTGAATACCAAGGTGCGGTTTTGCTTGCTGGTATTCACCTCGATGCCCAGTGAGTTACCGGAACCGAAGGCGTTGTCCTGCTTGAATCCAAACGAAAGGCCAAGGCCGTCCGCACTGGAAATACCGGCACCCAGACTGATGCTGCCCGTTGGCTTTTCGACCACTGAGATAGTAAGGTCGACCTGGTCGAAGGAGCCTGGAACTTCCGAGGTGTCCATGGTGACTTCTTTGAAGTAGCCCAAACGGTCCACCCGATTGCGAGACTGCTTGATGCGTTCGCCGTCGTACCAAGACGCTTCCAATTGGCGAAACTCACGGCGAATCACTTCGTCTCGCGTGCGGTCATTGCCCGCCACGTTGATACGGCGCACATAGACCCGTCGCGAAGGATCAACTTGCAATGTGACCTCTACCCGATTGGTGGCACGATCAATCACGGTACGGGGCTCTACCCGTGAAAACGCGTAACCAAAGTTGCCAAAATAATCGGTAAATGCTTTGCTAGTCACAGCCACCTGGTCGGCGTTGTACGGTTGACCGACCTGTATGGCAACCAAGGACTTGAACTCTGCATCCTTGTCGAGGAAGTTGCCAACCAAATTGACTTTGGAAACCACGAACTGATCGCCCTCGGTCACATTGATGGTGATGCCAATGTCTTGTTTGTTGGGAGAAATGGCAACTTGCGTGGACTCCACCTTGAACTCAAGATAACCGCGCGCCAGGTAGTAGGAACGCAAGGCTTCCAAATCGGCATTCAACTTGGCCCGCGCGTAACGGTCGGACTTGGTATACCAACTCAGCCAACCACCGGTGTCCAGATCAAATAGTCCGCGCAGGGTGGACTCGGAGAATGCCTTGTTGCCAACAATGCGGATCTCGCTGATTTTTGCTGGCTCGCCCTCTTGGACCGCAAAGCTCAAATTCACACGGTTGCGATCCACGGGGGTCACTGTCGTGATGATCTCGGAAGCATACATGCTGCGGTTGATGTACTGGCGCTTCAACTCTTGCTCGGCCTTGTCAACCAGCGCCTTGTCGAAAGGTCGGCCATCGGCAAGGCCAATTTGCAACAGCGCTTTCTTCAAAACGTCCTTGTCGAACTCCTTGGTTCCCGAAAATTCAATACCAGCGATGGTGGGACGTTCTTCCACAATGACGATCAGTACGCCCTCGCTAACATCAATGCGTACATCCTTGAACAAACCTAGCCCGAAAAGCGCTTTGATGGACGCAACGGCTTTGTCATCACTGTAGGTATCGCCCACCCGAACAGGCAAGGACGCAAATATGGTCCCGGCTTCGGCCCTTTGAAGCCCTTCTACACGGATGTCCTTTACGGTGAATGGCTCAACGGCCCATCCACTTTGTAAAAAGAGAAGCGAAGCAGCCACCGCGGACGCGCGGCGCAAAAAATTACGATTGAATTGCATTTTGATCAATTTAAGTATTCCGGAAATTTGAGGTCGGCCCGGTCGCTCACCGCACCAAACGCGTCACATCGTTAACGATGGCGACGGACATCATCATTAGCAAGACCACCAACCCAAACTTTTGCAGACGTTCTGTCCACAGTTGCGACACAGGCTTGCCGGAAAGTGCCTCCCAAAGATAATACATCAGGTGACCTCCGTCGAGTATGGGCAGCGGGAGCAAGTTGATGACCCCAAGGCTGACACTCATAAGTGCCAAAAACACCAAGAACTGGGTAAACCCCATAGCAGCTGATTTGCCGGCATAACCTGCAATGGAGATGGGTCCACTCACATTGTCAAGCGAAGCCTTTCCCACCACGATTTGCCCCATAACGCGCAGTGTCAACGCCGATGTTTCCCAGGTACGGCTAATTGCGCGCCCCAGACCATCAAGCAGTCCGTATCGTACTGTCGCCATCGCTGGTGGAGCCGCCACCAAGGCACCAATGCGGCCGACGGGTTGTTCTTTATCCTGCTCCAACTTGGGTGAAACCAATAGGTTCAGTCGCTTGCCATTGCGCTCGACTAGCCAGTTTTGTTGTTGTGGTGGAGCACCACCACTTCCTGACGCGCGAATGAGCGAATACAACTGCATGCTGTCAACAATGTCCGTTGTGTCCACACGGAGCACCACATCACCTACCTGAAGTTGCGCTTTTTCAGCAGCGCCGTTCGGCAAAACTCTCCCAATACGCGCCTGAGAAAAAGGCCCCGTAACGCCAATGCTCTGAAACATTTTGGCGTCTGCAGTGCTGGCGTCAACGGTGCTCAATTGCAAAAGTGCCGTTTGTAGACTTTGTCGCTGCGAAGCTGTGAACTCCACCAGCAGATCGCGATTCTCTATCGCTCCGCGAGCCAGCCACCAACGAAAGTCCTCGAAGGACGCCACATCGGACAAATCGTCGCCCTCAAAGCCCACGCGCTGAATTCGCTCACCTCCGGCAAAGCCAGACGCCGCCAGTACAGAGGCTGGAGGGGGTTTACCAACGACGGCCTGCGCCATCTCGATTCCTGTCCAATTGACGAAGCTGTAGAGCGCGACCGCCAACAACAAATTGGCAACAGGCCCAGCCAAAACGATGGCAGCACGGCTTCGCAGGGGCTGCGTATTAAATGCCTGCGCACGGTCCTGCGGCTCTACCGGACCTTCTCGTTCATCCAACATCTTGACGTACCCGCCCAACGGGAGCACACCGACGATAAATTCAGTGCCCGTGGTTGGCGACGTCCAACCCCACAGCCGCGGTCCGAAGCCCACCGAAAATCGAATAACTTTGACTCCACAAAGACGCGCGACAGAGAAGTGCCCGAGCTCATGCACGGCAACCAACACCACGATGGCGACAAGGAAAGCGAACAAGGTCATGGGGAGTATCGGGATTCGTAGCGATCAGGCCGGCAGGCGTGAGATGGCGGTTTCTGCGGCCTGCCTGGAAAGAAGGTCCAAAGCCAACAAGTCATCCAACGTCGCGGGCGCCTGTGGCGTCACCACGCTCAAAGTCTGGATATTGACTTGGTAAATTTGGTCAAAGCGGATTCTGCGCGCCAAAAAAGCCGCTACGCCAACCTCGTTGGCAGCGTTCAAGACCGCAGTCGAGCCAGCCGGCCCCTTCAAAACCTGCCACGCTAGGTCTAACCCAGGGTAGCGTCGTTTGTGGTCTTCGGAATCGAAAGTTTCGAAACTAAGCCCGGCCATTGTGGAAAAATCCAAGGCAGTGGCTCCAGAGCTAATGCGTTCAGGCCAGGACAATCCGTAAGTAATTGGGCCGCGCATATCCGGCGTACCCAACTGAGCGACAACCGAGTTGTCAACGTACTGCACCATGGAATGGATTACGCTTTGCGGATGGATGATGACCTGTATTTGCTCTGGTGTAACGCCAAAGAGAAATTTGGCCTCGATGACCTCAAGCGCCTTGTTCATCATCGTCGCCGAGTCTACGGAAATCTTGCGCCCCATGACCCAATTGGGATGGGCGCAGGCTTCTTCGGGCGTTACGTTACATAGGGTCAGCGGGTCGCGCGTCCGGAACGGACCACCCGATGCTGTCAATATGATTTTGTCGATGCGAGCAGCCCAGTCCCGAGGGTCAGGGGGCAAAGACTGGAACACTGCAGAGTGTTCACTGTCGATAGGAAGCAGCGTGGCACCGCCCGCAGCCACAGTATCCATGAATAGTTGCCCGCCAACGACCAAGGCCTCCTTGTTTGCCAAGAGCAACCGTTTGCCCTTTCGAGCCGCTGCCAAACAAGACGCCAATCCGGCGGCGCCCACAATCGCAGCCATCACCGCATCGACAAGATCATGACCGGCAACCATATCAATGGCGTCCGCGCCCCATAGAACGCTGGTGGCAAGACCTTCGGCGCGACAACGGTGTTGAAGCTGCTTACCGTGCGCTTCGCTGGCCATCACGGCAAACGCCGGCTTATGCCGGGCGCATTGGGCCAGCATAACATCGACACTAGTCGAGGCTGTCAGTGCAAAAACTTCAAATCGTTCAGGATGACGATCAATGACATCAAGCGTATTGACCCCAATGGAACCAGTCGATCCCAGAACTACCACCTTGGTCTTTTTTACGGTCATAGAGTTGAGAGCATCATCGCGAGAGGCAATATGGGTAGCAGGGCATCAACCCGGTCCAACACCCCCCCATGTCCCGGCAGCAATCCGCTGCTGTCCTTGACACCGGCACTGCGTTTAAACAGCGACTCGACCAAGTCGCCCACAATGCTCATCATGGCCAAAAACAGGAGAGCGAGGACCATAAATGCCAAACCACCCGCACCCAAACGGGTATAGAAGCTCAGCGAGTCCAATGACAGCGTGGCATCCAAGTAGCGCCAAACGAAGGCACACACGATCACGCCAAGCATACCCCCGCAAGCCCCCTCCCAGGTCTTGCCCGGGCTGATGGAAGGCGCCAACTTGCGGGTGAAGAACCTGCCTCCCAGAGCTCGACCAGCGAAATACGCAAAGATGTCAGCTGCCCACACAAGGACCAGTACGGAAAAAAGGAAATTGATACCGTTGATGCGGGCATGAACCACCGCCATCCAGGCCACCCACAAAGCCAATACCCCACCAATCAGACGCAAAGACCTTGGCACCCCAGACCAAACTGCGACGCCGCGGTACAAAAGCCAGGCACCCAGCAAAACCCAAGCGCTACCAGCCACAATCCAAAGCGTCCGTAACGATGCGTAGAGAAGACCACCGTACCACGACAACAGGCAAACTCCGGCACACACGCCGCCAATCGCTAGCGATGCCAGGGGGCCGCTTTGGTTCATACGAGCCCACTCCCAGGCAGCTGCGGCTATCAGTAGCAACGCGACGCTAGCAAACACTTCTGGCATGGGATAGAAGACGGCTGGCAGCAAAACGGCCAGCATCAACAATGCCGTGATGATTCTTTGCTTCAGCATGGATGTCCTTATTAGGCTTTTGCGGCCGAATTGCCGGTAAGCTGATCCGAAGTCTTGCCAAATCGACGTTCACGTGCTGCGTAATCCGACAGAGCCGCGTCCAGCGCGGCCTCGTCAAAGTCTGGCCACAGCAGTTCGCTGAAATACAGCTCGGAATAGGCTGACTGCCACAGCAAAAAATTACTCAAACGCATTTCATTGCCAGTTCGAATGACCAGATCGGGGTCTGAACAAAAAGCCAGGGACAGTGCATCCGACAAGGAGGCTTCGGTGATTGGCGTGCCCGAAGACGCCAATCGCGCGGCCGCTGAGGCGATGTCCCAACGCCCACCATAGTTAAAGCAGACGTTGAGAGACAAAACGGTGTTGCTGGCGGTTGCAGACTCCGCGTCTTCCAAACCTTTCTTCACGCGGGCAGATAGACCTTCCCGCGAGCCCACGAAACGTAGACGAACGCCATCTCGATGAAGCTTTGGCACCTCTCGCGACAAGGCCAAGGCCAAAATATCCATCAAACCAGAAACCTCTTCAACTGGACGGTTCCAGTTTTCGGAAGAAAAAGCGAAAACGGTGACCGTTTCGATCTGCCGACTGGGGCAAGCGCTGACGATACGTTTGAGCGCTTCTACGCCTTTGTTGTGACCTGCAATCCGGGGCAGAAATCGCTTGGAAGCCCAGCGACCGTTGCCATCCATCACGATGGCAATATGGCGAGGCACGCTAAGCTTTTCTGCCATGTGGGAACGGTGGTTTCAGTTCATTGCGGGTATCAAACCGCCATGATTTCTTGCTCTTTGGACGCGACCAAACGGTCGATGTCGACGATGTGCCGATCCGTCAGCTTCTGGATTTCGGTCTCGGAGCGCTTCTGGTCATCCTCGGAAGCCAATTTTTCCTTCACCAGCTTCTTGACGGCCTCGTTGGCGTCGCGACGCAAATTGCGCACGGAAACCTTGGCGCTTTCACCTTCGTTGCGAACAACTTTGGTCAACTCTTTACGACGTTCTTCAGACATGAAAGGCATAGGAACTCGAATCAAATCCCCCATACTCGATGGATTCAAGCCCAAATCACTATCGCGGATTGCTTTTTCAATTTTCGCGCCCATGCCTTTTTCCCATGGCTGGACGCTTATGGTGCGGGCATCCAGCAATGAGAGGTTCGCGACCTGGCTGAGTGGCAGCATGGCACCATAGTAGTCGACTTGAACAGTATCCAATAGTGCCGGATTGGCACGCCCGGTTCGGATTTTTGTCAGGTTATTTTTGAACGACGCAATGGACTGATCCATCTTAGTGTCAAGCGTCTTTTTGATTTCATCGATTGCCATAGTTCACCCTCTGATCTTGAAGCCTGCTGCAAGGCTGAAACAAACTATCAAACGTGGACCAATGTACCTTCATCTTCACCCATGACCACACGCTTGAGTGCGCCATGTTTAAATATTGAAAATACTTTTATGGGAAGTTTTTGGTCACGGCACAAGGCAAACGCTGCGGCGTCCATGATGCCCAGATTTTGGGCCATTGCCTCGTTGAACGTAATCTTGGAGTACCTAGTCGCAAGCGCATCCTTTTTCGGATCTGCCGAGTAGACGCCATCCACCTTTGTGGCTTTAAGCACGATTTCCGCCCCTATTTCAGCGCCACGCAGCGCTGCGGCTGTGTCGGTAGTGAAAAAGGGATTTCCGGTTCCAGCCGCGAAAATAACGACCTTGCCCTCTTCAAGGTACTGCAAGGCCTTGGGGCGCACATAGGGCTCCACAACCTGCTCAATCCCAATGGCGGACATCACACGGGCGGTCAAACCCGCCTTGTTCATGGTGTCACCCAAGGCCAACGCATTCATCACGGTTGCCAACATCCCCATGTAGTCGGCAGTGGCGCGGTCCATGCCCACGGACCCACCAGCGACGCCACGGAAAATATTCCCGCCACCAATTACCACCGCCATTTCCACACCCAGACGCGTCACCTCGGCAATTTCGTCCACCATGCGCACGATGGTGTCGCGGTTGATACCGAACTGGTCGTCACCCATCAAAGCCTCACCTGACAACTTCAGCAGTATGCGTTTGTAAGCAGGTTTATCTTGGCTCATGGGTGACTCCGGTAATCGCAAATAGACAGGTTGGCGCGCAAAAAAGTGGACTATGCAGCTTGCTGCGCAGCCGCAACTTGTGCAGCCACTTCAGCAGCGAAATCGTCAACCTTCTTCTCAATGCCTTCGCCGACAACATACATGGTGAAGGCTTTGACGTTGGTGGACACAGCTTTCAACATCTGCTCCACTGTTTGCTTGTCGTTCTTGACAAAAGTCTGGTTAAACAGAGAGACTTCCTTCAGGTACTTTTGAACCCCGCCGTCGATACGCTTGGCAACGATTTCAGCCGACTGGACTGGCTTGCCAGCTGCGGTCGCCACACTTGCATCTTCTGCCGCTTTGGCAGCAGCCACAGAACGTTCGCGCTCGACCAATTCGGCGGGAACATCATTACTGGTCAATGCAACCGGCTTCATGGCAGCCACGTGCATGGCTACATCTTTGGCAGCAGCCGCGTCACCCTCAAACTCCACGACCACACCGATGCGGGTGCCGTGAAGATAAGAAGCCAGCTGAGCGCCACTGGCAAAACGCTTGAACCGGCGGAAAGTCATGTTTTCGCCAATCTTGCCGATCAGACCCTTGCGAACGTCTTCCAACGTAGGACCGAAACCATCTTGCTCGTATGCCAGGGCGCCCAAGGCAGCCACGTCAGCTGGATTGTGTTTGGCAACCAGAGCAACAGCCGCATTGGCCAAAGCCAGAAAACTGTCATTCTTGGTTACGAAATCGGTTTCGCAGTTGACTTCGAGCATGGCACCGACACTGCCGTCCATACTGCTAACCACGACGCCTTCCGCTGTGATTCGGGCTGCAGCTTTGCCTGCCTTACTACCCAACTTGACGCGCAACAACTCTTCAGCCTTGGCCATATCGCCTTCAGCTTCGGTCAAAGCCCTTTTGCACTCCATCATGGGGGCATCGGTTTTTCCACGCAGTTCAGCGACCATACTAGCGGTAATTGCAGCCATATTCTTTCTCCGTATTCAGTTCAATAGTTTAATTAAGGGCTAAAAAAAAGGGGCAACGAAGCCCCCTTTTTCAGGCGGGACGACTTCAAGCAGAAGCGTCGCTCACCTCAACGAATTCGTCATTGGTCTCAGCGGCAACAGCCTTGACCACGTCGTCCATCTGGTTGGCGCGGCCTTCCAGAATAGCATCAGCAATGCCGCGGGCGTACAGAGTGACAGCCTTGGAAGAGTCATCGTTACCTGGAATCACATAGTCGATACCTTCAGGCGAGTGATTGGAGTCAACCACACCGATCAATGGAATACCCAACTTGCGAGCTTCTGCAATAGCAATCTTGTGGTAACCCACATCGATAACGAAAATTGCGTCTGGCAAGGCCGCCATATCCTGAATGCCGCCAATGTCTTTTTCCAGCTTGGCCAGTTCACGGGCAAACATGAGTTGCTCTTTCTTGCTCATGCTATCCAAACCAGTTTCTTGCTGAGCCTTCATCTCTTTCAAACGCTTGATCGAGGTCTTGACCGTCTTGAAATTGGTCAACATACCGCCCAACCAACGCTGGTCCACAAAAGGCACGCCAGCACGCTGCGCTTCTTCAGCCACCGTCTCGCGCGCTTGGCGCTTGGTGCCGACCATCAAAATGGTACCGCGCTTGGCCGACAGTTGACGAACAAACTTGGCCGCTTCCTGGAACATCGGCAGCGATTTTTCCAGATTGATAATGTGAATTTTGTTGCGATGGCCGAAAATAAACGGGGCCATCTTAGGGTTCCAGAAGCGGGTCTGGTGTCCAAAATGGACGCCGGCTTCCAGCATTTCGCGCATTGTTACTGCCATAAATTACTCCAAAGGTTAGGTCTAAGATTCAGCCCCCTTATCACCGGCCCAAGAACAAACAACGCTGCTCAAACCAGTGACACCTTGACGGGGCAAATCTGCGAGTTGCTTACCAATGGTTACATTCACCATCAGCAAAGCCAGTCGAGTATAACATGGTGACAAGTTTCCAGTTGGGACGCACCGTTTTCTCAAATCCTGCGGACTTCCGGTCGACAATGTGCCAAGATGACACAGCGAGGTTGCCACACGTCGATCAGCAGGTCCATTGTGCGGTGGCTTTTTTTTACGCCAAGGGAGAAATCACCATGAAAGTCAGATTTTGGGGTGTCCGCGGATCTATCGCCTCACCTGGCCCCAAAACGGTGCGTTATGGCGGCAATACGACATGCATCGAAATTCGTACCGACAACGATGAGCTCATCATTTTGGACGCAGGCACCGGCATTTTCCCGCTGTCCCAGACCTTGCTTGGGGAATTGCCAGTTACCGCCAACATACTGATCACGCACTCCCACTGGGATCACATCCAGGGTTTGCCTTTCTTCATTCCCAATTTCATACCGGGCAACACCTTGCGTTTGCATGGCGGTTTCGACCCGGTTTCCGGCAAGGGCATAGAGCAGGTCATGGCCGTTCAGCTCCAATACAGCTTCTTTCCGGTCCGCGAGGCAGAGATGAAGGCACGTATGGAATATGTGACTTTGGTACCGGGAGAGTCTCACACCATAGGATCCGCCACCGTTACCCCATGCATGCTGAACCATCCAGTCATAGACTTCGGTTACCGCATCGAGAGCCACGGCAAATCTGTGTTTTTTACCGGAGACCACGAACCCCCGTACAACATCTATGAACCTGGCGACGAGGGATACGCCGAATACCAGAGCTTTGTGGACGAAAAGAACGCAGTCATACTGGAAGCCATCCGGGATGTAGACGTACTAATAACGGACTCTTCCTATACCGATGCTGAGTACCCATCCAAAAGGGGATGGGGGCATGGCACCTTCAGCTCCAGTATTGCCAGCGCCAAGCAAGCGAACGCAAAAGTGCTGTTTTGCACGCACCACGAACCGACCCGCAGCGACGATGCACTGGAAGTTGCTTTCAAAGACGCGCTGCAAGCCAACGGAGCCATTGCGCAGGGAATGGATATTCGACTGGCACGCGAAGGAGAAACCTACGAGTTCTAAATACATTTTGGGCGTTCACGGCCCAAGCCCTACAGCCGACGGCCACCCGCTTTTCACGAGCGCCCAGTCACGCGCTGTCGAGGCCGCAACTGCTCCGCTACTTCCACCCCACACTCTGATGCAGCGGGCGGGACTGGCAATCGCGAATTTCGCGATGGCAATTACCCCCCATGCCAAAGTCATCTGGATACCTTGTGGTCCGGGAAACAATGGCGGCGATGGCTACGAAGCGGCGGCCTACCTAAAATCATGGGGCAAGTGCCCTATCGTGACAAGCATGAGCGGGTTGAGTGACACCCCCATTGACGCCGCGGTAGCGCGAGCGAAAGCGATCAATGCGGGTGTTTTGTTTGCGGACGCAGCTCCCACACAGTACGACTTGTGTATTGACGCCATGTTTGGCATAGGCCGCATCAGGCCATTAGACAGCGTTTGCGCAACATGGGTGCAACGTATCAACACACGCTTAGCGCCAGTACTTGCAGTGGACGTACCCTCGGGCTTGGATGCAGATACAGGCATTGCGCCTGCGTGGCACGTCAAGGCCGACTACACATTGAGTCTATTGACACTTCAACCCGGACTATTCACTGCGGACGGACGCGAGGCTTGTGGCGAGATCTGGTTCAACAACCTTGAAATTAACGCGCTCACCGGTGTCTGCGCACATTTGACCCGTCGCCCTCGCCCCCCCAATCGGGCACACAACAGTCATAAGGGTAGCTACGGTGACATATGCGTTATTGGTGGTAGCCCGGGCATGGCTGGAGCTGCTTTGCTGGCGGCACGTGCAGCAATTCGAAGTGGTGCCGGGCGCGTTTACGTCAGTATGTTGGACAGCGCAACTATGCGGCTAGATGCGTCTCAACCTGAACTCATGTTTCGAGACCTGACCGACATGAACCTTGGGGCAATGACAGTTGTCGCGGGTTGCGGGGGTGGCGAAGCTATTCATGCGCACTTGCCAACACTGCTGACCCAGTCCGCTCGATTGGTACTGGACGCTGATGCGCTGAACGCAATAGCCAACGACGCAAGCCTTCAAAAAGTATTGACGGTACGGCCGGCTAGCAGCACCGTGCTGACGCCGCACCCGCTGGAAGCGGCGCGTCTGATGAAAATCAGCAGCGCAGACGTTCAAGCGAACAGGCTTGCGGTTGCGCAGGCAATGGCCGACCGTTTTGCCTGTGTCGTAGCTTTAAAAGGGTCGGGCACAGTCATTGCTGCGCCCGGAGCAGTGCCGCACATTAACACTACGGGCAATGCGCGCTTGGCCACTGCGGGCACCGGGGATGTATTGGCCGGACTGATAGGTGCTCGTTTTGCAGCGGGCACTGACGCTTTTTCGAGCGCCTGCGACTCCGTGTTTCACCATGGTCAGGCCGCCGATGGGTGGCGCTCCATAACTACCATGACAGCACAAGACTTGGCCGAAGCGTTGTA
>Ga0105048_10015708_pt1 | contig 11734 bp, 8 predicted proteins | sample MAT05_FD_78382 | JGI IMG/M metagenome (GOLD analysis project Ga0105048, IMG submission 78382) | Freshwater microbial communities from Lake Fryxell liftoff mats and glacier meltwater in Antarctica - MAT-05 | ecosystem: Environmental > Aquatic > Freshwater > Ice > Liftoff microbial mat | place...
ATCGGCTCCAAGCGCTTCCGGGTGGCCAACCGCCCTCCCGGATGGGTCTCGCACCCATAGGATCAACACCACCTTTCCACGGCGCACGCCCGAACGCCAGTGAGGTTTTTCCAGACCCGGACCTCACTGGCGTTCGGGCTCAGACGATCCCATGCTAGACCCCGCGGGTCCGGCAAGGTGGGGAAACTTTGGCCGGCGTACCACCATCGGACCGCCTGAATCGTCGGAATCGGGTCGGAATTACTTCAGTCCGACATCGTACCCCCGCAACATACCGTGGGGGTCTGCTTGTCAGATACCCTCTCCAGCGGGTATGATTGACCCGAACGTACCGGTTCTGCCGGTCGGTCTGCGTTTACCGAGGAACGTCCGTGAGCACCAAGCCGACCGCCGAAGCAACGGAATCCGCCAAGGGCCGCAATCGCCAGATCGACGAGGCGTTTGAAGAAGCGTCGAAAATCGCGGGGTCTAACCTCGCGCCGACGGAGTTCTACGAGCAGTTCCTCAACCGGACGCTCTCGGCGATCAATGCCCATGCGGGCGTGGTCTGGCTCCGAACGCCGCAGGGCTTCCTCCAGATTGCGTGCCAGGTGAACCTCGACAAGGTGGGCCTGGAAGACAAGCGCGGTGGCCGGCAGTGCCACAACGAGATTCTGCGTCAGGTCTTTCAGTCGCAGCCGCCGCGGCCCGTGATGGTGGAGCCGCAGGGCCGCCTCACCGGCATGACGGCCGAGGCCGGGGCCGTGCCCGCGGCGAATCTCACGGACTTCTACACGCTCTTCGCCCCCATCGTCACCGCGGATAAGCAGTCGCTGGGCCTTCTGGAAGTGTTCCAGGAGCCGAGCCTCGACCCGCGGATGTACCAAACGCTCTTGCAGTACACCGTCCAGATGGCCGGGTACGCCTCGCAGTACCACCACTTCGCCGGGGCTCGGAATTCGAGCGGGTTGGAAAAGCTCTTCACGCAGATCGAATCGTTCGCCAAACTCATCCACACCAGCTTGAACCCGACGGAAGTGGCCTACCACGTCGCCAACGAGGGTCGCCGCCTGATCGAATGCGACCGCCTTTGCGTCGGGGTGCGCCACGGCAAGGGCGTCACCGTCGAGGCGGTCTCCGGGGCGGACGTGGTCGAAAAGGCCAGCACGCACGTTCGCCGGATGCGGTTGCTCTTCGACGCGGTGATCAAGTTCAACGACAAGCTCATTTACAAAGGCGTGAAGGACGACGGCCTGCCGCCGGACCTGTCGCACGCGCTGGACGAATACCTTGCGGAGAGTCAGCCGAAACTGCTCGTCATCGCCCCGATCCGCGACGAACGGGAAAAGGACGATAAGAAGCCCGCTCGGGCCGTGCTGCTGATGGAGAGTTTCAACCCACCCGAAGTGACGGAACCGCTCGTGAGCCGGATGGAGGTCGTCGGCAAGCACGCGGCGTCCGCTCTGTACAACGCGGCGGAAATGAAGCGGATTCCCTTCGGCGTCATCTGGCGGCCGCTCGGCAAGATTCAAGAAGGCCTCGGCGGCAAAAACCGCTTCATCGCTGCGAGCATCGCCCTCGGGATCATGCTCCTCGCGGGGATTTTGGTGCTCGTGCCCTGGCCCCTCAAAATGGAAGCCAAGGGGGAGTTTTTGCCTCGGCAAACGCTCCAGGTGTATCCGACGATCGACGGCGAAGTCCGGGGCGTGCTCGTCAAGTCCGGCGACACCCGCAAAGAAGGCTCGCCGCTCGTCTCCATGTTCAGTCCGGTTTTACAAGAGAAGTACACCCAGGCCGAACGGGAACTTTCGACCGCGACGTTGCAGATCCAGGACTACGAGCAGATGAAGAGCCGGGGCGGGCTGCCGATCGAACGGGAACAGGAACTCAGCAAGGAAATCAACAAGCTCCGCGCGACGGTGACGTACCGCGCCGGATACCTCAAGCAACTCCGCGAAATGCATTCGATGAATCCGGCCCGGCCGGGCGAATTCAGCGCTGTGACCCCGCGATTCGACCCGAAGATCCCCCGCGGCGGGTCGGACGAATGGCGGGTGCTCAGCGGCGACATCCACAACACGCTCGGCAACCGGACCGTCCGCCAAAGCGAAGCCCTGCTCCGCCTCGGCGTCGTCGAAGGCCCCTGGCGGATCGAACTCAAAATTCCCCAGCGCAACATCGGCCACGTCTCGAAGGCCCTGGCCACGCAAGGCCGGCACCACGTCGATAAGGACGGCAAGAAGTACCTCGACGTGGACGTGCTCCTCACCGGCAGCCCGGACACCAGCTACCCCGGCCGACTCTACGAGGACGACATGGCCCGCGAGGCCATCCCGAACCGGGACGACCACAACGAATCCGAGCCGATCGTCCTCGGCTACGTCCGCGTCAACCTCGAAGAGTTCGGCGAAAGTGGCCAGATTCCCAAAGCCCTCTTCATCGCCGGCCAGGAAGCCCACACCCGCATCCGCTGCGGCGACCGGGCGATGGGCTACGCCCTGTTCCACGGCGTGTGGGAATGGTTCTTCGAGAAGGTCGTGTTCTTCTTCTAATGAACTACGAGCCGTGGGGTTGATCCCCACGGTATTTGACCCGTGGGGATCAACCCCACGGCTCGTAAAGGCAACTGCCAAAACAGCCGAACGGACCGCGGACCGCCGCGACTACCGCCGGCAAACCAAACAACCGCCCGCGTTGCGGGGTCACGACATTTCGTGGGAGTTCGATCATGATTCGCGTTCGTCACTGGATCGCGGCCGGCGTCGCCGGCGGGGTTTGCATCACGGCCATCGCCTGCGGCGGCGGCTCGGGCGGGACCGCGGGAACTGCGCCCGCACCCCTCGTCGTTGCCGAACTCGGCGCGCCGCTGTACAAGCCTACGGAACTCAAGAAACTGCCGGACCCCGAGACGCGGGGCGAACCCATCGTCATCCCCGCCGTCGTGCAGAACGACATCCGCGTGCAGATCGCGGCGCAGGTGGACGGCCAAATCGAAATGATCGCCTCGCCGATCCCCGCCGGGGCCAGGTTCGACCCCGCGGACGTGATCTACCACCCCCGCGACAAAGAGCACAAGTTCCAGCCGTTCCGCCGCCTCCGCGAAAACGACCTCGTCGTCGCCGAGCAGGAAATTGCACGGCAAGACGAACAGTTGGTCGTGGTTCAAATCGAATCTTCGAAGCGGATCATCGAAGCCAACACGCTGGTCGTGAACGAAAACATGAAAGCGAAGAAAGCGTACGACGAGCAGTTGGAGGCGCTCGTCAAATCCGCAAATGCGCCCCTCTTCGAAATCCTCGGCCTCCGCGCCACGGTCGCCCGCCTCGCGGCGGAAGTGATCCAGACCGAGCGGGAGAAGACCAAAGCCGAGGGCGAACTCCTTTCGGCCCAGGCCCAACTCGGCCGGCACTTCATCAAGTCGCGGATCAACGGCCGCATCGTCAAGATGCTGAAGTCCCCCCAGGATTTCGCCAAGGCCGGCGAAGTGATCATGGAAATCCAGGCGACCGACCGCGTGCGCGTGGAAGGCAAGCTGGACGTGCAGTACGCCGGCCAAGTCCGCCGCGGGATGAAAGCCGTCGTGGAACCGGCCCGACCCATCGGCCCGAACGCTCTGGCCAACTACCACCGCCAGGAAGTGACCTCGGTCGCTGTCACCGGCCACAAGGGCCGGCCGATGGTCGTCTCCGGCGGCATGGACGGCAACGCCCTCGTCTGGGACCTCACGGACACCAAGCTCTCGCACCGCTTGCCGCACCCCACGGGCGTCGGCGTCCGGTCGGTCGCCTGCACCGGACCGCTCGCCGCCAAGCAGCTCGCCGTCACCGGCGGGGACGACGGCAAGGTCCGCGTCTGGGACCTGTCGAACGTCAAGCAACTGCCGAAAGAGCCGCTGTTCGCATTCGAGGAATCGCACGCCGCAGCGGTGATCGTCGCGACGATCAGCCCGAATGGTCAGTACCTCGCCACGGCCGCGGGTCGCGACGTGTTCATCTGGGACATCGCCGGCCGCAAGCGGCTCTACTCGCTCCCCGCGGACCACAAAGACGCGGTGACATCGCTGCAGTTCACCCCGCAGTCCACGCTCGTCACCGCGGCCCGCGACCGCTCGATCCGCACTTGGTCCATCCGCGAAAAGGGCGCCGCCCCGGCCTCCATCATCAGCCACCGCGGCGGCTCGGTCGACGTGCTCGGCGTCAGTTCGGACGGGGCCAAGTTCCTCTTCGATAAAGACCCCGGCCGCATCGACATCGTGAGCCTCGCCGACGAGCGGACCATCGGCACGCTGCAAAACCCCGGCGGCGGCGCCCGCTTCGCCACCCTCGCGATGTTCAGCACCGAGGACAAGCTCATCCTCACGGCCGGCGGCGATACCGATCAGAAATCCGAACTCACGATCTGGGAAAACCCCCAGGCCGGCGGCCGCGGGTCCGAGAAACTGCGGCTCGTGACGCCCAAGGGTGCCGCGGTCACTTGCGCGGCGTTCAGCCCGGATGCGGAGAAGAAGTTCGTCGTCGTCGGCACCGCGGACGGGGGCGTTTACTTCTGGACCACGTCCGCGTTCGAAGAGCGCGGACCGGCCCTGATCGGCGAAGTCGTGTTCGTTCAGCAAACCGACGCCCGCTCGGTCACGGTCCGCGTCGAGATGGAGAATCCGGGCGATCAGGCCGGGCAAGGACTGCAAGACCGCAGCCTCGCGACGATCATCATCGACCCGAGTTCGCCGCCGTTGCTGCCCCTCGCCCCGGCGCCGGGCGGGCCGAAGGCCGAGATTACCCCCGCGGGCGGGATTCCTCAAGCAGTCGGTGTGATTGTCCCCGCCGCTGCGACGGCACCGCGGTCCGCGCTCGAACCCTTGATGGCGGCCCCGGCGCCGATCCCGCCGACCGCCACGCCGTTCCCCGTCGCCATACCCATCGCGTCGGACCCGTCGTCCAAGAAGTAGTCCCTTTCGCCCCTCGCCCATATCGGGCGAGGGGGACGATTCCCCCCCGCGACTACTTCCCATGAATACCGAACTGCTCGACAACCCGGCCGAGCGCCGCAAGCAGGTCCGCCTGCGCGTGCGGCCGGACCTCCAGATCACCGAACAGCGCTACGAAGGCAAAATCTTCCACGTCGTGAAGGATCCCGTCTGCCTGCGGTACTACCGGTTCAACAAGCAGGAGTACTTCGTCTTCAGCCTCTTCGATGGCGCCCACACGATGGACGACATCCGCAAGCGGTTCGAGGACGAATTCCGGCCGCACCGGCTGGAATTCCAGGATCTCGAATCGTTCGCCCGTCAACTCGTCACCGCGGGGCTCGTCCAGCACGAGAGCGTGGGAACCGGCAAGCACCTATTCCAACGTCGGGCCAAGCAGCGCCGCACCAAGCGCATCGCCGCGATCACCAACATCCTCTACTGGAAGATTCCGGTCTTCGACCCGGACCGCATCCTGACGTGGATGTACGGCTACCTGTGGTGGATCTTCACCTGGACGTTCTTTTCGCTGAGCGTCGGCCTCATGATCGCCGCGCTCCTGCACGTGCTGGTCCACTTCCAGGCGTTCTACGACAAGATGCCCCGGTATCAGGAATTCTTCGCGATCAACACCGTGCTCTACATGTGGATCTCGCTCGGGGTGGTCAAGATCATCCACGAGTTCGGTCACGGGTTGAGTTGCAAGGCGTACAAGGGCGAATGCCACGAGATGGGCATCTTGCTCATGTGCCTCTCGCCTGCGCTCTACGCGAACGTGACCGACGCGTGGACCGTGGCGGATAAGTGGAAGAGAATCGTCATCAGCTTTGCGGGCATTTACGTGGAACTCTTGATCGCGGCGATCTCCACGTTCGTGTGGTGGTATACGCCGCACCTGCCCGTCGTGAACAACATCGCGATGTGCTTGATGGTGCTTTGTTCGGTCTCCACGGTCGTCTTCAACGCGAACCCTCTCATGCGGTTCGACGGCTACTACATGATGGCGGACTGGCTGGAAATCCCCAACCTCCGCGACCGGGCCAACAAGTACATCACGCACATTTTCCAGGAACTGTGCCTGGGCATCGAGGTACCGCCCGAGCAGTACATGGCCCCGGGGCGGAAGGTGCTGTTCTTCGTCTTCGCCGTGGTCAGCTACATCTACCGCTGGGTGATCACGTTCAGCGTGATCTTCTTCCTGGCGGACTTCCTCGGGCCGAAACTCAAAATCCTCAGTCAGATGCTGGCGGCTTTCTCGCTCGCATCGATGTTCATCTGGCCGGCGTACCGGATGATCAAGAACACACGCCAGCGGGGGCGACTGCCGGACATGAAGAAGAAGCGCGTTTACGCCACCGTGGCGGTGGTCCTCGCCCTGTTGGCGGGCGTCGTCCTGATTCCGCTACCGGTCAGCCGCGTTCACGAGAAGGGCCTCGTCAGCGTCGATCCGGGTTCGTCCGATGCCGTCGGCCTTCCGGAGACTAGCTACTTGAAGGCGATCTACGTCCAAGAAGGCCAGCGGGTCCGCAAGGGAGACCGACTCGCCGAGTTCGAGAGTCGAGAACTCGACGAACAGTTGATCCAAGCCAGCTCCAAGCGGAATGAACAGGACGAAACCTACCGGTCGATTACGCAATCGCTCTCGTCGCTGCGGGGCGATTCCCTGGACCGCGCCCGCCTCGAAGCGGAAACCGCCCGGCACGAGCGGACCACGTTCGACTCGCAGGTGAACCTGATCGAAGAGCAGCGCCGGCGCGTCGCGAACATCGTCGCCCCGCGGGACGGCGTGGTCATGGGCCTGCCCAAGCGGTCCGAAATCGGCAAGCTCTTCGAGAAGAACTTCGTCCAGGGGAAGCCGATCTGCACCGTCGGCGATTCCGAACGCCTCGTCATTCGGGTGCCGGTGAGCCCGCTCGATTTCAAGATCCTCAAAGAAGACCTTCCGCCGGGCGGCGAACTCGACGCTTCGATTTACGTCACCGGTCGGACCGACCAGATCTTCGCGGGCAAAGTCCGGCAGGTGCCGGAGTCCGATGCGAAGCAGGTTCCCTTCCCGCTCACGCAGCGCGGCGGCGGACCCCTCGCCGTCAAGCCATCGGGCGACGAAGGCAAAGGAGAACTGAGCCCCGTCGCCCAGATCTACCTCGTCGACGTGGAACTCAACGACCCCGATGGCACGGTGAAGCCCGGGGCATTGGTCAACGTGAAGATACACCTGAAATGGCGGAGTGCCGGCTGGTGGCTCAAGCGGAAGTTCTCGGAGGCGCTCGACATCGGGCTGTATTGAGATCGGGTTGGAAATGGAGCATTCGCCGAAGGCCCACGCGATCTTTCGCGCGGGCTTTTTTCATTCGTTGACCGCGAAACGAAAATCGAGGGAAAGGATGCTTGACATGGATCGCCAGGTTATACATAGTGATACGCAGTGTCGTATTCGTTTCTTTTCGTTCGTTCCACGAGTGCCCCCATGCCTGCCATCGATCGACGCCGTCGGACCGCCTTCACCCTGATCGAACTCCTCGTCGTGATTGCGATCATCGCGATCCTGATCGGCCTGCTGCTGCCGGCAATCCAAAAAGTACGGCAGGCGGCCGCGCGGGCTTCGTGCCAGAACAACCTGAAGCAACTCGGCACGGCGCTGCACAATTACGAAAGCGCGCACAACCGCCTGCCTGGCATGCTGCCTGCGGGGACGAGCAATGCTACTTCGTTCGGGTTCTCGGTCCACGCTCAACTGCTGCCGTATATCGAACAGGAAAATCTCGGCCGGCAGTTCGACACGACTCAACCGCTGTTCGTCGGTGCCTTTCCCACTCCCTCGTTCACTTTGAACCCGAGCATGGCGAGTGCGGCGGGCACGCCCGTAAAGACCTTCCTCTGCCCGGCGGACGGCCAGCAGCCGCTCTTCACGATCAACTCCGGCGGCGGAACTCATGCCGGCACGAACTACGTCGTCAACCTCGGCTCGGGCGAGGGCGGTCCCGGCGCGAATGCGACCAACGGGTACGACACTCGCTTTCCATCCGACGGCCTCTTCTTCTACGGCCCGGGGTTAAAGATCGCCGAGATTGCGGACGGTACTTCAAACACCATGTTCCTTTCGCAGTGCCTGTTCGGTTTGAACGTCAACCTGACGAAAGCCTTCGCCGACCTCAGCCACGACGAACGCCGACGGCAGACGGCTAGCTTGGCTGGCAAAGGGCTCTTCACCGGACCGAGTGGAGCGAGCCCCGGCTACGGCGCGAGCCCTCCTATCGGCAACACCGAATACGCCGCGGCAACCTCTTGGCGGGGCAACCGCGGCGGGTCGTGGATCTGGGGCAACGCCAGCGTCAACGGGTTCACCGCCGGACTGACGCCGAATTCGACCACGCCGGATTCCATTGCCCACGGCATGGGTTACTTGAGTGCTCGCAGCAACTTCGCCGGCGGGGTCAACGTCGCCCTCGCGGACGGCAGCGTCCGCTTCGTCCGCGATTCCATTCCACTCGCGACGTGGCGAGCGATGGCCACCCGCGCCGGCGACGAAGTCGTCGGCAATCTGGATTGATGAAACCACCACTGCTCACAAACTGGAGACTGCACGATGTTTTTGCCCACGATCCTCGCACTCTGCATCGCCGCCGGTCCCGCGCCGAGCGACACTTGGCCCGGATTCCGCGGCGATGGATCGAGCACTTCGACGGCGAAGTTCGTCCCTACCGTCTGGTCGCCCACGGAGAACCTCGCCTGGAAACTCGCACTTCCCGGCTACGGCCAGTCGGCGCCGGTGGTTTGGAAGGGCCTCGCGTACGTCACTGCAGTCGAAGGGGATGAAAAGGATAAGCTCTTCGTCGTCGCCGTCGATACGAAGACCGGCAAAGCGGCGTGGACGAAAGAGTTCGCCGCAACGCAGAAGGGCAAGAACAACCCGATGATGAGCCGGGCCGCGCCGACGCCCGTCGTCGACGGCGAGGGCGTTTACGCGTTCTTCGAATCGGGAGACGTGATTGCACTCTCCCCAGCCGGAAACGTCCGCTGGCAGCGGTCGCTCACGAAGGACTACGGCGAATTCAAGAACAACCACGGCCTCGGCAGTTCTCCCGCGCAAACCGAGAAGGCAGTCGTCGTCCTCGTCGATCACGCCGGGCCGTCCTACCTCGTCGCCCTCGATAAGGCGACGGGCAAAGCCCTTTGGAAAGCGGACCGCACGAGCCGATCTTCGTGGACCTCGCCGGTCGTCGCGACGGTCGATGGGAAAGCGATGGTCATCGCCAGCAGCGGCGGCGTGCTCGACGCTTACGACGCGGCCGACGGCAAGCACCTCGCGACTTTGGAGGGGCTGGTCGGCAACACGATCCCTTCGCCGACCGTGGCGGGCGACCGCATCCTGATCGGGTCGGGCGAGAACCGCATGAAGCCGGACCAAGTCGCTTCCGCGAAATCGAACTGCTGCGTTCGACTGACGCTGTCCGGCGAGAAGCCGGCGTTCGAAACGGTCTGGCAAGGGAAGAAGGCGATCTCGCACCACGCCAGCCCCGTGGTGGCTCAGAGGCACGCTTACTTCGTTACCAAGACCGGGATCGCGCATTGCATCGACCTTTCCACCGGCGAAGAACGCTACGCCGAACGGCTCGACGGCCAGCAGTGGGCGACTCCGATCGCGGCGAACGGGCGAGTCTACTTCTTCGGCAAAGATGGCGTGACGACAGTGGTGAAAGCAGGAGCGACGTTCGAGGTCGTTTCGACCAATCGCCTGTGGAGCGCGAACGAGGCGGCGAAGCGGGCTGAGGAAGCGAAGAAAAACGCCGCTGCAACGCTGCCGAGCCCGCCGCCTGGAAAAGGGCCAGGCGGTGGACCGCCGGTTCCCAAGGAGGAACTCGATACGACCCGGTATTCGGCCGTCGGGGACGTGATCTACGGGGCAGCCGTGGTCGAGGGGGCCATTTTCATACGCAGTGGTACGGAATTGTTCTGCATCCGCTAGCCCGCTCGGCCCTGCAAGAGTGCCGCGCGCAGCCGCCCTTCGAATTTCTCGGAAAGCGGATCGCACTTCGGCAGGGCCCGCGTCACGCGGACGGTGAGGTGGTAGTTCTCCACGCTCACCACGCAGTGCGGGCAACCGGTCACGTGGAGATCGAACGTCTCTCGGATTTCGACCGCGAGGTCGCCGTCGTGGTAGTCGCCGAGCAGTGCTGCCAGTTCTTCGCAGGTCATGCCATCACCTCTTCGAAGTGCGGGGCGAGCAGGTCGCGCATTCGCAAGCGGGCGCGGTGCAATCGGCTTTTGACCGCCGGTACGCTCATATTCAGCATCTCGCCGATCTCGGAATTCGGCAGGCCTTCCACGTCCGCGAGAACGTAGGTGTCGCGGAAAGTTTCGGGCAATTTCGCAATCGCCCGTTCGATGATTCCCCGCTGTTCGGAGGCGAGGGCGAGTTGGTCCGGCGGGAGTTCCTTGCCCGGTCGCGGCAGCCGCACGCCCGCGGTCGGCTCCTCGGCGGCCATCGCCTCGAGCGCGGCTTCGTCCCCGGACGACGACTCGCGCTTCTGCCGGTTCGCCCGCTTTTCGCGCAGGGCGAGAGCGGAGTTCACCGTCACGCGGTGCAGCCAAGTGGGCAGAGCCGCATCGCCGCGGTAGGTGTGCAGTTTCCGGACGACTTGCAAGAGCACTTCCTGCGTCACGTCTTCCGCATCCGCCTCGTTGCCGAGCATGCGGCGCGCGATGTGGTAAATCCGCGGGGCATACTCGCGGAAGACGTGCTCCGGCGCCGGAGGGGCATCGTTGGAAATTGCAGGTTCTTCGGACGGCACGTCCATCGCACCCCTTCGGCGTCGGCGGTTCAATTCATAGCATAGCCACGATTGTAGTGGAGAGATAGACATGCCGATCCGCGCCGTGCTGTTCGATTTCGACGGAACCCTCGCGGACAGCTTCGCCGCGATCACTTCGTCGGTCAACCACGTCCGAAGTTCGTACGGCTTGGGGCCGCTCGCGGAGCCCGCCGTGCGGGAGTACGTCGGCCTCGGCTTGACGCAACTCATGAAGGACCTCGTTCCCATTGCCCCACCCGAAGAAGCCGTCGATCGCTATCGGACTCACCATTGGACCATTGCGTTGGCCGAAACCCGATTGCTGCCCGGCGTTGCAGAGACTCTGCCGCTGTTGCAGGCGCGGCGCATCAAGATGGCCGTATGCAGCAACAAGGCCGTCGCGTTTACGAAGGCCTTGGTCGCCGGGCTGGGGCTCGCCCCGTATATGAACGAAGTCCTCGGCCCGGACGACGTGGCCGCCCCCAAGCCGGACCCCGCCATGCTCTTGGAGGGGCTCCGCCGCCTGGAAGTTTCGGCGGACGAGTCGGTTTACGTGGGGGACATGGCCGTGGACGTTCACGCGGCCCGCGCGGCGAAGATGCCGGTGTGGCTCGTTCCCGGCGGGGCCGTGGGGCGGGAAAGCCCTGCGGACGCGAGTCCGGATCGAATGTTGAAATCGTTTTTCGAACTGCTCGAATTGATCTGAGAGGCTTCGACCATGCAGCGCGAAAACATCAGCACCGGCGGGAAGTGGGAGCCGATCATCGGCTACTCCCGCGCCGTGAAAGCCGGTCCGTTCGTGTTCGTCTCCGGTTGCACGGCTATGACCGCGGACGGCCTCGTGGGCAAGGGCGATGCTTACGCGCAGACCGTGCAGGTGCTCAAAACGATCGTCGCTGCCCTGGAGAAAGCCGGGGCAAAGCCCGAGCACGTCGTGCGAACGCGGATGTACCTCACGAACATCGCCGACTGGGAAAAGGTCGGCCGGGCCCACGGCGAA
>Ga0105048_10015710_pt1 | contig 11734 bp, 10 predicted proteins | sample MAT05_FD_78382 | JGI IMG/M metagenome (GOLD analysis project Ga0105048, IMG submission 78382) | Freshwater microbial communities from Lake Fryxell liftoff mats and glacier meltwater in Antarctica - MAT-05 | ecosystem: Environmental > Aquatic > Freshwater > Ice > Liftoff microbial mat | place...
AAGCATAAGATTTAGCGTTAAAATGTAGCGTAGGCTTTAGCCTGCGTTTGTTTTTTAAGGGATTTTATCCCTCAATGAAAAAAAGCCAAGCATAAGATTTAGCGTTAAAATGTAGCGTAGGCTAAAGAGCTAATTCGGTAATTCGAAAAGGCGGTCTTTTGGATCTTTTTCACTTGCATTCAAAAAAACATAAAAAGTTAATACAAAGGCATTTAACGTTTTTATGTTTTTTGAATTCAATTAAAAAATCTCTCAAAACTCCACTTTTTTCGAATTACCGAATTAGCTCCTTAGCCTGCGTTCGTTTTTTTAAGGGATTTTATCCCTCAATGAAAAAAAAGCCTACGCTACGATTTCTCTTAATAAGTGAATGGAGGGCAGACCCTTAAGATGCAATCATCAAATACTGAATTTAGCTCGATGTCAAAACCATAATCGTCGCAAAACGAACAAAAATTTGTCCTATACCGATTATAATTAAAGTAGTTTAAATCACGAAATGGATAAAAATTAATACGAATTTTATTGCACGTAATGACATGAGATTTTCCATGATGGATTGGTTTTTTTTTCTCATTAATGCATGAATATCCGGGCTTCAAAATAAATTCACCAGGTGCTTTACAACCCACAACATATTTTGGCTGTACAATACATTTTGTAGCATTACAGCATTCGTGTTTAGGGTGGCATTTCCATAAAAGATACCTAAAAAGTTGCCCACAGGGTCCGTCTACTAAAAGCGCATCATATGCTTGCCTGTGAATACAAAGGCAGGGGCTTTTTCTAAACTTTCTTAAAAAAACCTGCAACGGAAAACCATTTGGACAAAATAAAAATTCTCGGCAATTAAGAAAAGCACAAAAGCGGACCTTGTTTTTTAAACGGTTAATGCAATGCATATAGGCTTTACAGCATAGATCATCAAACTCTCTGCAATCACAAACATGAAAGTGCCAGGGAATAATTTGTACTACCCCGCAAGCAATATAATCATCAAGTTGAAGGTACCTAAAATCCGTGCATAAATTATCATACAAATAAAAACGTTGGACTCCTTGTGCCATGTGAAACTGCACCCATTCTCTGATATATGGAGCTTCATCTTTAATGACTGCACAAATGGCAATTTCATTTTCATAGCTAAACGCATGTGACGCTGAACATAAGAAAATAAGATAAAACAAACATTTTTTTATAAATTTCATGACTTCAACTAATTTTTTTTTATTTTGATCCTTTTTCAAACTATCATTAATGGAATATTTTCACGAAGTAAATATTGTTTTGAACTATGATGGTAACTCAGCGCAGCACTACATAAGAATTTTCATAAGGAAGATTCTCAGGCTCATGTAAAAATACAGGCAGCAGACCCCATTTGGATTCAACAATTTCTGAATTCTTAAATCGCCCAATGTGTTCAATTTCATTATTTGGATTAATATAGAGAATGGTATCACCATGTTGTCTTTCACCACTAACTACACGATAATTATCTTTCAAAAGTTTTCTAATGGCATCATCTGCCCTTACCTCACTCCCATCGTTTTTTGTGGTAAGTGTTATTGGGGTTTTTCCGTTCATCCTGTTTAACGTCTGTATATAATGTAAGCAACGTAATTCTTTGATTTTTTTTCTTATTCCCTTATCCAGCAGATCGTAGCTTAAAATGCTTATTTTTGCGATACTGCAACAATGATTTAAGATTTTTTTCCCGGGTCCCAAGACAATTTTTTTATATTCCCTATAAGATAATTCCTCAAATTCCGGGAGTTCAATCTTTTGGTCTTTAAATTGAAGAAATTTTTTAGTTAATGAAGCGTCCATCTCTTCGTTATAGGTTTTTCTATATGTATTTTTTAAAGTAGAATAAATATCACCCCAAAAATTACCGGACAATGTCAAAGCCTCTTGTTTAGGATAAAACAAAAGACCATTATGTTCTAAAATAGTTTTCATAGTGCGTTTATTTATTTGTATCAGATCTTGAATGATTAGAGCTAAACGATGCTCTTTTGGAGCTATATAAAAAGTCCTTTTATCTAAAATACAATTCGATTCAAATTCTCTGATATTTTCAGCGTAGGTGGCCAATCCGTTGAAAGGTTGTATATTCATACATTAATTCATTTTATTTAATTTTGAGGTAATTTCTTCTAACTCTCTTTCTGTTTGAAGGAGTAGTATATTTTGTTTTTCAATAAGCTTTGCTGGCGCTCTTTTGACAAAATCTTCATTGTCAAGCTGCATCTTAATTTTTTCATAAGATAAAGTGATGCGCTCTTTTTCTTTTAAAAGACGTGTAAGTTCTTGTTTTAGGAGCTCTTCTGGAATAGGAATTAAGATTTTTAGTGAGTTAAGCATAGCTGTCGAGGCACTTTTAAAAAGAGGCTCTTCAGTTGTTGTTTCTAAAATATTTATCCGAACAAGTGCTGAAATAATATTAAGATTATTTTTAATCATTAAAAAATCAGGATCATTCATATTTCCAACAATATATACATCGCTTGCCGAATTAGGTGGCAGTTTCATCTCGCCCCGGATATTTCGTATCAGATAAACCATTTGACTTACAAACTTAAATTCTCTCTCTATTTCAGCATTCATATCGCTTTTAGAAATAACTTGAGGGTAAGGTGCCACAATGCAGGCTTTAGCTTGAAGGCTTAAAATTGCATCTTTTGTGTAGGGGTCGATTCCAGCTGACGGCTGATCAGAAATTTCTAGTTTTTCTTTCAATATTTGAAACAGCTCTTCTGTTATAAAAGGTATTATCGGGTGTAAAAGCCTAAGGGATGCTGAAAGTATGATTGCAAGAAGCTTTTGTTTATTTTTACGGTTGAGGGGAGTGCTTGCTTTTCCAAAAAGAACAGGTTTTGCAATTTCTAAATAGTAAGCACAAAATTTATTCCAGAAGAAGTCGTAGGCTCTAGTTGTTGCAAGATCAAAGCTATAGCTTTCAAGTTTTGCATTCACATCTTGGATGGTCTGATTTAATTCTGAGATTATTGAGCGATCTTCAAGTTCAAGCGCATCCATATCAAGACCCATCTTAAATTCTTCTTTGGTCAAATCCTCTAAATTCATGAAAATAAATCTTGAACCATTCCATATTTTATTTGCAAAATTTTTATATTCTTCAAATTTACGTCTATCAAGATCAATTTCACGAGATTCTGTCGGACTAGAGCAAAGAGCCATCCGCATGGCGTCTGTACCATACTCTTCAAGAATTTCAATTGGGTCGATCACATTTCCTTTTGATTTCGACATTTTCTCCCACTTGGAGATGACATCTTTTGGAACAGGTTTTCCAAGATCGTAATCAATGCGCTCTTGATCAGTTACGTAGCTAATGCCGCCATTTAAATTATTTCTCCAATAGGATTTTCCATATATTAAGCCATGTAAAAATACTTTAGGAAACGGGACTTCACCCATTGCGTAATCTCCCATCATGATCATACGTGCGACCCAGAAAAATAAAATATCATGGCCAGTTACAAGCACTGCATTCGGGTAGAATTTTTCAAGTTCAGCTGTTTTTTCTGGCCAGCCAAGGGTTGCAAATGGCCAAAGGGCAGATGAAAACCATGTGTCTAATACATCTTCATCTTGTACCCAATCATTTGGTGCTTGTTGTACCTCTTGTGGTACCCCTTCACCATCAAAACAGATCATAAGTTCAGGATTATGAATGTTAGTCCAGATAGGAATGCGATGACCCCACCAGAGCTGACGGCTAATGCACCAGTCGCGTAAATTGTCTATCCAATGAAAATAGCTATTTTCCCAGGATTTTGGAATGATTTTAGTGCGTCCATCCTTGATTGCTTTTCTTAAGACTTCAGCAAAATCACCCATTTTTACAAACCACTGTTTGGACATGTAGGGCTGAATGACAGCTTTAGAGCGATAAGAAATACCTACGCGATTTACATGCGGTTCTATTTTTTCAACAAGTTGTAGGTTTTCCATTTCTTTAATGACGGCAATTCTTGCCTCTTCCATGGTCAATCCTGCAAATTGAGCTCCATTTTCATTGATTTTGCCGTCTGGTGTCATGATATTAACAAAAGGTAGCTTATGAGTAAGCCCCATCTGGTAATCGTTTGGATCGTGAGACGGTGTTACCTTGACCATACCAGTCCCAAATTCAGGATCGACAAGATAATCAGAAATGATAGGGATTTCGCGATTCATAAGAGGTAAAACAACCATTTCTCCAATGAGATGGGCATATCTTGGATCTTTTGGAGAAACTGCAATTGCCGTATCACCAAGCATGGTTTCTGGTCTTGTTGTCGCAATATGGATAAATCCAGTGCCATTTTTAAGCGGGTATTTTAGGTGCCATAAAAAGGATTGATTTTCTTCATATTCAACTTCATCGTCAGCTAGAGCTGTTTGGGTAACAGGATCCCAATTAACAAGATAGTCTCCACGATAGATAAGTTTTTCATCATAGAGTTTTTTAAACATTTTGCGAACAGCTGCATTGTTACCCTCATCCATAGTAAAGCGGCTTCTTGACCAGTCACATGAAGAACCGAGTCGCTTTAACTGATTTAAAATGAGATTTTCATTTTTTTCTTTCCAATCCCAAACATGGCTTAAAAATTCATCCCTCGAGAAATCTTTTCGTTTTTTTCCTGTTGTCTTGATTAGGTGCCTTTCAACAACTGTTTGTGTGGCAATACCTGCATGATCAGTCCCTGGAACCCATAATGTCTCAAAACCGCTCATTCGCTTCCATCTAATCAGAACATCTTGGAGTGTATTAACAAGAGCGTGCCCCATATGAAGAACACCCGTGACGTTTGGAGGGGGGATTACGATACAAAAGGGTGGTTTTGATGAGGTTGCATCTGCCTGAAAAAAATGGTTTTTTTCCCAAAAATCATACCATTTTGAATCAGTTTCTTTAGCTTCATATGCTTTAGGAAGTTCTTTCATTTTAACCAATTTTTAAGTGTTATAAACATCAAATATTAACAGAGTGAAATAATCTTTAAAACGAAAAAATTAATTTTTTGGGAGAGTGCAGAGAAGAGATTTTTTTAACTTTAAATATTAAAATAATCTTTACAATATCTTTAATTTCTAATGTTATTATGATGATATTAAAAGATAATATACAAATTATATAAGTAATAAAAGGTGATTATGAGGTTATCAGATATTGATTCAAATTCCTGGGCTGTTTATAGCTCCGGATTTACTTTTAAAAAGAACGTCATTTTCGATGCACTCATAAGTAAAGTAAATGAGATTTTTGAATCAATTAAAGGTTTATTTCGGACAACTCCATCTGAGCTAATTAATGTAACAGGCAATTTTTTAGGTGGAATTTTTGGAGTTACTGCTTTTTATACCATGCTGAAAGGTTTTGAAAGAGTCTTCTCTAAGCCAAAATTGACAGGTCAAATCGAGGGTGCTCTAACTGTTATTGAATCAATGGGAAAAGTTGCAAAATCTACTGTTTCTGTTGGTGAGGGGTTAGAGAAAGCAGCGATCATTACGAAAAACTCACTTGGATGGGTAAGTGCCATCTCATTTTTTGGAGCTTTTTTATCAGCAGCCTCAATTATTAATAGCGCAAAAAAATGCTTTGAAGGTTATACATTTTCACAAAATTTGAAAGATCTAAAAAAATCTGATAATACGTATAGATTAGCAATCGATTCTTTCAAAAGCTTGGAAGGGATCAAAAAAAATACTCAACTTGAAAAGAGAGATCTTTTTTCAAGGATTGATCATCTGCTAACCCAAGTTGAAACAGACGAACAAGAAGAGCTTTCCCAAAAAATTTATGAAACACTAAGAACAAGAGTGCAAAGCAAAATCAGATCACATGCACTTTTTGTTTTAGCAGGTGTTGTGAGTTTAGTAGGGAGTGCCATATTGTTTGCATCGCCTGCAGCTCCCATAGGACTTACATTTATAGCTGTTGCGACTGCCATATCAATTGCACAGTATATTTATAATTGGCAAAAAAATAAAGAATTTGAATCAATGTTAAAGCCATTGCCAGTGCCTTAAATGATTTTAATAACACAATAAAAAAAAGGAATTTTAAATGATAGAAAACATAGAAAAATTTATATCCACTAAAATAGAGCAGTTTAGTAAGCTCTAGAACGCCTATAAAGGAAGAGTCATCGCTAAAACAGTAATCGTGGCTACAGCTGTTGGTTTAACAGCAGGCTTGTTAGCAGGGCCCGTAGTTTCAATCATCGGATTTGTAGCAACGGCCCTTTATATGAGTACATCAATTCTTGATAGAATATCATCTAACACGGATTTAAAAAAGGTTTTTAGCGATATTGGAAAAAGTGTTTCAAATAAAGCTGAAGACATGACTAAATCATTTGGGCGTAATATCGAAGATCTTTTTGATTCAGTATTTCTTGATACATCTAAGAAAACAAATCAAAAAAAAGAAGCCGTAAGAAAAGTTGAAGATCTTAATACAGGCCTTTCTCGTTCTATTACAAATGCTTTAAGAGAAGCAAAATTTACGATGAGCCTTTAAGTTAAAAAAACAATAATTTGGACGAATAGTCAGGTTATTAACTTCATTCCTAGCTACTTGTAATATCGGGGACTGGAGTGACATTCTGAAATTTGCTAATCTTTGAAATTTTAAGGTTTTGTCAGGCGCAAATGATCACAATGTCACTTCAGTCCCCAATTAATCCCTATTTTAAAGGAAATGAAAACAGTTTAGCATGGCCTCAATTTCAAGAAAAAGGCCAAACTGTAGAAAAGAGTTGTTACTAGATCTCTTCGAAGTCGATGTATTGTTTAGCTTCTAGTAGCTTATAGTGCTCAAGCTTAAGCTTATCCTCGCGCGTTTGATAAAATAAAATAAGCTCTTGATAAAGAGCTCTTTTTTCCCACATAAATGCTTGTTTAAACCAATATCCATCTTCTGTCAATTGACCATTTAAGTAATGCGTACCAAGCGACCATGTCCTTGGAAAAGCAATATCTAAGACCCCTGAAAAATGAATTTTTGCAATTTCTTTCCCTTCAGTCATATATAGAGAGCAACCATAAAGAAAATGCAACGGCGTCGTTTCCTGGTTTAAAAGTTCAAGAGGATAACGGTGGAGGATTTCATTAGCTTGATGCCAATCTTTTAGGGCAAGTAAAGATGCAATCATGAAAAAGTCAAGTTGCATACTATCTTCTTCTGTCAAGGTATAAAGACGTAAATTTTCACATACTTTTTTGACAAGATTAGCTTTTTCTTGCGCAAGTGCACGAATCAGAAGAAATTCTATGATACGCATTTCTTTTTTTGTTAAGATATTTGGAAAAATTGAAAAACAGTTACTAAAAATCTGTTCAAGATCGCCATCTTTAGAGGCTATTGCAAGCTTTAACAAACTAAAATCATAAGGCGCTGAAATGATATTTTCCATTTCATCAATTTTTTTAGAAGCAAGATTGAAAGAGCCAAGGTTAATCAAAGAAAAAAGGATATTCATCATGGTAACACTGCCATAACGCTGTTTAGACTTTGAGCAACTAAGCAATTTATCAAGAGTTTCAATGAGGATATAAGGTTTTGCAAGCCAAAAGCTTAAGATGCATTCAAGAGATGCTAGCTTGACACTTCTACGTGTCAGGCAATCAGGGTCTTCTTCTAAAAACTCTAAAGGCTCCCAATTTTTTTTAAGGCTTGTAAATAGCTTTTTAGAATTCGGGTTAGAAATGACGGAAGGCAAAAACCTTAAACTTAAGAGTACAAAATTATAGGTAGCTTGCCTATTAGCCCTTGAGCTTTCATACATCCGATAGAAAACTTGCTCATGAAGAACAGGTAGGAGAGGATGTTTTGGATAGCGTCTAAAGCTAAGTTCGAGGCATTTGATTTCTTCTTCATAATCTTTACAAGTTTCATAAACAAGTGCCTTACCTAAATATTCAAGAGGCCCCCCAGGAGTGCCATGAAGAAGGCTAAATTCGCTTAAGGCAAGCTCAAAATAGGCTTGCCGTTTATTTTCATCCTGAAATGATTTTCCATGCTCTAATAGAGTAATCCCTGCTCTAAACATAGCTTCCCTGCCTTCTGTTGTGCCGGGGAATGAATAACCAATACGTCGATATTCACTAAGAGCTGTAGCAAAGTCTTTGTGCGCTAAAAATGCATCAGGAACTGCAAGACAGGATGTTTGTATACTTTCGCTACCTGAAAAACATTTAAGAGAATTTATCGTAAAATTAGCATCCCGCGAAATCAGGCCAATGTGAGTACCTACAAGCGGTTTATGGCTGATATAGGAAAATTGAAAAGTGCTATCAAGATAAAAGTGAATGTTATTCTCTATTTTTTCTATGCGTATTTTATGCCATTTATTCGCTTCCAAAAAAGTTTCAGGAGCATGATAGACTTCAATTGTAGAACTTAATAATTTAGTAGATCTTTCATTATCTGTCCCAAGCCACAAACAATATCCATCATTGAGATGAACTCTTTCAGCTTTTTCAGGGATGCTCAAAAGAAATCCAATTCCTTGGCATTTCTCATTTATTTGTACCTCTGCCTCTATTTTGATGTTTTCTGGAAACGATTGTTTAGAGATCATCAAACTTACCCAATCAGTCACTTCAGCCTCTCGGGTGATGGCAATATGTTCTGCTATTAAGACATTTTCCTGAAATTCCCAGTCAGCTTTATTATCGATTTTAAGTTCAGCTACCTGAAACCACTGAGATCTACCTTCCAAATAGTTTTCGATATCGTGAATGAGCTCATCCACATTTTTGTAGCGTTCAGAAAAATTCCCTGAAAGACATTTTAAAACAACAGTTGAGAGGATTTGAGGGACTTCGCGATACGGAGCTACTTCAATTGGGTTATAGAGCTCTTCTTTTTCCATGTTTTTACGAAATTCTTTAAGTGTGCCTCGCTTAAAAGGTACACGGAGTGTCAAAATTTGATACAGAATAACACCAAGAGAGTAAATATCTGTTTGGATGTTAGCTGGCATTCCCATAGCACGTTCAGGTGCCATGTAAGAGATTGTTCCGACAACTTTTCCTACATGAGTTAACTGATGCAAGGAGAGTTTTATATTAGGATATTTACCGTCATCATCGTGTTTATTTCGCATAAGTTTCGCTAAACCCCAATCAAGAATAAGAACCTCACCATACTTACCGACGATGATATTTTCAGGTTTTAAATCCCGATGTAAAACGCCTTTTGAATGAGCGTAAGCTACTGCCTGACAGATAGTTAGGAAAATACGTGCGAGGGGCGGGATCGAGCCACCAATGGGGTGGGGCTTATCGCCATTTTTTTCCTTTGTACGAGAATCTCGCAAAATGGTTTTTAAAGTTTCTCCTTCAACAAATGGCATTGTGTAATAAATGAGGTTATCTTCTTCTTCAATGACATAGATTGGGATAATTGCAGGGTGAGTAAGTTGACTTGTGACTCTTGCTTCCTTTAAAAACCGATGATGCATTTGGCTATGTTCTACAAGGTCTGCTCTGATTCGTTTGAGGGCAATGCGTCTTCCGCATGTAGTGTCGTAGGCTAAAAAAACCTCACCCATCCCGCCTTTTCCAATACTTCTTAAAATTTGATAAGGACCAATAGAAAACTGCACTTCCTTTTCGGGAATATGACCATGAATCAAACTGATTTCATCAGCAGCTGTAGATGAATTTTCAATGAGGGTTTCTTTTTTTCCAAAAGGAATCTCATCTTCTATTGATTGATCAAGGCCCTGACCACAACTTGGACAATATTGAATAGGTGTTGAAAGATCTTCATCTTTCAACACAAAATGAGATTTACAAAATTTGCAGTCAATTTGCATATAATTTTAAATGTTACAACCGGTTTTCTTGTTTTAAAAGATCACAAAGCTTTAAAGCATCTATTGAAGCAAATTGCACAAAGCAATTATTGCCCAATATTTCATCAAAATAGACGCCATTTGAAGAGGCATATGAGGCATTCATCTGGAAAAAGTAAGCATTAATACCATGCTCATCTCTTTCTGGTAATGTATAGCGAAATCCGCAGTTTAGGCTTCTAAATGATTGGTCTTTAAAGGAGCTATTAGCTTTTGAAATAGCTTCTTCAATTGTGATTCCAAATACATCAGTTTCGATTTCTAGGTTAGAAACATCATTCTTTGACCATTGAAAAAGATTTGGGTTTATTTCCCTTAAAAATAAGTATTTTAATTTGCCTTTTTTCTCTTCTATGATCCCTACATGGATGAGTCTTTTTGTTTTTTTATTTTGATCCGTAGCTGTCATCATCAATTTCCTTAGAATTTTCATTTTCGATTAAATCCTCCGAAAATAAATATTCACGGAAAACAATATAAATACCGCCTGTAACAAAAAGAACAGGTATTAAAACAGACCAGGTAATATTAAAAAAGGAAACAATAAAGAGTCCAATCAAAATCACAGATGTAATAGCAAAATCCCAAATTCTACCTGACAAATACTGCCTTGCTGCAAGGCTTGCCCAAATAGCAAGTAAAATGCCGGGCCACCAACCATTTGTCCAAAATAGAAGACCAAGAGAGGCTAAAAAAATCCCATTAGAAATTGCTTCAGCTTTTTTTTTTGGTAAAGTAAGTCGACTCATAAAAAACCCCCAAAGGTTAGAGTGATTCTTAACTTAACACATACACTTATTTCTATTTAGAAGTTACATTTTTTCTTAAGATATGCGCATTCCCTGATTTTTCATCCCAAACGACCAGATCACCGATCGAAACGCGGTGATTGTAAAACCAACCAGCATTCATTTCAAGAGCAAAAGAGGCTAAAAATGAGGAATTTATTCTTTTATTATAAAAAAAATAAATAGCAGGATCATCCAGCGGATAAAGGGGAAGATCTTGGTATGTGAGAACTTTTCTAGAAGGGTCCATTTTTTCAGGATAAGCTTTTAATTCGTGAATTTCAAAGATAGCACCATTTTCATCAAGAAATGCTAATGAAAGATCAAGAAAGCAGTTAAACATCCAAATGGTTGCCAATTGTTTTTTTGGATAAATAAAGAGCATGCCTTGGTTTTCCTCAAGGCTTTTTCTTTGCATTAGCCCAAACGTACGCTCTTTTTCTGATTTAGCAAATTCCAGCTTAAGCGGGATTTCATCTGCAAAAGAGACACTACAAATCATTAGCAATAAAGAGATTAATTTTTTCATCATTTCTACCTTAAAATAATTCTTATTTTATGTTTTATCCAAAAAATAATAGCAAGTTTTTTCTTGGGAATTTCATGGATTTAAAAATTCTCTGTATTAAAAATAAAAGAGAATGTTCTGAAAATGCAAAATGAGTTGAAAATGATGGTCGAGGTAAATATTTTGATACCTCTTACTAGTAAAATTAAAAAAAAAGGAAATGCTATATTCTAATAAGATTAATTTTTAAGATTTCTTTAGAAGATCAATTGAAGTACATAAATGCAAAAATTAAGAATTGCAACAATAAAATTAATCATTATCAGCGACAATATTGGCTAGGCTCGTAATTAAGATCCCTAATTTTGGGTCTTAGTTTGATATTCTGACATTTGCTAATCCCGAAAACTTTAGTATAGCCAGGAGGTTGCGGCAATGCGACTGATATTAGCCCAATGCCGTCAAAATAAAATAAAAATTAACATATTAAAAAGCCCTCCGCATGTTCATAGGATACTTGCGGTTAGTTTTTCTTATTCTTTCATAACTCCTGCCTG
>Ga0105048_10015711_pt1 | contig 11734 bp, 11 predicted proteins | sample MAT05_FD_78382 | JGI IMG/M metagenome (GOLD analysis project Ga0105048, IMG submission 78382) | Freshwater microbial communities from Lake Fryxell liftoff mats and glacier meltwater in Antarctica - MAT-05 | ecosystem: Environmental > Aquatic > Freshwater > Ice > Liftoff microbial mat | place...
TTAAGCATGGCTTCGCCGATCGGGCGCGGCATCTGGGCGATAGTGATTTCGTGCAAGTGCCTTTGCAAAAACTGCTTTCGAAAGAGTACCAAGGGGAACTTGCCGCGCGCTTTAAACCTGAAAGTGTCTTGCCCAGCGCAAAATACGGTATGCCGGGCGCCGATCCCGTGGTTCCTGTGGACGGAGGAACCGCCCATCTTTCTGTAATCGACAGCGAAGGCAACGCGGTGGCGTTAACAACCACCGTAAACCTTTGGTTCGGCGCGCACATCGTCAGTGAGAAGTACGGAATTGTGCTGAACAACCAGATGGACGATTTCTCAATCAAGCCAGGTACAGAAAACGCGTTTCGATTGCTCGGCACAGAAAAGAACGCTGTAGCCCCCAACAAGCGTCCTTTGTCTTCCATGAGCCCAACCTTGGTGTTCGACGACAAAGGCGTAAAGATTGCGGTTGGCGGCGCGGGTGGACCAACCATCATCAGTGGCACTTTGCAGGTGCTTTTGAACATTGTTGATTTTGGCATGGACGCGCAGGCCGCTTCATCGGCCCCTCGCATTCACCACCAATGGATGCCCGAAACCCTCTCTTACGAGCCCGAGATTCCGGTTGATGTAATCAAGGCGCTTGAACGACGCGGCCACAAAACACAATCGCGAGATCAACTTACAAAAGTCAACGTGGTGGTTCGTACTGAAAAAGGGTTCGAAGCGGCCGCCGAAGTGCGTGGGGACGGTCTGCCCGCAGGCTACTAACGACTTTGATCGTTCACCATTGTTGTCTTGAGTGTCGGTTCGCGCGAAACTGAGCAGGCTTTGCCAATCGCTACGCCTTCGATCAAAAAAATTCTCATCGCCAACCGTGGCGAAATCGCCTGCCGGGTGATGCGAGCCTGTCGGGATATGGGCATCCGTACTGTGGCCGTGTATTCAGAAGCGGATGCTAAAGCGGTGTTCGTGTCTCAAGCCGACGAGGCCGTGGCCATTGGACCAGCGCCCGCCCGTGATAGTTACCTTCGTGGGGACAAGATACTTGATGCCGCAAAGCTAACGGGCGCCGACGCGATTCACCCCGGGTACGGTTTTCTGTCAGAAAACGCCGAATTTGCAGAGGCCTGCGCGGCAGCGGGCATCACCTTCATTGGCCCATCCCCCGGTGCCATTCGCGCCATGGGCGGAAAAACTTCTGCACGCATGGTAATGCAAGCGGCAGGTGTATCCGTGGTGCCCGGCGACAACGGTCCTCATGGCAAGGGATTCGAGAACTCCGAGCAAGCGCTAGCCGCGGCCGCACGCATTGGCTACCCCGTGATGTTGAAGGCCGCCGCGGGCGGTGGTGGTCGAGGTATGCGGCTTGTGTTTGCGGAAGACAAACTGGTTGCTGCGCTTGCGGCCGCCCAGCGCGAAGCCAAAGCAGCGTTTGGTGACGATGCGGTCTATTTGGAAAAGGCGATCGTAAGGGCCCGACACATCGAGATTCAGATCTTCGGAGATCAACATGGCAACGTCGTGCACCTTTACGAACGCGATTGTTCTGTGCAACGTCGCAACCAAAAGGTGATTGAGGAATCACCTTCACCTGCGATTACAGAAGACATTCGCCAAAAGATGGGCGCAATGGCGGTTGCAGCCGCAAAATCTGTGAACTACGTGGGCGCCGGCACCATCGAAATGCTGTTCGATGCAGACAGCGCGCATTTCTATTTTCTTGAAATGAACACGCGCTTGCAAGTGGAACACCCCGTGACCGAATTGATCACCGGCCAGGATCTCGTTCGTTGGCAAATCGAAGTCGCGCGTGGGTTGCCATTGCCCTTGCAACAAGATCAGATCCCCCGGAATGGCGCAGCGATCGAATGCCGCGTTTACGCCGAAGATTCAGTTAAGTTTCTTCCATCGCCGGGCACGATCAACGCTCTTACAGTGCCCGCAGGCCCTGGCGTCCGCGATGACTCTGGCATCACTGAAGGAAGCGTGATTAGCGTCTACTACGATCCAATGATCTCAAAGCTTTGCACCTGGGGCAACACCCGAACCGAAGCCATTGAACGCATGCGCCGCGCGCTTGACGAATACCATGTGGGCGGCATCAAAACGAACTTGGCATTTCACCGTTTGGCAATGCAACACCCAGCCTTTGTCGCAGGCCAATACGACACAAGCTTTATCGAGAAACACAAAGCTGAATTGACGCCAGCACCACCCACCGTCCAACAAATTCAGCACGCAGCCATCGCGGCCGCAGTTCACGCGGCCAGCCAGATCACCGAAGCGGCAATCAACACGCCCGAGCAACAGAACGGCATATCCGCATGGCGACAAGAAAATCTGAAGAAATAGTCCGCCTTTCCTGTCCCGAGATTGAGCCTGCATGGACGCTGCTCGACCGCGGCAACTTTGGCGCAGCCAAAAACACGGTCAAGGCTGCCATTGCCGCGTGCCCGGAAGATCGCGCGGCTGACGTAAACGCTGCCGCACAGCAGTTGTTGTTTTGCATGGAACCGGATCCATGGGCTCGACGATTGGCGGTTGTTGCCTTGGTGGTGTTGCTTGTGCTGGTGATCAATTATGTCGGGTAACTTAAACTTCGACCTGGTGGCTACAGGCGCCATCTAGCGTTATTTGACCGGACGAGGGTCGTCTACGTTGTTGGGGGGCTGTTGCGTGGCGTCCAGTTCCGAAATTCGTCGCTTGACGATCTCCGTGCGAGGCGACTTAGGCACCTTCTTTAGATACGCTTTATAGTAATGCAAAGCATCGGGGTACTTCTCCGCCATGCGATACGCCTGCGCGAGGTTGTAAAGCAGAACGGCATCACCAGAAAGCTCATAAGCAGCTTCAAACTCGGGCACAGACTCAACGTAGCGGCGCAGATCATAAAACCGCTGCCCTTTTTCAAAGCGTTTGCGCGCCTTGATCAGATCATCGTTTTCCGAAGCGGAGGCAGCAAGCGTGTCCAATGAGTCTGCCGCTTTGTGGGGACTGACTGCCGCAGGTGCAGTTACAACCGGCGGAGCTGGTTTCGGGGCGACCACAACAGGAGCGGGTACCAGTACGGCAACCACCGCTTCACTTGTTTTTACTGCAGTGCCTCGTAATGCGGTACCAGCCATGATGGCGCCAGCCCCGCATTCGAATTCTGTGGCACTGATGAATTCATTGTTTTGGTAGTTCGAGTGAACATTGACCAAAGCCGAAGCTCCCAGCTTTGCGGCCTCAGATTGCAACGTTTTAAGCGCGGTAAGGAAAGCCCACTGACAAGCAACTTCATCCGACTTGCCAAAAGCGTTCGTCTTCTTCGACGTCACCACCTCGCCCAACACAGTGGCACCTGCAGGTCCTGGCGTTGGACCGTAGAAAACAGGGAGAACACCGAGACCCGCACGCGCGCCTTGACTCGAAAGGGCCGAAGCAATGGAAAACCTACCCACATCGTTTCGCGCATGAGCCGGGGCGATACGACCTAAACTCGCAAGACATAGGCTTGCGCAGATCGATATGACAGGCAGCCTTCGGCCGGTGACTTTTTCGCTCATCGTGTTCAATCCGTTCGTTATTGGAGCCCCAGCGCGACAAAGAGAATAGATATTAGTGGCCTTCAGAGCAACGTTGGCGATTGCCTATCGGCCAGTTTGGAACAAAGCGCGCGGCGCGTCAGTCCGCCCAGGTAGCCACCCATCCTTCATTTATCTCCCGAACCGAGGAAACGGCTGGCGGTGGCCGTCCGACTGTGCGACTTTACGCCCGCCCGAAGCAAACCCAGGTCCCTCTTGGGTGTCCTTGACGCCGTAAACTAGATTTGGTACGCGAGGCCCCGGGTATAAAAGCCATGACACCCGTATTCCTCACCTCCCTACTTGTTAGTGTTAGTGCCACGGCCCACCATGCCGCCGAGTCCCAATTGCTGGACGTCGACGGAACAGTGTTGGTCATGCTGGGATTGTTCCTGGTTATGTTGGCGGTGCTTACGCCTGTCCTTTGGAAGCCATACCTCAAAATCAAAGGCGAGCGGAACACACGCGTTGATGGATATAGGGCGGAAGCTGAAAAGATGGCAGCAAGTGCGCAGGCTCAATTTGAGCAGGTGGAAAAAGAGCTGGCCGCTGCCCGCCGCGAAGGCGCAGGGATTTTGGTCGTGGCCCGCGCAGAAGCCTACGCCCGCGAACAAGTCGTTCTCGCGGAGGCCCATATCAAAGCCCGAACAGCGCTGGCTGACGCCAAGGCAAAACTTGATGCCGCTCTGGCCGCGCAAAAAGCCAACTTGCAACAGCGCGCCGAAGCGCTAGGCCAGCAAGCCGCCAGCAAAGTCTTAGGACGGAGCGTTTCTTAATGAGCAAGCCACGGTCTCTATGTCGTACCCGCACCATCGCCCTTTTGGCACCGATGGCAGCGTTCACGTTTGCACTGCTTCTTCCCAGCCTCGGTTTCACCAACGAACACAAAGGTGGCGAGCACGGAGCGAGCCATGCCATCGACGGCAAAACACTGGCTTTGCAGTTGTTCAACTTTGGCGTGTTGCTTTTCATCATGATCAAGTTCGGTGGAGGCGCCATCAACAAGGCGCTCCGCAGCCGACACGACAAGATGAAACTGGATCTCGACGAAGCGCAACGGATGCGCGCCGAAGCAGAATCCCGGTTCAAGGAGCAAGAGGCTAGGCTTTCAAACCTTCAAAAAGAACTCACTGAGCTTCGTCAGTCGATGAAAGATTCGGCTGAGGCTGAAAAGCGACGGCTCATCGAGATCTCCGAAGCACGCGCCTTGCGCATCGCCGAGGAAACCACCTTCTTGCTTGAACAGCAGGTAAAACAGGCCGAACTAAGCTTCAAAGCAGAAGTAGCCAACGCCGCTGCCCGCATCGCTGAGGAAATTGTTCGCCGTTCCGTGAACTCCAGCGATCAGCAGCGACTGGTGTCTACGTTCGTAGCTGATGTGGCCACCGCTGGCACTTCCGAAAGGACCGTATAATGTCTGCCCTTTCAGGTTCTATCTCTCGCCGCTACGCACGCGCGCTGTTTTCCTTGGGCAGCGACAACGGTCGTTTTGAAGCTTACGGCAACGAACTTGCCGCGTTTTCTGCGCTTGCCAATGGCTCGGCTGATCTTGGGCACGCTTTGTCGAACCCCGTTGTGAAGGTATCGGAAAAGCGAGCTATCTTGGAAGCACTCTTGCCGCGGGTTGGTGCGAGTGCGGAAGTCAGCCGCTTTGTGCTTCTGCTACTGGATCGTGGCCGGTTGGATCAATTGGCCGTTATCGCCAGTGATTACGAACGGCTTACCGATGAACGACTAGGCCGGGTTCGTGGGCGCGTCACTTCTGCTGTGCCATTGAGCGCTGCGGAATTTGATCAGGTCCGCGTTGCCTTGGAAAAGCGCACCGGCAAACAAGTGATTCTCAACGCTACCGTTGATCCCGAACTTTTGGGTGGCATTGTTGCCCAAGTGGGTGATCTGGTCCTGGATGGCAGCTTGCGCAGCCGCCTTGAAAACCTATCTCGCAAACTCTTGAACTAGGAACTCTGATGCAGATCCGCGCCGAAGAAATCAGCCAAATCATCCGCAAAGAGATCGAAAACTTCGATCAAAAAGTGGAGGTGACCGAAACGGGCACTGTGCTTTCAGCCGGTGACGGTATCGCACGCGTGCACGGCTTGGAAAACGCGATGGCCGGCGAATTGTTGGACTTCGGTCACGGCGTTGTGGGCTTGGTTCTGAACTTGGAAGAGGACAACGTTGGTTGCGCTCTGCTGGGTGAGTTCCAGAAGATAAAAGAAGGCGATTCGGTCAAGCGTACCGGCAAGATCGCACAGGTTCCTGTAGGCGACGGATTGATTGGCCGCGTGGTCAACGCTTTGGGCGAGCCTATCGATGGCAAAGGGCCGCTGAACACCACTGAGTTCCGCAAAAGCGAGCTGAAGGCCCCAGGCGTTATCGCCCGTAAGCCAGTTCACGAGCCGATGCAAACGGGCCTCAAGGCCATCGACGCCATGATCCCCATTGGTCGTGGCCAGCGCGAATTGATCATCGGTGATCGCCAAACCGGCAAGACCGCCGTCGCGATCGACACGATCATCAACCAAAAGGGCCAAGGCGTTCATTGCTTCTACGTTGCCATCGGGCAGAAGCAATCAACCGTGGCTTCGTTGGTTGAGAAGCTGCGCGAGCACGGCGCGATGGAATTCACCACGATCATCGCCGCAACGGCCTCTGAATCTGCTCCGTTGCAGTTTTTGGCCCCTTATGCTGGCGTGGCAATGGCCGAGTACTACCGCGACAGCGGCAGGCACGCCCTCATCGTTTACGACGACCTTTCCAAGCAAGCTGTGGCATACCGCCAGTTGTCGTTGCTGCTTCGCCGCCCACCAGGCCGCGAAGCTTACCCAGGCGACGTGTTCTACTTGCACAGCCGTTTGCTTGAACGCGCTTGTAAGGTTTCTGATGAATTGGGAGCAGGTTCGCTTACGGCATTGCCCATCATTGAAACCCAAGGCGGCGACGTTTCGGCCTACATTCCAACGAACGTCATCTCGATCACAGACGGTCAGATCTACCTTGAAAGTGATCTGTTCTACTCGGGCCAACGTCCTGCTTTGAACGTCGGTATCTCCGTGTCCCGTGTCGGCGGTGCCGCGCAAACCGCAGCCATGAAGAAGGTCGCTGGCAAGCTGCGTTTGGAACTGGCTCAATACCGTGAATTGGCCGCTTTCTCGCAGTTCGGATCCGATCTCGACAAAGCCACGCAAAACCAGCTCAGCCGCGGTGCCCGTTTAACCGAGTTGCTCAAGCAGGGGCAATACGAACCGCTTAGCGTCGAAAAGCAGGTCCTCATCCTGTTCGCGGCAACCAACGGCTTTGTTGATGCTGTTCCCGTTAGCTCCGTTCGTCGTTACGAAACCGAGTTGTACTCCTTCGTCGACGGCAAACACCCTGGGCTTTGGACCGTCTTGCGCGAAAAAGGCAAGAGCGGAAAACTTTACGACGAAGTGGTTACAGAAATGCGCAAGGTCTTGGCCGATTTTGCCAAGCAGTTTGCGCCTGACTTGAAGGCCTAACCCCGATGCCTTCCCTTAAAGCCGTCCGCCGTCGGATTGCGTCTGTAAAATCGACGCAGAAGATCACGCGCGCAATGAAGATGGTGGCCGCCGCCAAGCTTCGTCGCGCCCAGGACGACATCGTAGCGGCGCGCCCTTACGCTATTGCCTTGGCAGACGCGGTGGCGCAGGTTTCCTTGCGCGCCGGGCTTGATGCACATCCCATGTTGCAACGACGCGAACAGCGCCGTTTGGCTTTGATCATCATCACGTCCGACCGCGGCCTTTGCGGTGGTTTCAACGCCACCATTTGCCGCGCAACCCTGCGGTTCATGCAGGAGCAAAAGGAACGCGGCGTTTCAGACGAATTCAAGCTCTATGTGGTTGGTCGCAAAGGCCGTGAGTTCTTCCGACGCCGCGGCTTCGAGCTTGCGGCCACCTACCCTTCTGTCACTGCAGAAACCGCAGGTTCGCGCGCGCGAGAGCTGGGACTTGCGGTTGCAGATGATTTCTTAAATGGCCGCGTCGATGGCGTTCGGCTGATCTACAATGAGTTCCGTTCAGCGGCTTCACAACGGGTCGCGATTGAACCCTTGCTGCCGGTGGAAATTGACGCCACAGAGGCTGAAGAAACGCTTACCGACTTCGTCTACGAGCCTTCGAAAGACGAAGTTCTGGCAACGATGCTTCCGCTTTACGTGCAATCGCGCATCTTGCGTGCACTGCTTGAGTCCGTGGCGTCCGAATTCGGCGCACGTATGACGGCAATGGAAAGCGCTTCGAAAAACGCGAAGGCCGCAATCACGCAGCTTACGCTGCAATACAACCGAGCACGCCAGGCGGCCATCACGAAAGAGTTGATGGAAATCGTAGGTGGTGCGGAAGCTTTGAAGGGTTAGACGACTTTACCGTCGTAATAAGGATATAGCGATGCAAACGAATCAAGCGAAACCGATTGGCAAGATCGTCCAGGTTATTGGCCCCGTCGTTGACGTGGCTTTCGAGTCAATTGACTTGCCGGAAATCAACACCGCGTTGACCATCACGAACCCCTCGATTGACGGAACAGCAGACAATCTGGTGGTTGAAGTGGCACAGCACTTGGGCGAACGAACAGTTCGCTGCATCGCTATGGACACCACCGATGGTTTGGTTCGCGGCATGGACGTTCGCAACACAGGCGGCCCCATCATGATGCCTGTGGGTCGCGAGATCCTCGGCCGCATCTTGAACGTCGTAGGCCGCCCGGTCGACGAAGCTGGTCCTGTCAAGACTACGAAGTCGATGCCTATCCATCGTCCCGCGCCTTCCTTCGTCAGCCAGTCGGTGAAGGTTGAAATGTTTGAAACGGGCATCAAGGTCATCGACCTGTTGGCTCCGTACCGTCGTGGTGGAAAAATCGGATTGTTCGGTGGCGCTGGCGTCGGCAAAACCGTCACCATGCTTGAGCTCATCAACAACGTTGCCAAAAAGCATGGTGGTTTCTCCGTGTTCGGCGGCGTCGGCGAGCGCACCCGCGAAGGCCGCGACCTTTACAACGAAATGGAAGAGTCCAAGCTTTCCGACGGCACCTCGGTGCTTTCAAAAACCGCCTTGGTTTACGGCCAGATGAACGAGCCTCCCGGCGCCCGCGCCCGCGTGGCTTTGTCAGCTCTTACGGCCGCTGAATACTTCCGCGACGAAGAAGGCCAGGACGTTTTGTTGTTCATCGACAACATCTTCCGCTTCACCCAAGCCGGTTCTGAAGTTTCCGCTTTGCTTGGTCGTATCCCAAGCGCCGTCGGTTACCAACCAACCTTGGCAACGGAAATGGGTGGCTTGCAAGAGCGCATCACTTCAACAGACAAGGGTTCCATTACGTCTGTTCAAGCCATCTACGTTCCAGCCGACGACTTGACCGACCCCGCTCCTGCAACGGCGTTTGCCCACTTAGACGCAACCACCGTTCTTTCACGTCAGATCTCTGAACTTGGTATTTACCCAGCTGTAGATCCGTTGGATTCAACCAGCACAATTATGACTCCAGCCGTTGTTGGCGAAGAACACTACAAAGTGGCTCGCCAAGTTCAGCAGATCTTGCAACGCTACAAAGAGCTTCAAGACATCATCGCAATCTTGGGTATGGACGAACTTTCGGAAGACGATCGTTTGGCTGTGTCCCGCGCTCGTAAGATTCAGAAGTTCTTGTCCCAACCCTTCTTCGTTGCAGAAGCCTTCACAGGCGCCCCTGGCAAATACGTTGAAGTCAAAGACACCGTTCGCAGCTTTAAGGAAATCGTCGACGGCAAGTGCGACGACCTTCCTGAGCAAGCGTTCTACATGCAAGGCGGCATCGACGATGTGCGCGAGCGCGCCGCCCAGATGGCCAAGGACAATTAGAGTATGCGCCTATCCGTCACCACACCCCGCGGCTCCTTGCTCGACACCGATGTCGATGAAGTCACTGCGCCTGGGACTTTGGGTGAATTCGGAATTCTTCCGGGACACATCCCCTTCTTGTCGGCATTGCGACCAGGCGTGTTGGCCTACCGCACGAAAGAAGGGGAACGCGTCATCGCTGTAACCGACGGTATTCTTGAAGTGGCTTCAACTCACAAGGGCGAACAGGTCTTGGTGTTGGTTGCCGAAGCCAAAGCGGCCACAGCCATCGATCGCGATGCAGCTGCCGCTGAATTGGTTGAAACAGAAAAAAAGCTCACGGATTGGAAAGGCGACTTGGGAGCCGAGTACCAAACGTTGCTTGCTCGTCGTTCATGGGCAGAAGCCCGTGTTAACGCCGTGGCCAAAAGCGGCCACAACGGCCCAGCCCACTGAACGCCAGGTTACCGGAGGTTCTGTGGTAGCCACGCGTTAGGCTAACGAATTTTGCGCGAACTCTTGCCGCGCGCGGTGCCGGGGCGAACTCTATCCGCGTGTCGCAAAGGTTTCGCGCTGCCCGTAAGCACGGCCCGCAAGCCATCACCCAAGCTGCTCTTTTGCCCTGAACTGCTTTGCCGCAAGCGAACGATCGTGGCTGAAAGAATCTCACGCACGTCTTCGTCTTCTGCACGTTCACATTCACCGCGAAACCAGGTTTCAGCTTCTTGGCCACCATCAAACGTGGCCACCACAGAAGCCAGCGTTCGAGGCAACGCGGTGAGAACGCGGCGACGCAAGGTGGATCGGCTGGCAGAGCGAGGCGCGTCTGCCATCTCAAGCAGCGCGCGCGCAAGAAAATCGAAGAGAGCCTCGTGATCGCCGCAACCCGCAAGCACCCGACCATCGCCAAGCACTTCGATGGCTGTGCTTAAAGCGCCATAACGAATCTCTCGCTCTTCAATCTCCAACCATTCGGTGGCACGCTCTACCAACATGTCTGGGCCACCGTCTCGAACGGCAAGCTGTAGCACGGCATCCAGCACCCCAAGTTTTACGGGAATGCGTTCGTCTGAGGCGATGTCCGCCAGCTCTGACCACGCCGTGTTCACGTCGCGCCCCGCGTGCACCATGGCGGCCCAAGCGTGCGCGGCCGCTACGGGCAAGAACGTCATGGGGTCGTCTTCAATGGTTTCTTGGCCCGAAAACTTTCGCAGCAATTTCGTTGCGGGCCGTGTGGTGTGGTTCGCGAGCTCCGCACCAAAGGCTGCTGCCAACTTGAAGTTGGGTTTTGCGCTGGGTAGGCCCCCATAACGCGCCAACATGGCCTCCAAGGGCGCGCTCGAGCCGGCCAAGGCTTCCGCCAACGCCACCTTCATCTGTTCGTTCTTGAGGCCCTCATCAGCACTTGCCATGGCGCGAGTCTGACAGAAAAGACGGCAACCTCACCCGCCAAAGCTTTACGGTGTGTCTGCGGGCGTCTGCTACAGTTGGGCGCCTTGACGCCCACGCTTTATCCGTTTTTCGTTACTTGTGAACCTTCTGCCGAAGGCGCTCTGCGGCGCGAATTGGTGGAATTGCGCATCCGCGCGCCGAAAGGCGCCCACGGCGGTGTTTCGTTTCGAGGCACGTTTGAGGAAGGGATGAGCGTTTGTTTGTACAGCCGCACCGCGATGCGGGTGCTTTTAGAACTGGCAGAGTTCGAGGCGCCTGATGCGAATGCCCTTTACGACGGAGTGCGCGCGTTGCCTTGGGGCGACCACTTAGACGCGAAGCACACTTTCGCTGTGAAGGCCCAAGTGAGCGGTTCGGAAACGATCATCAACTCGCAGTTCGCTGGCCTCAAGGTTAAAGACGCCATTGCAGATGCCTTGCGCGAAAAGTTTGGCGAGCGGCCCAACGTCGATCCCAAAGAGCCCGACGTCTTGGTGGCTCTGCACATTGCCGGTACCCGCGCCCGGGTGTTCTTGGACCTTTCAGGCGAGCCTCTGCACCGTCGCGGCTACCGCATCGCAATGACTGAAGCACCGCTGAAAGAGACACTGGCCGCCGCTATATTGGCGCTGGGCAAAGTGGACACAAACCAGGCCTTCTTAGATCCTATGGCGGGATCAGGCACGCTGGCCATCGAACATGCTTTGAAGGCGCGACAGATAGCGCCCGGTTTGCGTCGACGCTTCGGCTTTCAAAACTGGCCCAACAAAACGCTGAGCCAACACTTTGATTCGATGGTGCAATACGCGAAAGCCCAAGCGCTCAGCGAAGCGCCCGCGCCGATCTGGGCACGCGACATCGATCCACAGGCAATTTCAGCGCTTCGGCAAAACGCTACGGCGGCGGGAGTCGTAAA
>Ga0105048_10015715_pt1 | contig 11731 bp, 7 predicted proteins | sample MAT05_FD_78382 | JGI IMG/M metagenome (GOLD analysis project Ga0105048, IMG submission 78382) | Freshwater microbial communities from Lake Fryxell liftoff mats and glacier meltwater in Antarctica - MAT-05 | ecosystem: Environmental > Aquatic > Freshwater > Ice > Liftoff microbial mat | place...
GCAGATGAAGAGTGCGATTGAATCGACACGCTGGTCACGCGCATGGTATTCAGTGCGAACTTCAATAATTAACCCGGTTAGAAACCCAGATATAGTTCATATCAGCGTTTTTATCCCGGTGGCTGTTTGATTTTATCACGGTGTGAAATTTACCGCAACCGACTTGAGTGCCACCCCATGAAAAAGTCCAAAAAGCAGGTTACAGGTGGCCGTGGCATTTGTAAATGGGGGTGAGTCATGACTTTGGCAATATTTCGGCAACGGATGCATGAGTGTATAGGCCATCCGAAAAATTGACTCAATACGGTCGAATCAGTTCGCAAATCGACGTTCGTGTGCTGCTCATGAAAAACACTGTTTCAGGAAACCGATCCGACTTGATCGGCCTGCGTGGACTCTTTGCCGTGGCGTTGTGGCGGGACGTGCGAGTGACGCTGTTGGCGGAACGGCGTTTGGCAAAGCCTGCGATGGTTTATAGCCACAGTTCCGGAGACAGGTTCAGGCGATCCAGAACGAGGGGCCCTTCCTCGCCCCCGACCCGCGTTTGCCGGGCTGCACCAGACGACCGCGCCAGTCCAGCAGATTGTTGACGACGCTATCGCCTGCGGCTTGCCGTTCAACGACTCAGTGGCGACCGTGCGTGGTATGAACCAAAAGTCAGCTGAATGGCTACCCGACGTGGTTGCCCCTGAATCTCAGTCGGCGGAGCGACTGATCTACGTAGGCGACGTCGCTCCGCGACTCGCATTCCTGTCTGCGCACGAGCGAAATCAAATCAGCCAGGCTTATGGAACCTTTTTTTTCTCTCGAAAACTGCTCAATTGTGCCCCCAATTCGGCGCGACCTCAGATCGGGGTAGCCGTAAATTGCAGTGTTTGCGACAATCCCGACTGCACCAGAGGCACGCTTCAAAAGGATCCTGGAGTAACGCTGAACATGGAACCGTTCGCTACAAAACCTGCGCGACAGTGGAAACTCCATTGGTGGATCGTCAGTGGCGTCGCCGCTGCATTTCTGGTCTGGCAACTGGACCTGGTCCCGCGCGTGAGGTCTGCCGCGACAGGTACGGTGGCGAAGACAATACAGGAATCGCCCGACGAGACCGATTCATTCCTGGACGCGGACTGGGGCGATATTCGAGATGAATCGTCTGTAGAAACCGACAGCGAAGTTATTGACAGCACAGATCCACTCGTCCATGCGCTCGCACACAGCAAACGCCGTGACGCGGAAGGTGCTGCGGTGTCGGAATCACGAGCAGCAACAGGCAGCAGTCGGAAAGCCGCGAGTGTCCGCCGGGACTCTCAGGTGACTCAGGCGTCATATGAACCTGAAGCGCCACAAAGCTCCGACGTGAATCCCTTGCGTACTCCGCAACCTGCCGTGCTGACTGCTGCCATTGCAGCACGACTGCGGCGCATCGAAGAGCTTATGGAAGCAGACCAGATCCTGGAAGCTCATCAGGAAATGTCCGACATTTACTGGAAACACCCAGAGCATCGCCACACGATTCAGAAGCAGATCGATGAAACGGCTGCAATCATTTTTACGACACCCGAGCGTCAGTTCGCGGAACCGCATTTTGTCGAATACGGTGAGACACTTGGTTCGATCGCGAAAAAGTATGATGTGCCCTGGCAGTATCTTGCCCGTGTGAATCGGGTCGATCCGGATGATCTTCAGGCAGGGCAACAGCTGAAAGTCGTGCGCGGCCCGTTCGGAGCCGTTGTGGATCTTGAGGATTTCTGCCTGACCGTTCACGCTCATGGCTGGTACGTGCATTGTTATCCGATCGGGACCGGCGCGGACAATGGCACTCCCACGGGGGAATTCAAAGTCGAAGAAAAACTGGAGAATCCCACCTGGTACAATCCCGATGGAGGACTGGTGGATGCCGATGATCCGGAAAATCCGCTCGGAGAATTCTGGCTGGGTCTCGGTAATCATATTGGAATTCATGGCACAATTGATCCGGATTCCATCGGCCATGCCATCTCACGCGGCTGCATTCATCTGGACGACCAGAACATTGCAGAAGTCTTTGCGTTGCTGACCGCCGGTTCCAAAGTGTTGATCCGACGTTGAAAGCCCGGCAGATTGAATCGCGTCCTCGTCGCAGGTAGACTTTCCGCATTGTGGATTGTCCTGATCCTGGAATTTTGCGACGCTGAAAGAATTTGCCATGACGTTTGATCATTGTTCACGCCGAGGGTTTCTCCACGCAACTGCGCTGGCGGCTGCAGCAGGTTCGATTCTGACTGGGACGAGCTCAGCTTTGGCGACTCCCGTGACAGCGCTGGCTCTGGAAGGCGATGGTCTGAAGGGGCGATTGTGGAAGACCCTGAAGATTGGGATGGTGCAGGTTCCGGGCACGCTGACTGAGAAGTTCAAAGCCGTGAAAGCCGCGGGGTTTGACGGAATTGAAATGAATGCTCCCGGAATGAATGTGGACGAGACAATTGAGGCCATCGAGGAAAGTGGCCTGCCGGTTGACGGAACCGTGAACTCGACACACTGGGATATTCGGCACACCAATGCAGATGCCGCAGTTCGCGCGAAAGCGCTGGCGTCTCTGCAGACGGCCATTCGCGATACGCACGCCGTCGGTGGCCATTCTGTCCTGCTCGTCGTCGGAAAGGGGGCAGATGGCACTGAAGCCGAAATCTGGAAACGTTCGATCGAAAATATTTCGCTTGCCGTGCCGCTCGCTGCACAGTTGGGTGTGCAGATCGTCATTGAAAACGTCTGGAATCAATTTCTGTACGATCACGCCGGTGATCATACTCAGACCGCCGCAAAGTTTGTCTCGTATGTGGATGAATTGAATTCACCGTGGGTTGGCATGCAATTTGATATCGGCAATCACTGGAAATATGGCAGCATGGGCGACTGGATTCGTCAACTGGGCAAACGCGTGATGAAACTGGATATCAAAGGCTATTCTCGCGCGAACGACAAGTGGGCTCGGATCTCAGAAGGCGACATCGACTACGCCGATGTCCGCAAGGCGTTGCGTGAAATTAATTTTTACGGTTGGGTCGCCGCTGAAGTCGGTGGCGGCGACGCTGCGGAACTGAAACACATCGCTGAAGAAATGGATATGGTGTTTGGACTTGTCTGATTCATCTCTTGAAACTCGTGGCACGCCGAATTTTGATCCACCTGCCAGCACGTCAGCTTCGCCGGAAGATGTACAGCAGTTGTTGAGAGCCGTTGCGATTCATCAGTTGTCGGTGACCGATGAGCAGGCTGCACGGCTGGCGCATTATTGCCGTCTGTTGTGGGACTGGAACAGCCGTTTGAATCTGACTCGTCATACAGATTGGGACTTGTTTGTCACGCGCGACCTGCTGGACACGATTGAGCTGTCGCGGCATATCCCCAGGGATTCCACGGTGATGGACGTTGGGTCCGGGGGGGGAGTTCCAGGCATCGTGCTGGCGATCCTGCGTGCGGATCTCAAGGTTGCACTCTGCGAATCGATCGGCAAGAAGGCGACCGCGTTGCAGGCAATTGTCAAGGCGTTGCGATTGCCGATTGCGGTCCATGCTGATCGAGCTGAAACGATTCTTAAGAAGCATCGGTTTCAGGTTGTGACGGTGCGTGCTGTGGGATCGATCAGCAAACTTCTCACATGCTTCGCACAGGTGTGGAAATCCGTCGGACAAATGCTGCTCATCAAGGGTCCGCGGTGGACGGAAGAATTCGCAGTAGCTGAATCCGAAGGACTCCTGAACCGGTTGAAGCTGGAGTCGATCGCCGAATGGCCAACGCCCGGTCGTGATGGTCAAAGCGTGCTGTTGCAGATCGTCAAAGGAAAGTAACGGTGGTCAGAAGACACGAAGAAGAGAATGACGACCTGCAAAAAACTGCCCCATTTTCGCAGAACGGCATGCCCGAGCCAGAGCTTACAGCGGACCTGGAAGGACGTTTTCTGGGACGGTTTCACCTGGAAAAAGAGATTGCTCGCGGCGGAATGGGAATCATCCTCGAAGCACGCGACATCGACCTGGATCGGAGAGTCGCTGTCAAGTTACTGCTCAGGGCACATCAGGAACACTATCACATTCATCAGCAATTCATCAATGAGGCCCGCATCACCGGTCGATTGCAGCATCCGGGCATCATTCCTATTTACGAAACAGGCAAGACCAATGACGACCGACCTTACTTCGCAATGAAGCTGGTCAATGGCATGACACTGGCAAACCTTTTCGCTGCTCGCTCGTCACCCCAGGATGATCTTCCTCGGTTCCTGAATATCTTCGAACATGTCTGCCAGACGCTGTCGTATACACATGCGTGCGGTGTCATTCATCTTGACATCAAACCGGCAAACGTCATGGTCGGTGCGTTTGGTGAAGTTCATCTGATGGACTGGGGGCTCGCGCGAGCTTTCACCAATAACTGTGTTCGCCCACAGGTTCAGGATGGTGTTGAACATTTTCTTCCGGACGATGAACCTGCAGAGAAATTGCCTGGTATTTCGTCGCAGGACCTGGCCGTGGCTGTCCCTGCCGGGGCGTTGTGGGGAACACCCGCCTACATGTCTCCGGAGCAAGCACGTGGACAATGCGCGGATGTGCGATCTGATGTGTTTGGATTGGGCGGAATTCTGTGCGAAATCCTGACTGGCTGTGCGCCGTATGGCGGGACCAATTTCCTTGACGTGTGTTTCAAGGCGACACAGGCGGACCTGGACGATACCTATTCCAAACTTATCAACAGCGGAGCCGATGGCGTGCTTGTGCGGCTCGCGATGAAATGCCTTTCGGTCGATCCTGACGAGCGACCCTCAGATGCCAGCATTGTTGCATGTGAACTGACGTTGTATCTGGAATCATTATTGCGACGAGCCGAAAGTGATCTGGAGAGATTCTTTGAACTCAGTCTCGACCTGTTTTGCATCGCTGGCCTTGACGGCTTTTTCCGTCGGGTGAACGCCAACTTTTCGCGAGTGCTTGGGTATTCAGAAAAGGAACTGCTTTCGCGCCCGTTTTTGGAATTTGTGCATCCGGAAGATCGGGAACAAACAATCTACGTCATGTCACAATTGCAGCTCGGCAATCCCGTCGTACAGTTTCAAAATCGCTACAGCGTAACTGGCGGAACCTGGCGCTGCTTTGAATGGACAGCGAAATCCGTCCCTCGGGACCGCATCATCTTTGCGGTCGCCCGCGATGTGACAAATCGGATACGTTAGTCCCCCTGGAGTGGGAACGTTTTAGAGTTTCCGGTTAGCTGTCTGAAGGTTGGGGAGAGCGAACCGGCTTTGCACAAATAATTCCGATTTACCCTCATTTATTGTGCAGCCGCCACTTTATTTGTGCAGAGCATCACGCAACGGACAGCAAAGATATGTTTGCAGATTACACCTCGTGTTTCGTGGTCTGGACAACTGCAATGCGGTGCCAGTTCATCAGGCGAAACCGTGTACTTCCCGCCGCCTGACTGCGACGATACCAGCCGGATATTGCCTTTTTTGACGATATTGCAGACAGCGGCAATCGTCAGGCCGCGTTTTTCTCAGGGATGCAATTCGCGTGCTGAAGCAACACAACAACACTGACGACTGAAACACTCGACACACGAAATGCGGGCGTCAGTGCTGCGTAGAAATGACAGCGGCCAGCCTCGCGGCTGGCCGTACAAAGCACCAGACAGCTTGTCATCGCCGTAGCCTGATGCCTGCTCAGCGGCACATGTCCGCATGAGTCTCACAAGCCCCTTTCGGGGAACATCAGTACTATCGGTCATTTTCAGGGAGAAATCAAGACTGCGATTGCCAAATGTTTCGTTATCGCAGTCTTGATTCCTTCCAAGTCCTCAGATGTTATCGTTGGCGCCTCATACTGCCGCTTCCCCGTATGTGGGCATTTCCCAACAAAACAGCGATCAAGTCGAAAGAATGCTACTGTCGTCAAGCAGTCGCATTTTGCCCACCATTCATTCCCTTGCAGTCTTTGGGGTAATTTGAGCCGATTCATCGGTTCATGGACAAATGAAGTGCGCGACTTATACTCCAGGCGGTCTTGAGTGAGGAAATTGGCCAGCGGCATGCGTCAGCTTGCCGGTACAAGAACGAGGTACCGGAGGGCTCACGCCGCTCCGCTCGCCGGACTCATTTCTGGCCGCGCGAAGTACAGAAATGGCAGAATCTGGGCGGGTGAGCCAGCTTGTGGCGCTAAAACGCTATGATTCGGCCCAACGGGCTTCGGCAAGTCGGCCTGAGGCAACGCCCCAAGTTTCTACGGCAGTTACAGGTTTTGCTCTGAAAGGGCAACACAGACCAGCATTGTGGAACCCTTTCAGGGTTCGTGTTCAGACGGGATATCAACTTGGGGCGGCGTTCATCCGCATTCGCGGATTCTCTTGCCCCAGGCTGATATGCGCGAGCCTTTCAGGCTCAGTCGCAGCACTCACATCGTCGATCAACGCCAATACATTGAATGCACAAATGGCACCGCGCACTTCATTTGTCGATGAATCGAGTTTTGGATGCCGCTGGTTCCCTGACGTGTCAAAATCCGTTACAAATACTCAGGACTGCCGGATATACTCCGCGCGGCCTGAAATGAGGCATTTGCAGGCACGGGATTGTAGCCCGAAGCGTCAGCGAGGGATCGAGATTTGCCGCCCTCGCTGACGCTTCGGGTTAATGTCATTTTCGACCGCCTGGAGTATAAACAGGTGTCACATTTGGCGATTAGCCGCAGGTGTCAGCGGTCTGTTGGTATAAGGCAGTCATTATGCGTTTGTCAAAATCTCGTTCCGGCAGTCGTGTCGATTTCAAGACATCAAATCACATACGGTCGCCATTCTGGCTGTGGCTGACGGTGACAGTGGTTCTCAATTGCGGCTGCGGCAACGCGCCAGAACCGGCAGTTCCACAGAATGCAGATCGTGAGTCAAAGACTCCCGTGCTGGATACAAGCGAGGCCCATGATGCATCACGCGGATTCGGCGAATCACTCAGCGCGCCTTTGAGCCACGAGGGGGAGAATTCTGCTGGTTCCGCTGAAGCGGTCACTGTTGATGTTTCGGAAGCAATCGGTTCTGCGCAAGAACCGCAGATTGGAAAAACAGCATCGGCACCCAGCGGAAGCAGCGAAGAATCATCGCCAAAAATTGTCGGACAAACTCCTGAACCTGGGCCTGCACAACTCGCTCGATGGGCACGTGCGGATTTTGAACCGTTGCAGTTGCTGGCGTGCCGCGAATCCAGCGCGGCTGGATTTGTGAGTCACCTGGCACATCCGCTGGACGGACGCCACTTCATTACAGGAGGCACAAACGTCACGCTTTGGTCGATCGAGACAAACGTGCCGGAACATGTGTTTCTGGAATTGACTGACGATCAGACGATCAAGTCGCTCGCCGTTTCGCCTGATGGAAAGTGGTTCGCGGCTGGTGACAGTGAGGGAACGCTTCGGGTCTGGGATCTCTCTGACCGCAAGGAGTTGAATTCGAAAAAGTTGTACTCCACCGGCATCATTCAGATCGCGATCTCGCCCGATTCACAGGAAATTGCCACGATCAGCTACGACAGTGAAATCGCGATCTGGAACGCGGATCAGCTGCAAAACAAGAATCGCTTCAAAGTCGAGACCAATGGCCTGGAGCGGATCGAGTACATGACACCGCAATTGTTGGCTGCCGCGGGCGAGACAACCAGCTGTTGGGATGTCCGCACAGGCAAACCGGAAAAGACGCTTCCTGGCGGACGTTACAATTTTACGATGGCACGATCACCGGACGGCAGCAGGTTTGTCACCGGTGGCGAAGGCTCATTGCAGTTTTGGAATGCTGCCGATGCAGTGCTTGAATCCACGCTGGTCGGCAGTTTTTCAACTGAAGAGTTTATGGCGTTTTCGCCGAGCGGAAAATTGTTGGCCACTGCGAATGGTTCGACTGTCCGAATCTGGGATATCACCGCTGGTGAACTCGTACAGATCATCGACGCCTCTGGCTGGCCGATCACGGGATTGAGCTGGCTGCCCGACACGAATCTGCTTGTCGTTGCATCCGAGAATGGCCGGACGCGAATATGGGGAACGACGAAGGACGGAGCAGCGTTGAAAATGCAGCCAATGCACTCTGCCGTTGCCATGCCCGACAGGAATTCACAAGTGCCTGCTACGCCGATGCAGATGTTGCAAATGATGGACCTGCGGATATTCCCACAACTGCCTGAGGGCGAGCGTGATGGCAGCAGCATCGATGAATTCAATGTCCGCTATGATGCAGCCGTGACTGCAGACGAAGCGGGGCTGTTTTATCGCTATCAATTGGGTAAAGCAGGCTGGGCAGAAGTCGCATCCGCAGTGGCGACACCCAATTCGATCCGATTTCAAAAAGACAGCTTCATGATCGCCGCCTCGTTTTACGAGGGGGCTGAATCGAAAACCTCAATCAGCGTGAATTTCGCTGGCAACTACGATGTCCGATGGGCTCCGAAGTTTGACGCAGCGCCGATTGAGCTGGTCTTTGAGAATGAAGACACAGTGATGTATCGCACGAAAGCCGAACTGATCCAGCTTGAAACCACTCTGCTGCGCAAGATGCACGACGCCGGCTGGACAGCCTATGCAAGGCTCCATGCGTCACACAATGAACAGGAAGACGACCGTGATCTGGAATTCCTTCAGGGCGGCACGATTCTTCGAGTCTCCATAGGTCGCTTACCGGCTGATCCGGCAAGTTACAGTGTGCAGTACTCGCGGGACCTGACAACCAGGTCTATTCCAGTTCCGCCGGATTCAGGATTTGTCGAATTCGATGGAGTTACGGAACCCTTCCTGGTCGCCACGACAGCGATCACCCTGGAACGGGCTCGAGAGTTCTATGACAAAGAGCTGGCGGCTGAGGGCTGGCTTGTTCGAGACTTTGGTCGAATCATTAAGGACGATCACAACTGGTTAGTCTATGTTCGTGGTCAGCAGGACCTGACCATTGGTCTGCAATCGCTGCCAACAGGCAGAACGCTTGTCCGCGTCGGTGACGAACTCGAGAACTCATCATGGCAGTTGGCAAAGCCGAAAGCACCGGACGCAACTGACATGCCGTCTGTAGGCATCGAAGCAGCAGATTTTCCAATCCTGAATGAATCGAAGATCGCGAAATTTGACGCAATCGATAAGGGCATCGAGTTTTCGATGGACGACCTGCCGTTACTGGAAGTTGGTGAGCGTTATACACAGGAACTTCAGTCGCTGGGTTGGCAATTGGACGGCCCCGGGGTCAAATCTGACGACTACGTCTTCCTGACGTTCGGCAAAGATAACGTTGAAATCGTCCTGCGTGCCCGAACGACGGATGACAAATCCAACGTCAGTATTCGGGGTGACGGCCTGCTATGGACTAAAGAGTTGCCGGGTGGCAAGAAACAGATTTCCTACGAAACCTGGTTGAGAATCAACCATCACCCCGCCGGTCTGGAACTGCTTGATCAGTATCAGACAGAAATGCGTTTGATCGCTGAAGGGAATCCGAAATCTGAAAAGTCTGAATAATGAGCCGGCCTCACAGTTCATGAACACACCCTTACCAGACACTCGCCACTTCGGCCTCACCACGATGACCTGTGTCGTGATCGCCGGCATGATTGGTTCAGGGATTTTCACGACCTCCGGATTTGCGCTCGCTGACCTCCAGTCGCCCGGTCGCGTCCTGATTGCCTGGTGCGTTGGCGGGCTGATCGCATTGTGCGGTGCTGTGGCGTATGGCGAACTGGCTCGCCGATTACCACAATCCGGCGGCGAGTACCTGTACCTTTCGAGGCTCGTGCATCCGTTTATCGGGTTTCAGGCAGGCTGGATTTCTCTGACGGTGGGTTTCAGCGGCTCAATTGCTCTCGTCGCTCTCACGTTCGAAGAGTACATTGTGCCCGCAGAGATCCGGGAGTCCTGGTTGCCTGCCGGGAGTACGGCGATCGCCGTGATTGCAGTCTTTGGATTCGGGCATGCGTTTCTGGTGAAATTGTTTGCATCGCTGCAAAATGCCATTGTGGGAATCAAGCTGTTCGCCTTGATCAGTTTTCTGATAATCGCCGCATCAAAGATCCGGACGCATCCATGGCACTGGGAACCTGTGGCCGAAACTCTGCCACCGCTGTTTGCATGGTCGACATTGCTGACGATGTCTACATCCGTCATGTTTATTTCACTCAGCTACGCAGGATTCAACACGGCTATTTATGCAGCGTCGGAAGTGTCCGATCCCGACCGTACTATTCCACGATCGCTCATTCTGGGAACCGGGCTGGTAACGATCTTGTACTTACTGCTCAATCTGGTGTTTGTCACCGCGACGCCGGCGGCGAAGATTGTGGGAAGCCCGAGAGTGGCATCGATTGCGGCGGAAGCAATCGGCGGCACGTCACTGGAACTATTGATTCGGACGGCAATCGGACTTGGAACATTGACTTCGGTCGCCGGAATGATCATGGTTGGTCCGCGCGTGATTTCACGCATGGCGGACGACGGTGTGTTTTTCGCGGCATTTCGCACGGGGCCAAATTCGATTTCCCGGTCGGTGCTGCTGCAGGCCAGTCTGGCAGCAAGCCTGGTGCTGGTGAGCAACCTGAAAGATTTGCTGGGATTTCTGGGATCAACATTGTCATTATCGTCAGCGATCACGGTCGCAACATTGTTCATCCCGGTTCGAAAGAGTGTGGCCAGTGACACGTACACGGCGCGGCGACCTTCGTTGATCACATTGGCGGCAGCGTTGTTTTACGTGCTGAGCACCTTTGTTCTGATCGCCATGATGCTCCGCCACGACTCGCACGACCTCATTCGCACGGCGACGACTCTGATTTCCGGCGTTGTCGTCTGGCTATTGATGACAGCCAGTCGTGGCAAGCAGCAGTAGTGGCTGGCAAGCAGAGTGTCGATTTATGGTGGGACGAGCGTCCAGCTTGTTATTGTTCTTCAGAAAGTATTGAGCGTCCTTCAATCGATGCAGCGCGAGTTTGTAGCCGAATACGTAACAATCCGTATTGTTTTTCCAGTTTCACACTCTGGCACCGTGCCTGTCATTCTTTTTGGTCCCATCATTGGATCCGTTTGAGCGTCAGTCGTTTGCTGTCTGTTGCGGAAGAAACTGCAGCCACAACCGGGCCATCAGTATCAATTATGCACGCAGATTCGCGGGACGCCACTGCTGAGTTACATCTTGCCTCCCTTCAGATGCCCTGACCGCAATTTATCAAAGCACGGAGGTTACGCGGTAAGTGTTTGATTTTGTTGTCCGGACGCGGACCATCAGAGAGTGAGTGTTAAAGCAGTGGGAGTTTTTCCATTCCTTTCCAATGGGATGACGAGTACAATCTATCCGTAATTTGGGGCTTGAGGTTCGGACCGACTCTCTTACTTCAATGAGTTGCAGCGCAGGAAGCAGAACCATACTTCCCGTCACTGCGTATGAAGTTCCTGAACCACGATAAAAGGTTTTTGTCATGACTGAATCCGTCGCTCGTCGCGTGCTTTGTGAGTTGACTCCTGAACAACAGAGACGCATGCCTGTTCTGAGGGCACAGATTGCGTCTGAATTGCCGGATCTGATCGAGCGAGATCGCATGCGTCTGGAAGCGAGTTCGGAGCCGACACTCAGCGGCGAGTTCCGACGAGCAATTCACGGCAGTTCGTTGTCGCTGTCGATCATCGCTCAGCAGGCTGAGATTCCTCCGTTGCTGCTGGACGAATTCCTGACTGGCGAGCGGAACCTGCGA